>Ga0065721_10006039_pt1 | contig 14698 bp, 14 predicted proteins | sample Mesricmetagenome_FD_59108 | JGI IMG/M metagenome (GOLD analysis project Ga0065721, IMG submission 59108) | Mesophilic microbial community from rice straw/compost enrichment Sample: eDNA_1 v2 (version 2) | ecosystem: Engineered > Solid waste > Grass > Composting > Bioreactor | place: USA: Davis... | reverse complement strand
GAACGTCTCGTCTCAGCAACACTGTCATGATTATCCATGATGCGTTCCTTGGACTTGGCTATTGGAAGGACTTCATGAACTACCCTGGATGGGAGGGTGTCATCATGGACACACACATCTACCAGATCTTTGACTTTGGTGTACGTTTACCTTTTCTTTGTTTCGGAGGCAAGGCTTTGATTGATGCTATTGTTTCAGCAAAACACCAACAGCGAGGACCAGCACATCAAGAACATCTGTGGTCGCGTCAATTCGCTAAAGGCATCTGGTAAATGGGCTGTGGTTGGCGAGTGGGCACCTGTCCGCACCGACTGCACGCCTGGAATCAACAGTCGTAACAGTGGGAGCCGTTACGCAGGTACCCATCCTGACTCTCGGTACCGTGTGGGTGACTGCCAAGGCTTCACTGGCAGCGGTGCAACCTTCAGCAGCAGCTACAAGGCGTTCTTGCGCAAGTTCTGGGAGGCTCAAGTTATCACCTATGAAACAGAACGTGGGTGGATGATGTGGACTTGGAAGACGGAGAAAGCCGATGAGTGGTCGTATCAGGCAGGGTTGAAGTACGGATGGATTCCCAAGAACCCGACTGAGAGGTTGTACCCCAACATCTGCAAGTAGAAGGTGATAACACTTGGACTATGTGCCCATCTAATTGATCATTCTCTGGATTTTCCCTTGACACGGGAAGTGCATGTCTCCCTCTGTACCTTGGTATAGACCCTGTAATACCCCCTATTTCCATGTTCGAGAGCGAAGTTCAGTATATCTACGATTAAACCAAGCAACAAGTGGGCAAATATTCTAAATCTACTGTGCTGCCATCTAAGTGCGCCGGGACATGGCTATGGCTCTTCCTCTGGGCCGTATTTTGCGTTTTTATACAATTTGATCAGTATATCGTTGGCCGTCAGGGTGATGATACTGTGGAAGAGAAGGAGGCGTTAGTTAGGACAGGCGTACAGTGCTCGCACATACGTGTGGGGAGCTATCCTCATGAAATGAGCAGTGGAGCCCTTGTACCACCCACGGATGCCCTCAGCCTTGAAGGTTTTCCAGAGGCAGTCGATGGGGTTCTTGTAGAGCGTACCCCGAACCTTGCCATCAGAGCCGATCATGGTTGGTTGGTTGTATACTCGCGTCAATGCCTATGGGGATTTGTTAGGGAATATGAGGAGATAAATCAAGCAAGTCACTCACAGTGTCGGCAGGTTGCATCACAACCAACTGGAGGGAACGGTAATTGAGTGGAAGAAGGCAGCAACAAGCAGGAGACATACAACACAAGCGCCAGATACAGAGCTGCTAGCAAGGAACGTCCATGTACTGCCGTCCGATAGGATGCCGTTCTCGACGAAAAGACGTTTGGTGAAATTATAACTGGGAAGTTGCACCTACAGCTCGCGATTGAGATTTTATGTTAAATGGAGCATGTCTGGAACGCACCGATGATCCCATAGACGTTCTTAGGATGGCTGCGTCAACACCCCGAACCAGGCCGCGAGCACCCTCTGCACGGAATATTGTCGCGAGGGCATCGAAAGAATTTTTGTACTTGTGCTGAGCACCCACAGGGAGGGCTGGCGAGTACGCCTGTAACTACAAGTCAGACAACGTCTGGTCCGCACGTTAGGTGGAAACCGGACCTGCATGCGCGCTTTAATCAGGAACAGGGGGTTGCCGAGCGATGCTGGGAGCCATGTCAGTCATTTCTGACACACGCATTGGTGGACGATATATACCTCCAACAGCGCCGCTAGTAGCTCCAGCAAGGACTGAGGTAAATGTATTCTGCACTGTCGGGGCCCAACCAAGCAGGGAGTTAAAACTATGCCTAAATGGCTCGTAGAACCCTGCCAGAGAAATTGAGCGGAGGAAGGGCAGGCAGCATCAAGCGACCAACCTAATCGAGAGCCGTTGAGAAGAATCTTGTGACTAATTTAGTCCAAATTCTCTACGATATGGTCCCAAACCCACTTGATAAGCGTACTGAAATCAAAGGGTTAGAACAAATTCGAGCAGAGAGGACAGGCAATCTCACAGCTGGTCCAAGTCCCCGTTGCAATCCCCGCACTCCCTCGTTTCTGAACGTCTTCTTCAGGACGTCCGCAGAATTGTTATAGACCTTCACCGCACCAGCCTTCGCGAGTTCACCCTGGAGTTGCAGACGGGTCTTGGCGACCTCTGCGGGGTTGGAGACTGTGACCTGGAAAAGGCTATCAAACTGTGTCCAACTAGCAAGAGGCTGGGCATACCGCTATACAGGCGGCGACACCTCCTGTGAAGAAGCCTTCCGCTGTGGACAGGGTCCTGGGAGCTGGTGGGGAGGCCATCGGTGGAAGAGAGCAAACGGATGGCGCGGATGCGGAATGACTTTTGGTTCGGCATATCGGAGTCCGGCCCAACTTTCAACACGTGATGCGGGGTAGCGAGCTCGGCTCGGCGCCAGGGTGTCTCTTCGTCGTGTGCGACGATGACGGCGCCCGTTTGAATAGCGAGTGAGTACCAATGCACGGCACAAGGACGGTCATCTTTGTCGGCGTTGTCGCTGTAATCCTCCCTCTCATCTTTCGCATCCTCTCCTCCCCAGTCGCCCTCCTCATCTTCTCCCCGCTGCTTATCATTCTGTCCGGCCTCACCTTCTTCCTCCTCAACATATACTTTGCATACGTGCTCGATACACGTAGGACACACTTGGAGAACAGGCTTAAGCAAACAGCACGCCCATTCTCCTTCTCCACTCCAGCGGCATGGCAGGCTGTCCTCACACGATCCCAATGGTCACAAACCATCCAGCACACCTACCCACCCCTATACCCAGCATCAGCAGAGGTATCCGATGCAATCGAGGACATCATCAATAAAGTCATCCGTGACTTCCTCTGGAGCTGGTACCAGAACATCTCCTCATCACCCGCATTCCCAACAGCAGTCTCGTCGGTTATCCATTCCGCAATGGAGCATCTCCTCGACCGCCTCGCATCGATTGACGCGTCCGCCCTCCTCGTCAAACGCATATTACCCAAGATCACGGACCATATCGAACAGTTCCGGCAATCCGAAGTATCTGTTAGGGGAGCAGGGTTGGAGAAGCAGTTCACCCAGTCCGAGGAGTTGGACCTCATGCTCGCCAGTCGATACGCCAGCAAAGGCTCAGGAAAGCTGCACCCTGCGATCGAAAATCTCTCCACCACGTTCACCAAGCAGACAGAGGAGATGCATCTACGCCAACTGGTCGAGAAGGCCCTTCCCGCAGTCCTTCCTGAACGAGACAGCAAGAGCAGGGCTGTCAACATCGTAGTCAGAGAATTGGTCGCCTGCTGCGTCCTCTACCCTGTGATGCAGATGGTCACAGATCCCGACTTTTGGAATAGAAGCATCGACCAGTTGGTAAGTCAAAAGAGAACCATGTATCGCTTCATGCCATCTCATTCGTTTGTCTAGGCTGGAGCTGCCATTCGTCAACAGTGAGTCCGCTCCATTTCCTCATACACCGTCGCTTAACACCCATGCAGAAAGCTCATCTCAAAGATTCGGAACGTCCTCGAAGCTCAATCGCCTCGATCTATCAGCAGAGCGCCCGTTGCACCGCCATCCTCTGACAATTCAATGACCGAACGTATCACGATCCGGACAGACGCGAGGCAATTCGAATCCTTCCTGAGGAGTATCAACAGATGCTCGTCCCTACTTGATGCACGGCGCCTCAAGAACGATATTACTGGTGAAATCCGCCGAACACGACTCTTGCTGGGTATGTCATTCTGCCTTGTTGCGACATTCGTGATTGACAAAATGCCAGCCAACCATGAGAAAGACGATTGGATCAATGGCGAGAAGACGGAAGATGTGGTTGCCTTTCTAGATCGACTCTACACAGCGAAGAGGAAGGTTGAAGAGAGGATATCAGTCCTCGGTGGAAGACAGGATCATTCTGTGAGTGTCCAGGCTATTGCTTCCAGTTATGCTCAACTCACATTTCACAGCGTTCAACCACGTATCAGGAAACCGCCAAACCAGCAGTCTCCTTGCGAGATATTCTACGGAATCCCAATTCCCTGTCATACTTCATGGAGTTCATGGATCGTCGAAACCGCTCGCTTCCCGTGCAATTCTGGTTGACTGTCGAGAGTTTCAAGAATCCGCTTGAAACCGTCGACTCTGACTCATCCGGGGATGAGGAAGAGATTATGCAAGATCCAAACTCCTTCGTGAATGTCAAAGAGGACATCGCCATGATTCATGATCTATACTTCGCCTCAGATGCAGTGTCTCCTGCCCTCGCCTCGGTGTCGAGAAAATACATCGAACGAATACGAGCCTTCGTCAGAGGAGAAGAAGACACATCCCTTGCTACCCAGCGGCGAGTAAGACGTAGCATCTTGCTAGGACAACGGCAGGTCGAGAAGGAAATGGAACAGGACTTCGAAGAGTTCGAGCGATCGGAGTTGTGGTTCCGCGCGGTTGGAGAGGCTGGGTTTACGACACCTTCCAAGGACTCTCACCCATTCGAGGAGTCACCTTCGATACCCCACGAGGATCTATCTCCTTTGTCTCCACCGCCTCGACCCACCCGGAGCACGACAACCCCCCGCCTACCTTCTCAACTCGAGCGGAGACCACCCACAAAGCGTTCCACCAGCTCTGGCTCAGCAGCATCCTCTCAGCTCTTCGGCCCGGCCACGTACACTGACCATGGACACGTCAAGTCGAATATTGAGGTACTCATGTCACCAATAGGCGACAGTTCCGACTCCGACTCGACCCGCGCCCCTTTGTTCAACGATCCCGAGGACGATGCACAGCGGGAGGAACAGAAGCGGATGGAGGCAATTCACGCTGCGCTCACCGACATTATGGCCTTGGAAGAAAAGAGAAAGACGTCAACTCCATCCCCAGACCCAAGTCACGATGCCAAACCTCGCTTGGCACCTTCCATATCGTCTAAGAAGCGCGCCATGTTCGACGATATCCCCGTCGTAGATGAAGAGGAGGTAGACGACGCCGACGCTGAGGCAGAAGTCGCATCGGATACCCGCTCTTTCCAGCTTGCCGCTCCGGGCGACCTCCAGCTCTCCTACGAAATTTCGAGACTGAGCGAGAACATCGCGAATCTCGAGGCTCAAGAAACAATGCTTGACTCTCTGATCAAGAAGGCCGAGCTCACGGGAGACATGCAGGAACTGAGCATTCTCAAGAAGTCGAAAGCAGCCATGAGCCGAGATCTCCGCGAGTTGCAGTTCCAGCGTCAGCAATACGAACAGCAGGAATCCGCGAACCGTCTGATCAGCGACAGAACGAGGGTTTCGATTGTTAACTCGACTGTAGCAGATGAGGAGGGCAAGTCAGTGGTGCGGTATCTTGTCGAGGTGCAACAGTTAGCCCTGGATGGGACCTTCGCCTCTGGGTGGGTGGTTGCTCGGAGGTACAACGAGTTCTTGAACATGCATACCAAGTTGAAGGAGAAGTATGTGTTAGTGAAGCACTTGGACTTTCCAGGGAAGCGACTGGTGACCTCGCTCTCCGGGAGCTTTTTGGACAACAGGAAGCAAGCATTAGAGAAGTACCTTCAGGTAAGCCCCTATCGACAGCTCATTCCCTTCGTGCCTCACAAAGCTTCCAGAACCTGGTCGCCATTCCAGTCGTTTGCGAAAGTCCGGAACTTCGAGCCTTCTTGTCGCGAGACTCTCCTTTCATGACCTCACCCGCAGAGGTAACGAAAGCCCCTCCGGCCTTCTCAGGCACCGATCTCGTTCGCAATGTCTACCGCTCCGTCGCCGAAAGCATTGACGATATGTTCTTCGGCCCTTCTATGCTCGATGTCATGATCCAGCGTCTTACGCGTCAAGCCGCAGAGTTCGCGGGGATCGTTGGCTCGGGCGTCAATGACGAAGACTTGGTTGCACAAGCATTGAATGCTTCCGGGAAGGCAGTTCCCGATGGGACCTTCATGCAACTGCCTGGAGACCTCAAGCCATTGGACGGGGAGAGTGGCATTTCGTCATTCTCCGCGCCAATCTGTGACCTTGTGTTGGCCCTGTTCGAGTTGAACAAGAAGAACAATTGGCTGAGGAGACAGGCGATTGTGATCATCTTACAGCAAGTGTTAGGGGGAACGATTGAGAAGTATGTGGTTCTCGTCAGATCATTCCGACGGCATCGCCTGACCTCTGCACAGGAAAGTTCGGGACGCCGTCCGAGACGCCTTCAATGAAACTCAGCTTATGAAGTACATCAATATCTTCCGCGATAGCCTCTGGCCAGACGGAAAGCTCAGGGCGACAAGTGTTCCTCGAACCACGGAAGAAAAGATACGCACCCGAGACGAAGCAAACCGGAAACTCTCCGCCTTGGTGCCAGGTACGAAGGGTGCCTTGTTAGGCCAGAAGAGCGTTAAATTGATATTTCTCTATGAAAGATCTGGCGGCTAACGTGATTGGTCGGTCAAATGCTCGACGCGGGGCGAGAAGGATGTTCGCCGTGTTGCAGAACCGGCGTCTCAACCAACATATCGCATACACGATCGTTGATGAGGTACATCCAAGTCGTTATTCTCTCTGGAATTAGTGTTCACACCCTCACTAGGTTTTCGCGGCGTTGTTCCCAGAAGTGGCCACAGTGACCAAGGAACAATGAAAAGCCCGCGTTGGCTTACTCCCCTCTCACGTCGATAGCCATCGCGCTGTCTTCTGCATCCTCTCCCTCTTGCTGTAACTCCAACGAGTTGTCCAGTGCTTCATCTGCCGATACCACAGGGATTATAGTCCTCTCTGGATTCTCCAGGCTAACAACGAAACGGTTAATTTACGACCTCCCTGATGTAATAACGAACCACGCACATTTTTATTGCATGAAGGATAAATCCTCCAGAGCCTGACATTGCCATCATTGGGTGTGTTCGACCAGGCAGAATTTGGTACCGGCGGAGCCAGCTTTCCGTGACTGACGGGCAGAGATATTGAGGGAGGTTGCGGAGTTTAGATTGGAGGTCGGCGACGATTTGGACATGGGGGCTGTGAACGACAATTGGAGCAGAACCTCCGAGGTGAGGGAAGAGGCGCTCGATGATGGAGTAAGGGTCATATTCAGAGGCAATGATGAGGCTGAACGTCGGTCAATCGGAGTTACTTGGAGGAAGCTAATGCACATACCCGTCAAATTCCCCTGCAAACAATTCTTGCCTCAGGTTCTCAAGGCTATCTTTCATGGCCTTGCGTTTCTTGATTCGTGCCTTCTGTCGTTCTGACCGGATCTCTCCTGCAGGAATATCGGCTGGAGGAATGACTGAAGGAATGTCAGTGAGGGGAGGTTAAAGACTGAGCTTCCATACTAGGGCTGTATTCTCGGAGCGATGTTGCCCAGTTCAGCGATGCCAGTGGTTTGATGACTTGGGGATCAAAGTTGAATTGTTGCATGACAGGGAAAGCGGGAGGTGATTCAGTGTCAATTAAGGCGATGACCCTCCCTTCACCGCCTAGCCTTGCCAAGATTGCAGAGACAAGTAGACCAGAGGCGTCGTCGACAATAAGGTATCGCCCACCTGGGCGAATGTTTGCGAGGTTGAGCATCTGTGCAAGGGAGTCGGCGCGGATGTCACGAATTCGGTTCTGGTCTTTCGCAAACCAGTACTCGCAGACATTGTAGACTGTTGGCTCAATAGTAGTGAAGATCTTCGAGTACCTTACAAACTTTAGACAAAACCCACGGGATAACGACAAGGCAACTCACTTTGCCTCCTTCCTCTTCTTATACTTCTCCTTGCTGTACTCAGTCTTGAGGGCAAAATTTGCATGGTTTTCGATTTGCTTCTGAATGATATCCTACGGGGATGGTTGGAATCGAAGGAGAGATACAAATAATGTTGATGCGAACATTTGCATGAGCCCCAGACTGCTTCAACTCCTTGATTTCTGCAACCGTCAGGGGTTGCACGATTTGGTCGTCCGTAATCAACTCATTCGTTGCGTCAGTTTCCTCTTTTCCGGAGTGAGAATCGGTTCATTTATGGGGAGGCGGGCGACATACCGACTTCTTGGATGGTACTGGGAGGTAGCAGCTTCAAATGCTTGCCCACAATCTCGTATGTGAGTCCATAAGGTTGGCCAATCAGCTCATTGCAGAAGAAAGAGCCAAATTTTGGTATAACAGCAGTTCTTTCGCGCAGAACGGTAAGATTCGTGTTCAAGAAGAAGATATGGAATACGCACGTATTCCTCTCTGCTTTTATCTGTTTGATGTCTCCCCGCGGAGTGCGAATAAGGACAGAGTGTCCATGTTGGACGAGAGGCTGAGAGGAGGAACTCATGATGGAGAGAGCCTGTGAAATTTGTGCGGCTACTCTGATCGGAGTACGAGTGCTCTTGATCATGTTCAGGTCCGTCTCAACTGCCTCCTCCATTCATACTCATCTAATACTGATGCAGTTATGGCAGAATCCAACAAAGAAATTGACCAAATCGTTGCCCGGTTGCATAATTCCTCCGATATCTCAAAGGATGAACTGAAGACCATCGCTCCACTTTTCGCCCCAGACTCCCCTGATCAGCCGAAGGCGTATCTGGCCTTGTCGCTACTTTTCCAGAACACTCGTAAGGCAAGCTCTTCTACGGCATCGGAAACACTGGTCCGTGCTCTGGAGCCCATCATCCTCGACGATATCAGAGAAGCAGACGAACCCTCACTCATTCGTGGCATCTCATTCCTGAAGGCAATATTCCACGTCGATGCCGACGTGGCAACAACCATCCTCACCAAGGAAGCGGTGCTCGAGAGCATCATGGACACCGTGGAGATCTCACCGTCAGCAACCTTATCGCTATGTGTTGCTCAATTGCTGGCCGAAGCAAGCGGGCAAAAGAAATGCCGCGCGATTTTCACCTCTTCAACCCATCAATGGCTCGCCCTTCAGTCGAAGCAGAATAAGGATGAAAGGTTAGCAGTAGCATGTGGGGTTGCTTGTGTTAAGCTTTGGCAGGGTCAATCAATGGACGCCATTGAGGGACAGCCTGCGGAGGACCCCAACCCAGCCAGCGTCAACGACATAGCGATCTTAATGAAGAGCATCGTCAGATCGGAAAACGCAACTTCTGGTATCTTGGAGGCAGTGGAAGGCCTCGCATATCTATCTACCGATCCTGATATGAAGGAAGATCTCTCCAAGGATGCCACCTTTCTGAGGAATCTCTTCGCCCTGATTCCCAGCCGAAAACATACCATATCGTCGTCCTCCCCACAAACCACATCTTCCTTTCCCATCAACTCACCTCTTCTCTACGGCATCGTCACGATCATTCTCAACCTCGTCGCATATCGACCTCGCTTGACAGAAGAGCAACGCCAGATGGAGAAATTGAAGGAGTTCTCCAAGGCAAACCCAAAGCGAATGAAGAGTGGCAAGGCTCAGTCAGTGCTGGACGATGACGCCCATGTCAAGGCTCGGGTTCAACGCCTTATATCAGCTGGATTGTTACCTAAACTCTCTGTCCTTCCGGCTCTTACAGACAGTCAGGCTGTCCAAGCAAATGTTTCTCGCGTCTTTCTTAGTGTCATTGAGGAGAAGGACAATCGAGGCGCGGTTCTTCAAAGCGGGGGATCAAAATCGTTACAACGTATCATCCGCAACCTCTCTTCACAAGCCTCCTCGTCTAGCAAGAAACCCTCTTCAGCTCCCGCCCCTCTTGAAGCCATCCAAGCGCTCGCCAAGCTATCGATCACTGCAGCACCAGTGCAAGTCTACGGAGCAGATGTTGGAGCCATCTACGACGCAATACGCCCCCTCTCTCTTCTCATTACGCATACCTCGGCCAATCAACTGCAACAATTTGAAGGGATGATGGCCCTCACAAATCTGGCCTCGCATAGTCCAGAGGTTGGATCACGCATCGCGGAGGTTGACGGACTCATCAACAGGGTTGAGCTCCTTCTTTTTGAGGACCACATCCTCCTTCGAAGAGCAGCGATGGAATTGATCTGCAATCTGGTCTCCGGATCGGAGAAGGCCTTCACCACCTATGCTGGAGATGGGAAGAATACGGCTGGAGTGAAGAATAAGATGCAGCTTATGCTCGCCATCTGCGACGTCGACGATCTGCCAACCCGCCTTGCGGCATCTGGGGCACTGGCCACTCTTATGAGCTCGGCCACTGTATGCAACGCGCTCCTCGAATTACAATCGGAAAAAGGTCGATTCATTGAAATCATGACCGAGTTGGTGTCACCAATTAGCTCTGAAGGAGAGGGGTCTCAAGCACGGGAGGACATGGGTTTGATACACCGAGCAGCAATCTGTGTGGTCAACTTGTTGACTCAAACTGAGGACGCCAAGCTCCAGAATGAGGTCAAAAGGCATCAGGAGCAGTTTGACAAGTTGCAGAGTCGCCTATTGGACCTCGTCAAACGGCGAGNGGACATACCTGTACCGGACTATATTCTGCAGATCGTTGTTCAGANTCTCAAAGTTCTTGCACCCTTGTTGAAATAGATTGTCGACTTATCGACNNCATCGCGATGAGTGCGGATGAATTGATCGNGAGCACTGCATTACAGTGTTGATGACTACAACACCATCACCAAGCGTGCGACGGACCTGCGGCTTACTCTGCGTCACTGCGGCGGCGGCAGCTTTCCTGCTATAGCTTTGACATCCTCTTATACCACTTGATAGCCAGTTGGATTGGCTGATACACTCAGAAGGACGAAGTCATGGTCTGTTCAAATCCCAAACGCGTAAGGACGCTGCACTCATGCCCTTCTCCAAGGCGCCCTCGAAGAAGGCAGGAAAGAAGGTTACCCCTGGGGCGAAGAAGACAGGGGAGGCAGGTGGCAAAGCCAAATTCGCGAAGGTACGTACCACTCAGTGCCGAATGCCTTTGCTGATTTACTTGTCATGAAGGCCGATTGGAAAGAAGGGTTCAAGAAGAAACAGGTCGGCGTGTCCGATATGACGCTGCTGACGACAATCAGCAACGAGAGCATCAACGAGAACCTCCAGAAACGATGGACAAACGGTGAAATATACACGTACATTGGATCAGTACTTATATCTGTGAACCCCTTCAGAGGTGCGACTTTCGTTCGATGTCAACTACGCGGTATTATAACGCCGACGACACCTAACACCAGATCTTGGAATCTACACCGACGATGTCTTGCAACGATATCGGGGAAAGAACCGTCTCGAGGTACCTCCGCATGTCTTCGCCATTGCAGAGGGATCCTACTACAATATGAATGCCTACAACGAGAACCAATGCGTCATCATTACGGGAGAATCGGGTGCAGGGAAGACGGAGGCGGCCAAGCGCATAATGCAGTACATTGCGGAGGTGTCAGGAGGCCAGGACAGTGGAATTCAGGAGATCAAGGACATGGTGCTGGCCACGAATCCTCTGTTGGAGAGTTTTGGATGTGCAAAGACTCTACGCAACAATAACTCCAGTCGGCACGTACGTATGTGCTTGTGTCTGCTTTGCTGTCCGTTCTGACAGGGTCTAGGGTAAATACCTCGAGATCATGTTCAACGACAAGGGTGAGCCTGTTGGAGCGCAGATCACAAACTACCTCCTCGAGAAGGGCCGTGTTGTTGGCCAGGTGGAGAACGAGCGGAATTTCCACATCTTTTACCAGTTCACAAAGGCCGCATCGGACGAGCAACGCGGTACGTCTGCTCGCAGCTCCTTGCACTGCCGTCCCCGCTGACGCATGACGCTTGGATAGAGGCCTTTGGTCTTCAGGGTCCCGAATCGTACGCTTACACGAGCATGAGCAATTGTTTCGACGTCTCAGATATTGATGATTCGAAGGATTTCGCGGGAACCTTGGTACGTCATATACCCTCAGCTTCTCACAGATATACTCACACCCTGCAGAGGGCGATGCAGGTCATTGGTCTGTCAGCTCAAGAACAGCACGAAATCTTCAAGATGCTTTCCATTATCCTTTGGCTGGGTAACGTGCAATTCGACGAAGACGACTCCGGGAATTCCACGATCTCAGATACAGGCGTGACCGATTTCGTTGCATATCTCCTAGAAGTTGACCCCGCAATCGTGCAGAAAGCTCTTACGACTCGCGTGATGGAAACAACGCGAGGCGGCCGAAGGGGTTCCGTCTATGATGTCCCTCTCAATCCTTCGCAAGCCTCTTCTGGGCGGGATGCGCTCGCGAAGGCCATATATAATAATCTGTTTGAGTGGATCGTGTCTAGAGTCAACGTATCTATGAAGACCCGATCGGCGTACTCCCGTGTAATTGGGATTCTGGTGCGTATATACAGTTCGTTGTCACCCTTTGAAACTCGCTCACCGGTTGAATCAGGATATCTTCGGCTTCGAGATCTTCGAAGACAACTCATTTGAGCAACTCTGTATCAACTACGTCAACGAGAAGCTTCAACAGATCTTCATTGAGTTGACGCTGAAGACTGAGCAGGAAGAGTACGTGCGAGAACAAATCAAGTGGACACCCATCAAGTTCTTCAACAACAAGATTGTCTGTGACTTGATCGAAGAGAAGCGCCCACCTGGTATCTTCGCTGCACTCAACGATGCATGCGCAACCGCCCATGCCGATCCCGCTGCCGCCGACAACAGCTTTGTTCAGCGAACCGCTGCCTTGTCGTCAAACGCCCACTTTGATGCTCGTGGCGCCCAGTTCCTGGTTCGACACTACGCTGGCGATGTGATGTACAATGTTGCCGGGATGACGGACAAGAACAAGGATTCGCTCATCAAGGACCTCCTCGACGTGATCGGTTCTAGCAGCAATACATTCTTGCAGACGCTCTTCCCTGACCGACCAGATCCAAACAGCAAAAAGAGGCCGCCTACTGCTAGTGACAGGATCAAGCAATCTGCTGCGGCTCTAGTGGAGAAGTTGATGAAGGCGCAACCGTGGTATATCAGGACTATCAAACCCAACCAGAACCGAAGCTCATCGGAATACGACACCAAGGCCATTATCCATCAGATCAAGTACCTTGGTTTGCAAGAGAACATCCGAGTTCGACGAGCTGGATTCGCCTACCGAAACACGTTTGAGAAAATCGTTGAGCGGTTCTACCTCCTGTCACCAAACACCTCATACGCTGGCGAGTATACCTGGACTGGAGATGCCAAGTCCGGTTGTGCGAAGATCCTGACGGACACTGGAATTGCGAAGGAGGAGTGGCAAATGGGTGTTACAAAGGCCTTCATTAAGAACCCCGAGACTGTAGGGACGTATCGTTTCAACTTGCACAGCGATCTGACAGCAAGCTCTAGCTCTTCGCTCTTGAGACCATGCGCGATCGCTACTGGCACAATATGGCTGCACGGATTCAGCGCGCCTTCCGTAACTACATGCGCTACAAGCACGAGTGCGCGAGGCGCATCCAAAGGTTCTGGAAGAACAACAAAGAGGCGCTGGTGTACGCTCAGATCCGAGACTATGGTCATCAGCTGCTCGCTGGTAGGAAGGAGAGGCGTCGGTTCAGTTTGTTGAGCTACAGGCGCTTCATGGGTGACTATCTGGACATTAACGGTAAGAGCGATCTTGGAGAAGAGATTGGGTCGGCTTGTGGTCTTGGTCGTGCGTCGTTATCTCTGCTTCCCTGAACAGGGTATCTGCTCACTTCTGGATAGGTGATGAGTCGGTCGTCTTCAGCGCTAGAGGAAACCTGCTCGTTTCGAAGACAGGAAGATCTAGCAAGCCTAGTCCTCGTTACATCGTGCTGGTAAGTCTGTTCTCATATATCCTACATAGAACCATCGCGTATTGATTTCTTGGAGACTGCCAAAGCCGTCTATATTGTTGTTGCATCACTCGTTCAGGGAGCAACGGTTCTCAGTGTCGATCGCAAGGTCCCTCTCGTTACAATCAAGACCATCCAGATGTCGACACTTCGCGATGACTGGTTTGTGAGTAGCTTCGCTCTATCCCATCTCCAAATGTTTGACTCCCGACGCAAGATCCTCAACCTCGGACCTACACCGGAAGGCGACCTAGTGCTAAATTGCTACTTCAAGACCGAATTTTTGACCCATTTAATGCAACAAACACAGTCAGGCGTCAACCTCACGATTGCCCCAATGTATGATGTTACCTTTCCCTCCTTGTGCAGCGTTGCTCACCTTTCCCATCACAAGGCTTGAGTACACCAAGAAGAAGGACAAGAAGGCTCAGATCCAATTCATCAAGGATGAGACTATCCTCCGTGACGATGTGTACAAGAGTCACGCCGTTCATGTCCAATCTGGAGAGCCTCCGAGCAGCCTCTCTCGACCTCCTGCAAAGCGAAAGGCTGGAGTTGTACGCCCTATCACGCAGGGAAAACTCCTCAAGGCAGGCGGACCATCAGTATGTCTTCCTGCTGGTTGCGAAGCGAACAGTACTGATAAGGTCACCAGAAACCCAACGCGTCAAGACCCAAACCGAAGCCCCAACCATTGCCAGGACAGTCTGCCCCTGCCGCTGCGGTGAAACCAGTCGTCTCCACTCCTGCAGCTCCCAAGCCCAACCCTGTGGCGAGCTCGACGGGAGGTCGGGCAGTCCCACCTCCTCCAACTGCCCGGCCTACTCCTCCCGCGCCTCCTGCCCCACCCGCAGAGCCTCCCAAGAAGATGTACCGCGCTAAGTACGAATTTGCAGGACAGGAGGGTGAGATGTCGCTCAAGAAAGGCGAAGAAGTTGAACTGGTTGAAGAGAACGACAATGGCTGGTGGCT
>Ga0065721_10007113_pt1 | contig 14700 bp, 16 predicted proteins | sample Mesricmetagenome_FD_59108 | JGI IMG/M metagenome (GOLD analysis project Ga0065721, IMG submission 59108) | Mesophilic microbial community from rice straw/compost enrichment Sample: eDNA_1 v2 (version 2) | ecosystem: Engineered > Solid waste > Grass > Composting > Bioreactor | place: USA: Davis... | reverse complement strand
CCTGTTCGGCTATACGAAGGACAAGCTCTCCCCGGCGGACCAAGAGCAGATCGCGAGCAAGCTGAAGATGGAGATGGACGAAATTTTCTATGGGAAAAACATTCGCTAAAGACGCATAACTTCCGAGTAGCCGCCGACCGAACCATTTCGGGCGGTTTTTTGTTCTATCCGCATGATTTAATCATCAGATCGTTCATTGATATCGATCCTTGCATGACTATAATGGGGCTTAGAACCGAATTCGGAAAAGGAGGAACGGGAGCCAAATGGGACAGACAAGCCTTATTCTTAGATTGGAGATGGATCATTCCCGCTGCAGCTTCGGCGAAGTCGCGACGGCGATTACCGAGGCGGGAGGGGACATCACCTCGATCGACGTCATCCGCCCGGGGAAGGAGTCGTCCATTCGCGATGTGACGGTGGACGCCGGAGATCATGGGGAGAAGCCGTTCCTCGAGGCCCTCAAGAACGTAAAGGGACTTAAGATCGTCAACGTATCCGACCGGACGTTCCTGGCCCACCTGGGTGGCAAGATCTCCATTCAGCCGACGCTGCCGATCAAGAACCGGGACGATCTGTCGCGGGTCTATACGCCGGGAGTGGCGCGCGTGTGCGAAGCGATTCACGAGGACCCGAAGAAGGCGTTCTCGCTGACGGTGAAGCGGAACACGGTCGCCGTCATCTCGGACGGCACGGCCGTGCTCGGCCTTGGCGACATTGGGCCGTATGCCGCGGCCCCGGTCATGGAAGGCAAGGCGATGCTGTTCAAGCAGCTCGCCGGAGTCGACGCGTTTCCGATCTGCCTGGACACGAAGGATACCGAAGAGATCATCCGCACGATCAAGGCGATCAGCCCGATCTTCGGCGGAATCAACCTGGAGGACATCAGCTCGCCGCGCTGCTTCGAGATCGAGCGCCGCTTGTCGGAGGAGCTGTCCATTCCGATTTTCCACGACGATCAGCACGGCACGGCCGTCGTCGTCATCGCCGGCCTGCTCAACGCGCTGAAGGTCGTCGGCAAACGGATCGATCAAGTGAAGGTCGTCGTCAACGGCATCGGCGCGGCAGGAGTATCGATCTGCAAAATGCTGCTCGACGCGGGAGTGACCCGCCTCGTTCCGGTGGACCGGGAGGGGGCCATCGTTCGCGGAGGCCGCTACGATCATCCGATGTGGAGCTGGCTCGCCGAGCAGCATCAAGTACAGCCCGAGCCGGGGACGCTTAAGGACGCGATCGAAGGGGCGGACGTGTTCATCGGCGTGTCGCGCGGCGGGTTGCTCGGAGCCGAGGACGTTCGGAAGATGGAGGAGCGCTCCATCGTGTTCGCCATGGCGAATCCGAATCCGGAGATCGCCCCGGAGGAGGCGCTTCCCCACGTCGCCGTGTTCGCCACGGGCAGAAGCGATTACCCGAACCAGATCAACAACGTTCTGGTGTTCCCGGGCCTGTTCCGAGGCGCGCTCGACTGCCGCGCGAAGCGGATCAGCGAGCCGATGAAGCTGGCGGCGGCCCGGGCGATCGCGTCCGTCGTCACGGAGAACGAGCTTAACGATCAGTACATCATTCCGAGCATCTTCAACGAGCACGTCGTGCCGAAGGTTCGCCATGCCGTCATCGAGACGGCGATTCTGACCGGCCTGGCCGGGCGCATTCCGCCGGATTTCCGTTAAGCCGCGGAAGTCTCTTGTAAGGTAAATCATTCCAGTTCGGTTGTCGAACCGTGTAACTTTGGTTAGAATGGAAGGGACGAAATAGTCCGGTTACGCGGAGATAGGATGAAATGATGAGCACCAAGCAAGCACAGAATCAAGCACTCGAACAAGATCAATTGTGGCCCTCGCTGGAAGGGACGCTTAGCCTGGCCGACGCGCTGGCGACGCTGTCGAAGAGCGATCTGACCGCCATTCGCAGCTCGCTGAAGCTGGCCGGGCTTAGCTCGCTTAAGAAGGACGACTTGGCCGCCCGGCTCGCGGAGCTTCTGCCGCTGCAGCTGCCGAGCGTTCTGGTCAAGCTGGACGACGAAAGGTTCCAGCTCGTCAAGAAGGCGGCGGCCGACGGCTGGCTGCCCGAGCAAAGCGGCATCGGCTGCTATTACCTGCAGGAGAGAGGCTTCCTGTTCCCTCGCAGCGCGAAGGGCAAGAACCGCTGGGCGATGCCCGTCGAAGTCGCGGACGCGTTCAAGAAGCTGGACCCATCCTATTACCGGGAGGTCGCCCGCAACAATTCGAGAACGCTGCGTCTTGTACGAGGATTGCTGAACTACTATGGAGCGCTCGGCCTTGCCGATCTGCATGGCTTGCTGGCTCCGCACCTTAGCGCCGAGCTGAAGGCCGGCGAGCTGGATCAACTGCTGACCGAGGCTAGCCAATACGACGCCGGGTTCCAGGCGGGTGCTTACGGCTATGCGGACGACGCGGCCCTCGAGCCGGAGCAGCTCGTTCAGGAGCAGCTCCTGCGCCCGGATCTCCCCTTCCGTCCGTTCACGACGGAAGAGCTGCTACAGGCCGGCGAATGGGATTACATCGAGCGCAACGCCAGCTTCAAGGCGTTCGTCCGGTTCCTGGAGACGAACTACTCGTTGTCCGAGGAGGACGCGGACGGCCTTATTCTCGAGTGTTCGATGAACATTCAAGCGGGAGCCAGCCCATCTCAGCTTCTGGAGTTTTTCCAGGATCAGCTGGAGATGGAGGATGCGCTGCTTATTCAAGGGTTCATCGGGCATATCACCGAGCTGCACAACCATACGCGCTTCTGGGGGCTGAAGGGGCACACCCCGAACGAGCTCTCCGGAGAAGCGAGCGGCGAAGAGAACGTGAGAAAGACGGCCGCCGGCAATTTGATCGACCTGGCGACCGGACGGAAGGTCGGACGGAACGATCCTTGTCCGTGCGGAAGCGGCAAGAAGTATAAGAAGTGCCACGGAGGCTGATGCCCGATGTCGACAACGGTCCTCTTCCTGATCCTCGCGCTCGTCGCGTTCGTTCTTCTGCTGCTGAGCTTGCAGTACGGCCTAAGCAGGAGCGTGCTGCGGCGGGAATCCGAACGGAATAAGGAAGCTTTGACCCGCCTAAGCTCTTTGATTTTATCGACGGAATTCAAGGAGGCCGATTCCGGCTTCGTCCAAGGGCGGACGAAGGAAGCTCTCTCGGATCTGGAGAGAGCCGTTCTCTCCGCCCGCGAGAAATCGGAAGCCCTCCAGCGGAAGCTGGACGGAAGCCGGGTCCGATTCCTGTCGTTCGTTACGCCGTATTACCAAGCGAAGAGGCTCCAATACGAAGGGAACGAGATCGCCGGGCAGCTGGACCGCTTCAAGCGGCAGATGCTCGCGATGGAGAAGGCGTCCGACGAAGCGCGGCGTCTTCTCGATCAGGCGAAGAAGGATTCGGAGGCGGTGGCGAAGGCCGTAGAGGAGATCGCCAAGCGGACGAGCTACCCGCTGGACGACTTCCGGAAGGGCTTGCAGCGAATCGACAGCTCCATCCAGAAGGCGAGCGAGGCGGGAGCGTTCGACTCCGTGCGGGCGAAGGAGCAGGTTCGGGAGACGCAAACCTTGATTGCCGACATGCAGGTCAGGACGACCGACTTCCGGAAAAACGTCGAGCTGCTGGACGACATGAAGCACCGGATCGACCGGGAGGCCGCCTTGCTTAGAGCGAGGATCGAGAAGGACGTCATCTTAAGCGAGAATCGCGGGCTTCTGGCCAACCTGAAGCAGGTCGAGCTGATGATCGCGGACCTGGAAGAGATGATGAGCCGCGGCGAGACCGTCAACCTGAGGGCGGCCGCGGTGGATATCGACCGTTTGCTCAAAGACACGACTTATATTATCGAGGGCGTCCGCTACTAGCGACTGCGTTTCTGCGGGGTCCCCAAGCACTTCCATTTCGCAAATCGCCGCAATTATGCTATAGTACGTTCATACAACTGAAGAAGAAACTCCGGCATCGATCGCAGCCTAACGGCGCGGGCGGCCGGGAGAGGTTCGCGAACTCCCTCTATAAAAAACTATGCAAAAACGACAACCTGTTCCGAGGAGTCGTCGTTTTTGTGTTCGGCGCGAAGCGGCATGACGCTTCGCGCCGATTCTTTAGGGTTGGACTTCAAGAATCTCTCTCTTCTCCACATTAGAGCAAGAGAGGGAGATACAGCATGGAACAACAACGCAAAGCGGTCGTCGTCTTCAGCGGCGGCCAAGACAGCACGACCTGCCTGTTCTGGGCCAAGGAGCGCTTCGCGGAGGTCGAAGCCGTCACCTTCGATTACGGGCAGAGGCATAAGCTGGAGCTGGAAGTAGCGGCGGAGATCGCGAAGGAGCTCGGCGTGAAGCATCATGTGCTGGACATGGGGCTTCTTAATCAGCTCGCTCCGAACGCGCTTACCCGGGGCGACATCGCCATCGAGCAGAAGGAAGGGGAGCTTCCCACGACCTTCGTCGACGGCCGCAATATGCTTTTCCTCACGTTCGCCGCGGTTCTTGCCAAGCAGATCGGCGCGACGAATATCGTTGCCGGCGTCTGCGAGACCGACTTCAGCGGCTATCCCGATTGCCGGGACGTGTTCGTCAAGTCGCTTAACGTAACGCTTAACCTCGCGATGGATTACCCTTTTGTCATCGATACCCCCCTGATGTGGTTGAACAAGGAGCAAACCTGGGAGCTGGCGGACTCGCTCGGCGCCTTCGATTTCGTGCGCCGGCGCACGCTGACCTGCTACAACGGCATCGTCGCCGACGGCTGCGGCGAATGTCCGGCCTGCAAGCTGCGCAAGAAAGGGCTGGACGACTACCTGGCCGCCTCCGGCAGAGAGGGGCGGGCCTGATGCTGCACCAGACGTATCCCCAGGTCTCTCACCCCTACCGCTACGAGCTGAATAAAGACTTTCATTTCGCGGCGGCCCACTACGTGCCGTCGGAGGAAGCCGGCAAGTGCCGGAGAATGCACGGGCACACGTATTTCGCGAACGTGACCGTCGCGGGCGACGAGCTCGACTCGAGCGGCTTCCTCGTCAACTTCTCGCTTATCAAGAAGCTGATCCACGACCGCTTCGACCATACGGTGCTGAACGAGGACGAGGAGAGCTTCGGCGACGAGCGGCCCGAGCGGTTTCCGACGACGGAAGTCGTCGCCCGCACGATCTGCGAGCTGGTGCAGGAGCACCTGGACGGGACGGCGAACAGGCCGGTCTGCGTGCAGGTGTTCCTGCGCGAGACGCCGACCAGCTATTGCGTTTACCGCCCGCTGGGGAAGGGAGGCGGCGAGCGTGGCTGAGAGAGCGATCCCGGTTCTCGAGATTTTCGGCCCTACCGTTCAAGGAGAGGGAATGGTCATCGGCCGCAAAACGATGTTCGTAAGGACGGCCGGCTGCGACTACCGCTGCTCCTGGTGCGATTCGGCCTTCACCTGGGACGGCAGCGCGAAGGACGACGTTCGGCTGCTCGCCGCCGGCGACATCGTGAAGGAGCTGAAGGCGATCGGAGGCGATTCCTTCGCTCACGTGACGCTATCCGGGGGCAACCCGGCGCTTCTGCCTCAGCTCGGAGAGCTCATCGACCGGCTGCACGCGGAAGGCATGGAGGTCGCCCTGGAAACCCAGGGCAGCCGCTGGCAGCCGTGGTTCGAGAGGATCGACGAGCTGACGCTGTCGCCGAAGCCGCCGAGCTCGGGAATGGAGACCGATTGGGAGGCGCTCGACCGGATCGTCGGGCGGTTGCAGGAAGCCGATCGCCGCTTCAGCCTCAAGGTCGTCGCGTTCGACGATCTCGATCTCGAATACGCGGCGCGCGTCCACGCCCGATATCCGGGCGTCGCCTTCTACGCGCAGGCCGGCAACGGGAACTTGAGCGAGACGGATTCGGCGCGGATGCTGCCCTACTTGCTCGAGAGATACGAATGGCTGATCGACAAGGTCATGAAGCGCGCCGACTTGAATCGGGTGCACGTGCTTCCGCAGCTCCATACCTGGGTATGGGGCAACAAAAAAGGGGTTTAACCATACAGAAGACCGGAGAGGATGGATGAACATGAAAGACAACCGCGCGGGAAGAAGCCAAGAGGAGCTGAGCGGCGTGACGCTGCTCGGCAACCAGGGGACGGAGTACCGGTTCCAATACGCGCCCGACATTCTGGAGACGTTCGAGAACAAGCATCCGGGAAGGGACTACTTCGTGAAGTTCAACTGTCCGGAATTCACGAGCCTGTGCCCGATGACCGGGCAGCCTGACTTCGCGACGATCTATATTTCTTACATTCCGGACGTTCGGATGGTAGAGAGCAAGTCGCTTAAGCTGTACTTGTTCAGCTTCCGCAATCACGGGGACTTTCACGAGGACTGCATGAATATCATCATGAACGACCTGATCGCCCTCATGCAGCCGCGCTACATCGAGGTGTGGGGCAAGTTCACGCCGCGCGGGGGCATCTCCATCGACCCTTACTGCAACTGGGGTCAGCCGGGCACGAAATACGAGAGAATGGCGGAGCACCGCTTGCTGAACCACGACCTGTACCCGGAGAAGGTCGACAACCGGTAGGCTGGCGACCTTCCGGCTGGCGTCTCAAACGGAGCAAAAAGAGCCGGTGCCATCGGCTTAGGGGCTCGAACGGAACTGAGAGCCGCTATTTGAGCTATAAACGGCCATTCTCCGTTCTAACGGAAGGCAGAGACCTTATTTTAGTCCAATCCTTCTCTTTTCCGCCGTTATCCTCTTATTAGCGTCTCTCATTTCCGTTACAATTCTATTTAAGGTTCGTTAACCGAGATAGCGTCTCTCCGTTCCGTTACAGGTTGGATCTGCATAGATGGTAGAACGAGGCGGCGCCGTTAAGGCGCCTCTTCCCTTAAGCCGTCCAACCGCTTCAGGAATTCCAAGCTTCGGTCCATGCAGTAACGGTGCGCGGCCGAATCGTAAGCCGGATAGAACGGATTCATGAACCCGTGCCCGGCGTTCAAGATCTCGACGGCCGCGTTCCGTTTCTTCTTCAATCGTCCTGCCAGCTCCGCCGCGACGAAGCTCTCCTTGGACGCGAAGAAGAGCAAAGTCGGACAGGACGGCTCGATCTCCGGATAGCTCCGAATGCGAGAACCGTAATACCCCAAGACCCCGTCGACCTCGTATTCGCTGCATCTCCACGCCAATGTCGCCCCGATGCTGAACCCGGCAACGTAGACCCGGCGATCCTTCGCTTTATTTTCCGCGATAATCGGTTTAATCGCTTCAAGAGCTCCGTCGAACCCGATCTCCCGCATGAAATAAGCATAAGCCTCTTCGGCCTGCCCATAAGCAAAGCTATCGCGTCCCAGCAGGTTCGGACTGAGCGTGTCGAAGCCTTCCTTCTTGAGCGTCTCGTTAAAAGACTCGATATGATCGTTGACGCCGTAAATCTCATGCAAGGCAATGACCAGGGATCTCTCCCGCCGCGTTCCGCTCATCGTCTCGCCTCCAGCGTAAATTCGTCCAGCAGCTTGCCCTCAACGTCATAAGCCTGATAAGTCAGCGTCCGCTCGTTCACCCGGATGCCCGCGAACGTCTGCTTGTCGTTCTGGAAGTGGACTTGGTGGTAGAACTGGTCTTTTTTCTTCTCGTTGAACTTCGCGCCGGCCGCGTTCGTCACGACGTACACCGTTCCTTCCCCGGGCGAAACGACCTTGCCGTCCTTGATCGGGTAAGAGCGGGAGTATTCGTGGTTATGGCCCTGCAGCACGAGATCGACCCCGTATTCGTCGAAAAGCGGGACCCATCGTTCGAGAACCGATTCGTCCTGGTTGCCTGCGTAAGGTCCGCGGTGGAGCGCGGCGATAATCCACTTTTGCTTCGTCGACGCCAGATCCTTCTCGAGCCACTTCGCCTGGTCCTTCAGCTTCGATTCGGTATTGAGCATGACGAAGTGGGCGAGGCCGTAATCGAACGAATAGGTCGTTCCTTCGATCGAGCTTGAGGAACCGTTGTTCGGTACGTTGAAGTGGGAGACGAAGCGCTCCGCTTTCTTGTCCGCTTCGTCGTGGTTGCCCGTGACGGGCATCAGCGGATAAGCGGCGATCCACTTGCGGGCCTCGCCGAAGAAAGCCTCCCAGCCGGATTCGTCCTCCGGATCCTCGGTCAGGTCGCCGTTATGCACGAGGAAGGACGCGTCCGGGAACGTCTCGAACGCCTTGTCGAGCGTCCGGCCCCATAGTTGGAAGTCGGCGTAGGAGAGTCCTTGAGAATCCGTCACGTTGAGGAAAGTGAAGTCGGCCGTTTCTTCCTTCTCCGTGGAGAAGTAGAAGACGTCGCTCCAGTGCTCCCGGTCTCCGTCGCCGACCCGGTACGCGTAACGGGTTCCCGCGGCGAGCCCCGTCGCTTCCGCCTTGTGCGCGCCTTGGACCCCGGTATCTCCGGTGTCGACCGGGCTTGTCGAGCCGGCGAATTCCAACATGTCCGCTCCTTCGAAGGACGGCGAGCCGCCGGCCTCGGCCGGAACGACCTGAAGCACGGTTCCCGCGTCCGGGGTTCCCGTTCTCCAGGCAAAAGCCCGGCTCGTATGCGGATCCGATTTAAATGTCGTGACGAGAGAGAGAGGAGTCCAAGCGGCGGGAGCTTCCGTTCTCGCGCTTCGCTGCTGGTAGATCAGGATGCCGATTCCGATCGCGATCAAGAGAAGGAAGATTAGCGCAATAAGCCCGTAGTTTCGCAATAGATTCATAAGCCTCCGGCCCTGCCTTTTCCAATGGATGATTTACTAAGCTTAACCATTCCGGCCCGATCAAGTCAAAACCGCGCGCGTGCCGGAGTGCTTCAAAGGAATGGGAGAACGATATCGGATCGATGGACCGTCCTGGGCTATTTGCATAAACATATAGTAATCAATGGAGAGGGAGAGATGTCATGAGTTGGTTTCGCAAGGGAAGGGTCGTGGGTTTGCTGCTGTCCATCGTGCTGGCGCTGATCGTCGCGGGCTGCGGGGGGAACAACAATAACGCGCCGGAGAGCTCGCCGCCGCCGGCTTCGCCGTCCCCGCCCGCCTCGGAGTCCCCGGCGTCGGAATCGCCGTCGCCATCGCCGTCGGAGTCCCCGTCCGAGACGCCGAAGGATCTCGTGAAAGTGAAGTTCTCCGAAGTGATCCGGTCGATTTTCTACGCTCCGCACTACATCGCGATGTCGAAGGGCTTCTTCGCCGAGGAAGGGCTGGAGATCGACATGAACACCGCGCAGGGCTCCGATAAGGGAGCGGCGGCGCTCATCGCCGGAACGGCGGACATCTCGCTCGTCGGCCCGGAGACGACCATCTACATCTATAACCAGAAGGGCGAGAAAACGCTGAAGCTCTTCTATCAGCTGACGATGAAGGACGGCTCCTTCCTGCTCTCCCGCGACAAGCTGGATTCCTTCGACTGGAGCGGGCTGTCCGGCAAGAAGGTCATCGGCTGGAGACCGGGAAGCGCGCCGCAGATGGTGCTGAATTCGACCCTGCTTAAAGAGAAAATCGAAGGCGCCGACGTCGTGACGAACATCGCTTCGACCGCGATGGCCGGAGCGTTCGCGAGCGGCCAAGGGGACTACATCCAGCTGTTCGAGCCGGTCGCCTCGACGCTCATCAAGGAAGGCAAGGCCTATTACGCCGCCTCCCTCGGGGAAGCGTACGGAGAGTTCCCGGAGACGTCGTACGTGGCGACCTCGGATTATATCGCGAACCATCCGGAGATCATCCAGAAGGTCGTGAACGCCGTCGCGAAGGCCACGGCATGGTTGGAGACGGCTAGCGACGCCGAGATCGCGGAGGCGCTGAAGCCGTTCTTCGAGGGGACGTCCGACGACATTATCATCTCCTCCATCAAGCGCTACAAGGATCAGCAGACTTGGCCCGCGAAGCCGGAGATGACGCTGGAGCTGTTCGAGACGCTGCAGGGCGTGCTGATCGAGAACGGGGTGCTGAAGCCGGAAGAGAAGATAGCGGATATGTCCGCGGTCGTCGATATGAGCTTCGTTCAGAAAATCAACTCATAAGGTGGAATGAGCATGGGTGTGCCGCAGATCGAAATGAGGGATGTAGGTCTCAGCTATTTTTCGCCGAAGCACGAAACGGAAGCTCTGCGGGACATCCGGCTCGAGGTGAAGGCGGGGGAGTTCATCAGCATCGTGGGTCCGAGCGGCTGCGGCAAGAGCACGCTGCTCTCCCTCGTCTCGGGAATGCTGAAGCCGACCCGGGGCGAGGTGCTTCTCATGGGCGAGCGGGTGAACGGAGTGTCCCCGAAGGTCGGCTACATGCTGCAGCACGATCATCTCTTCGAGTGGAGGGACGTGCTCAGCAATTTGCTCGTCGGCGCGGAGGTTCGGCGCATCGACAAGAAGAAAGCGAAGGAGAAGGCGCTCTATCTTCTGGAGAGGTACGGGCTTGGGGGATTCGCGCATCACAGCCCTTCCCAGCTGTCCGGAGGAATGAGGCAGCGGGTGGCGCTCGTGCGAACCCTCGTGGCGGAGCCGGACATTCTGCTTCTGGATGAACCCTTCTCCGCTCTCGATTTTCAGACCCGGCTTACGCTGGCGGATGACGTCCATCATATCATTAAGGAGCAGGGCAAGACGGCGATCCTCGTCACCCACGACATTCCGGAAGCGATCACGATGGCGGACCGGGTGCTCGTCATGTCCAAGCGGCCGAGCACCTTCTCCGCCTCTTACGACATCGTCTTCGACGAAGGTCCGGATCTGACGCCATGGCGGAGGAGAGAAGCGGGCCGCTTCCAGGAATATTTCAAAACCATATGGAAGGAGCTGGATGGCCATGTCGCTTCCGCCGGTTGACGAAACGAGGGAGCCGGCTGCGATCTCCGGGCTTCCGGAGGTTCCGCCCGCACGGCCGCAGGCGAACGGGGATCCCCAATCGCCGGCTTATCGCCGGTATCTGAAGCGGCAGAGGAGAAGGACTCTCTTCATCCAGTTGTCCCGGCTTCTGCTGCTGGCCGCGCTGCTGGCCCTGTGGGAGATAGCGGCTCGTCTTCGCTGGGTGGACTCGATGCTGACCAGCAAGCCGTCCCAGATCTTCAGCTCCTTTCGGGAGCTGACGGTGGAGGGCGACCTGCTGAAACATACGTGGACGACCGGATTGGAGATGCTCGTCGGCATCGCCCTGTCGATGGCGGCGGGAACTCTCATCGCCATCCTGTTCTGGTGGTCCACCTACGCCTCCAAAATCCTGGAGCCCTACATCGTCGTTCTCAACGCGCTGCCGAAGGTAGCGCTGGGCCCGATTTTCTATATTTGGCTTGGAGACCGGTATTCCATCTACGGGATGGCGATCGCGATCTCCATCATCGTCACCATCATGATGATCGAGAGCGGCTTCAAGGAGCTGGCGAAGACGAAGCTGAAGCTGATGGAATCGTTCGGCGCCACTCGGCTTCAGATGCTGAAGATGGTCATGCTTCCCGCCAGCGTCCCGAATTTTATCGCGACGCTTAAGGTAAACGTGGGCTTGACGCTGGTCGGCGTTATCATGGGGGAATTTCTCTCCTCCAAGGCCGGTCTGGGCTACCTCATTATTTATGGGGGACAGGTGTTCCAGATGAACCTGGTCATGGTCAGCGTCTGCATGCTTGCCCTCATGTCGGTCGTGGCCTACGGAGTAGTCAATTGGATCGGCAATCTGCTGATGAAGAAGTATCATTACGAGGGATAGCATCGTGACGGATAAAAAGTCTCGGAAATAGTCCTCGATGCCTCGCCGGTCGGCGCGGACGTCGGGGACTTTTATGTTTTCAATTATACAGCATGCCTTCCGCAAGCCTCCTGAGCTTGCCGAGGTCTTGGACGGTCAATCCCCCGCGTCTTCTCTCGACGATGCCGTCCTCCGCGAATTTGGCGAGAATCCGGTTCAGATGCCGGTAGCTCGTGCCGATCAGCTCGGCGATCTCCTGAAGCTTCGACGTCTGGATCTCGCGAACGTTCACCCCCGGATTCTCGCCCGTAGTTACCGACAGCAGATAGCTGGCGATCCGGTTCTCGACGGGGTAGAGAACGTTGAGCCCGATCGCGTTGGAGTTGGTGTCGAGCTTATTGGCGATGTGCTTCATGACGAAGCGGAGCCAGGGGACGTCGTTGCTTGCATCCAGCCGGGCAAAAGATACGGAGAGAAGCAGGCTGTCCTCCACGCATTCCACCGAGCAGCGAGGGGGATGTCCGGTGGCCCATTCCGCATCCCCGATAAGCGCGAGAGGTTCATTGAAGCGCAGCAGGATGGTTTTGCCGTTGGGCAGAATGGAGAACACTTTCAGCTTCCCGTCTACAAGTATGTACAGCTGGTCGATCTCGCTGCCGGCCGAGCAGATCCGTTCCCCTTTCTCATAGGCGCATAAGCTCATGGCCCCGATAAGAGCTTCGCCGCATATGCCTCGCAAGCCGTGTTTCTCCACCCAATGTTCGATGCTCGTCCTGTCGGATATTTTTCTCACGGAGTCCGCCCCTTCGTTCTCCTTCTGCCGCTTCATTGCGCTTCATTGTAGGGATAACCGCGCATGCGGAAAAGGACATCTGTCCCATTCATAGCGTATTTGCGCGAAAAAGAAAAGGGGTTGTAAGCAAATTCCAAAAGTGATATCATATTAATATCAATTAGATATGAGGTGGCCTATGACAACGAAAAGCGCTTGGAAAATGAACGGATTCGCTGCCTTGCTGCTGTCGCTCCTGTTCCTAGCCGGAGGAATTGCTTGCTTTATCGCATTGGATAAGCAAACCGAGCCGTCTCCATGGCTCATTGCCGGCGGCATCGCGCTGCTCGTGCTCTTCTTCATCATGTCTACCGCGTTAACCATCGTTCAGCCGAACCAAGCGAAGGTTATTACGTTCTTCGGACGGTACAAAGGGACCGTGTCGGATAGCGGTCTATGGATGGTCATCCCATTCACCCATAAATCGAAGCTGTCGCTTAAGGTGCGCAACTTCAACTCCCAGACGCTGAAAGTGAATGACGCGGAGGGCAACCCGATCGAGATCGGCTGCGTCGTCGTGTATCGCGTCATCGATACGGCCAAGGCCATGTTCGACGTCGACAACTACGAGAAGTTCGTCGAGATCCAGAGCGAGACCGCGATCCGCCATATCGCCGCGCATTACGCATACGATACGTTCAACGACGAGCACGGTCCTTCGCTTCGCGGCAACGCCGACGAGGTAGGAGCGGAGATGTCCTCGGAGCTTCAGAAACGATTGAGCGTAGCCGGGGTCGAGGTTCTGGAGACAAGGCTTACCCACCTGGCGTACGCTCCGGAGATCGCGAACGCGATGCTGCAGCGCCAGCAAGCCCTGGCGATTATCTCGGCGCGCCAGCGCATCGTGGAAGGCGCCGTCTCCATCGTCGACTCCGCGCTTCGCCAGCTGGAAGATAACGGGGTCGAGCTGGACCCCGAGCGCCGCGCGACCATGATCAACAATCTTCTCGTCACGATCGTCTCCGACAAAGCAGCCACGCCGGTAATCAATACGGGTACGATGTACGGTTGAAGGTGAGATGCCATGGCCAAGGAGAGAAAAGCTTTTCCGCTGCGGCTGGATGCCGAATTGCACCAAGCCTTGGAGAGATGGGCGGCGGACGAATTTCGCAGCGTGAACGGCCATATCGAATATTTGCTCCGGGAGGCCGTGCGCCGCGCGGGAAGATTGCCGGGGCCTAAACCGAATCCATCGCTCCCTGCCGAAGAGAGCGATAACTAGGCAGATCTTGGGGAATCCTATCCGGGTTCCCCGTTTCGTCATGGAATGGACAAGTGACCTCTGGGCGCATTCGGGCGTATAATGGTTAACATGGAGCCCAAACAGAGGGGAGAGGTACGCAATATGGCCAACACGTATGTTTACTCCAGGAAGGAAGAGGTCGCCAACGCGGTCACCCACGGACTCGGGGCCGCTCTCAGCATCGCGGGACTGACGCTGCTTATCGTTTTTGCCAGCCTCAAAGGCACCGCTTGGCACGTGACCAGCTTTACCGTATACGGAGTCACGATGCTTATGCTCTATGTCGCTTCCACGCTCGTTCATTCGTTTCGGGAAGGCAAGGTCAAGGACTTATTCGAGACCTTCGACCATTCCTGCATTTACTTGTTCATAGCCGGGACGTACACTCCGATCATGCTGACCGTCCTGAGAAGCCCGCTCGGCTGGACTCTCTTCGGAATCGTCTGGGGAATCGCCGTCGCCGGCATCGTTTTCAAAGCCTTCTTTACCAAACGCTTCTTGTATCTGTCGACGCTTTTCTACGTGCTGATGGGCTGGATGGTCGTCTTCGCCTGGGGTCCTCTGCAGAACGCGATGAGCCCGTCCGGACTGAACCTCCTTATCGCGGGAGGCGTGCTGTACACCCTCGGCACGATCTTCTACGTCTGGCGCGCCTTCCCTTACCACCACGCCGTCTGGCATCTCTTCGTTCTCGCCGGCTCGGTCGTCCATTTCTTCGCGATTCTCCTATATCTGCTCTAGAACGCAATCTGCATCTATAACGCGCAAAGTCGGGATCTCCCGGCTTCTTTTTTTTGCTTTTTTTTCCTCTCATGTCTCCACATCTCCAATGTTGCTCAGAACCCGCTATCCCCTTGCCTCAGAAGGGGAGGTCGCTCATCGCCTCTCAACTGTCGTTTCCCAACTCCGCAAAAAAACCACTATCCCACCCGATCAGAACAGGCCACCCCCTGAATACCTCCTGTTCAACACCGCCGTTTTTTTTTTTTTTTTTT
>Ga0065721_10051443_pt1 | contig 14702 bp, 12 predicted proteins | sample Mesricmetagenome_FD_59108 | JGI IMG/M metagenome (GOLD analysis project Ga0065721, IMG submission 59108) | Mesophilic microbial community from rice straw/compost enrichment Sample: eDNA_1 v2 (version 2) | ecosystem: Engineered > Solid waste > Grass > Composting > Bioreactor | place: USA: Davis... | reverse complement strand
TCGAGGGCGGCCGGCTCGCCGGCGCAGCCCATCGAGGCGTCGAGGTGGATCTTGGCGAAGCCGGCCGCGACATAGGCGGCGATCATGGCCTCGGCCTCGGCCATCGCCTCGGCGGCGGGACGGTCGCGCCAGGGATTGGGGCCGAGGTGATCGCCGCCGAGCAGGACGGCGTCCCGCGGGCAGCCCTCCTCGTCGGCGATCGCGGCGACGAGGGCGGCGAAGTCGGCCGGGGTCATGCCGGTGTAGCCGCCGCGGTGGTTGACCTGGTTGCAGGTCGCCTCGATCAGCACCGTCTCGCCGGTGCGGCGGGCGTGGCGCAGGGCGGCGCGCAGCACCAGCGGGTGGGCCGAGCAGACCGAAGTGATGCCGCGCGGCGTGCCGGCGCGGCGCAGACTGGCAAGATCGGTGAGCGCGCGCATCACAGCGGCCGCCTTTCCGTGCTGGCGATGAAGGCGTCGAGTTCGGCGCGGCTGCCGGCGCCCTCCATCGGCCCGCGCCGGGTGACGTTGCGGGCGCCGGCGGCGGCGCCGTAGACGAGGGCCTCGGCCGGGGCCATGCCGAGCCGGCGGCAGGCGACGTAGGCGCCGCCGAAGCAGTCGCCGGCGCCGGTCGGGTCGATCTCGTCGACGACGAAGGCCGGGCAGTCGATGCGGCCGCCGTCGCGGCCGAACCAGGTGGCGCCGCGGGCGCCGCGTTTCAGAACGACCTCGCCGACGCCGCCGGCGAGAAGTTCGGCGACGGCGGCATCCTCGCCGGTGACGCCGGCGGCTCGCTCCAGCTCCTCGCCGGAGGGCAGCAGCAGGTCGGCGAGGGCGATGATCGCGGAAAAGCGCCGGGCGACGGCGTCGTCGGCGCGCAGCTCCTTGCGGAGATTGGGGTCGAGCGAGACGGTGCCGCCCCGAGCCTTGATGCGCTCCGCGGCGCGCTCGATGATCGCGGAGGGGCCGGCCTCGGCGAGCACGGTGCCCATGACGTGGAGGTGGCCGGCCCGGGCGATCAGCGCCTCGACCGCGTCTGTCCATTCGAAGCGGGCGGCGGCCGAGGTCCACATGTTGAAGACGAAGTCGCGGTTGCCGTCGGGCCGGTAGCGCACGAAGGCGCTGCCGGTCGGCAGGTCCGGCACGACGGCGATGGCCGAGACGTCGGCGCCGTCGCGGGCGAGGCGGGCGACGTTGAGGCGGCCGAAGTCGTCGTCGCCGACGGCGCCGATCATCGCCGCCGAGCCGCCGATGCGGGCGCATTGCGAGATGAAGATCGCCGGGGCACCGCTCGGATAGGGGCCGACGAGGTCGATCGGCTCCAGGAAGCCCTCGCCGACGCTGGTCGCCATGATCTCGACGAGGATCTCGCCGACGCAGACCGTCGGGCCGAGGGCGTCCGGAGCGAGGGGGTGGGAGGCGTCCATGATGGTCGGTCGGTCTCGTGCTCGGTGAAGGGGTCAGGAGGCCGCGCCGGCGTCGACGCCGCGGCTCTCGTCGGTGAAGCGCTGGTCGTCGAGCGACATGAAGCGCTGGTGCATCATGCAGGCGGCGCCGAAGGCGGAGCCGGAGGTCGCGCCCTCGTGGCGCACGATCTCCGGGATCGGGAAGGTCGGGGCCTGGAAATCGCGGACGTAGGCGGCGACCCGCGCGGCGACCAGCGGGAAGAGGGCGGCGACCGAGCCGCCGAGCACGATCCGGTTCGGATCGATCAGCCGGCAGGCCTGGACGAGGGCGTGCGCGAGGTGGCGGGCCCAGGCGTCGGCGATCGCCACCGCCTCGGGCTCGCGGTCGCGGACCTCGCCGAGGAAATCGTCGAGGGTCGAGTGCGGTCCGCGCGCCACGCCGCGCCAGTCGCGCATCAGCCGTTCGAGGCCGATGATCTGCTCGAGCTCGCGGTCCTCGCCCTCGCCGACCAGCATGTGGCCGATCTCGCCGGCGAGGCCGTGGCCGCCGCGGAACAGCCGGCCGTCGATGACGATGCCGCCGCCGACGCCGCTCTCGACGACGAGGAACAGCGTCACTCCGCGCCGGCTGCCGGGCCGGCTGTGGACCTCGCCGATGGCGAAGGCGTTGGCGTCGTTCTCCACCATCACCGGCATGTCGACCGGCAGCACCGTGCGGGCGATGGCGGCGAGGTCGACGTCGCGCCAGCCGAGCAGCGGCGCTGTCAACACGCGGCCCTCACGGTCCATCTGGGCCGGGGCCGAGAAGCCGAGGCCCTCGCAGCGGGAGCGCATCTCCTCCGGCAGGTCGCGGAAGACCTGGTCGACGGCGCGGGCCACCGCCTCGCCGACCGCGACCGATCGCCCGTCGAAGGGCTCGACCGTGCTCTTCCGCACGTCGGCGGCGAGGTCGATCACCGTGGTCGCGACGTGCTCGACGCCGATCTCGGCGCCGAGGAAGAAGGCGGCGTCCGGCTCGAGCTCGAGCAGGATGCCCGGCCGCCCGGCGCGCAGCGGCACGGCGCGGCGCGCCTTGTCCTCGGCGACCTCGCGAACGAGACCGCCCGCGGTGAGCTCGGCGACGATGTTGCCCGAGGAGGAGCGGTTGAGCCCCATCTTGCGGGCGAGTTCGGCGCGGCTCATGGCTCCCGCCCGGTAGAGCACCTCGAGGGCGGCGATGGCGTTGCTCTGGCGAATCCGGCGCGGCGAACTCGCGATGGCGGTGAAGTCGTTCACCTCGGCTGTCCCGGCTCTGGTCCCGCCGGTCCCGGCGGGAAGGGGGCGTCGGCGCTCAGGCCCGGGCGTTGGTCGCCCGGCGCCGCTGCGCCTCCGCGTATTTCAGTTCTATGAACTTGCGGGCGTGGTCCGCCAGAGGATCGTTGTCGGTCCAGGTGTCGCGCCAGATGCCGCAGGCGAGCGACAGCGCCTCGTCGACCACGGCCGTCGAGAAGCTCTCGAACACGACGTCGCGGGCGTAGCCGATGTCGAGCAGGGCGTCGAAGATCGCCTCGAAGTCGATGACGCCGTCGCCGAGATAGCCGCGGTTGCTCTCGCCGATGTGGAAATAGCCGAGCTTGTCGCCGGCGAGGCGGATGGCGGCGGCCGGGTCGGCCTCCTCGATGTTCATGTGGAAGGTGTCGAGGTGGAGGCGGACGTGGTCGGAGCCGCTGTCGGCGATGAACTTCAGGCCCTGGGCGGTGGTGTTGAGCAAATTGGTCTCGAAGCGGTTGACGACTTCGAGGACGAGATCGACGCCCGCGGCCCGGGCGATCTCGCCGGTGGCGGCGATGGCGGCCGCGGAATTCTTCCAGCCACGCTCGGTCGGCATGCGGTTGTACTTGGTGTGGGCCGAATAGAGGATGCCGCCGAGTTTGTTGCCGCCGATGTCGCGGACCGCCTTGACCGCGTCGGCGAGCAGGGCGCGCCCGGCCTCGACGACGGCACCATCCTCGCTGGAGACGTCGGCCGAGAGCGGAAGGCCCATGGTGACGCCGATCTCGACGTCGAGGGCCTGCGCCTTGCGGGCGAGCCGGTCGAGGTCGAACTTCTCGGGCCGCAGATAGGCGAATTCGATTGTCCGGTAGCCGTGTTCGGCGGTCTTCTCCAGCGCCTTCTCCAGACCGTCCTGGCTGAGGCCGTTGGTCCAGACAAAGGAATGAATTCCCAATCGTCTCATGATGCGACTCCTTCCGGTCGCCAGCGATAGGCAATTTTGCAGCTTGAAGCAACAAAATATGAGGGCGGGATTTGATCGGATTGAAGGGGTTCTAAATCGTTTCGCAAGCGCGAGATGCTAATATTGAAACAGATGCAGCGGCTTGTTGCGACGATCGGCCCAACTCTTCGCATGCGCCAAATCACGATTTGCATGTTTTGGCAACAAATGTTGCGGGGCCGGTTTTTTTCGTTTAGGAGTAGCTGCATTGCTCAAGCGAGGGAGGAAACCGAATGAGCATCGTGACGAAAGTCAGTGCGTTCGCGCTGGCGGCCGGTCTTGTGGCGGCGGCATCGCCGGCCTGGGCCGACTTCTGGTCGGACGCGGGGGCGAAATACAAGGGCGTGACCCTGCACGGCGTGACGGAGAGCACGCCGCCCTCGAACTACATCAAGGACGTGATCGCCAAGGAATTCGAAGAAAAGACCGGCATCAAGGTCGAGATCGAGACCACATCCTGGGACCAGATGTACGACAAGGCCATCAAGGACATGGAGGCCGGCACCGGCATCTATGACATGGTCTACATCGAGCAGGACATCATCTACGCCTATCTGGCGCGCAAATTCCTGGTCGACATCACGCAGCTCCTCGCCGACGATCCGTCGCTGAAGGCCCCGACCTGGGACGAAGGCAACTTCACCACCTTCGCCAACTACTTCAAGGAAGGCGACCACCTCTTCGGCGTGCCGATGGAGGCCTTCATCAAGATCTACCTCTACCGCAAGGACCTCTTCGAGGACCCGGCGGTGCAGGCGGCCTTCAAGGAGAAGGCGGGACGCGATCTCGCCCCGGCGAAGACCCACGAGGAATACACCGAGATCGCCGAGTTCTTCACGGCCTGGGGCAAGGAGAAGGGCGAGCAGCTCTGGGGCGCCACGGCCCAGGCCCACACCGGCCATCCGGCGTCCTGGTACGAGTTCTTCGAATCCGTCGCCCCGACCTTCGGCGTCTACAACTGGGGCATCGACGCGTCGAACAACTACGCCGCCTCGGTCGCCAACGGCGGCCAGATGAACAGCGACAAGTCCAAGGCCGCGATGAAGTGGTGGCTGCACCTGCGCGACATCGCCCCGCCGGAGTCCTCGGCCAGCACCTGGACCGAGGTGGCGACCACCTTCGCCGCCGGCCGCGCCGCCCAGGGCCTCGTCTATGGTGAAAACGCCGCCTGGATCCAGGTCGACGACACCAAGTCGAAGGTGACCGGCAAGGTCGGCTTCGCGCTGCCGCCGCTCGAGCCCGGCGTGCTCGAGGACGTCGAAGCCGGCAAGGGCTACATCGGCTACTACGACGGCGGTGCCTTCGGCATCCCGATCACCTCCAAGAACAAGGAGGCCGCCGCCCTGTTCCTGCAGTTCATGGGCCAGGACGAAGTGCAGCCCGACTGGGCCGTGGCCGCGCCGCGCATCACCAACAACGCGACCTACGACGATCCGAAGGTCGTGGAGATGGATGAAAAGCTCGGCGGTTACTACACGATGCTGAAGAACGACGGCAAGCTGTTCGCCGGCGCGCCGCCCTATCCGTTCCACGCCCAGGTGCGCGAGGCGACCTCGCCGATCTTCTACCAGATCCTGCTCGGGCAGATCGGACCGGACGAGGGGCTCGACCAGATGGCCGCCAAGGCCGAGGAAGAGCTGAAGAACCTCGGCTACCGCCAGTGAGCTGACGCAACGGGATCTTCGAGGCCGCCGCCTTTGCCGGGGGCGGCCTCGTCGTCCGCGAGGGTCGTCGCAGGACGACACCCATGGGGCCGCCGCGCCGGCGGCAGCGCGCACGCTCTCCCGCCGGGACAGGTGAGGAACCGCTGATGCAATCGAACAGGCTTGGGTGGCTGCTGCTGGCCCCGACGCTGATCCTCCTCGGGCTCTTCGGCGTCTTTCCCTTCATCTACGTGGTCTGGGTCGCCTTCCACCGCTGGAACCCGTTCGGGGCCAATCCGGACATGGTGTTCAACGGCGCCGACAATTTCCGCCGCCTCGTCTTCGACGGCGAATTCCTGCAGTCGCTCGGCGTCACCGGCGCTTTCGTCTTCTTCGTGGTGGCGAGCGAACTGGTGCTCGGCTACTTCCTCGCCCAGGCCTTCATGAAGGACTTTCCGGGCAAGGCGGTGTTCCGCACCATCCACACCCTGCCGCTCATCGTCGCTCCGATCGTGGTCGGCTCGGTCTGGCGGCTGATGACGACGCCTTCGATCGGCATCATCCCGCATCTGCTGCAGTCGTGGTTCGGGATCGAGATGAACATCGGCCGCGACGCCGGCGTCGCCTTCCTCGTCACCGTGATCATGGACGTGTGGCACTGGACGCCGCTCGTCACGCTGACGCTGATCGCCGCCCTCGTCTCGCTGCCGAGCGATCCGTTCGAGCAGGCCCAGATCGACGGCGCCAACAAGCGCCAGATCTTCTGGCACGTCACGCTGCCGATGATCCGCCCGGCGATCCTCGCCACCGTCTTCATCCGCCTCATGGACGCGTTGCGCACCGTCGACGAGATCTGGATGCTGACCGGCGGCGGCCCTGGCGCGGCGACGCGCTACGTCGGCCTGCACATCTGGCGCATCGTCTTCCCCAAGACCGACTACGGCTACGGCTCGGCGATCTCGGTGATCGTGCTCTACATCACGATCGTGATGTGCTGGCTGCTCTACGTCGGCCTGATCGCCCCCCGCAACAAGAAGGGCTCCGCCGGATGAACCGCTCCCGCCCCTGGCTCTCGATGCTGTTCTGGCTGGTGATCAGCTTCGTCACCCTGTTTCCGATCTACTGGCTCTTCGTGGTCTCGGTGAAGCCGGCGGTCGAGCTGTTCTCGACGCCGGACGTGATCCTGAGGAGCTTCTATTGGGACAACTACGTCAAGGTGCTCAACGACCCGACGCTGCGGCGCTACATGATGAACTCGATCATCGTGTCGACCGGCAACGCGGTGATCGTGACCATCCTCGGCTTCATGGCCTGCTACGCGCTGTCGCGCTTCGACCTCGGCGCCAAGGAGAGCATCTTCTTCTGGACGATCACCAACCGCATGGCGCCACCGGCCGTGTTCCTGCTGCCGCTGTTCCTGCTGCTGACGCAGGTCTTCAAGATCGGCGACTTCAAGCTCTACGACAGCCGGATCGGCCTGATCCTGATCTACTGCACCTTCAACCTGCCCTTCGCGATCTGGACGCTGCGGCCGACCATCGACGCCATCCCGCGCGAGCTCGACGAGGCGGCCTACGTCGACGGGGCGAGCCCGTGGCAGGTGATCATGGAGGTGGTGTTTCCGCTGGCCCGGCCCGGCCTCGCCGTGACGCTGATCCTCACCTGGGTCTTCGCCTGGAACGAGTTCCTGCTGGCGGCGACGCTGACGAGCTTCAACGCCCGCACCCTGACCACCGGCCTTTCGGAATACGTCACGACGACCGGAACCGAGTGGGGTCTGATGGCCTCGATCGCGATGATCACGCTGATCCCGGCGCTGATCGTCTTCGCCGCCGTGCAGCGCCACATCGTCGCCGGCCTCACCTTCGGCGCCGTCAAGGGATGACCGCCATGACCGACACCCGACCCGACGATCCGATCGACATTCCGCAGGAGGAGGCGGAGGCCTGGGTGCCGCCGAAGGCCGGCTTCCTGCCGATCGAGACCAACTGGTTCGACCGGCTGTTCATCTCGGTGGTGATCTGGGTGGCGCTGTCGCTGTTCTGGCTGCGTTTCGTCGAGCCGGCGGGCCTGCCGCTCGCCGTCTCCAACGTCATCGCCGTCGCCCTCGGCGCCTACATCATCTGGAAAGGCTGACGGCCGGCCCGACGCCTCGCGCCCCGGCCGACTCGCGGAAAGGTATCAAGACGTGAAATCCCTCGTTCTCGAAGAGAAGATGGCACTGTCGCTGCGGGACTTCCCGATCGAGCGGGAAGAGCATCTCGGCCCGCGCGACGTGCGCATCAAGCTGCACACCGTCGGCATCTGCGGCTCGGATGTGCACTACTATACCCACGGCAAGATCGGACCCTTCGAGGTCAAGGCGCCGATGATCCTCGGCCACGAGGCCTCGGGCACGGTCGTCGAGGTCGGCGCCGAGGTGACGAGCCTCAAGGAAGGCGACCGGGTCTGCATGGAGCCGGGCATCCCCGACCCCAACAGCCGGGCGACGCGGATGGGCATGTATAACATCGATCCGGCGGTGCGCTTCTGGGCGACGCCGCCGGTCCACGGCATCCTGCGCCCGACCGTCGTCCACCCCGAAGCCTTCACCTTCAAGCTGCCGGAGACCGTCTCCTTCGCCGAGGCGGCGATGGTCGAGCCGCTCGCGGTCGGCGTCCACGCCGCCACCAAGGCGCAGGTGAGGCCCGGCGACGTCGCCCTCGTCATGGGCGCCGGGCCGATCGGCCTCGTCACCGCGCTCGCGGCGCTCGCCGCCGGCTGCGCCCGGGTCTACGTCTCCGACCTCGACGACGCCAAGCTGGAGATCGCCGCGCGGCTCGGCCCGATCACGCCGATCAACGTGCGCCGGCAGACCGTGGCGGAAGTCATCCTCGCCGACACCGACGGCTGGGGCGTCGAGATCGTGTTCGAGGCGGCCGGCAGCCCGCAGGCGGCGGCGACGATCTTCGAGCCGCTCTGTCCGGGTGGCCGCGTCGTGCTGATCGGCGGCCAGATCCATCCGATCTCCTACGACGCCGGCGCCGCCATGGTGCGCGAGGCGCGGGTGGAGAACATCTTCCGCTACGCCCACGTCTTCCCGCGCTGCGTGGCGATGCTCGCCTCGGGCGCCATCGACGTCAAACCGCTGATCACCCGCACCTTCGCCTTCGACGACAGCGTGCGCGCCTTCGAGATCGCCGCCTCGGCGCCCGTCGGCGACGTGAAGATGCAGATCGAGTTGCCGCAGTAAGGAGGACGGACGGTGGCGGATGTCAGAATCAGGAACGTCGTCAAGCGCTACGGCAACGTCCAGGTCATGCACGGGGTCAGCGTCGACATCGCCGACGGCGAGTTCGTCGTGCTGGTCGGCCCGTCGGGCTGCGGCAAGTCGACCCTCCTGCGGATGGTAGCCGGACTCGAGGCGATCAGCGGCGGCGAGATCGCTATCGGCGGGCGCGTCGTCAACGACGTGCCGCCGAAGGAGCGCGACATCGCCATGGTGTTCCAGAGCTACGCGCTCTATCCGCACAAGACGGTGGCGGAGAACATGGGTTTCGCGCTGAAGATCGCCAAGCGGCCGAAGGCGGAGATCGCGGCGAAGGTCGGCAAGGCGGCCGAGATCCTCGACCTCACCCACCTGCTCGACCGCTATCCCAAGCAGCTCTCCGGCGGCCAGCGCCAGCGTGTCGCGATGGGCCGGGCGATCGTGCGCGAGCCGTCGGTGTTCCTGTTCGACGAGCCGCTCTCCAACCTCGACGCCAAGCTGCGCGTCGCCATGCGGGTCGAGATCAAGGAACTGCACCAGCGGCTGAAGACCACGATCGTCTACGTCACCCACGACCAGATCGAGGCCATGACCATGGCCGACAAGATCGTGGTGATGCGCGACGGCCGGGTCGAGCAGATCGGCGCACCGCTCGACCTCTACGACAACCCGGTCAACGTCTTCGTCGCCGGCTTCATCGGCTCGCCGTCGATGAACTTCCTGCGCGGCCGCATCGCGGTGAAGTCCGGGCGGCCGGAGTTCGTCTCCGACAGCGGCCTGGTGCTGCCGGTGCCGGCGGTGAAGGCGGCCGACGGCCAGCCGGTGGTCTACGGCATCCGCCCCGAGCACATCGGCATCGGCGAAGGCGGCATCCCCGTGCGCGTCACCGTGGTCGAGCCGACCGGCTCGGAGACCATGGTCTTCGCCCGCGCCGGCGGCGACCTCATCGATGCCGTCGTCAAGGACCGCCTGTTCGCCCGCCCCGGCGAGGAGATCGGGTTCCGGATCGACCCGGCGAAGGTGCACGTGTTCGACGGCGAGACGACGAAGCGGCTTTGACGGGTGCGGGAGGCGGGTCCGGCGGCGGGGCCGTCGCAGGAACCGGAGGCTGAGGGTGAAGGGGCGTCCAGCATGGCCCCTCACCGGTGAGCCTTGGGAAAAGCGCCGTCATGGTGCGCGAAGGCGCACCATCCACGCCCCGCGGCTTGCGAGGCGTGGGCTGCCGGGCACCGGAGAACCAATGCGTTCGAACGGCACGGGCCATCGCCGTCTCAGCCGCTCTTCCTTGCGGATGGTCGTGGATGGTGCGCCTTCGCGCACCATGACGTGACCGAAGGGTGGGAGCGTCGCCACGACCTCGGCGCCGTCGCCCCGAACGTCACACCGCCTCCCTCACAGCATTCCGAGCAGGTACCACCAGCCGAAATCCAGCGGGATCAGCACCGCCGTCGTGATCGCGAACATCACGAGGCAGAGGCGGATCACGGCGCGGGGCGGCAGGTGGGCGACCTGCATGGCGGTGACGATCGGCGGCGCCTGGTGCGGCAGCAGCACGTTGGAAAAGGCCAGCACCTGGGTCATCAGCACGGTGGCGAGCGGCAGGCCGGTGGCGGCGGCGATGTCGCCGGCGACCGGGGTCATCACCGCCGGCACGCCCGGAAGGTTGGTGACGGTGGCGACGAGGGTCGAGACGGCGGTGATGGCGGCGACGTTCCAGGTGGTCGCCCCGGGGGTGAACCCGGCGACCGACGTCAGCTGCTCGACCACCGCGCCGCCGAGGCCGGTGGCCGAGATCACGGCGCCGAGGCCCATGATGCCGGCGACGAAGAACATCGAACCGTAGTTGATGTCCTCGTTGAGGCAGGTCTTCGAGGTGAGGCCGGCCCGCGGCCACAGGCAGACGAGGGCGGCGGCGAGGCCGATCCAGGCCGGCGAGACGTGGTGGACGGCGTCGGTGATCCACAGCAGCAGGCAGAGGGCGAGCAGGCCGGCGAGCCGGCGCTCCGGCGCGCTCATCGGCGGCGGCGTCTCGTCGGTCGGTTCGGCGAGGGCGTCGTGGTCGGGGAAGAGCTTGAGGATGACGACGATCAGCACGGCGGCCTTGAGGACGCCGAGCACCGGGAAATGCAGCAGCAGATAATCGCCGTAGGCCGGGCGGAAGCCGTAGAGCGTCTCGGCCATGCCCGAGAGCATCATGTTCGGCACGTTGGCCGGCAGGATCGAGAAGGCAGGCACGAAGGTGCCGAAGGCGGCGGCGAGCGGCAGGGCGATGCGGGCGTTGGCGCCGGGCGGGTAGCCCATGTGCTCGGCGAGCGCCATCACGATCGGCAGCAGCAGCATGATCCGCCCCATGGTCGCCGGCATGATGAAGGCGAGGGCGAGGCTGAACAGCACGATGCCGGCGACGATGCGCGGATAGCGCCGTCCGAGCAGGGCGGCGAGGCGGATCGCGGCGCGGCGGCCGAGCCCGGTGTGGCGGATGGCGGCGCCGATGACGAGGCCGGAGAACAGCATCCACAGCGTCGACGACTGGAAGCCGGCGAAGATCGCCTCGGGCGGGGCGACGTGGGCGAGCGAGGCGATCAGGAAGAAGGCGAAGGCGGTCCAGTATTCGGGGACGAGGGCGCTGGCCCAAAGGCCGATGCAGAAGACGGTCAGCGCCGCGGCGCCGGCCATTTCGTAGGGAAGGGCGGCGGACGTCGCGAGGCCGACCGCGGCGGCGGCGGCGGCGACGGCGCCGACCTTGAGGACGAGGCCGAGAGACCCCGGTGGCGATGCGCCGGCCGGAAGGCCGCCCGCCGCCGATCCGGGCGCCGGGGCGGGACCGGCCGGGGCCGGAGTTCCGGCGCCCGCACCCGGGCGGACCGTCGTCTGACTGTCGGAGGCTCGGGTCATGCCGGCGGCAGCCGCGGGGCGAAGGGGCGAGTCGTCATCGCGCGACTTTGCACCGAACCGGCGGGGCGACCAAGCCGGCGCGGGAAAAACGCCTCTTCCGCCGTGGCATCGAGCGGACGGGAACATCTGCGTCGCCCGGCCCGGCCCGGACCGTCTGCAGCAGGACGCGCCTATCGAGGCGAGCCGTGGGCATGGTCCATGGCGGCCGGAGCGCACGCGCGGTCGTCGTGGAGCCAGGCGAGGCGGAAAGCTGCGATGAGGATCAAGGAAAGAGGTGGTAGCAGAGGGCGGAATTGAACCGCCGACCTACGGGTTATGAGTCCGTCGCTCTAACCAACTGAGCTACTCTGCCACGACGCCGCGGGCAGGGCCCGCCGAGCGCCGCCGATATAATGAGCGGCGGGCGGGGCTGTCAAGCAACAAGCTGTCGATCGACAAGTGGTCGAGCGGCGACGGGGGGCGATCCTCCCGCCGTGGCTCTTCGTCAGGACTTCGCCCATCTCGGTGAAGTCTCGAAAGGCCCGGACGGCGATCAGCAAACCCGTCGCCGTCGCCCCGGCTTTCCCCTCGTCCTTCGAGACAGTCGCTTCGCGACTTCCTCAGGATGAGGGGAAAGGTCAAGCCTCTGGAATAGAACGGTGAAACTCTCGAAGGCCTCATCCTGAGGAGGCCGCGTCAGCGGCTGTCTCGAAGGACGAGGCCGGGTGCTCCGATGCCCGAGATCGGCTGAACCGGACAATCGCCGCGCCGCGCTGCCGCTCACCCCTCCCGGGCGATGGCGTGGAAGAAGCTGCCGGTGACGGTGCCGCGGCGGCTGCCGTCCGGGGCGGGGGTCGAGCCGTAGGCGTCGGCGACGAGGGCGAGCGGGGCGTCGTCGCCGCGGGTCACGACCGAGGCGTAATGGAACTCGTGGCCGGCGAGCCGGGTGCCGGCCGGGCCGAGAGGAGTGTCGGCGAGGAGTTCGGCGCGGCGGTAGCCGAGGTGGAGGCGGCGCCGGGCGAAGCTGGTTTCGAGGTCGAGGAGGCCGGCCATCGCGTGGGTCGTGCCCTCTGCATCGACGAGGCTGCGGCCGAGCACCATGTAGCCGCCGCATTCGCCGTGAACCGGGCGTGTTTCGGCGAAGCGGCGCAGGCCGTCGAGGAAGCCGCGGGCGGCGGCGAGGCGGGCGCCGTGGAGTTCGGGATAGCCGCCGGGCAGCCAGCAGGCGTCGCAGTCGTCCGGCGGCGGCTCGTCGGCGAGCGGCGAGAAGGGCACGATCGCGGCGCCCGCCGCCCGCCAGCCGGCGAGGAGATGGGGATAGGTGAAGGAGAAGGCCGCGTCGCGGGCGAGGGCGATCCGGCGGCCGGGCGGGGGAAGCCGGGCGGCGACGTCGCCGCGCTCCAGGGTGGCCGGGCCGGCGGCGGCGCGGATCGCGTCGAGGTCGGCGTTGGCGGCGACGAAGTCGGCCATCGCCTCGAGGCGGGCGTCGAGGTCGGCCGATTCACCGGCCTGGACGAGGCCGAGGTGGCGCTCGGGCAGGGCGATCGCGCCCTCGCGTGGCAGGGCGCCCAGCACCGGCACGCCGATCGCCTCGATGGCGCCGCGGGCGAGGCGGACGTGCCGCTCGGAGCCGACCTTGTTGAGGACGACGCCGGCGAGGCGCAGGCGGGAATCGTAGCTCGCCGCGCCCTTGACCACGGCGGCCGCCGACTGCGACTGGCCCGAGACGTCGACGACCAGCAGCACCGGCAGGCCGAGGGCGGCGGCGACGTCGGCGGAAGCGCCACTGCGGCCGGGCGCGGCCGGAACTCCGTCGAAGAGGCCCATCAGCGCCTCGCCGAGGAGCAGGTCGGCGCCGGCGGCGGTGTCGGCGGCGAGGGCACCGATCAGCGCCGGCGGCATCGCCCAGCCGTCGAGGTTGACGCCGGGATGGCCGGTGGCGGCGGCGTGGAAGGCGGGGTCGATGTAGTCCGGCCCGCACTTGAACGGGGCGACGGAGAGACCGCGGTGGCGAAAGGCCCGCATCAGTCCGAGCGACAGCGTGGTCTTGCCGGCGCCGGATTTCAGCGCGGCGACGAGCAGGCCGAGCACCGGCACGGCACTCTCGCCCATCGATCGGCGACTCACCGGCCGTCTCCGGCACGGCGGTCGCGACCGCGGAAACGGCGCTGGTAGTCGGGATCGTAGAGGGCGCTCGCCGCGAAGTCGCGGGCGCCGAGCACCGGGCCGACGAGGATCAGCGCCGTGCGCTCGATCGGGTCGGCGTCGACGAGGCCGGCGATGGTGGCGAGGGTGCCGCGCAGGATGCGCTCGTCGGGCCAGGAGGCGCGGTAGACCACGGCGGCGGGGCAGTCGGCGCCGTAGAAGGGTTCGAGTTCCGCCGCGACCTCGGCGACGACGTGGATCGAGAGATGGACCGCGAGCGTGGCGCCGGTGGCGGCGAAGGCGGCGAGGCGCTCGCCTTCGGGCATCGCCGAGGCGCGGCCGGATGTGCGAGTCAGCACCAGCGACTGGGCGACGCCGGGCAGGGTCAGCTCGCTGGCGAGGGCGGCAGCGGCGGCGGCGAAGGACGGAACGCCCGGCGTGACGTCGTAGGGTATGCCGAGGTCGCCGAGCCGGCGCAGCTGCTCGCCCATGGCGCTCCAGATCGAGAGGTCGCCGGAATGGAGGCGGGCGACGTCCTGGCCGGCGGCGTGGGCGGCCGCGCATTCGGCGACGATCTCGTCGAGGGACAGCGGGGCGGTGTCGACGATGCGCGCCCCCGGCGGGCAATGGTCGAGCAGCGCGGCGGGCACCAGCGAGCCGGCGTAGAGACAGACCGGCGAGGCGGCGAGCAGGTCGCGGCCGCGCAGGGTGATCAGGTCGGCGGCGCCGGGTCCCGCGCCGATGAAATGGACCGTCACGCGCCGGCCTCCGCCGGGGCGGCGAGCGTCGCCACCGCGCAGGTGACGCCGGCCTCGCTGATCCGGGTCAGCACCAGCCGCGAGCCGGGGCCGGCGCCGGCGAGGGCGGCGCATTCGGCGATCGAGGGCACGCCGAACAGGGCGACGACCCGCTCCGAGCGGGTGACGGTGCGGTCGGCGTAGGCGGCGAGGTCGGCCTCGGGCAGGTGAACGAGCGGCAGGCCGAGCAGGGTCGCGGCCTTGACGAGGCCGAGGTCGGCGAGCTTGCCGCGGCTGGTGAACAGCGCGGCCGGACGGCCGGCGAGCGCCGGCTCGAGCCGGGCGAGGGCGGTGCGCACGAGGCCAACGACGGCCTCGGCGGTGGCGCCGGCCCGGCAGCCGATGCCGATGGCGAGGG
>Ga0065721_10051441_pt1 | contig 14706 bp, 16 predicted proteins | sample Mesricmetagenome_FD_59108 | JGI IMG/M metagenome (GOLD analysis project Ga0065721, IMG submission 59108) | Mesophilic microbial community from rice straw/compost enrichment Sample: eDNA_1 v2 (version 2) | ecosystem: Engineered > Solid waste > Grass > Composting > Bioreactor | place: USA: Davis... | reverse complement strand
TCGGCTGGTCCGGCAGTTCGGCCGCGAGCCGGCTCCGCAGCGACGTGACCGGGACGATGACGGTGACCGCGTAGCTGACGATCGGCTGCTTGTTGGCGTTCAGCGCCACGACGTTGGTGCGTCCGGGAGCCTTGGCAAAGAGGAAGAGGGCGCGGCCGTCGGCACCTGATTGAACGTCGGCAATCTCGGGATCCGCGACGAAGACCGTGGCGACCGAACCGGTGACGGACAAACTCTGGCCGGTGCGCGCTTCCATGGTGATCGCCTGTTCGGTCGCGGCGAACGTCGCGGCCGGGGACGCGAACAGCGCGACCGCCATGAGAAGCAGAGCCAGAGGACGGGGGGGAAGGATGTGCATGGGCGTCAGTCCTGCTGCTTGAGCGCGGATGCGCGCGTCCCACGGACGATTTCGATGCCACGCGCTTGTGGTTTGCCGGGTGCGGAGGGTTCATGGCCGCGCAGCGCCAACGACACGTCGGACGCCCAGATTGGCGCCTGATCGGCGGTGCCGACCGCACCATCCTCCGACGAGCCGACGCTGCGCAGCGACAGGGCAAGGCTGCCCAGGCTGGCGGCAACGCGGAGAACCTCGCCCTGCTGCGGCGTCACTTCCAGCGTCACCGTGCGCGGCCCTTGCCGCTCGGTGGCCGCCTGTCCGGCCTGCGCTCCGGTCGCTTCGCCCAGCCGCTGGTCGATGGCGAGGACGCGGATGTCGCGCAGCACCGTTTCACCGGACGCCTTGCGCGCGTCCTGATCGCCGGTGCGGAATGTTTGGGTGAGCAGCACATCGACCCGGTCGCCGGGCCAGATCAGTCCGCTGGCCGCGCTGACCAGGTCAACGGCGACGGCGACGGCGCGCATGCCCGGCTTCAGCACGACCGCCAGGAAGCCGCGTTCTCCGGGTGCTACGATCTGCCCGGCGATGAGCGGCTCGCCAGCCATGAAGGCGCGGCGGAGGACGGAGCCGACAACCTCGTCCTCTTTGGCGCGGCCGCGCATGAAATAGCCCTCGGGAGCGTCCGCCAGGGCCCATTTCTCCCAACGCACGTCGCCTTCGCGCAAAAGCGTGCCCGAGGTGAGTGAACGTGCGGCGACGAGGACCGAGGTCGAATTCGGTTCCGGAACCGGAGCCGCGATCGCGTTGCTCGGCGAATCCCGCGTAACCACGTAGACCAGCGAGCCCACGGCCCCGATCATGACAAGAAGCAGAAATGCGCGCAGCAGCATGAGATCCTCACATCGGCTGGAGTCCAAGCGCCGCAAGCGCACCCACGGCGATGGCCACGCCGTAGGGAAGCGGGCCACCACGCCGAAGCCGTCGGCATTCGGCGCGCCACACAACACGCAGACGCAGCGGGTCGACGGACGGGCGCCCGGAGCTGTTTGAATGGGGGCCGCTTGAATGGGAGTCTTGTGGATGGGAATGCCGGTGTCGGGCACGGAGAATCATGCCAACCGACAGGTAGACGAGGGATAAAATCCCTCCGGCGAGCAGCGTGTAATAGAGGAAAACGAAAGACTTCCCGGCGCCCAGAAGAACGATCGCAGACGCCATCAGCTTGACGTCTCCTCCGCCCAACAATCCGGCGGCGCAGAGCAAAGAGAGGAGAAGGAAGAGCACCGATGCCACGCCGACGGAAACGAGCAGATAGACGGCCTGACCGTCACACAGATGCCGGACAACGCCGACTGCAAGGATTGCCAAGCAGATATGATTTGGAATAATGCGGAATGTGACGTCGTACGCCGTCACCAGAGCGAACAAGGAGAGAGCCGCCAGGAGGACGAAGCCCTCAAGTACAGGAGCGGTGAATGCCACCGTACGCCCTCCTGGCGCTTGAGGATTTAGAGAGCAGCGGTGATGGTGGTCCAGGTTGCCGAAAGTGCAGCGGCGGCCTGCGGCACCACGAGCGAAAGAGCGACGACGATCGCCGCAGCAATGACGCCATACTCGAGTGCAGTAACGCCCTTCTTGTCATGGCAGGTTGAGGAAGCCGAAGCGCGGACATGCTTGATCGCAGCGCGAATAACGCTCATCACGAATCTCCGTTTATTGAAGGACTTCTTTCCAAAGCACGATCGCTCGTTTGCTTTGCATGGACATTAGGATGAAAATTATCGCGATTTGCACTATGTTAATGCATGGTAGTCCTACAGAATTTGCTAAAAATTGATCAAACTAATCGAGTCGTGGTAGAGCGCGTCCACTTCCCTAGGTCGGGCTGCATCATTTTGGAGCGATAGAATCCCAGGGATAGCTTCAATAAACCTAAATTTCAGAACAACCGCAAACAAAGCAACCTAAAGCCACAGGGCTCCGCCTTCGTCAATTTTCAATATGCGAGGGTCGAAAAGCCCCGGGTTTCATTTTTCTTGGTTACATGCCGCCTTTGATTGAAAACCTCCATTGAAGGTTTTGGCCACAAATGGTCCGTTTTGTCGTTTCCGGCAGGGATGGATGCGCTGTAAATCGTTGATCTGTTGCAGAAGCCCCATGAAAAACTTTCAGTGGCAAAGTATCGGCGCAAGGGGGTGACGGAGGGGGTCCGTCGGGTCTTGCGCCAGGATCAGCAAGTGGATGAAGCGAAGCCATTCCTGGCGGGGGACGCGGTGGCAAGCCGACCAGTCCAAGAAGGGCGCCTGACACGGACCCTATGAGCGTGGTGCGTCAAGATCGGCGCGCTGTTCGGTGCAGCGCTCCCCGGAGCCATGGGCGGGTCGTCTTGCCGACGGCCGGTTTGGCGGTGGCCGTCAACCGCGTTGGTTCCATATATGTGGCCGATACGATCTTGCTGACCGCCATGGCCGCCCTTGGTTCGCGGTTCGACCCTGGTACGGCGCCACGATGAACCTCGACACGGAGGGTTCAGATGGACGTTCAGTCACCAACCACAGATCCACGCCCTTCCGGACCGCCGGCTGTTCCCGAGCACCCGCCACCCGCCACCGATCAAGGTCCTGGCACGAGACCCGCCGAGCCGCGGCATTGGGTGGGAGCTTGGCTTCTTCGGCTGGTGATCGTCATCATCACGGGCGGCATCGTCGCACTGTTCATCACGCGCTGGGATGTCTGGGTCGGTCAGGCGAACCGCCAGACCACGGATAATGCCTATGTGCGCAGCGACATCACACCCCTCAGCGCCCACGTCGAAGGCTATGTCCGCCGCGTGGCCGTGACCGACTTCCAGCTCGTCAAAGCCGGGGACCTGCTGGTCGAGATCGATGACCAGGACTATCAGGCGCGGGTCGACCAAGCCGAGGCGGATGTGCTGGGCGCGGAAGCGGCGATCCAGAATCTGAAAGCGCGCAAGGACCTGCAGCACGCCGAGATCGAGCAAGCCCAGAGTGTCATCGACACGACCCGCGCCGATGTCGACCGCACCCGGTTGGAGCTGAATCGCCAAAAAACCTTGCTGGGGACCACCTACGGCACGGCCCAGAGGGTGGAGCAGGCCCTCGCCGATGAAAAGCGCTTTGAGGCCATCCTCACGCGCAATCAGGCTGAATTCGAAGGCCAGCGCCGGCAGATGGGCGTGCTTGATACCGAGGAACAGCAGCTCCGGGCCGACGCCAAGGCCAAGAGAGCTGCGCTTGAGCTTGCCAAGACCAATCTCGGCTACACCCGGATCGTCGCGCCGGTGGATGGCATGGTGGGCGAGCGTGGCGTTCGCGCGGGACAGTATCTGCGTCCCGGCACCCAGGTCATCGCCGTGGTCCCGCTGGACAACGTCTGGGTCAGCGCGAACTACAAGGAGACCCAACTGACCCACGTGGCGATCGGTCAGAAGGCCGAGGTCGCCATCGACACCTTTCCCGGAACCGTGGTCACCGGCCGGGTTGACAGCGTCGCGCCAGCGAGCGGGTCGTAGTTCAGCCTGCTGCTGCCGGACAACGCCACCGGCAATTTCACCGAGGTCGTGCAGCGCATTCCGGTCAAGATTCTGCTCGATCCTGGAAGCCCGCTCGCCGGCCGACTGCGCCCCGGCATGTCGGCGGTTGCGACGATCCTGACCGACCGCACGCCGGTGAAGCCATGACTGTCGCCTCCGACGCAGCAGGAGCCGGCATCCGGAGACCCGCAGCGGCTGGAGCACCCTGCCAACGTCCCGTGGCCGGCGTCGCGGCGGTGTTGCTGGGAGCCTTCATTTCGACGCTGAACACGCGGGTCACCACCTTCGGCCTCGCCGACATCCGTGGCGGGCTTGGCCTTGGCTTCGACGAGGGGGCCTGGTTGACGAGGGTCTGTCAGGAATTCCGTGTACGGGCCGGTTGTGATCAGGTGAGGGCGAACCGGTCCTCGAAGAGGATGGCGAGCTGGGCGTGGGCCATGCCCCATTCCCGTGGCGGCATCTTCCAGCCTTTCGAGGCTTGGTTCAAGACCAGGAACAGCAGCTTCAGCGCGCTGTCGTCGGTCGGGAAGTGGCCGCGGGTGCGCACCGCCCGGCGCAGCTTGGCGTTCAGCGCCTCGATGGCATTGGTGGTGTACCCGATCCGACGCACGTCATCGGGAAAGGCGAAGAACGGGATCACCGCCGCCCAGTTGCGCCGCCAAGCCATGGCGATCGCCGGGTATTGGGTTCCCCAAGAGCTGGCGGCAAACTCATCCAAGGCCCGCTCGCCAGCGTCCGCATCGGTGGCCCGGTGGACCTTCTTCAGCGCTGCGGCAACCGCCCGGCGGTCCTTCCAAGAGACGAACTCCAGCGACCCGCGGATCAGGTGGACGATGCAGGTCTGGACCTGGGCCTGCGGGAAGACGGCGGTGATCGCCTCGGGAAAGCCCTTCAGGCCATCGACGACGGCAATCAGCACATCCTCCACGCCGCGGTTCTTCAGCTCGCTCATGACCCGCAGCCAGAACTTGGCGCCCTTGGTCTGCTCGATCCACAGCCCCAGCACTTCCTTGGTGCCGTCGGGGCGCACGCCGAGTGCCACGTGGACCGCCTTGTTGCGCACCGTGCCTTCGTCGCGCACCTTGACCCGCAGCGCGTCGAAGAAGACCAGCGGGTAGAGCGCCTCCAATGGGCGCTCCTGCCATTCGGCCACCTCCTCCAGCACCGCATCGGTGACGGCGCTGACCAGATCGGGCGAGACCGCGATGCCGTACAACTCGCGCAGGTGCCCCTGGATCTCGCGCACGCTCATGCCGCGGGCGTACATCGAAACGATCGTCTCATCGAACCCCGGAAAGCGGCGCTGATACTTGGCGATGAGCTGCGGGTCGAAGGTGCCAAGCCGGTCGCGCGGCACCTCCAGGGCGAGCTTGCCGGTGTCGGTGAGCACGGTTTTGCGCCCATAACCGTTGCGGCCGTTGGGCCGCCCATCGGGCTCGCCGATCTCAAGGTGGTGGTCGATCTCGGCGTTCAGTGCTCTTTCGGCGAGCGCCTTCTTCAGCTCATCGAGCAGGCCGTCCTTGGCGAAGGCACTCTTCGGATCGGTGCCGGCGAGCCGTTGATCAAGCAGCGCGTCCGGAATGCTGGGCTGTTTGCGTCGTGCCATGCGGGGCCTCCTTCGGTCCCGAAGTTATGGCCCGTACACGAAATTTCAGACAGTCCCAGGGGGCACGCCCCCATCCGGCCGGGTTCATGCTGACAACCATCCCATCCTTGCACCAAAGCAACGAACAGGCTCCCACCCCAAACGGCCACCGGGAAAGCCGGCGCAGTTCATTCGCAAACCGTTCCGATGTGACAGTGTTCACCCGCGCTTCATCAAGGAAATCGATGGAGTGCAGGTGGAGCATTGAATTATGTTCACAACATAAGATTGTTTGATTCCCCAATAATATTCGGCCACAAACCAAGAACCTCATGGGTTTCCATTATAATATAATTTTGCGTTTTCCATACGTGGTCAAATTACCGTACAAGAAGACAGCCCTGGTTCGCGAGAAAGAGGGAACGCGGAACAGAACAATAATGCGGATCAGGGCAGCATCGCGAATAATGTTCATAATAAAAAAGGCGACTGTGTGGCTGAAAATGAGGATCTTTTCGCGCTGCACAGTCGATCTCTAAAAAGGAAGACTGCATCAAGGAGGAATAATGGGTCGAGTTGCAGTCGTTACCGGTGGCACGCGTGGCATCGGCGCAGCGATTTCCGTTGCTTTGGACAAGGCCGGCTATACGGTCGCCGCGACTTACGCGGGCAATGATCCCGCGGCCTATGCGTTTGCGGAAAGCGCCGGCATTTCGGTTCACAAATTCGACGTGGCGGACTTCGACGCCTGCAAGGCGGGCATCGCCAGGATTACGGAAAGCCTCGGTCCTGTGGAGGTGCTCGTCAACAACGCCGGTTTCATCACCGGTTCCACCCTGTCCATCAGCGGCGGCCAGCACATGTACTGATTGGGCGCCTCGCAGAGAGCCGCCTTGTCCATCGTGATTGTCGCCTGCACAGACGCAAAGAGAGATCGATTATGTTCGCATTCGGCGCCGAGCGTGCTCGGAACGAGACGATCCTCGTCGCCCGCCTTGTGCTCACCACCATGTTCCTGGTGTATGGCTGGGGCAAGCTCACGGACTACGCAAGCACGGCCGCCTACATGGCCCAGGTCGGCGCGCCCGCACCCTTCATGGCTGCGCTCGTAGCGATCATGGTCGAGGTTTTCGTCGCGCTGGCGACGCTGTCGGCCTCTGTACGCGCCCGTTGGCTCTTCTGCTGGCGGGTGTATACGCTTGGAACGGGGCTTATCGGGCACCCGTTCTGGATGACGGAGGGTGCGGCCCGGTATATGGACGCAATCAACTTCTACAAGAACATCAGCATCATCGGCGGTTGCCTTTTGCTCTAGTCACCGGACCCGGCAAGCACTCGCTCGATGCGTGGCTGATCAAACCCGCCGCGCCGGCCGTCGTCAATTAAAGAACTGTTCGTGACGGGCTCGTCCGGGCCGCCGTGATCCCGTTTCCGAAAAGTCCCGACTTTCCGGAAACGGGATCGGCGTGGGCCTTCATGGCGCGGGCCTCGATGGAACCCCAAGATGACGCGGCGGGAACTCAGCGCGGCGCGATGACCATGACCATCATACGCCCTTCCATCCGAGGCATCTGCTCGACCTTGGCGATGTCCTGGAACTGATCGCGCACACGGATCAGCACATTCATGCCCAAATCCTGGTGCGCCATCTCGCGGCCGCGGAACCGCATGGTCAGCTTGACCTTGTCGCCCTCTTCGAGGAAGCGCTGCGCGGCACGCATCTTCACGTCGTAATCATGGTCATCGATGTTCGGCCGGAGCTTCAACTCCTTGAGTTCGATGATCTTTTGCTTCTTGCGCGCTTCGTTGGCCTTTTTCTGCTCCTCGAACCGGAACCGGCCGTAGTCGAGGATCTTGCAGACCGGCGGCTCTGCCTGGGGCGCGATCTCGACCAGATCGAGTTCGGCATTCGCCGCCGCGTCGAACGCGTCGCGCAGGGAGACCACACCGATCATTTCCCCGCTGGCGCCGACGAGGCGCACCGTGCGTGCAACGATTTCCCGGTTGATGCGCGGACCTTCGCGGACCGGGTCCGCATCGTAGAGTTTGGCTATGTTCAGTCTCCTAAGGTTTGCCCGAAATGGTCTGACGGCCCTGATTCCGCCCGTCAGTCTGGGGGAAAGAGCCGCCGCGGGCGTGAAGGATGATCGTGTCAACGACGCTGCGACGCCGGAGTTCCGAACCGACCGTTGCGGTCAGTACCCCTCGCGCAACAGACGTTTACGCAGCAATTTGCGCCGCCGCCGGACCGCCTCCGCAGCTTGTCGGACGCGGCGCTCCGATGGCTTCTCATAACGCCGATGGAGCTTCATCTCGCGGAAGAGCCCTTCGCGCTGCATCTTCCTTTTCAGGACGCGCAGGGCGCCCCCCACATCGTTGTCGCGGACCTGGACGAGCATGGAACGGCTGTCTCCCGGCTGTTTTCAGTGTGGAGGCTGCGCGGCGCGAGACGCGTTCAGCCCAGCGTGTCGAGAACGATCTGGCGGATCTCACGCGGGGTCAGACGGGGCCACCCCGGCGCCCAGGGGCGCTCAACATCGGAGGCAGGCCGTGAATGTTGCGGCTGTGCGACCAGGGCGGTCCCGGTCGAAGGAGATTTGATGGTCATGAAAGCCCTCCGGCCGATGCGGGCAAGGCCCGCCGGCCGTTGCTGTTTTTGCTGAATTTCGGTGTCGGCGATGGAACGCCGCCGTCCCGTCCGCAGCGATCAAAGAGCGCGCAGATCCTCGGCCGAAACCTTGCCCCGCCGCGGGTCGCGAACCGCCTCGAAGGACAGCTTCTGTCCTTCATTGAGCTGGCCGATGCCGGAGCGGTCGACGGCGGAGATGTGGACGAACACATCCGCCGAGCCGTCCTCCGGCTGAATGAAGCCGTAACCCTTGGTAGAATTAAACCACTTAACGGTGCCGATCGCCATGGGTCTGTTCCCTTTCTGGTGTTGCCCAGCCCAGTATGAGCAGGGCATCAAACTCACTTCAGGAAGAGACCCTGACCCAATGAACGGACCGGGGAGCGCATACCCAGAGCAACTTCGATTTTGGTAAAGTGGGGGTTGGGGCAGATGCATGCAAGAAAAATTCTCACGCCCAACCGATCGGACGGCGTTTCGGTGTTTTTTCTGATTTTGGCTTGATCGAGGAAAAGCCTGAGAAATAGGAAAAAATTTATGTCAGCGAGCCATGTTGGCATGGCGGATGTTTTTGGAGAATTGAAGGTGACGTTACCTTTCTTATTTTGACGGCGAAGCTCTGAGATACGCCGCCGCGACCGGGCCGGCAACTCCGGCCGCGGCGGCCGTCATCATCGCTCGATGGAAAGCCGGTCCGCAGCCCGCGCCGTGTTGCCCCTGGTAAGGAGCGTGGGAGCGGCGTTGGGCGGCCACAGGGTTGGCGGGACAAGCCCCATCCAGTGGCACAGTGCGTGCCAGGTGCCAGCGTGCGCGACGATCAGGGGCGGGCAGCCGTCTTCGGGCATGGGCAAGCCGTCCAGCGCCGCGAACACGCGGGCCTGGAAGGCGCCAAGGCTCTCACCTCCCGGCACCTCGTCGCGGAACAGATCCGCCGGAATGGCCCCGCCTTCCAGCGCGCCCCAGCGCCGCTCCTCCAGTCCCTGCACCGGCACCACGGGCGCCCCGACCGCTTGCTTGATGATGGCCGCGGTTTCCAACGCGCGGCGTTGCGGGCTGCTGTAGATGACCGTGACCCGCCTCCCCTCCCCTGCCAGAGCGGCGGCGGCATCGCGGGCCTGCGCACGGCCCCGGTCGGTCAGGGCCACGTCGCGCGATCCGGCAAGCCACCCGCCGACGTTGCTTTCCGTCTCACCATGGCGGCAGAAGATGACGGAGGTCAGCATGGCGCGCCCGAGGAAGGCGTGTCCATGGCCAGCGCCGCCGGCAGGTCGTCGAACCGCTCCAGGATGCCGTCGTGCGGCAGGCTGTCCAGCGGCACCCGCGCATAGCCGTAGCGCAGCACGAGCACGCGCGCCACGCCGGCCGCACGGGCGGCGGCCACGTCGTGCTCGTTGTCGCCGACGAAGGCGGTCTCTCCCGGACCAACCCCCATCCGGTCGAGCAGGCCGAGGACCGGCTCCGGCGAGGGCTTGCGCGTCGGGAAGCTGTCGCCCCCCACCACCGCAGAGAAGGCGTCGAAGATGTCCAGGTCCTTCAGCAGCCGCTCGGTCGCGACCATGGGCTTGTTCGTGCACACGCCCAGCCGCACCCCGGCGCCGGCCAGCGCCGCCAGCGTCCCGGCGACGCCGGGGTAGAGCCGGCTGTGCGCGCTGGGATCGGTCTCGTAGATGTCCAGGAAACGGCGGACATGCCGCGCGGTCTCCTCCGGTACGGGCAGGCCGCCGGTGGCGGCCAGCACGCGCTCCACCAGCTTGGCCGCGCCGTCGCCGATGAAGGAGCGGACCGCCGGCAGATCGACGCGCGGGCGGCCCAGTTCGTCGAGCAGGGCATTAGCGGCGTGCGTCAGGTCGGCGGCGCTGTCCACCAGCGTGCCGTCCAGGTCGAAGGCGACGGCGCGGAACGGGATGCGGGTTTTGGGATCGGTCACGATGGGAGGCGTCCTATCGGCGCAGGAAGCGGGCCTTGTCGGCCGCAAGGTCGAGGGTGATCGGGCTGTCGGGCGCCAGCAAGGGATCGCCGGCCTGGTGCGGAGCATCCACCTGCACCTGTTGCCCGCCGATGTCCACCGCATAACGGATGGAGGCCCCCAGGAATTCCCGGTGCGTGATCCGTCCCGTCAGACGGGCGCAGCCCGGCCGAGGCTCGCCGTCATCCTGGCGGATGGTCAGGTTCTGGGGCCGGAACATCAGCTTGCCGACGCTACCGGCCTCGACCGTGCGCGGCAGCGGCACCGGCGTGAAACCCTTGCCGACGAAGGCGGTGCCGGTGCCGTCGCCGCGCACCTCGCCGTCCAGCACGTTGGCCGTGCCGAGGAAGCCCGCCACGAACAGGTTGGCCGGATGGTCGTACAGTTCCTGCGGGCTGCCGACCTGCTGCACCCGGCCGTCGTCCATCACGGCGATGCGGTCGCAGATGGTGTTCGCTTCTTCCTGGTCGTGGGTGACGAAGATGGTGGTCAGGCCCAGCTTGCGCTGAAGGCTCAGCAACTCCTGGCGCATCTGCACGCGCAGCTTGGCGTCGAGGTTCGACAGAGGCTCGTCGAGCAGCAGCACCTTCGGCTCGATCACCACGGTGCGGGCCAGCGCCACGCGCTGCTGCTGTCCGCCCGACAGCTGCGAGGGGCGGCGGTCGGCCAAGTGCTTCAGCCCGACGAGGTCGAGCGCCGCGTCCACCCGTCGTTCGACCTCCGCGCGGGGGATGCGCCGTTCCTCCAGCCCAAAGGCGACGTTGCGGCGCACGGTCATGTGCGGCCACAGCGCGTAGCTCTGGAACACCATGCCGACGTCGCGCTTGTGCGGCGGCAGGGCGGAGATGTCGCGATCGCCGATCCGCACCAGCCCGCGCTGGGCCGTGTTGAAGCCGGCGATCAGCCGCAGCAGGGTCGTCTTTCCGCAGCCGGACGGTCCGAGGAAGGCGAAGAACTCGCCCGGCCTGATGTCGAGATTGACGTCCTTCAGGACGTGGTTGCTGCCGTAGAACAGGTTGACGCCGTCGATGCGCACGCCGACGCTTTGCAGGTCGGCGCCAAGCGCGGTCGGGGAAAACTGATGGTTCATGGTGATCAATCCCTCAGCGCTCCTGACCGCGTTCACGGCGGCCGCGCTCGATGATGACGTGCGACAGGTAGGTGCCCAGCCCGACGATGACGACGGCGAAGACGCCCAGCGCCGCGCCCGGACCACGCCCGGCCGCCGACTGCATGTAGACGTAGAGGCCATAGGCCAGCGGAGCGTCGCTTTGCGACTGGACCAGCATGATGGTCGCCGACAGCTCCACCGCCGCGGTGGCGAAGCTGGTCACGAAGCCGGCGAGGATGCCGCCCGACATCAGCGGAACGACGATGCGCCCGAGCGTGCGCAGCTTGGTGGCGGCGAGGTTCTCCGCCGCTTCCTCCAGCGAGGAGCTGACCTGCTGCAAGGCGGCGGTGCAGGCCCGCAGCGCATAAGGCAGGCGCCGGATCGCCAGCGCAAAGACCAGGATCAGCCAGAAGCTGGACAGCGGCTGGCCGCTGAAGGGCATCGGGATGCCGTAGAAGCTGCGCAGGTAGCCGATGCCCAGCACCACGCCCGGCACGGCCAGCGCGGCCATCGCGGCGTAGTCGAGCCACTGGCGGCCCGGTAGCTTCGTGCGCAGGACCAGATAGGCGATGGCCGTGCCGATCACCACGTCCAGCGCCGCGGCCAGCGAGGCGTAGAGCAGCGTGTTGGTGATGTACTGCCCGCTCTCCACGAACACCGTGTGGTAGTGCTTCATCGTGAAGGCGTCGGGGAAGGGGCTGAAGGACCAGATGGTCGCGAAAGACAGCAGCGACAACCCGATGTGCGGCGCCAGCACCAGCATCAGGATCAGCAGCACCACCGTGTAGGCCGCCACCAGTTCCAGCGGCTTCATGCGCCGCCGGGCCAGCCCGCCGCCGCCGCGCTGCACGGTCGCGTAATCCTTGCCGCGCATGGCGAGCGCCGACACCCACAGGGCCAGCAGCGAGCAGACGATCAGCACCACCGAGATCACATAGCCCATCGGATCGGCGATGCCGATGGAGGAGATGCGGAGATAGGCCTGCGGCGCCAGCATGTCGCTGACGTTCAGCAGCAGCGGCGTGCCGAGGTCGTCGAACACCTTGATGAAGACCAGCGAGGCGCCGGCCACATAGCCCGGCATGGCCAGCGGAAAGACGATCCGGCGGAACAGGCGGAAGCCGTGGCACCCCAGGTTCTGCGCCGATTCCTCCATCGCGCGGTCGATGTTCTTCAGGCTTGCCGACAGGTTGATGAGGATGAACGGGAAATAGTGGATGCTCTGCACGAAGATGACGCCGTTCAACCCCTCCATGAAGGGAATCGAAAAGCCGAAATGATCGCGCAGCAGCAGATTGACCGTGCCGTTGCGCCCGAACAACAGCTGCATCGCCACCGCGCCGATGAAGGGCGGCATGATGAGCGGGATGACGCCCAGGCTCTGGATCAGGACGGCGCCGCGGAATTCGAAGCGGGTGGTCAGGTAGGCCAGCGGCAGCGCAAGCGCGCTCGCCACCACGACGGACATGGCCGAGACGTAGAAGGAGTTCCAGAACGACCGCATGAACAGGTCGTTGCGGAAGAAATCGGCGAAGTTGACCAGCGTGAAGGCCCCGGTCGTCTTGTCCTGGAAGGCGACGAAGATGACCTGGACCACCGGCACGACGAGGAACAGCAGCAGGAACAGCGCGATCAGCGCCGCCACCGCCGCCGGACCCGGCCGCACGCGCGCGATGCTTTCGCGCGAGAGCGCAAGAGACGTCATGGATCAGCCCACTGTATCGGGGGAGAAGACGGGCGCCCGATGGAATGCCACCAGCGGACGCCCTCCTCTTTTTTGGCTCGGGCTTGGGCCTTGGCTCAGCGGGCCAGCGCCAACGCCTCTTCCGCCTTCTTGCGGGCGGCGGCGTAGTTTTCCTTGGCGAAGGCGGCCCATTTCTGCTCGACCTGCGCCTGGCGTTCCGGCACGGCGTCCGTGGCCGACTTGCGCTCCACGGTGAAGGCGCCGGCCAACTGCGGGTCGGCCGCCTGTTCCGCGGTCACCGGCATGGCGGCGACGAGGTCGCGCGCCTCGGCCACGAGGCTGCGGGCCTTGTCGTTCGGCTTCTTGGCGATCGCGGCCTCGGCCTGATGGATGGCGCGGGTCGCCGCCTTCAGGTCGTCGAGCTGGAAGGTGATGAGCTGGTCGAACAGCGCATCCACGACGTTGTAGCGGGCCTGCGACACCTCCACGTCGAAATTCACCTGGGCGCCCAGCGACGTGTCCTTGAACGGGTTCGGGTAACCGGCGGGTGCCTTCTCATAGGTGGCCGGGTTGACCGGCAGGCGGCGGATGGCCGGCTGGAGCAGCACCTCCTGGCCCGCGGGCGACAGGATGAAGTCCACGAACGTCTCCGCCGCCAGCTTGTTCGGGGCGTTCTTCACGACGCCGATGTTGGCCGGCACGATGGTCGTGACCGTGGGATAGGTGAACTCGACCGGAAAGCCGGAAGCCTGCGAGGACAGCGCGAAGAAGTCGATGACGATGCCGACGCCGAAGCTGCCCGAATTGACGCCGTCCGGCACGCCGAAGCTGCGCTCGGTGATGGTGCGGTAATTGCCGGCCAGCTCCTTGTTGGTGCGCCAGCCCTTTTCCCAGCCCTCGCCCTGGAGGATGGTTTCGATGGTCAGGTGCGTGGTGCCGGAACGGGACGGGGCGGAAATGGCGACGTGGTCATAGTAGATGGCTTTGGTCAGGTCGGCCCATTCCTTCGGGGCCGGCAGGTTGTTGGCCTTCATGTAGCGGGTGTTCCACATGATGCCGTAGCCGGACGCGGCGAAGCCGGCGTACATGCCCTGCGGATCGTTCACCGGATAGGCGCCGACCTTTTCCGGAATGCCCTCGACCTTCGGCTTGTAGGCCTGGAGGAGGTTAGCGCCCTTCAGCACCTCAAACGCGTCGGGTGCGGACGCCCAGAACAGGTCCGTGCCGTTGTTGGACGCCGTTTCCTGAAGGAATTTCACCCCCGCGTTGGTGTTGCGGTTCAGAATCTCGACGGTGACCTTCGGGTGGGCCTTCTGGAAGGCCTGCTGGAACGCGCTCGTCAGGTCCTTCGGGAAGGAGGTGACGATCACCAGCTTGCCCGAGGGATCCTGGGCGAAGGCGGCGGTGCCGGACGCGAGAACAAAGGCCAGAGCGGCCGCGACGCTGCGCAGCGTGCGAGACATGGATGGTTTCCTCCCAAGGTTTTTCTGCCCTGGGCCTAAGCAATCCGCAGGCCAGACGGTTCGGCCTTGAACCGCCTGGGCTCCGGCCGGGAGGATGGGTAACTTCGGGAACATGGCGCGGCGGGAATGGGTCACGACGGGAACATGGGCGCCGCTATTCCTCCGTGAAATCGCCGCGGTGCAGGCCGTGGTGGCGCATTTTCAGATACAGCGTCTTGCGGGTGACGCCCAGCCTGTCCGCCGTTTCGCCGACGCGGCCGCCACAGCGCGCCAACGCATCCTCGATCAGATGCTTTTCGATGCGGTCGAGTTGGCTGGCGAGGGGCTCGATCGCCGCGGCGGGCGCGGCTCCCGCCGGCCCGTCCCCTGGGCCGTTCC
>Ga0065721_10005826_pt1 | contig 14711 bp, 14 predicted proteins | sample Mesricmetagenome_FD_59108 | JGI IMG/M metagenome (GOLD analysis project Ga0065721, IMG submission 59108) | Mesophilic microbial community from rice straw/compost enrichment Sample: eDNA_1 v2 (version 2) | ecosystem: Engineered > Solid waste > Grass > Composting > Bioreactor | place: USA: Davis... | reverse complement strand
GATAATGAATTTCAATAAATTTAAGCTGAATATATTAATTTCAATTTTTTATATGATATTTATATTGGGAATCAACAAAAATATCAAACATATTAATTTGCTCATTGACAACAGCAATCAATTTCCAAAAGAGGATATCCAGCACCAATAAAATATGGAACACCATTCTTGCAAAATTTGATAATGTAAGAACGTTTGAGATAGACTTTATCAATATATGCACTGGCAAAAGGATATTTTACGAAACCCTCACATTTGTTGGCTAATTTTTCGTTAATAGCTCTAAAGGCCAGTCTGTTGTATTTAGTTTGTTTTTCGGGAGAAAGTGGTTCCGCAATGGGATTTGCACCGCTGGCCAATAAATAATCGTCACTCGATCTGCCTAAGAAAAGATATAAATCTAAATCATTGTTTTGTGGATTATTGACATATTCAATCATATACTCGGGCGATTTTCCCTGTAACTGTTTGAGGGCATTTTGAACATAAATAATGACAGCTTCATCTTTCCAATAGGCACGGACGTATTTTGTGGGACATTTTTCCTTGCACTTTTTCTTACAATTTCCAAAACCGGATTTGTACATGATATTACTAAATTATTATACCAAAATAAATTCAAATATCAGTGGTTTCATCTGTAAGTTATTTTGCTTGGAGTATATGACAATTTACGATTTTTATGAAAAAATTGAAAAATATTATTATTGGTGAGGCCATGAAAATCACCAAGAATATTTCACACAAACAATTAGACAAGTCAAAAATATATTATAATATATTCTAAGTGTCGTATCTCATTATTATTTTCTTTTTGTTTAATATGGCCGCTAATATTTGCAAAGGTTGTGGTTCCCAACATCACAACTTTGGATATGGTCATTGTTGTCGTACCTGTTCCAAAATACCCGGTTCACATGGACCGGGCTGCAAACGTCCTAGTGCTTCATCGTCCTCGGCAATATCACATGCCTCCCATCTACGATGTGTTGGATGTGGTTCCCAACATCACAACTTTGGATATGATTATTGTTGTCGTACCTGTTCCAAAATACCCGGTTCACATGGACCGGGCTGCAAACGTCCTAGTGCTTCATCATCCTCGGCAATATCACATGCCTCCCATTCACGATCTGTTGGATATGGTATGCCTGCGCCCTGCACTAATCTCCGAACTGGTCTCCCTCTTTATGATCCTACTACAACCATTTGCTTCTATAATAAGTTTCATTCATATTATGAGTTCACTAATTTTTTTCGGGGGAATCCCTTTTTTATTGGAGGAAGATTTTATCCGACCCCTGAACACTATTATCAGGGAATGAAATTCTTCTTGTCAGGCCAACCAATCATTGGCACTCAAATTGTCAATGCTTCGAGCGCCAGAGAAGCATTTGATCTGGCCCAACGCCATAAACATTTGGTCGACATTCATAAGTGGCTTGCGGTTCGTGATAATGTCATGAAGGAAGCTCTTATTGCCAAATTCTCACAAGATTCCGGACTGAAGGCCCTTCTTCTTTCCACCAGAGGCAAAACATTGGTGGAACATACAACCAATGACAACTATTGGGGAGACAACGGTGACGGAACTGGAGTTAATCGTCTCGGACAACTTTTGATGGAAGTTCGTGATTATTATCTTTGAATGGAGCCGCTAAATTTAATTGTTTTAGTATTTTTTTGTCCAACAAAATACTAGAACAAGACACTATATTCAGCAGATGTGGGGGAGATATAAATAAAAAATTGATTTTTAATTATCTAGTTTTAGTCTAACAATCGGATATGACTAACAATACTTTTAATGCCAAACGAAAAATGACTGACACACGTGATTTATATGCACGTCAAGTAATGGTTTCACTTGGAAATGAAATAAAATTGTGTTGTCGAAAATTAACCATTGAAAGTGAACCATCTACAACAAAAATAATCAATTTACCTAATGTTATTATGCGAACATTAGGAAAAGATGAAATTGAGAAAATTAGTCAAGAATTAAATAATTGTATTACCACCATCACAGAATTCACTGAAGGTTTTAACAAAAAAAATTATTTACTTTTTTCCAAAAATTCCATTTTTTGTATGCATTTGCGTCCCAAAAAAATGATTCAAGAACTCATGCAATCTTATTCTACGAACAAAAATTTAAAATTTATCAATGAAGAACTCCGTGATAATATTATATATCAAATTTCTTTGGATCTCAACCGAATGAAACTTTTAATTAACCAAACTGAATGTACCACACGAGAGGATTTTGACAAATTTGTGGATAAATTTCACAAATATTATCATTCCAATATGCAATCGTTATATTATTTGATTATTATGTTGTGCACGCAAGCCTCATTTTACTATCCATATCACATTGTCAGTGATATCTATAATTTGCCCGACCATAATATATTTGTCATACCTGATGAAGATTATCCACTTGTCAGTATTACACACAATGACAAAAATGTGGAATTAGTTTTCAAAAAAACCTTAAAATATATGAATGTTGACACGTACAAAATTTTCACGCGAATTTATGCATTTTTAGTCGTAACCATCAATCTCAAAGACAATTACAAGGATTGTGTTGTGTCAGGCCAGTCTTATGCTGAATGCTCCAAATCTGTCATTTATTGGTTCAAAGAAAGTGACGTTGTTGTTATTTGAATCTGAATTATTGAAAAAATTGATTTTTTCAATGGTTAAATTAGTCTAATTTGTGAATCAATATTATCATAGCAGTGACATCAAAAATAAAAAAATGGAACAAATTGAAACTAATTTGGAAGAAATGGATGTTCTAATAGACAATCCGATAGATAATCCAGTTACAGAAATCACGCTCGAAGAAAATACCCAAGTTGTTAATCCTGTCACGGCCACATGTGATACCAAATTCAATTATGATTTGTTAATCGAACAGTTTGGTTTGATGCCAATTGATTCCAAGTTTTTGGACAAAATGCGAGATATTTTGGGATGCGAACCTCATTATTTACTTAGACGGGAAATATTTTATGCACATCAAGATTTTGATAAAATACTGAGTGCTAAAGCAGCTGGGAAAGAAATTTACATTTACACGGGCAGAGGACCATCCGCCCAATCTATGCATGCAGGACATTTGATACCAATGATGTTTACAGTGTGGTTGCAAAAAGTATTTGATTGCTGGGTTGTTATAGAAATGTCCGACGAAGAAAAATTTTATTTTAAGGATGGCACTTTGGAACACTATTTAAGTTGCACCGAGGGAAATGCAAGAGACATTATCGCATGTGGTTTTGATCCCGAAAAAACATTTATTTTCAGTAGTTTCAAATATGAAAGATATATGCGACCATTAATTGCCAATATTAATAAAAAAATGACAGTTCTTGCGACCAAAAATATTTATGGATTCAATGATGATAGTACTGTTGGGAAATTTCAATGGGCACCTTACCAAATGGCACCGGCTTTGGCTGGTGCATTTCCACATTTATTTGGATCCAACAAAGACGTGTATTGTTTAATACCCTGTGCCGTGGACCAGGCACCATATTTTCGAAGTTTGCGTGATCTGACCAATTCCTTAGGCTATCCCAAACCGGCTATCATTTGTTCCAAATTTTTAGTGGGACTTCAGGGTATTAATCAAAAAGCCAGTACCACTTCCACACTGCCCCCTATATTCTTGTCAGATAGTCCGGAGAATATTCAAACCAAAATCAAAAAATATGCTTTTTCCGGTGGAAGAGATACCATGAAAGAACACAGAGAATTGGGTGGAAATTTGGAAATTGACGTATCCTATCAATATTTGTATTATTTTTTGGATGACGACACAGAATTATGCGAAATTGCACGAGCTTATGCAACCGGTATAATGTTAACTAGTCAACTTAAACAAAAATTAATTACTATTTTGCAAAAAATTATCGGCGAACATGCATATAATCGCAGTCAAATCACGGACGAATATTACGAAAAATTTTTCACAATACAGGTCCAATCACATGTATCAGAATATTTTAAACAATATTCGGACAAATATGTTGATTTGGTGGTCAAATATTAGATCATATTAAAATCTTTCAATAATTTTTAACTAAAAATTCATTTTTCGGTTAAAAATAGTATTGATACCAATTTGTTCAATTATTTTCTTAGTACTATATTGAATTTCTGGTGAAAAATTTTTGACGAAAAACTTAATCATATCGGTTCGGATGCTATCATTCTCATCCACTATTTCACCAAGAGGATAAATCATACGAATGATGGCAAATTGCATGGCACCTACATCTGCAACCAAATGATCCCAATGATTTTTAATGAAATACCACAAATATTTATTGAACAAAGTATTATGACTGGCGACTTGAATTATTCGCAATTTCAAATCAAAACTAATTTGATTGGTTGCAACCAGTTCTAATATTTTTCGATATGCGTCATAATTAGGTGTCATGGTTAAACTGGGCAATAAATATTGATAGCGACTATTCAATAACAAATCATACATGGGATAAAACAAACCATTTCGATAATCCATTTTGATGGCAGTTTCCATAATAGTTTCTCCAGTATAACCTACCAATTCTTGTGATTCGATCCCGGCCAATAATTGTTGCACAAGTTCTTGACAATATATCACATATTTAGGTTTGGACAAGAGACAAGCTAATTCAAAAGCAGCTATTCTACTTCTGATGATATCTACTGATTCCGTCGTTGAAAAATTCAGACCAATTTTATCTAGAACAGATGAGATATAATTTTCCAATATATTATTGTATTCTTTAATTAATTTGGAATTGTAAACAACCAAACTAAATCTTTGATAAAAATGACACAAAATTCTTAAAATTAATCCGGACGGATTTTCCACAGATAATTTACCAACAATTTTTCCCACATATTCAAAATACTGGTCCACTTTTATTTCATCTGCCAACAAAGTAAAATATGAACTGGTCAAAATATCAGCCACATCCAACACAGTCAGACCATCAAAATAATTAATAATTTGATTCATAATTGGAGCATCATATGCGACGACATAAAAATTGACACCGTTTTTGTTAAATTTGGTACATGGTTTGATCATTGGAATGATGCGTTGTTTCGTTTGCAAAACAATTTCATGATTGAGTGGCACAGTCCAAATAACATTCGCGTCTGCATTATTTTTTGGAACAATTTGGTAAACTGATTGTTGGACCAGCGCATGATTTCCCAATGTCTCGACTTTGATCAGAGGAAAATTTTTTTGGAGAATCCATGATTTCACAAATGTATGCAAATCTTTTTGACTGTAACGTTGGAGACTATCCAAGAAATCATTCGTGGTGACAATATTATATTCAAACTGGCGCAAATAATAACGTATACCATTTAATACGGATTCCAAACCTATGTATTCAACCAACATATCAATGACAACTGAGCCTTTAGAATAAGTGATAGAATTGAACAAATCCACCATGATCTTGGGATTGTTTATTTTGTTGACAATTGGATGACTCGCTGTCAAACTATCCAAACTTAGAGACAAAATCATTTCCGTTAAGTAAAATATTTCGTGTGATTTCCAATCGGGATCCAATATACTAATAATATAAGTAGCCAGCCAGGTGGCTAAACTTTCATGAAGCCAAATATCTGACCACCATTTCATCGTAACTAAATTACCAAACCATTGATGTGCTAACTCATGATAAATGACATAGGAAAGACTAATTTGATCCAAAGGAGATATTCGATTGTCACTGTCAAGCACAACATCCATTTTTCTGATAGTGATCAAGCCCCAATTTTCCATGGCAGCAGATTCCAAAATATTGACATATACTATGTCTAATTTTGACAATTGATATGGATAATTAAACAATTTTTCCATTAAATTGATTCCTTTAATGGTTTGTTTCAAAATGTATGGACGCAATAATGACTGATCATAATAAATACTGACTCGTTTTCCCGATTCTGTTATGCCGATTTCCGGTTCAACATGACCCAAATAAAATGACAATAAATATGTGGACATGGGTGGTGTTGTATGAAAACGATGTTGCATTTTATTTCCAATGGTTGTAGTTTCTAAAATTTCCGTATTACTCAGAACTTTTTTATCAATATCAGCAATAATAGTTACCTGAAATAAAGATTTTATTCCAGGTTCATCAAAACAAGGGTAACATCTTCGGGCATTTATGGCCTCAAATTGTGTCAGTAATACCCATTGATTATTTTCCTTGAACCGATAAAAGCCAACAGGTTCCTCATAAATTAGTCCTTTATATTTTATATTAAGGCTGCCAAACTCTGGAATTTTTTCAAATGTTACTGTTACGCGTTCAGTTTCCAAGTTATATGATGTGGATATAGGTTGTAATTTTACCTCGCTGGATTCCAAATAAATTTCCAAAAGAGTCAGGTCTTTGGAATTAAAATCAAAATTTGTCGTGCCAGTTTTATTATAATAATCTATTCGACATTGGCCATCAAAAACATAATAATCTGGTCCAGTTGGTTCTATAGTTAGATGATACTTCAATGGTTTAATATCTGAGGGCAACCTATAGTCATTTTTCTGGCTCATTTATATTATAAATAGTCAATAACTTTTAATAAAAATTGAAAAATTATCTGGCTTTTGAAGTAAAATAAATCCAAAACAATATTATTTATATATTATTAATTGTCAATGCCGGTTGATGAAAATTTATTATTATATAGTCTAGCCAACACTTTTTCAACCACTTTGGGAATCCCCGTTTGTGACCAAACCAAGTCCTATTTAAAAAGCAATGCCAAGGTATTCAACAATTGTAGTACCGAAGACAAAATGTATTATGCTAAATATGCGATTGCACTATCCAATGCTCTCAGTCAATATTTAGATGACATTATCATGTTTGAAATTAACACGGAGGAAGAACATACAATTGAACATCAGTTCAGATTGAAATGGGGTAATGATTATACGGCATACATTTGTTTGTTCCACAAAACCATTAATGTACAGAACATTATACCACAAAAGCTTATGAAAATTTGCAAGTACAAAAAGAATTCAAACGTGGGCAAATATTATTATGAACATTATGATAAAATTAATGCATATGCACATAAAAAATTACAAAACAAAAAAAAATATTCTGAATTAACGGACAAACAAAAAACCAATATTATTCTAAAACCAATTTGCGAATTAGTTATGAATACTATTTCCAAAAAACGAAAACAGAAACATGTTAAATGTTTATATGATCATTTATTCAAGGAAACAGATCGACTTGTTTTGAGACTCTACAAGACTCGCTTTACCATTTATGATTTTGGTAAAAAAACGGACGAAATTACTAGTTATAAAATGAAGCAAAATTCCGATAACGAAATTGTCGTCACATTTAATAATGGGGCTGAATTCGTGATGACTTTGCATACGAATGCCACAGATATCAAAGAATGTTTATCCGTCAAGTTCCGAACCAATTTCAAGAATTTGGATGAAATTTTTGGTGTGAGTAATGGTAACGTACTTTGAGAAGAAATTTTTTATATGGATTTCATTTTTGAAAGTCATATAAAAAATGATTAATGTGAATAACATTGATAATATGATTTACGTGATCCATGTCATTGATGCAATTATACAATCAAACTATTCAACAAACCAAAAAATTGAAAAAATAATATTGTTTATGAAATTATTTTTTCAATTTATTCATTAATTTAAAAATCATGGATGCCAACATTCGAAATTTTATGAATGGTCTTCTCACGGGTTTTAACAATTTGGTATGTGATAAAACTGTCGCCGAGCGAATTCAGAACTCGTGTTTGTATAAATATTATGTCGAACATTCAACTCATGGAATGTTACAAAAAATTATGACGGACAAACGAACTTTTAATGATCTCCACATCGATAATGTTAATGGGCACTTGTTTTTGGGAGATTATGATTTATTGTTTCCATATTATTTATTGGTTGAGGAAAAAGTGTATGACGTCATTGAGGAAATGATTGGAAACAATTCAGGAGAGGACAATTGTATTGCATTGGCAGCAATTTGGAAAAAAGATTTTTATGTGTTGGAAATATTGAAACAAACTAATTTTTTTGCCGAATATCAAATTGATGTGAATATTGATTTTAAGAATGCAGGCAATTTCCATTGTCTCAAATTTGCGATCATTTTGCAATTGGCAGATATGGTCAAATACTTGGTCGAGGCGGGAATAGATCCCAATCATATTAAAATATATCAGACTGTCGGAAAGTATTATTGTCCAAGTGTTTTCCAATATTTGTTATCAATTTATCCATCGGATGATTATTTGGTAGAATCTTTGCTTAAATATTTGAGCGAGAGTCGTCATCATTTTGACACTGCTGACACTCTTGATACTGAGAAAATGGACTACAATTTATTCAAAGATTTATCCGAATATGGTTTTGACTATAACAAATACAACGAAAGAATCTCCAAGCAAATCGGTATGGCCACATCTGAAGCTTTGAGACAATTGAAGAGATATGATTTTGTGCCTGATTATTTTATCATTTTGTCTTATGCCATTTATTATCGCAATGATGACATATTTGATTATTGTTTGTCCAAAGGAGTGGAAATTAGTCAGGAACAATTGACCATCATCTTCGAAAAACAATATATCAGTACAATCATGATTTTGGTCAAACATCAAGTTGATTTATCCAATGTTGTTGCACCGGATGATACAAAGAAGGACACATTTTTGGAAAATTTGGAGAAATGTGGCATGGATCTCAGAACCTATATCAAATTAGCGGGACGATGGATATAAATTGAAAAATTGATGTGTAAACAAATTCAAATATTAGTTAAGTTTATTGTGACGATACCAAATGTGGTCCTGACCAATCAATAGATTACGAAACGATAGCAAAAGATATTATGAGTGGAAATCCGTCTGATATCATCCCGAAAGCAATGGATTGAATCTTGTTGAATGATAATGTGTGATATTGTTATCACATATTGTCATCCAATAATGAGACTCTAATTAGACTTATTTTGTGGAGACATTTTTTCCTGATACTCTTTCAAGACCTCTTCAAAATTGATGATTTTATAGGTTTTTTTGGCCACTTTTTCTATTTTGTTTTTTTTGTGACACAATTTTTCTGTTAATATATGACTGATATTATTTTGTGGAAGCCGGGCCTCAATATTTTCTGACCCAATTAATTCAATGATACGAGGTAATATATCTTTTGTGATTTGACTGCGAGTGAAAGTCGGATCGCCATTTTTTTCCATGTTCGCAATGGTTTGTTCAATACAGGCAATCCACACAGCCTCGGTTTGGTGTTTGTCTTTGGTCCACCACCAAGATTTGATTTTTTTCAGAGCGTCAATTTTATCTTGCGACAAATTACCATTGCGATAATCGCTCCGGAATTTGGCGCATGTTTTACCCAGGGCTTTTTCTGTGACATCAGTACAATTGGTCCGCGGGATTCTGTCATTTTCTTTGACAAAATTTTGAATGTCTGTAATACTTGCCCATTTATCGGAAACTTTGTGCCATACAATGTTGGTAATTTTGTCGGACCACTTGGCAAGATCTATTTGGTTAATTAATTCCATTTCATTAATACACTCATGGACAACTAGTTCTCTGACTGTTGTTACTTTGGTGGATTTAAACTTGAAATATTCCACAATTCGTTCGTCCACGGATTTCATGGCTTTGAGAATCTGAATAAGTGGTTCATAGTTGTCTACGATTAAATTTTCCAAATCTGTAATCTCAGCTGGAACAAAAATGTGAGCCAATTGTTTTCCCGCATATAATCTCAAAGATCTGCCTACACATTGAACAATATCCACGGTTGATTTCCTTTGGTCCACGAAAGTAACACTGTCTATAATCGGTATATTGATTCCCTCATTCAGGACCTTGGCAGAACAAATAATGGCCATTGGACTATCAATAAATTGTCCAATGATTTGAGTTCGTGATCTCATGGTATGATTACCTGATAAATATTCTATATAAATATCAAGTTTGTTTTGGCCAAATAAAATTTCATTCATGACTAACAATAAATTTTTGAATTTATTGGATTTTTCAATAGTTTGATGATAAGTTACCATATGATTACATGTTTTCTGTTGGAAATTTTTAAGAATTTGAATGGCACAAGCAACGTATTTAGCCGGATATTTTTTCCCAGTTAATTCAACTAATTTTTTATCATTAATAAAGCCCTGAATCTCCGAATTGATAATGTTCCAACTGATAATTTGATAATCTGTCAAATAACCATTTTTAATGGCTTGTGCAAAATTGTAGGAAAAAATTTTTTGACCATAAATCTCTGTATTGTTCATGCTAACTGATTGTTGGCAAAACTTTCCTGTGTAAATTTTAGGGGTGGCTGTCATGAATAATCTATTTTTTATCATGATATATTTTTTGTCCAGGCATTTGGAATAATATTTATTCAAGTTTCCAACCGTTTTGTGACATTCATCATAAATAGCAAAATCAAAACGATAATTTGTTGCTGCCTCAGACAATTTATCAGAACTTTGATAGGTACATATGATGACCTTCTTTATTATTGGAGTCACTAAAAATTTTTTGATTTGGTCTATATTAGTGGTCAACTCTGTGTGCATTGTCAATTTTTTGTAATAATCGTCTCGCAGATCAGCATCTGAACCGATCAACAAATAACAAACCTGATTCTTTTTATTTTCATAATAATATTGGTTAAGCCATTCGTGATAAAATTGTGACAACAAATAAAGTGATGGTACAAAAATAATAGTTGAATCATTGTCCAAAACTTTGTCAATTATAAAGGCTTGGTATGTTTTACCCGTACCACAAGCCATTTCAATGAAACCACGTTTATTTTCCGAGAAGTGAGAATAGCATTTATCACAACATTCTGATTGATAGGGTCTAGGACTATCAATGTGTGGCATAGATTGTTTATCAACAGTTTCACCATCTAGCCACTTGCGCAGTCCATCAAAGAATTCTTTACCAAGTAAGCGAAAATCAGAACCCGTAATGGTAAATACTTTGTCAGAATTTTCCACGTTGGGGTGCAATTTGTCTGTGTTCGTGATAAAAAATCCTTTTTGAATTTGGTCGCTCAAACCGAATGACAGTCCAAAAAATGTGGCCAGATTTTCCCATGGTATCATGACACTAGGATCAGATCTATATTTGAATTGAATGGCGACATACTCTCCATTAATCATGGCCAGTGCGTCAATGCCCTCATCTTTGTCTGGCAATTTCAGTTGAAATTTTGTGGCCGGATTTATATCATCATATAGTTCCAAATAAGTCATGCGCGTCACATATTCAGGTCTGGATCTCAAATAAAAACAACCTAACAATTCAAACAAATATCCGATTTCCGTGGTTTTTAGTCCACNGACATTATTCCTGAAATCTGCCATAGAATTGACACCATCCAAATATTTTCTCACGGTACCAATACGATTCATTTTTATAGCAGGTGTCCAGATTGTTTTTTATATTAATCAGAATAACAAAGTCAATTTTTTTTCAGAATTAATTTTACATCAGTTCAATGTTAACTGGTATAAAATTAAGATGCTAAATTCAAAACTAGATCAAAATGGACCAACAAAGTGAAAAACTTGATTATGTCAGAAATTTATTACAATGTTCTAACTGGCAACTGGTGCAACCAATATCATCAACCGATAACATTCAAATTGATAAATTATCAATTGAGGGTAGCAATCTTGACTGTTTTTGTTCGAGCGGTCTAGTCAATGTTGATATGCTAACATTAATGAGTTATGTTTGGAATGTTTATGCACGAGAAGAACATGTGAAAGAATTTGATAGTGATATTGTATCTTACGAAGTAGTGGAACAACTTGATGATAACACACGTTTATGTTACCAAATTAATAGTATGCCGTGGCCTCTATGGTCTCGTGATGTCCTATATTTGCAAATTAAAACAGTTGTAAACAATATTGGTTATATTTACATGTATTCTGTTGATTCTGATATCAAACCAGAACAATCCAATAAATACGTTAGGGCAAAAATTAATATTTCTGCTTATGTTTTTGAGCCTCTTGGATCCCAATGTAAATTGTATCGTTTGGCCCATGTCAATCCTAGCGGATCGATACCAGCTAGCTTAGTTAATCGTTATGCCAACAAAACAACGCATCTCATCAAACACGCAAAACAAATGTACAATTAAAAAAATTGAAATTAGAAAATCATAGCAATTGTTTAATCATGTTATCAATATCAATATTAATCAAAATACAATCACAATGATTGATGACTATCAATGTTTGGCCGCCACGGAAAAATCAATAGAAAATTCGATCAAGTTACCAGAATTTCTGGACACCGTGGACACCGTGGATACCATTGTGACTGCTCATCATATTCCAGAATCTCTTTATTATCAGTTACATAGCAAAACACAAGAAGGAATTCAAAGAGCTTATGACGAAATAAAAAAAGAATTGGACGTCGCCAGTGCCAAAGGAATGACACGACTTATTCTTTTCTTCACGAAACATAAAAAACTTGGAAACATCGCATTTGATTTTGATGTTAAAATTGATGACGAAAATATAGCCTCGTGTATTTTAGATAAATTTGCCAGAAAAAGAATCATGAATAAACTCCAAGATGATGGTATCATGGTAAAAAAATATGATGCTTTTACCCGGACGTCAACATCATCTGGTCGTCGGGTTGGTAAATTATTTGATATGAGATGGGATAAAAAATATAAACCCAAATCTTGTTTGCTCATGTGATTCATGTATTCATGTGATTAAATTTTTATTTAGGCAGACCAATGGTTTAAACATGGAATTTTTGGAGCAAATTTTATTGTTGCAAAAAATAACTTTATTGTCAATAATAAAATAATTACGCAAGTCATCTGTTTGGCGCGAATTCGTGAACCATGAATTTGGTTCTCCCGTGTTCGAAAGTGATTTGTAAATGGATGTGATTAACTTATAAGTGGACATAAATTATAATTATGATTGAGTTATGAGTGATGTTTTATGCCGGAATTAATTGCAAGCAATGATGGGTCCATAAACTTTTATGAATTTCAATAAAGTGATATAAAGATTTGTTACTTAATGTTCAAATGGAGTGGTTGGAAATTCATAGACAAAAAATTTTCTCCACTATAATTGAAATATGGAGTAACAACAAGGTAATGATTTATTTAGAATGAATCATTGGCTTCATGGTGTAGAAGATTCTGCATACCTCACCGTCACTGAGGAGGTTCGGGGGCAGTACCCGATGAAGCCGCGTGCATGTAGTTTAGTTGCAAAACATGTGACCGTAAGTCTCAAGACGAGAGTTCGATTCTGGAGTAACAACCAAGGCAATGATTTATTTAGAATGAATCATTGGCTTCATGGTGTAGAAGATTCTGCATACCTCACCGTCACTGAGGAGGTTCGGGGGCAGTACCCGGTGAAGCCGCGCGCACGTAGTTTAGTTGCAAAACATGTGACCGTAAATCTCAAGACGAGAGTTCGATTCTCTCCGTGCGCATTTTATCATAACTGATGCATTCCATTTGTGAACATAAATGGAATGGGCCATTGTTGTAATAGTAGCATGGCACGCTTGGAACGTGTCGGACCAGGAGCATAACCTGGATGGCCCTCTCTTTTGTGAATTCTTTGGTGTTTGTTAAATCATTGGAACGAATGGTTCAACAAAACCAATATAAATTATTTTTTAATATTATTAGGTATAATGAGTTCGTCGCCACCATCACAAAATACCATAAATTATGGCGATATGGTCGCAATAGTATTTCCACAAACATATGGTTCAGGATCGATCGCCGTGGTTACAGATATTGATTACAACGGTAATTTAATTGCCACAATGGGCGCCAGCATTAGTGATGCCGATCCTTATATAATCACACCTTCTCCAGCTTTCAATAGTGTTCCAGCATCTCCAACCAATGGCCAAGCCATATGGGACGCCGGATATCTCATGTTGGCAAGGGCCAAGTCCATTGCATCGGGTGAAAATTATATCCAATATATGTCAAATACTTCGAGCAACGAATATCTTAATGTCGCTTTATTATCCAACGAAACAAATACTCGTTCCATTTGGCAAATATTTTTGGTTCCATCAAACACAGGTTATGTAGAGATTTATTATGGTAACAATTTCAATTTGCAGGATCAAGATGAAAAAGAATATCCAACATTTAATGCTCCCGGTTCTGGTGTCAATTCAGGACCCATTAATGTTAATGTCAAATCTCCCACAAGTCAGTCACTCATGACTTTTGTTCCGGTCACGGCTTATGTTGGTCCCGCACCGTTTGGTCCACCAGGCAGTGGAAACGGTGATAATGGAAACAATGGTTCCGGAAATCAGGGACCCGGGTTTTCAAATCCACCACCAACAACCACTCGTTCTTTGTCAAAATATTTAATTATCGGTATTGTTGGTATTATTATTTTGATTTTTGTCATTGTGGCCATTTATTTTATTGTAAAATAAATTTATCATCTATATAAATATCATGTCAACTGTCACGACCAATATTAACACAGAACCAGCTAATAATCATTGGATTATTTGGTTGGTGGTTGCGATTATCGTTATTATTATATTAATTTTGATATTCCACAAGAACGATA
>Ga0065721_10051440_pt1 | contig 14713 bp, 9 predicted proteins | sample Mesricmetagenome_FD_59108 | JGI IMG/M metagenome (GOLD analysis project Ga0065721, IMG submission 59108) | Mesophilic microbial community from rice straw/compost enrichment Sample: eDNA_1 v2 (version 2) | ecosystem: Engineered > Solid waste > Grass > Composting > Bioreactor | place: USA: Davis... | reverse complement strand
GGGGCGGCCGGCTGCGCGGCGACGGCCGGTGCCCCGGACGCGGCGGCGAGCAGCAGGATGAGGGCGAGGGCGCGCAGCATGGGTCCTGTCCGGGGCGATGGGCCGGGTGCGGTCGTCCCCGGGGCCGCCCCGTCGCGGCGGCCCAAGCTTGCGGGAGCTGCCGCCGTCAGCGGCGCAGGTGCTTCAGCAGCTCGTCGCTCGGATAGCCGTCGGGAACGAGGCCCATCGCCATCTGATAGGCCTTGATGCCGTCGATGGTGCCGCCGCCGATCTTGCCGTCGACCTCGCCGACGTGGAAGCCCTTGGCGTTGAGGCGGGCCTGGATCTCGCGACGCTCGTCGGCGTCGAGGGCGCGGCTGTCGCGCGGCCAGGCGGCGAGGAAGGGGCCGCCGCCGATCAGGCGGTCGCCGAGGTGACCGACGCCGAGGGCGTAGGCGACGGCGTTGTTGTAGCGCCGGATCACCTTGAAGTTCTTCAGCGTCAGGAAGGCCGGGCCGGCGGAGCCGCCGGGCAGGAGCAGCTGGGCCTCGTCGCCGGGCCGCGGGAAGGGCGCGCCGGCGGCCCGGCGCACGCCGAGCGCCTGCCATTCGGCGACGGTCATGCTGCGGCCGACCTTGTGGAAGTCGAAGCCGCGCGGAAGGGCGACTTCGTAGCCCCAGGTCTCGCCGGTGCGCCAGCCCATCTTGGCGAGGTAGTTGGCGGTCGAGGCGAGGGCGTCGGGGATCGAGGTCCAGATGTTGCGCCTGCCGTCGCCGTCGAAGTCGACCGCGTAGGCCTCGTAGGTGGTCGGGATGAACTGGGTGTGGCCCATGGCGCCGGCCCACGAGCCGGTCATGTGGCGCGGGTCGACGTCGCCGCGTTCGAGGATGTGCAGCGAGGCGAGCAGCTGGGTGCGGCCGTATTTGGCGCGCTTGCCGCCGGCGTAGGCGAGGGTGGCCAGCGAGCGGATGTTGTCCTTGACGATCTTCGGGTTCTGCAGCACCGCTCCGTAGGAGCTCTCCATACCCCAGACCGCGATGACATACTGGCGCGGCACGCCGTAGGTCGCCTCGATGCGGTCGAGCAGGCGGGCGTGCTGGACCAGCATCGCCTTGCCGTTCTCCATGCGGGTGTCGGACACCGCGCCGTCGAGATAATCCCAGATCGGCTTGTGGAACTCGGGCTGCCGGGTGGCCTTGGCGATGACGTCGTCGTCGGGGGTGACGCCGGCGAAGGCGGCATCGAACACCCGGCGCGACACGCCGCGGGCCTGGGCTTCCGGCCAGAGATTGCGCACGAAGGCGGCGAAGGCCGGCGGCACCGGCTCGTCGGCGAGCGGGCGGACCGATGCGGTGGTCTCCGGGGCGGCGAAGCCCATCGGCATGTCGACGGCCATGCAGGCCGAAGCGGGAAGGCCGAGGGCGCCGACGAGAGCGAGTTTCGCGAGGGAACGGAACAGCGTCATGATCAGCCTGTCGGATCGGTGGCGGCGTTCGCCGCGCCGGGCGCGCAGGGCGCGGACCGGAACGGCCGGTGGCGGCCGGCGCCGGCCGACCTTGCGGCGGACGGGCGGGCTCGTATCGAGCCCCAAGTGAAGCCCATCGTGGTTAACCGGCTGTGAACGAATGGCGGATCCTTTTCGGGCATGCTTCGTTTTCCCAACTCCTCCGCGGCCGGGGGCCATGGTAGAGCAAGCGGCACTCATGAGGAAATCGCTTTCGCGCGGCGCCTGCGCGCCCCGCGTCACGGTTGATCTTCGCTGCACCGGCGTGATTAAACGGGATCCGCGGCGAGCGGGCGCCGCAGATTTCGACGTCGCGGGGGTGAGGAGGCAGGGGATGTCCTCGAGCGACGTCGACCGACCCGCTGCGCGCGACGAGCGCGCAGAGCCGACACCGAGCGGGCGCGCAACGCGATCCGCGGCCATTGTCCCGTCCATCGTTACCATCGTGACTTGAGGAGCAAGGCGTGAGCAAGAAGATCAGAAAGGCCGTCTTTCCCGTCGCCGGTCTCGGCACCCGTTTCCTTCCCGCCACCAAGGCGGTGCCGAAGGAAATGATGACGATCGTCGACCGGCCCGCCCTGCAATATGTCGTCGACGAGGCCAAGGCGGCCGGCATCGAGCATTTCATCTTCGTCACCGGTCGCGGCAAGGCGGTGATCGAGGACCACTTCGACGTCGCCTACGAACTCGAGCAGACCCTCGAGGCCCGGGCGAAGACCGAGGCGCTGGAAACGCTGAAGCGCGACCTTCCGGTCGCCGGCTCCGTGAGCTTCACCCGCCAGCAGGCCCCGCTCGGCCTCGGCCACGCGGTCTGGTGCGCCCGCGACATCGTCGGCGACGAGCCCTTCGCGGTGCTGCTGCCCGACATGCTGATGAAGCACGACGTGCCCTGCCTGAAGAGCATGGTCGACGCCTACGACCAGACTGGCGCCAACGTCATCTCGGTCGAGGAATGCGACCCGGCGATGGCCCACCAGTATGGCATCATCGGCGTCGGCAAGACGCTGGCGGAGGACACCTTCGAGGTGACGGCGATGATCGAGAAGCCGAAGAACCCGCCGTCGAACCTCTTCATCTCCGGCCGCTACATCCTCAATCCGGAGATCTTCGACCTGCTCTCGACCCAGGAGCGCGGCGCCGGCAACGAGATCCAGCTGACCGATTCGATGCTGCGGCTGATGGAGACCTCGCCCTTCGTCGGCGTGCGTTTCCGCGGCACCACCTACGACACCGGCACCAAGCTCGGCTTCCTCAAGGCCAACATCGCCTACGCGATGGATCGCACCGACATCCATCCCGACATCGCGCGCGAACTCGGCACCGTGCTCGAGGGCTGACGCGACACTGCCCTCGCCGGTCGCATCGGGCGGCGGACGTCGGTCCGCCGCCCTTTTTCATGACCGCTCAGGGCCGATAGGTCAGCCCGGCCTCGATCCGGCTCTCGCGGCTGTCGTCGCCGGCGACCGAACTGTCGGTGTAGGCGTGGGAGGCGTCGAGGGTGAAGGTGAGATCGCGGCGCAGGCGCCAGTCGAGCCCGGCCCGCACCGTATAGGTGGTGACGCTGCGCGAGAGGCCGGCGTAGTCGTCGCGGCCGACGCCGCCGCCGAGGCTGAGCTCGACGGTCTCGAACAGCTCGTGGGTGAGCGAGGCGTCGGCGGAGGTGGTGACGAAGCCCGAGGCGCCGGCGAGGCGGGTCGGCGAGAAGCTCGTGGCGACGTCGAGGCCGATGGTGGTGAGTTCGCTCGCCGCATAGGCGAGAGAGCCGTCGACGACGAGGCCGTCCATGGCGGCGAGCCGGGCGTCGTCGAACTCCTCGCGGGCGTAGCCGACGGCGATCTCGCCGGTCAGGGTCTCGCCGGTCACGGCGAGGCCGCCCTTGAGTTCCCAGCCGAGACTGGAGCGGCGATAGCCCTCGGCGTCGCGGGCGCGGTCCATCACGCGGCCGAAGCCGCCGCCTTCCACGAAGGGCGAGACGATCGCCCCGGTGTCATAGGAGAGCCGCAGGGTGCCGGCGAAGGCGGTGTTGGTGCGGTCGGAGGAGTTGGTGCCCTCGGCCCTGCCGTAGGCGGTGCGGTCGGTCGAGCCCTTGAGGGCGAGGCCGATCAGGCCGGCGCTGCGGGTGTAGCCGACGTCGGCGCTGAACACTTCGACGGCCGGGCGCTCGCTCGATCCCCCGGTCTCGGCGCTCGACGCCTCTTCCCGGGCGAAGGAATAGCCGAGGCCGAGATCGACGCGGTCGGTTTCGGTGAGGTCGACGCGGCTGGTGGCGGCGGCGCTGAAGGTCGGGTCGCTTTCGGTGTCGCCGTCGAGATAGCCGGTGTAGCTGCCCTTGAGCGAGAGGTCGGTGCGGGTGATGTCGCCTTCGTGGCGCAGCAGCAGTTCGCCGTCGGTCGTCAGGAAGCCGGAGCCTTCGCCGCGGGCGGTGCCGGCGGCGTTGGTGGTGGCGCCGCCGCCGGCGTGGATCGAGGGCAGCAGCAGGAAATTCCCGGCGCGAAGGCCCTGGGGCTGCTCGGGGTCTTCGGCCGGCCCGGAGCGCAGGGGCAGGGCCGGGCGCGCCGGGGCGAGGGCGCTCTGCATCGGCCGGACGACGGAGTTGAGGCCGCCGTCGAGGGCGGGGCGAAGGGCGGGATAGCCGCCGGCGGTGGTGAGCGGGCGAGCGGGAGCGGTCGGATCGATGGCAGCTGCGTCTGCCCCTGCGGCGGTGTCGTCCGCGCCGGGGGGAGCTGCGCTCTGGGCCGCCGCCGGTCTGCCGCAGGCGAGACCGGCGACGACCGCGACGAGGGCGAGCCGGGACGCGGTGAGGAGGAAGAGGCGGGGCATCGGCGGCCTTGGCTCGGGCTCTTCGGCGGACGGGGAACCTTTCGCCCGGCGGGTCCGGGGCCGGGCGTTTCGGACGCACGGGACACCGAGCGTGAACAGCTTATGAAGAGACATGGTTAACACCCGCTTAAACCACCGGCTCCACGGGATTTTCTCCCGGGATCGCCAGAGGCCGTTAGCGAATGGTTAGCCCTGCGCTGGCACACTCCGCTCGAGTTTTCGACGCGCCGGGTGAAGAGGCGAGGGGTCTGCCGCAGATGGATTTCGCGACGATCATCGGCATCGTGATGGCCTTCGCCGTGACGATCTGGGCCATCTTCCTCGGCGGCACGATCGGCGCCTTCATCGACGTGCCCTCGATCGCCATCGTGGTCGGCGGCGGCATCGCGGTGGTCATCGTCCGCTTCCCGTTGAACGGACTGCTCTCGGCGCTGACGATCGGCTCCAAGGTCGCCTTCTCGCAGAACAAGGTGACCCCGCGCGAACTGATCGAGAGCATCACCGAAATGGCCGAGATCGTGCGCAAGCAGGGACCGCTCGGTCTCGAGACCTACGAGATCTCCGATCCCTTTCTCGCCAAGGGCAAGCAGATGGTGGCCGACGGCTACGACCCGGCCTTCATCCAGGAAACCATGGAGCGCGAGCGCGACCTGTATCTGGAGCGGCTGACCGAAGGCGCGCGCATCTACAAGGCGATGGGCGACTCCGCTCCGGCCTTCGGCATGATCGGCACGCTCGTCGGCCTCGTCCAGATGCTGCAGCAGATGGACGATCCGTCCAAGATCGGCCCGGCCATGGCGGTCGCGCTGCTGACCACGCTCTACGGCGCGCTGATCGCCAACGTGATCTGCCTTCCGGTGTTCGAGAAGCTCAACGCCAAGCTCGGCGTCGAGGAGGTCAACCAGACCCTGATCATCGACGGCATCGTCCAGATCCGAAATTCCAAGAGCCCGAACCTCATCCGCGAGATGCTGATCTCCTACCTGCCGGACAAGCAGCGTGCGGCGCTGGAGCAGGAGGCGGCGTGATGGCCGAAACGCGCGGCGCGGGGAGGGGCTGAACCATGGCCCGCAAGAAGGAAGGCGGGGGCGGCGGCGCCCCGGAGTGGCTGGTCACCTTCGCCGACCTGATGTCGCTGCTCGTCTGCTTCTTCGTGCTGATCATCTCCTTCTCGGTCCAGGACCAGAAGAAGATGGAGATCGTCGCCGGCTCGATGCGCGAGGCCTTCGGTGCCACCACCGAGCGCCGGCTGGCCGGCATGATCGAGATCGACGGCATCCCCTCGCGCGAGTACATGCGCCAGGTCACCCAGATCCCCGACACCACCGAGGAGGAGATCGAGGAGGAGGTCAAGAACCGGCGCGGCCGGAACGCCAAGGAATCCAACGACGCCACCGCCGAGAGCAACGACCTCGCCAACAGCCGGGCCTTCGCCCTCGCCGCCACCTCGCTGCGTCAGGCGTGGCAGGACATGCCGGAGATCGCCGAGATTTCCAAGCAGGTGCTGATGGAGGTGACCGAGGAGGGGCTCGACATCCAGTTGATCGACCAGGACGGCCGCTCGATGTTCGCCGAGGGGTCGGCCATTCCCTACGAGACGACGCGCCGGCTGCTGGAAACGATGGCGCCGGTGCTGCGCCGGCTGCCGAACCGCGTCCAGATCACCGGCCACACCTCGGCGGGCCGGCCGGACGCGCCGCCGGACCGCTCGACCTGGGACCTCTCCTCCGGCCGCGCCGCGGCGACGCGCGCGATCCTCGCCGAATTCGGCGTCGCCGACGACCGCTTCTTCGCCGTGGTCGGCAAGGCCGACAGCGAGCCGCTGTTTCCCAACGACCCCTTCCTCGCCGCCAACCGCCGCATCAGCATCCTCCTGATGAACGAGGCGCCGCCGCTGCCGCCGGATTCGCTGTAAGCGTCCGTCGCGCCGCCAGACTTGCTCAGGACATCGAGACCTTGAGGCCGGCGACGCCGCCGACGATGGCGAGGGCCGAGAGCACCTTGAGGACGGTGAAGGATTCGCCGAGCATCACCGCGCCGAGGATCACCGTGCCGAGCGTGCCGATCGCCGTCCACATCGGATAGGCGACGCTGACCGGCATGGTCTTGAGCGCCATGGTGAGGAGGCCGACGCTGAGCAGGGCGGCGGCGATGGTCACCGCCGACGGCAGCGGCCGGGTGAAGCCCTCGGCGTATTTCATGCCCATGGCGAAGACGATCTCGAAGAAGGCGGCGGCGGCGAGATAGACCCAGTGCATCGGGAACGGTCCTCGGGCGGGAAAGGCTGCGCCGTCCGCGCCGCGGCGCGGACGATCCGGCGTCCCCGGCCGGAGCCGGCCGCGGACTTGCCTGCAAGATGGGGCCGGCAAGATGGGGCCGGCGAAAGGGGTCGGCAAACGGGTGCCGGAGGCTCAGAGCGGCAGGTCGGAGGAGCCCATCAGCCAGGCGTCGACCGAGCGGGCGGCCTGACGGCCCTCGCGGATCGCCCAGACCACCAGCGACTGGCCGCGGCGGACGTCGCCGGCGGCGAAGACCTTGTCGATCGAGGTCTTGTAGTCGTCGGTGTTGGCCGAGACGTTGCCGCGCTTGTCGCGCACCATCAGCGGGCCGACCTCGGCGAGGAAGGTGTCCTCGCGCGGGCCGGAGAAGCCGATCGCCATCAGCACGAGGTCGGCGGGGATCACGAATTCGGAGCCCTCGATCGGGCGGCGCTTCTCGTCGACCCGGGCGCACTTGACGCCGGTGGCCTTGCCCTTGGCGTTGCCAATGACGCCGAGGGTGGCGGCCTGGAACTCGCGCTCGACGCCTTCGGCCTGGGAGGACGAGGTGCGGAACTTGGTCGGCCAGTAGGGCCACACCGACAGCTTGTCCTCGCGCACCGGCGGCATCGGGCGGATGTCCATCTGGGTGACGCGGATGGCGCCCTGGCGGAACGAGGTGCCGACGCAGTCCGAGGCCGTGTCGCCGCCGCCGATGACGACGACGTGCTTGGCGGTGGCGAGGATCGGCTCCTCGCCGGAGACGTCCTCGCCGCCGACGCGGCGGTTCTGCTGGACGAGGAAGGGCATGGCGTAGTGGCAGCCGAGCAGGTCGGTGCCCGACATGCCCGGATCGCGCGGCTTCTCGGCGCCGACGCAGACGAGGACGGCGTCGTGGCCGTCGACGAGGTCGGACAGCGGCGTCGTCACGCCGACGTCGACGCCGTAGTGGAACTGCACGCCTTCCGCGGTCATCTGGTTCACGCGGCGGTCGATGTAGTGCTTCTCCATCTTGAAGTCGGGGATGCCGTAGCGCATCAGGCCGCCGGCCTTGGGCTCGCGCTCGTAGACGTGGACCTCGTGGCCGGCGCGGGCGAGTTGCTGGGCGGCGGCGAGGCCGGCCGGGCCGGAGCCGATCACGGCGACGCGCTTGCCGGTCTTGCGGGCGGCGATCTGCGGGGTGATCCAGCCGTTGTCCCAGGCCTTGTCGGCGATCGCCTGCTCGACGGTCTTGATGGTGACCGGCACGTCCTCGAGGTTGAGGGTGCAGGCCTCCTCGCAGGGCGCCGGGCAGATGCGGCCGGTGAATTCGGGGAAGTTGTTGGTCGAGTGGAGATTGCGGGCGGCCTCCTCCCAGTCGCCGGAATAGACGAGGTCGTTCCAGTCCGGGATCTGGTTGTGGACCGGGCAGCCGGTCGGGCCGTGGCAGTAGGGGATGCCGCAGTCCATGCAGCGCGCGGCCTGGCGCTGCACCTCTTCCGTCGACAGCGGAATGGTGAACTCTCGGTAGTGGCGGATACGGTCGGACGCCGGCTGGTATTTCTGTTCCTGCCGGTCGATCTCGAGGAAACCTGTCACCTTGCCCATATCGTTCCCGTCCTCATCCCAATCCGCTTCAACCGACCGCGTCTTCCGCCGGCCGGGCGGCTCCGGCCCCGCGTGCCCCGCTCCGCCGCCCGTTCAGGGCGAGGGTCGCGAGAGGGTCACGCCGGGGCGGGTCGCCCGTGGCCGCGGCCGCCGGCCGCTCACTCCGCCGCCATGCCCATCCGCATGCGCTCCATTTCGCGCAGCGCCCGGCGGTATTCGACCGGCATCACCTTCACGAACATCGGCCGGAACCGCTCCCAGTGCTCCAGGATCTCCTTGGCCCGGGTCGAGCCGGTGTAGCGGAGATGGGACTGGATCAGGGCGCGCAGGCGTTCGTCGTCGTGGCGGGTCATGTCGCTGTCGACGTCGACGCGGCCCTTGAACATCAGGTCGCCACCGTGGTGGTGGAGCTTTTCGAGAAGCTCGTCCTCCTCCGGCACCGGCTCGAGATCGACCATCGCCATGTTGCAGCGCTTCTTGAAGGTGCCGTCCTCGTCGAGCACGTAGGCGACGCCGCCCGACATGCCGGCCGCGAAGTTGCGCCCGGTCTGGCCGAGCACGGCGACGAGGCCACCGGTCATGTATTCGCAGCCGTGGTCGCCGCAGCCTTCGACGACGGTGACCGCGCCGGAGTTGCGCACGGCGAAACGCTCGCCGGCGACGCCGCGGAAATAGGCCTCGCCGGAGGTCGCGCCGTAGAGCACGGTGTTGCCGACGATGATCGACTTCTCCGGCACGATGCGCGCGCCTTCCGGCGGACGGACGATGATGCGGCCGCCCGAGAGGCCCTTGCCGACGTAGTCGTTGCCTTCACCGACGAGGTCCATGGTGACGCCGCCGGCGAGGAAGGCGCCGAAGGCCTGGCCGGCGGTGCCGGTCACCGTGATGTGGATGGTGTCCTCGTCGAGGCCCTCGGCGCCATAGCGCTTGGCGACCTCGCCCGACAGCATGGCGCCGGCGGTGCGGTCGACGCTGCGGATCGAGGTTTCGATCGTGACCTTCTCGGCCCGCTCCAGTGCCGGGGCGGCCTTCTCGATCAGCGTGCGGTCGAGCACGTCGTCGATCGGATGCTTCTGGCGCTCGGTCCAGTGGATCGCGCTCGCCTCGGCCTGCGGCTTGAAGAAGACCTTCGAGAAGTCGAGGCCGGCCGCCTTGGCGTGGCCGCCGGTCGGGGCGTGGGCCAGCATGTCGGACTGGCCGACCATCTCGTCGAAGCTGCGATAACCCATCTCGGCCATCAGCGAGCGCACTTCCTCGGCGATGAAGAAGAAGTAGTTGATGACGTGCTCCGGCGCGCCCTTGAACCGCTTGCGCAGCACCGGGTCCTGGGTGGCGATGCCGACGGGGCAGGTGTTGAGGTGGCACTTGCGCATGATCAGGCAGCCGGCGGCGACCAGCGGCGCGGTGGCGAAGCCGAAGTCGTCGGCACCGAGCAGGGCGCCGATGACGACGTCGCGGCCGGTCCTGAGGCCGCCGTCGACCTGGAGGCAGACGCGGCTGCGCAGGCCGTTGAGCACCAGGGTCTGGTGGGTCTCGGCGAGGCCCATCTCCCACGGGCTGCCGGCGTGCTTGAGCGAGGTCAGCGGCGAGGCGCCGGTGCCGCCGTCGTAGCCGGAGATGGTAATGTGATCGGCGCGCGCCTTGGCGACGCCGGCGGCGACCGTGCCGACGCCGACTTCCGAGACGAGCTTGACCGAGACGTCGGCCGCCGGGTTGACGTTCTTGAGGTCGAAGATCAGCTGGGCGAGATCCTCGATCGAATAGATGTCGTGATGCGGCGGCGGCGAGATCAGGCCGACGCCCGGGGTCGAGTGGCGGACCTTAGCGATGACCGCGTCGACCTTGTGGCCGGGCAGCTGGCCGCCCTCGCCGGGCTTGGCGCCCTGGGCGACCTTGATCTGCATCATGTCGGCGTTGACGAGGTAATGCGCGGTGACGCCGAAGCGGCCGGAGGCGACCTGCTTGATGGCCGAGCGGCGGCTGTCGCCGTTCGGCATGCGCACGAAGCGTTCCTTCTCCTCGCCGCCCTCGCCGGTGTTCGACTTGCCGCCGATCCGGTTCATGGCGACGGCCAGCGTCTCGTGGGCCTCGCGGCTGATCGAGCCGAAGGACATGGCGCCGGTGGAGAAGCGCTTGACGATCGCGGAGGCCGGCTCGACCTCGTCGAGGGCGACCGGCGCCCGGCCCATCTCGGCCGCGCTCTTGATGCGGAACTGGCCGCGCACGGTGAATCGGCCGACCTCCTCGTTGGCCGAGCGGGCGAACTCCAGATACTTCTCCGGAAGGTTGGCGCGAACCGCGTGCTGGAGGCTGGCGATGTTGTCCGGGGTCCAGGCGTGGTTCTCGCCGCGCTGGCGGTAGGCGTATTCGCCGCCGACCTCGAGCGAGCGGGCCAGCACCGGGTCGGAGCCGAAGGCGCTCGCGTGGCGCGCCAGCGCCTCGGCCGCGATCGCCTCGATGCCGACGCCCTCGATGGTGGTCGCGGTGCCGAAGAAATACTGGTCGACGAACTGCGAGGAGAGGCCGACCGCGTCGAAGATCTGGGCGCCGCAATAGGACTGGTAGGTCGAGATGCCCATCTTGGACATGACCTTGAGGATGCCCTTGTCGATCGACTTGATGTAGCGGTAGACGATCTCCTCCTCGTCGACCTCCTCGGGGAACTGGCTCTTCATCGCAGCGAGGGTGTCGAAGGCGAGATAGGGGTTGATCGCCTCGGCGCCGTAGCCGGCCAGCACGCAGAAGTGATGGATCTCGCGCGGCTCGCCGCTCTCGACGACGAGGCCGACCGAGGTGCGCAGGCCCTTGCGGATCAGGTGGTTGTGGACGCCCGCGGTGGCGAGCAGCGCCGGGATCGGCACGCGGGTGCGGCTGACGAGGCGGTCCGACAGGATGATGATGTTGTACTTGGCGCGCACGGCCTCCTCGGCGCGCTGGCACAGGGCGTCGAGCGCGGCCTTCATGCCCTCGACGCCGCGGCGGACGTCGAAGGTGATGTCGAGGGTCTTGGCCTGGAACTGGTTCTCGGCGATGTCGCCGATCATCCGGATCTTGTCGAGATCGGCGTTGGTCAGGATCGGCTGGCGCACCTCGAGCCGCTTCTTGGTCGAGGTGCCCTTGAGGTCGAGGATGTTCGGCCGCGGTCCGATGAAGGACACGAGGCTCATCACCAGTTCCTCGCGGATCGGGTCGATCGGCGGGTTGGTGACCTGCGCGAAGTTCTGCTTGAAGTAGGTGTAGAGCAGCTTGGCCTTGTCCGACAGCGCCGAGATCGGGGTGTCGGTGCCCATCGAGCCGATCGCCTCCTGGCCGGTGACGGCCATCGGCGCCATCAGCAGCTTGAGGTCTTCCTGGGTGTAGCCGAAGGCCTGCTGGCGATCGAGCAGCGTCTCGTTCGAGATCACCGACGACACCGACACCGGCGGCATGTCCTCGAGCACGATCTGGGTCTTCTCGAGCCAGGCCTTGTAGGGGTTGGCTTCCGCGAGGCGCTTCTTCACCTCCTCGTCGGAGATGATGCGGCCTTCCTCGAGGTCGATCAGCAGCATCTTGCCCGGCTGCAGCCGCCACTTGGTGACGATCTTCTCCTCGGGGATGTCGAGGGTGCCGGCTTCCGAGGCCATGACGACGAGGCCGTCGTCGGTGACGACGTAGCGTGCCGGGCGCAGGCCGTTGCGGTCGAGAGTGGCGCCGATCTGGCGGCCGTCGGTGAAGGCGACGGCGGCAGGCCCGTCCCACGGCTCCATCAGGGCGGCGTGATACTCGTAGAAGGCGCGGCGTTCCTCGTCCATGAGCGGGTTGCCCGCCCAAGCCTCGGGAATCAACATCATCGCGGCGTGGGAAAGCTCATAGCCGCCCATGACGAGGAATTCGAGCGCGTTGTCGAAGCAGGCGGTGTCGGACTGGCCCTCGTAGGATATCGGCCACAGCTTGGAGATCTGCGGCCCGAACAGCTCCGACTCGACCGAGGCCTGCCGGGCCGCCATCCAGTTGACGTTGCCGCGCAGGGTGTTGATCTCGCCGTTGTGGGCGACCATCCGGTAGGGGTGGGCGAGCTTCCACGACGGGAAGGTGTTGGTCGAGAAGCGCTGGTGGACGAGCGCGAGCGCCGAGACGAAGCGCGGGTCGGTCAGGTCCTTGTAATAGGCGCCGAGCTGGTAGGCGAGGAACATGCCCTTGTAGACGACGGTCGTCGACGACATCGACACGATGTAGAAGTCCGACGCCTCGGCGTTCTTCGCCGCGAAGATGGTGTTGGAGATCACCTTGCGCAGGATGAACAGCCGGCGCTCGAACTCGCGGTCGGAGGAGACGCCGGCGCCCTTGCCGATGAAGACCTGGCGGTGGAACGGCTCGGTGGCGACGATGTCCGGCGCCTTCGAAAGGCAGGAGTTGTCGACCGGCACGTCGCGCCAGCCGAGCAGCACCTGGCCCTCGTCGGCGACGACCTTGGCGATGATCGCCTCGAAGCGGGCGCGGCTGCCGGCGTCCTGCGGCATGAACAGGTGGCCGACGGCATAGTCGCCGGGCTCGGGCAGGGTGAAGCCGAGCGCGGCGCATTCGTCCTTGAAGAAGGCGTGCGGGATCTGCACCAGCATGCCGGCGCCGTCGCCCATCAGCGGATCGGCGCCGACCGCGCCGCGGTGGGTCAGGTTTTCGAGGATCCTGAGGCCGTCGGCGACGATCTGGTGCGACTTCTCGCCGTTCATGCGGGCGATGAAGCCGACGCCGCAGGCGTCGTGCTCGCGGGCGGGCTGATAGAGCCCTTTTTCGGCGGCCGTCTCGCGAGCCGTCGTGGCGGCGCCATGCGCACGCACGGGGGCGGCGTCGCCGCTGCGAGGGGCCGAACCGAAAAGATCGTCGGGCTTCATCATCGCTTCCTCGTCCTCGTCCTGCGCGGCGGCATGGTGCGCGCCGCGCGTGTCGTTCTCTTCACCCGTCCGTCGCCACTTCGCCCCCGGCCCGAAGGCGTCGGGTGTCGCGGTGCTCCGGCGCGCTGTAGCCCGGTCTCGCCGACCGGTCCCGCAGGTCTGCCCGTCCGCTGGGCAGTCTGCCGCCGACGCGGGCCCCCGGGCGTCGCTTCGACCTCCACGCGAAGAAGGCCGCGACCGGAGATTTCCGGCACCGCGAGCCGTCGTCCGCCGAAGATCCGGCGGCGCTGCCGTCATCTCCCCCGCAGCGCCTAGCATGCTTCGTGCCCGATCCGGGCGGCGGTCCGCCCGGCCGCGTCGAACCGTCTGCGGGCACGTCGCGGCCTTCGTCAACTCGGCATGCCATCGTCGCGGGAGTTCGCGAGAGCCGTCGATCCGGCTTCCGGTCCGGGTATATCACGACGGGTCCGGCGAGGTCAGCCCCGCGGGCGCACCGCACGGGCACGAGGCCGGCCTCACGACGGCCGGCCTTACGCCCGGCGATCGGCAGAGCCCGTCATCGCGCACCGGTTCGTCGCGGAACAAATGGACAGCATTCCTGTCCTATCATTCGCCGAATTATTGCCAGAATTCGCCGCGAAGAGCAAGAGTCGGCCCGGCCTCGCCCGGCGCGGCCTTTTCGCTCGCCTTTCCCGTCGGTTTGCCCTCGCGTCCGGTCCGGCGCCGTTCTCTCCCCGGCGCTGCCCCGGCCCTCCTTCTTGCGAAACATCCGTTTCCGGCCAGGTGCCGTATTGTTTGCCGACGGCGGCGCGATCATTGTCGCAGCCGATGGATAGCGGAGTTCCTGGATGACCCTCGACCCGGCCCGCCGCGTCCTGCTCGGCGCGGCGGCGACCCTCGGTTTCTTCGGCCTCGCCCTGCTCGGCGCGGTGTCGTGGCTGTCCGCGCATCCGGCGCTCGGCCCGGCGCTCGCAGGCGGCGCGATGGTCGCCTACGGCGTCATCGCGGCGACCGTTCTCCTCACGGTGCGCCGCCATCATCCCTTCGCGGCCTTCGGTCCGGCCAACGTCGTCACCTCGCTGCGCTCGGCGGTGGCGGCGCTGCTCGTCGGTTTCGTCGTCGCGCTGTCGCTGGCGGGAGGCGGGGCCGGCGGCGTTCATCAGGCGGCGAAGGATCTCTTCTCCGGCGGCGAAGGCGGCGCGCTCGTCGCCCTTCTCGTCGGCGTGCTGGCGCTCGACGGCGTCGACGGCTTCCTCGCCCGGCGCAGCGGCAAGAGTTCGGTGTTCGGCGCACGCTTCGACATGGAGATCGACGCCCTCACCATCCTCTGCCTCAGCTTCCTCGTGGTCGTCGCCGACCGGGCCGGCGCCTTCGCGGTGCTTATCGGCCTCGCCCGCTACCTCTTCGTCGCGGCGGCTGTCGCCGTTCCGGCGCTCGCCGGGCCGCTGGCGCCCTCGAAGCGTCGCCAGAGCGTCTGCGTCCTGCAATATGTCGCGCTGATCGCGGCGCTCGCGCCCGGTGTCTCCGGTGCGGTCGGTTCGGCATTGGTCGGCGCCGCCCTCGCCGCGCTGCTGGTCTCCTTCGCCATCGACGTCGCCGCCCTGCTGCGGCAGGCCCCGGAGCGGGCGGCATGAGCGGCGGTGCGGGTGGAGGAGCCGGACGCGGCGAAGCCGGCCGGGCGGCGGGCGCCCTCG
>Ga0065721_10005495_pt1 | contig 14715 bp, 18 predicted proteins | sample Mesricmetagenome_FD_59108 | JGI IMG/M metagenome (GOLD analysis project Ga0065721, IMG submission 59108) | Mesophilic microbial community from rice straw/compost enrichment Sample: eDNA_1 v2 (version 2) | ecosystem: Engineered > Solid waste > Grass > Composting > Bioreactor | place: USA: Davis... | reverse complement strand
CCGAAGGGGTCGTGCGGAAGCCTTCGGCGTTCGCGATGACGGTGGGCTCGCCACCTTCGAGCACGGCGACCACCGAGTTGGTGGTTCCGAGGTCGATTCCGACTGCGCGGGCCATGTGCGTGTGTGCTCCTTGTTGTGGGTGATGCTGAGGTCTGGGGGCGCGATCCTGAGTCGCGCCGTATCAAGTTTCTCGCTGTGGATAACTGCTGTCAAGTACAACTTGAGCCGTCTCGACTCAATTCCGGCCCCTGTCCGAATCACGGAGATCCGCGCATCCCGCCCCTCGCTGCCGCGCTCCCGGGGCATCGCCGTCGCGGATCTCCGTGATTCGGCATCCGGGCGATAGGTTGCGAGGACCGGCATCAGCGTCGATACCGGGTGTTCACCTCGAGGAAGCAGCATCCCCACATGACCGATCCGCGCCCCCTCCCGCAGCCGACGACCGCCGACGAGCTCGGCGTCTCCGGCCTCGAGCTGCAGACGGAGCCCGTGCCCCGCAAGCGCGTCATCGCGTGGGCGTTCTGGGACTGGGCCGCGCAGCCGTACAACACCGTGCTGCTGAGCTTCGTGTGGGCGCCGCTCTACCTCCAGGACGCCGAGATCTTCGGCGCGCCCGGGCAGACCGACGACGACCTGTCGGCGCAGATGGGTCTCATCATCGGCATCGGGGCGCTCATCATCGCCCTCATCGCGCCCGTGCTCGGTCAGCGCAACGACACCGCGGGCAACCGCAAGAAGTGGCTCGGCATCTGGACGGCGCTCCTCATCGTGTCGACGGCCGCCCTGTTCTTCGTCGAACCCGCCCCCGCGTACTTCCTGTTCGGCGCGATCCTCATCGCGTTCGCGAGCGTCATCAGCGAGATCGCGGCGGTCAACTACTACGCGATGCTCACGCAGGTCTCCACCAAGCAGACCGTCGGTCGCGTGAGCGGACTCGGCTGGGGGTTCGGCTACCTCGGCGGCATCATCATGCTCGGCCTCGTGATCGCCTGGCAGCTGAGCGGATGGAGTGGGCTCGACCAGTCGACCGGCCTGCGCCTCGTCGCCGTCGGCTGCGCCGTCTGGACACTCGTCTTCTGCATCCCGCTCTTCCTCGCCGTGCCCGAGGCGGCGCCCGCGCCGGGTCGCGAGCGCGTCGGGTTCTTCCGCTCCTACGTCGTGCTGTTCGAGGACATCCGGGGTCTGTGGCGCACCGCGCGCGGCATCTTCTGGTTCCTCCTCGCGAGCGCCGTCTACCGCGACGGCCTCGCAGGCGTCTTCACCTTCGCCGGCTCGATCGCGGCGATCACGTTCGGCTTCGACTTCTTCGGCGTCGTCATCTTCGGCGTCGTCGCCAACGTCGTCGCGGGCGTCAGCACGATCATCTCGGGACGGTTCGACGACGCGTTCGGACCCAAGCGGGTCATCGTTTTCGCGCTCTCCGGCATCCTCGTGATGGGTGTGTTCATCTTCGTCGCGCGCGACCTCGGATCATGGGTGTTCTGGGTCGGCGGGCTCGCGCTCGCGGCGTTCGTCGGGCCGGCGCAGACGGCGAGCCGCTCGCTCCTGACGCGCATCGCGCCGGTCGGCCGCGAGGGCGAGATCTTCGGCCTCTACGCCACGACCGGACGTGCGACGAGCTTCTTCTCGCCGCTCCTGTGGGGCGCGCTCATCGCCCTCGCGGGGGGCGTGCAGGCGTTCGGCATCGTGGGCATCCTCGTGATCGTCGCCGTCGGCCTCGTACTCTTCCTCTTCGTGAAGCTCCCGGAGCAGGCGCTCGGCGCCGGGGCACGCACGAAGGGCTAGAGCAGCACCCAGGCGATGAGCAGCATCGTGACGCCGAATCCGGTCGCGAAGTTGAGCCAGAGGAACCGGCGCCAGCCGCGGTTCGCCGTCGGCGCGGTCGCGTCGGTGACGCGCCACCACGGCAGCGCGTTGACGACGTAGGGCAGCGCGAGCACGGCGGCGAGGGGGCCCGGCCACTCCGTCGCGAGCAGCAGGATGCCGGCGAGCAGGTAGAGCGTCACCGCGAGGCGCACGGTGGGGCGTGCGCCGATGACGGTCGCGATCGACGCGATGCCGCCCTCGCGGTCGGCGACGACATCCTGCACCGCCCCGAACGCGTGCGACGCGCACCCCCAGAGGAAGAAGGTGGCGAGGAGCGCGACGAGGGCGGGCGTGAACTCGGCGCCGGCGAGGAGGAGGCCGTAGACCGCAGGGCTCACGAAGTGCGTCGCCGAGGTGAGCGAGTCGAGCACGGGGCGCTCTTTGAAGCGCAGGCCCGCGGCCGAGTAGGCGACGACCGCGAAGAGGCTCACGGCGAGGGCGATCCAGCTCGGCCACGACCCGACGGCTACGAGGTAGCCGACGAACGGGAGCGCCAGGATGCCGGAGAGCCACAGCACGAGCCGGTGCCACCGCGGGTCGAGCAGCGCGCCCTCGACGCCGCCCTTGCGCGGGTTGCGCAGGTCGGACTGATAGTCGAAGACGTCGTTGATGCCGTACATCGCGAAGTTGTAGGGCACGAGGAAGAAGAGGGTTCCGATCACGAGCGTCGCGTCGAGCTCGCGCACGGCGAGGTAGTACGCCGCCGCGAACGGGAACGCCGTGTTGACCCAGCTGAGCGGGCGACTGGTGAGGAACAGCGCTCGGATCATGCGTCGTCCCCCTGACCGCGAGCGCTACCGCGTTCGTCGACAACGGTCGGGGTCGCGGGCGCGCTCGACGAACGCGGTAGCGCTCGCGGCGTCAGGAGCGACCACAAGGCGGGCAGCAGCACGAGCGCGGCGATCGCGTAGGCGAAGTCCTCGAGCGGGGCGACCCCGACTTTCGCGCCCGAGATGAGGCGCTCGTCGTAGCCGACGATGCCGGTTCCCACGAGCACGTTGTCGAAGATCGCGGTGAGCAGCAGCACGACGATCGCGGCGAGGCCGACGGCGCGCCACGCGGGCGAGCGCCGGGCGACGACGGCGACGAGCGCGACGACGGCGACGAACGCGAGGAAGAACGCGTTGAGGGCCCAATAGGTCATGCGGCATCCCCGGTCTCGACACGGCGGTTGCGCCGCCTACCCGACCAGCGAAGGGCGGCGCTGTAACCGTTCATGACGGTGTAGCAGAGCAGGGTGAGGAAGAAGAGCTCCTCGAGCGGCAGCTCCGGGGCGAGCAGCACGCCCGTGAGCAGGTCGGGGTTGCCGCGGAAGAAGATGCCGAGCCCGATGCCCGCGACGTCCCAGACGAGGAAGAACGCGAGCCCCACGGCGAGCACGATCGCGGCGCGCCACGGCGACACGGCGAAGAACAGCTTGAACCGCACGTCGAGCACGATCATCCCCGTGATCGAGACCAGGAGGGCGACCAGGTAGAGGATGCCGACGAGGCTCACCCCGTCATCCGCCCCGTCGCCGTGGCGGTGACGGCCCGCAGCGGCTCGGGCAGGGGGCCGGCGCTCGTGTCGCCGCGCAGCCGCTTGACGAGCACCTCGGCCGAGATGAGGCACATCGGCAGTCCGATGCCGGGGATCGTCGAGGAGCCGACGTAGTAGAGGCCCTCCACCTTCTTCGACACGTTGCCCGGGCGGAAGAACGCGCTCTGCTTCAGCACGTGCGCCGGCCCGAGCGCGGTGCCCTGCCACGCGTTGAGGTCGCGTGCGAAGTCGGCCGGTCCGATCGTACGGCGCAGCACGATGCGGGTCGCGAGGTCCGGGATGCCGGCCCACTCCGCCATCGTCGCGATGACGGCGTCGGCGAGGGCCTCCATCCGCTCGTCGCCCGCTCCGTCGACGCCGCCCGCGCCGAGGCCCGGGTCGGCGGGCAGCGGCACGAGCACGAACACGTTCTCGGCGCCCTCGGGCGCGACCGACGGGTCGACGCCGCTCGGCTTGCACACGTAGAACGACGGCGTCTCGGGCACCTGCGGCTGCCGGCCGAAGATCGCCTCGAAGTTCTCGGCCCATGCCCGCGCGAAGAACAGCGTGTGGTGTTCGAGCTGCGGCAGCTCGCCCTGCACGCCGAGCAGCACGAGCAGCGCGCTCGGCCCGGCGACCGCCTTCGACCAGTACTCCTCGGGGTAGCTGCGGGATGCCGCATCCTCGAGCAGTCGCGTCTCGGTGTGGTGGAGGTCGGCCGCCGACACGACGAGGTCGGCTTCGACCACTTCGCCGTCGGCGAGCTCGACGCCCGTCGCGCGGCCGTCGGTCACGATGATCCGCCGCACCTCGGCGCTCGTGCGCACCTGCGCCCCCGCCTCGCGTGCGAGCCTGTCGACGCTGGCGATGACGCGGGTGAACCCGCCGACCGGGTAGTAGACGCCGTCGACGAGGTCGAGGTGGCTCATGAGGGAGTACATGCTCGGCGCGAGCGCGGGCGCCGAGCCGAGGAACACCGCCGGATAGCCGAGCACCTGCCGCAGGCGCAGGTCGCGCACGGTGCGGTTGACGAGCTTCTCGAGCGGTTCGAGCAGCAGCCGGCCGAGTCGCGGGCCCTGCCGCAGTACCTCGCCCTGGAAGACGGGGCCGAGCTTCGCGAACGTGGAGTAGAGGAACCGCTCCTTGGCGAGCTCGTAGATCTCGTGCGCGCGCTCGAGGTAGGGCACCATCCGGCGGGCCGACCCGGGCTCGACGCGGTCGAACGTCTCGAGCGTCTCGGCGACGTCGGCGGCCACGTCGAGCGGCTCCGCCTCGCCCTCCGCGTAGACGCGGTAGCCGGGGTCGAGCTGCACGAGGTCGAGCTCCGCCGCAGCCGTGGTGCCGAGCAGCCGGTAGAAGTGGTCGAACACCTCGGGCATGAGGTACCACGAGGGGCCGGTGTCGAAGCGGAACCCGTCGCGCTCCCACGATCCGGCGCGGCCGCCGACGTCGGCGTTGCGCTCGAGCAGCACGACGTCGTGACCCTCGCGGGCGAGGAGTGCGGCGGCGGCGAGCCCGCCGATGCCCCCGCCGACGATCGCGACGCGGCTCACGCCCGGCCGCCCGTCGCCGCCGCCGCGATCGCGATGCGCAGCTTCACGGGGTCGGGCACCCGCACGCGCGTGCGGACGAGGGTGGATGCCGGGGTGCGGCGGATGCGGCGCGACAGCTCCGCGAAGAGCCGCTGCGCGAGGGCGACGGCGCGGCGCGAGCTCGCGGGCAGGAGGGGAAGGGTCGCCGCGGCGGCGGCGAGGTCGGCGTCGATGTCGTCGAGCAAAGCGGTCTTCTGATCCTCCGTCAGCCGGGTCACGTCGATCCCGGGAAAGTAGCTGCGTCCCAGCTTGTCGTGATCGGCGGCGAGGTCGCGCAGGAAGTTGACCTTCTGGAACGCGGCGCCGAGCGCGCGGGCGCCGGTCTCGAGCGTCGCGAGCTGTTCGGGCGTGCGCTCGACGCCCCGCAGGAACACCCGCAGGCACATGAGGCCGACGACCTCGGCGGAGCCGTAGACATAGGCCGCGAAGCTCTCCGCGTCGTGCACGGTCTCGTGCAGGTCGGCGCGCATCGAGGCGAAGAACGGCTTCGTGAGCTCCGCGCCGAACCCCGCCGAGCGCGCGGTGCGGGCGAAGGCGTGCACGACGAGGTCGGCGCTGTAGCCCTCCTCGAGCGCGCGCTCCGTCTCGTCCTCGTAGGCGTTGAGCAGCCGGCCCGCGGCGAGCCGGTCGAGCCCGGCCTCCTCGGCCCCGCCGTCGACGATCTCGTCGGCGACCCGCACGAGGGCGTAGACGTTCTCGACGTCCTGCCGCACGCTCGCCCCGAGCAGCCGCGACGCCATCCCGAACGACGTCGAGTACCGGCGGATGACGAGGCTCGCGGTCTGCCGGGCGACGTCGTCGTAGAGGGAGAGTCGCGGACCGCCGTCGCCGCCGCGATCGCTCACTTCGCCCGTCCGAGCACGGCGTCGGCCACGGGGTGCAGTTCGGCGCGCAAGGCGGCCTGGATGTGCGGCTCGACGAGACGCGCGAGGGCGCGGTTGGCGTAGTAGCGGGCGAGGCCCTCCGCGAACCCGCGGGCCCCGGACTCCACGAGGTGATCGCGCAGGCGCGCGGCACCCTCCTCGTCGAGGTCGGCGTTGCCGAACAGCGGCGCGAGCTCCTCCCAGCCGGGCGCCGACGAGGCGTAGGCGATGAGCACGGTGCGCTTGCCCTCGCGCAGGTCGCCGATCGTCGTCTTGCCGGTCTCCTCGGACGCCCCGAAGACGCCGAGCACGTCGTCGACGAGCTGGTAGGCGATGCCGATCTCGCGCCCGAACTCGCCGAGCGTCGCGACGGTCTCGTCGGAGGCGCCGGCGAGGATGGCGCCCGCCTGGAGCGGACCCTCGAACGAGTAGACGGCCGTCTTCAGCCGCTCCATCGCGAGGATGTCGTCGACGTGCGGCGCGTCGTCGAGGAGCGTGAAGTCGATGTCGATGAGCTCGCCCGCGGCGCTCGCGAAGAGCGCGTCGTCCATGACCTCGAGCAGGCGGGCGCGGATGCGGCCGGTGACGCCGCTGCGGTCGATGAGGCGGTAGGCGTTGAACAGCGCGAGGTCGCCCGCGATGACGGCGGCGCTGATCCCGTGGTGCTCGGCGTCGGCATCCGACTGCCCCGCGGCGAGCGCCCGGTTGCGGAAGACGCCCGAGACGTTCGGCAGTCCCCGGCGCACGAAGTCGCGGTCGATGACGTCGTCGTGCACGCACAGCGACGTGTGCAGCAGCTCGAACGCGGCGCCGACGCACGCGGCCGCCTCGAGGTCACGGCCCCCGAGCGCCTCGTAGGACGCGAACACCATGCGCGGCCGGAACCGCTTGCCGCCGGTCGTCGCCGCCTCGATGGAGTCCCACAGCGCGGAATATGCAAGCCCCAAAGGCTCGGCGCGCTTGCGGGCTAGGCTGAAAAGACGCGCCAGAACGGCGTCGACCAGCTGCTGCCGCTCCGCGGCGACCGCGAGTCCCGCCTCCATCCCCGCAGACTATCGCCGCCATGTCGCTCACCCCCGCCCCTTCCGTCGAGCAGGTCGTCCTGCTATCGGAGTCCGGCGCGCCCATCGGCGTCGCCGACAAATCCGAGGTCCACGGCGAGGACACCCCGCTGCACCTCGCCTTCTCCTGCCACGTCTTCGACGTGCGCGGTCGCGTGCTCGTGACCCGCCGAGCGATCAGCAAGCGCACCTTCCCCGGCGTGTGGACGAACGCGTTCTGCGGGCATCCCGGCCCCGACGAGGAGATCGAGGATGCCGTGCGCCGCCGCGGACTGCGCGAGCTCGCGCTGCCGATCGGCGACCTCGACCTCGTGCTGCCCGACTTCCGCTACCGCGCCGTCGACTCGTCGGGCGTCGTCGAGAACGAGATCTGCCCGGTCTACCGCACGCTCGTGCGCGACGACCCGATGCCCCGCGCCGACGAGGTGGACGACTGGGCCTGGGTCGCGCCGAAGGACCTGCTCGTCGCCGCCGCGGCGACACCGTTCGCGTTCAGCCCGTGGCTCGTGCTGCAGCTCAAGCAGTGGAAGCCGGTGCCTCCGGCCGCGTCCTAGTTGCCCGGACGCCCCGCCTCGGTCACCGTCGTGTCGGTGCGGTGGAAGTTCTGGAACGACCGGGAGGCCGTCGGCCCGCGCTGCCCCTGGTAGCGGTTGCCGTAGGCGCCGGAGCCGTAGGGGTTGTCGACGGCCGACGACGTGCGGATGAAGCACAGCTGGCCGATCTTCATCCCGGGCCACAGCTTGATCGGCAGCGTCGCGACGTTGCTCAGCTCGAGCGTCACGTGACCGGAGAACCCGGGGTCGACGAAGCCCGCCGTCGAGTGGGTGAGCAGCCCGAGGCGGCCGAGGCTCGACTTGCCCTCGAGGCGCGCGGCGATGTCGTCGGGCAGCGTCACGAGCTCGAACGTCGAGCCGAGCACGAACTCGCCGGGGTGCAGGATGAACGGCTCGTCGCCCTTCGTCTCGATCAGCCGGGTCAGCTCGGGCTGCTCCTCGGCGGGGTCGATGTAGGGGTACTTGTGGTTGTCGAACAGCCGGAAGAACCGGTCGAGCCGCACGTCGATGCTCGACGGCTGGATCATGTCGCGGTCGAGCGGATCGAGTCCGATCCGTCCCGCGTCGAGTTCGAGCCGGATGTCGCGGTCGCTCAGCAGCATGCGACTCAGGGTAGCGGGGTCGGGCTACACTGTCGGAGTCGGCCCGGGCTCCACCCCGGGTCGACGTCCGGGGCTGTAGTTCAATGGCAGAACTTCTGCTTCCCAAGCAGACAGCGCGGGTTCGATTCCCGTCAGCCCCTCCACTTCCGAGGCGTCAGCACTTCCAGGCGTCAGCACTTCCAGGCGTCAGGCGACCGGCCGGTAGGTCGAGGCGACGGCGCCCGACGCGAACTCCCGCCGGTCGACCAGTTCGAGCCGGAGCGTCTCCCGCACGCCGGCGAGCAGCGTCGGCCCGCGCCCGGCGACGACCGGGTGCGTCACGAACACGTACTCGTCGATGAGGCCGAGCCCGGCGAGCGCCGTCGGCAGGGTCACGCCGCCGAGGGCGATCACGCCGTCGCCGTCCTCCTTCAGGTGCCGCACGGCATCCGCGAGGTCGCCGCGCACGAGTTCGGCGTTCCAGTCGACCGACTCGAGGGTGCTCGAGACGACGTGCTTCCGCTTCGCGTGGATGGCCTCGGCGAACGGATGCTCCCAGGGCTCCATCCAGTCGGGCCAGACGCCGTCGTCGGGGCGCCGCCAGGCGGGCTCCATCAACTGGTAGGTGACGCGGCCGTAGAGGAGGGCGTCGGCGCGCTCCATCTCGGCGGTCCAGAACGCCATCGACTCCTCGTCGGGCGGGAGGCCCTCCTCGTGGTGGACGCAGCCGTCGAGCGTCACGTTGATCCCGTAGCGGAGGGTCCTCATGCGCGTTCACGATACTCCCGGCCCGCTTCTGCCAACGTGGAGGCGGGCAGGAGAGAGGGGTCTTCCGTGGGCGACGTCACGCTGGTGCTGCACGTGAGCGACGAGCGGCCGAACGCGCCGGGGTATCAGCGGCTGCTCGACCGGCTCAACGCCGCGGCGCTCGACGCCCTCACCAAGGCCGGCCGGCGCCCCGAGCTCCTCGCCACCCTCGACGCCGACCCCGACGACATCCTCGCCCGCGTGCGCGCGGCGGACGCCGTGGTGCTCATGGGCGGCGAGGATGTCGACCCCCGCCTCTACGGCGGCGTCACCGAGTATCCGGGCAGCGGGACGCACGCGACGTCGGCGGACCACGTGATGATCGCCGCCGTGCGGGAGGCCGTGCGCGCCGGGATCCCCCTCCTCGGCGTGTGCCGCGGGAACCAGGTCATCAACGTCGCCCTCGGGGGCACGCTCATCCCGCACCTCGACGGACACCGCACGCGCCGCGACGAGCCCTTCGTGCACACGCGCGTCGCGGTCGCGGCGGGCGAGTCACCCGCGTTCGACGTGGGCGGGTCGGCGCGCTGCAGCCACCATCAGGCGGTCGATCGACTCGGCGCCGGGCTGCGCGTCGTCGCCCGGGCCGAGGACGGCACGATCGAGGCGATCGCCCACGAGAGCGCGCCGATCGTCGGAGTGCAGTGGCATCCCGAGCATCCCGACGTCGCCGCGACTCAGCTCGTCGCGCTCCTCGACGTCGTCGCGCCCGTCGACGACGTCACGCGGTCCGGGCGGCCGCGACGAACGCGCGGATGAGGTCGGCATCCTTCTCCCCCGACGCCGACTCGACGCCGCTCGAGACGTCGACGCCCCACGGCGCCGCCTCCCGGATCGCGTCGACGACGTTGCCCGGGGCGAGACCGCCCGCGAGCAGCCAGCGGCCCGCGGGGCGCCGGGCGACGAGTTCGCCGAGGTCCCAGCGCTCCCCGGAGCCGGGGCGCGGGGCATCGAGCAGGATCGCCTCCTCCCCGTAGGCGCCGACCTCGAGCGGCGAGCCGTCGGCGAGCGCCGTCGCGCGCCACAGCCGCGGGAAACGCTCCGCCGCCCGGGCGAACTCGGCGGCGCCATACGCGCGGCCGTGCAACTGGAGCAGGTCGGCGTCGAGACGCGCGGCGAGGTCGGCCGCGTCGCCCGCGTCGAGGTCGTTCGTCACGACGACGGTCTGCGCCGCCCCGCGCACGGCGTCGAGCACCGCGCGGGCCTCGTCCTCCGTCACGCGGCGCGGACTCTTCGCGCTGAACACGACACCGATCGCGTCGGCGCCGGCATCCACCGCGACGCGGGCGAGCTCGGGCGTGCGCAGGCCGCAGACCTTCACGAACGTCACCCGCCCGACGTTACCCGGGCGCCGCTCAGTCGTGCTTCCGGGCACCCTTCACGATGCGGTCGACGACGTTGCGCGGCCCACGCAGGGCGACGCCCACGAGGTCGAGGTCGCCTCCCGCCACGGCGGCGACGGCGGCCCGGTTGGCGGCGTCGTGCCCCGTCGAGAACAGCTCGCGCGTGTAGATCGCGACGGCGAGCTCGCGGGCGACCCCGCGCTCTCGCGCCCGGGCGAGGAGTTCCCCGTCGCCGCTCAGCACCAGTACCGGCTGCCGCAGCATCGGCAGGTACTCGGTGCCGTCGGCATCCCGGTAGGGCTCGCCCGTGAGGCCCTCTTCGCTCACCGTGATGCCGCTCGTGAGGAACGCGGTCACGTTGAGCTCCTGCCACGGCAGCAGTCCCTCGCGCAGCACGACGACGACGCGGGTGTCGAACGGGGCGGTGCGGGATTCGTCGCTCATGCCGCCACTCTCCGGCGCGCGGGCGCGGGCGTCTTGTACGTTCCATGCATGGTCGAGTCGGTGCGGGCCTGGCATCCCGACGTCGCCGTCGTACGCGAGGTGCTGCACGCGACGTTCGAGCACCACGCCTACCCGGCGCACACCCACGACGCGTGGACGGTGCTGCTCATCGACGACGGCGCGGTGCGCTACGACCTCGATCGCGTCGAGCGACTCGCCGCTCCCGGCGCCGTCACCCTCCTGCCCCCGCACGTGCCGCACGACGGACGGTCGGCCGTCGAGGGGCGGGCGTTCCGCAAACGCGTGCTCTACCTCGACGGTGCGTGGCTCCCACCCGAGGTCGCCGACGCGGCCGCCCGCGCGCCCGTGCTCGCCGACCCGCGGGCGCTCGCGATCGTCACCGGCATCCACGCGGCGCTGCGCGAACCGGGGGATGCCGCCGCGGTCGTCGAGGGCGTGCTCGCACTCGGCGAGACGGCGCGGGCGCACCTGCATACGGCGGCCCCGACACCGAGGGACCGGCCGCTCGCCCGTCGCCTGCGCAGCCTGCTCGACGAGCGCCTCCGGGAGTCGTTCACGATCGTCGAGGCCGCGGAGCTGCTCGGCGCCCACCCCGCCCACCTCGTGCGCGTGTTCTCGCAGGAGTACGGCATCCCGCCCCACCGCTACGTCGTGGGGCGCCGCGTCGACCTCGCCCGACGGCTGCTGCTCGACGGGAGCACCCCGGCCGAGGCCGCCGTCGCGGCGGGGTTCTACGACCAGGCGCATCTCGCCCGGCACTTCCGTCGCGTTCTCGGCACGACGCCCGGCACGTTCGCAGCGTGACCTCGGTTAGCGTTGACCGCATGGCAGTCTTCTCGCCCGAGGTCGTGGCCGCGGTGCTCCACCACATGAACGACGACCACATCGAGGACAACGTGCTCATCGTGAAGGCGTTCTCGGGTCGCGACGTGCGCGACGCGACGATGCACGACCTCGACGAGAACGGCGGCACCTGGCGCTACGCCCTCGAGGGCGACGAGCACCAGCTGCACATCCCGTGGCCGTCGGCCCCGCTCCAGGAGCGCGGCGACATCCGCCGCGACATCGTCGCGCTCTACGACGCCGCGTGCGACAAGCTCGGCGTCGCCGCCCGCCCGCACGAGTGACGTGCGCGCCGTGGTCCGCTCGCCCAACCGGCTGACCGCGCTCGCGCTCGGCGTCGCCTTCGCGGGCTACGGCGTGCTCTCGCTCGTGCTCGGGCGGCTGCCGCTCGGCATCCTCTTCGTCGCCGCGGGCGTGCTGCTCGGCGTCGCCGCGGCGCTCGGGATCGCGGCCGCCCGCCGCGCGAACGTCGGCGCGGGCGCGGCGTGGGTGGTGCTCGGCTACGCGGGGCTGTTCCTCGTCGGCTCGACGAGCAACGTGCTCGGGATGATCGCGATCGACGAGGTCGTGCTGTTCGCCGCCGCGACCGTGCACCTCGCCGTCGGCCTCGGCGCGCGCCGCGACGTCGCCGCCCTCTCGTGACCGACCCCGCGCCGGGCGGCCCCACCCGCTGGACCGCCGTCACCCGCAGCGCCCTCGGCTTCGCAGCCCTCGGCGCGGGACTCGTGCACCTCGCCCTCGCGGTCGGCGCTCCCGTGCCGCTCGCCGTCGGGCTCATCGGGGTGGGGGCGGCGGAGTTCCTGTGGGGCGTGCTCACGGTGTCCCGTCCCGGGGTGCCCCTCCCCCGCGTCGCGATCGCCGGCGCCCTCGTGCCGATCGCGACGTGGATCGTGCTGCTCGTGGCCGGCATCTCGGGCCCGCGCGTGCTGCCGATGCTCGCCGCGACGGTGCTCGGACTCGCGGTCGCGATCGGGCTCGCCGCAGGGCTGCGCCGCGCCCCGCGGCCGGAGCCCGCACGCCCCGCCGTCGGGATCGCGATCGCCGCACTCGTCGTCGCCGCGATCACCGTGCCGGCGCTCATCGCGACGGAGGCCGTCGACGCCCTCCCGCCCCCTCCTTCGGAGCACGAGCAGCCGCTCCACTGAGTGCGTCCCCCGGCTAGGACCGCCGCGGGCGCGTGTGAGACACTTAGGTCGCCCTTACCTCCAGGAGTTTCCCGTGTCCGTCGTCCCCTTCTCGCAAGCGCTTCGCGAGCGCACCTGGTCCGACCACGGCGAGAGCGAGGGCGCCGGGTTCATGCACGACCTCATGACCGGCAAGGGCTCGCGCGAAGACTACGTCGCCCTCGTCGCCCAGCACTACTACGTGTACGAGGCGCTCGAGTCGGCCGCCGCCCGCTTCGCCGACGACCCGACCGCGAAGCCGTTCCTCAGCCCGCAGCTCACCCGGATGCCCGCGCTCGAGGCCGACCTCGCGTATCTGCTCGGCGACGACTGGCGCGACAAGATCGCGCCCCTCCCGGCGACGGAGCGCTACGTCGCCCGCATCCGCGAGATCGAGGCCGAGGGTTGGGCGGGCGGCTACATCGCCCACCACTACACGCGCTACCTCGGCGACCTGTCGGGAGGGCAGGCGATCGGCCGGCTCATGAAGCGCCACTTCGGCTTCGAGACGAACGGCGTGCTGTTCTACATCTTCGACCAGATCGCCGACCCGAAGGCGTTCAAGGAGACCTACCGCGAGCAGCTCGACGCCGCCGGTTGGGACGCCACCGAGCGCGACCGGGTCATCGACGAGGTCGTGCTCGCCTACCGCTTCAACACCGAGACCTTCCTCGACCTGAGCGCCGCGAAGGCCGCCGCGTAGGTCTCGACCCGCACCTGGCGCGCCCTCGGGTCGTCAAGCGGTGCGTTTCTCCGGAGACCCCGCTCCCTTCTCCGGAGGTTTCGCCGTCGTGCCGCGTGATCTCGGGAGCGTGCGGGACGGATGCCGGGAAGCCTCCGGAGAAGCGCGCACCCCCTGACCGCCGAGGGGTCAGGCCTGGATGCCGGGCACGGCCTGCGCCTTCGACATGAAGCGGCGCACGTTCTCGTCGACGATGATGTCGCTCGGCCGCAGAGGACGCGTGAGATAGAGCCCCTCGAGGGCGGTGAGGCGTGAGAGCGCGACGTAGGTCTGCCCGGGCGCGAACGATCGGGGACCCAGGTCGACGATCGCCTGGTCGTACGTCTTGCCCTGCGACTTGTGGATGGTGACCGCCCACGCGAGCCGCAGCGGGAACTGCGTGAACTCGGCCACGACATCCTTCGTGAGCGCCTTCGTGACGGGATCGTAGGAGTACTTGTAGCGCTCCCAGATCGCGGGCTGCACCTCGTGGTCCTCGCCGTCGATCTCGACGATGACGCTGCCCTGCCCGATCTTGACGACCTCGCCGATCGAGCCGTTCACCCAGCGGCGGTCCATGCCGGTGTCGTTGCGCAGGAACATGACCTGCGCCCCGACCTTGAGCTCGAGCCGCTCGTCGGCGGGGTAGGCGCGCGAGCCGAACTCCCCGACGACCTCGGCGACCGCCGAGAGGGCCCGCCCGGGCAGCCGGCCGAGGCCCTGCGCGTTGATGCGCTGCACGGCGGCGTTCGTCGTCGCGAGGGTGATCGCGCCCTCCGCGGGAGCGGGCCGCGCGCCGACCGAGTTGAGCCGGTGCGCCATCTCTGCCGTGACGTGGCCGTGCCGCACGGCGGTGAGCAGCTGCTTGAACTCGAGCTCATGCTGCCGGTGGATCGTCGTGAGCTCGTAGATGCGCAGGTCGGCCTCCTCCCACACCTTCGCGTCGAAGAACCACATCGAGCGGTAGCGGTCGGCGTAGTAGGCGCGCTCGTCGGCGTCGCCCGGCACGGGGGCGAGCTGGTACGGGTCGCCGAAGAGGATGACCTGCGCCCCGCCGAACGCCTCGTGCGGACGCTGCCGGGCCTGCCGGAGCGAGCGGTCGATCGCATCCATGAGGTCGGCGCTCACCATCGACACCTCGTCGATCACGAGCGTGTCGATCGCCGACAGGAGCTTGCGCAGTTCCGGCGGCTGGTCGAGCTCGTGGTCGGCGATGACGCCGATCGGCAGCCGGAAGAGCGAGTGGATGGTCTGTCCGCCGACGTTGAGCGCCGCGACCCCCGTCGGCGCGCAGATCGCGAGCGTGTGCGACGAGTGCCACGAGAGGTACTCGAGGAG
>Ga0065721_10006613_pt1 | contig 14718 bp, 8 predicted proteins | sample Mesricmetagenome_FD_59108 | JGI IMG/M metagenome (GOLD analysis project Ga0065721, IMG submission 59108) | Mesophilic microbial community from rice straw/compost enrichment Sample: eDNA_1 v2 (version 2) | ecosystem: Engineered > Solid waste > Grass > Composting > Bioreactor | place: USA: Davis... | reverse complement strand
CGCCGGTCATGCCTCCCATGCCGCCCATGCCTCCTCCCATGGACTGCATGCCTCCGCCCATTCCCATGCCGCCCATGCCTCCACCCATTCCCATGCCACCCATGCCGCTCCCCATTCCCATACCGCCCATACCACCGAACTGGGCGGAAACCGGGACTGCAGCAAAGCCAGCAGGAGCCTTCACGGTCAATGGCTCACTGGTCTTGTTCGAGATGAACAGGTGCCCCCCGGTGGAATTCCGGGCAACGAGCTTGACCTCGATCTCTCCCTGCTCCATCGCTTCGAACATGTCGACCTGCCGGGCAGAGGGGTCGAACTTCGTATTCGTCAACGGACGATCCGAATCCGCCAGAGCAACTGCTCCCTGCAACGTCAGAACGAGAGCCAGAGACATCAGGCTTTTGGAGATGGACGTCATGGAAAGCCTCATGGATGAGCCGATAGGCCAATAGGGGCGAACAGAGCCATGCAATGTGATGCCGAAGAGCAGGTCGAGGGAGTCAAAATCCTCCCGTCGTCCTGAACATCCTGACGACACAAGGCAAAGTCTCTTTCTGAAGAGGAAACGACAACTTGACGGCGCGACCGTTAGCTGTCAGAAACGTAATCGCAATCCCTGCCACGCCCGGAAATTTCGTCCAGACGTACTGTCTCCCTGAGAATTCCTTGATGTTATCGATCCGTTCTGGCCTCCCGCAATTGAAATGTCTGGCCAGAACAACGATTTCAGAAATCCCTGATCAGGGAATCTGATGCGATCCTCAGATCTGATACCCCCGGAGGGGCACCATTGCATCCGCCCGATCTGATGAATCTCCTAAAATCGGTACCACCAGTAAAGTAGTAACGCCCGAACACGTAACGGCGTCACCGCTTACTGACTCGCATGATTCCGACGAGATCAGGATTCCAAATGCCCTCTTATAAAACCCGACAGGAGTGATCTCACTCGTTGCCGGGCTCCTCGGGCATTCCCACTGTAATCTGCTGGATCGCAAAATCAGCAGCCTGTCCGAGATCTCCAGATTGTTCGAAGGCGATTTTCTGCAGTTGCGGAACCAGCGGCTCAGCCGCAGCCCCGATGCGTCCCACCAGCTCAATAATCGGGGTCAACACATCCGGGGACTCCTCTTGTGCCAGGATTTCCTTGAGCAAATCAAGCTGTGCACTCACATCAACTCCGGCCGCGTTCAAATTGACCGCAGCCAGCTGCCGGAGTTGAGGATCGTTCTCTTTCAGCAGCTGTACGAGGGTGGGGACAGCGTCGGACGCATGCTCCGGGAACTGCACCAGACAGGCAGCTGCGTTCGCCTGAACAAATCTCGAAGAATCCTGCAGGGCCGCTTTCAGTGCTGGAATCGCCTGAGCAGCATCGGCACCGAGAAGTGCGAGTGTTGTCCCCGCCAACTCGCGTTCCGGTTCTGTACCTTCAGTCAGTTTCTCGGCAAGGAGCGGAACGACGGACTCCCCCAGTGCCACGAGATCATCGTGGGCCTGATTCCAGTCCTCCATCGAGACTCCGGGAGAGACCAGCCTCTGAAACAGTTCCCGGCCGCGAGCGATTTCAGCAGATTGCATTTCCACTGGGGCCAGTACAGGAGGAGTACCAACAGACGTCAACCGGGCGGGGGCCGCACTACTCGCAGGCGCAGCATTTTCAACCTGTGCTCCTCCGACAGACCGGGATTCCGGGGAGGTCACTTCGGTGGCTCCCCCACATCCCATCAATCCAATCCCACAGGCGACACTCCACAGAAGTCTTCCGGTGACATTCCTCTTGATCATATCAGCGTTCCTGCAAGGGCTACCGGCAGAAACTGCCGTTCGGTCCATCGAATTCAGCCCATCAAGCGTCAATACCTGCCTTCGATATCGGCTATTCCGCACACCCTGCTGAATCCAGAGTGAACATCTCCACAAACGCCCGAAAATCTCTCAGGATGCCCAAAGGATCGTGGATTTTCAAAAGGGAGACTAACTCCGGCCCCCGGGGACTGGTAAACTTGTGAAAACAGCTCTGGCAAATCACATTTCGATCGAAGAAACCAGCAGCAATTGATCGTGAATCCGAACTACATCAGGACACCCCCGACTGGACCAGCTGACTGCCCAGAATGGGATGCCCCCTCTTGTGCGTTTCAGACCTCACGGAATCCATTGACCTGAGATGGGAAAGAGTGACAGAGTGATCAAACGGAGAGCGCAGTCTGGAAGTCTTCGATCGATCCATTCCTCTGTCGTCTGGATTGGAGCTTTCGTCGTTGCGATCTCGATGGCAGCGTCACAAGGACTAGCTGCCGACAATCCTCTGGATGCCGACACACTCGAGCCGGTCTGGACGACCGATGCAGAAGCAGTCCTCACTCAGATCCGTGCGACCGCCGAACTTCCGGGGGGAGACTCTGTCAAAGAACTGCTGGATGAGCCGGTCCTCCTGTGGGTCGAGCGCTGCCATATCGGGTCGGACAACTATTTCTCCAGCGAAGAGGTCCGGTATGCCGTCGTCCGGTTGATCGTCGCGAACAACACGTCGGACGAACTGGTGATCAAGCGGGAGAACATCGCCCTTCGTGCAGCAGGAAGGATGTACCCGGTCGGGGCCAATCAATCACTCCTCCGCACGATCCCTCTGCAGATCGACTGGCATGTCGACGGCCATATCCGGCATCAGTCGGAATTGCGAACCCCTCGCCAGATCAGCATTGNCCCACATCAGGCAGCGGCANTCTGGTGTGTCTTCGCTGGACTTCAGGGNTTGCCCTCNTTTCCGGAATACAAGATTTCTGTTCAGGCAGACTCCGGCCANTCAGCCATGCTCGATCTGACCGCTCAGCAGAACGCACGTCTGGGCCTGAGCGTTCAGCAAATTGGCCCACACAACGCACTGACCGTTCTGACCATTCATGGCCAGCTCAATCGTGCAAATGCTCCGCTGCTGGCGCGGGAGCTGACTCGCGCCACAGAGCGAGATGGGAAACGATTCCTGATCAATTGGGCTCCCAGTGCAAAGCCCAGTGATGAGTTCCTTCTGAACTGGCTCATGTCTGCGGCTCAACGGACAGAAGAACGAATCGGAATCGACCTCCACTTCCCACCGCTTCCTTCGGTCCGCAAGCTGGCACTGGCAGACCTGGCCCTCGAAAATCGGAAGATGGACGTCTGGGAAAGTGCGTCGCAGGGGGTCTTCAAAAGTTCGGATGTGGCTGCTGCATCGCTCCTGCAGGAGATTTACGAAAGAGTTGACCCACAGACCGCACTTCAGGAAATCCGCAACGGGCACCCCTGGTCAAGATCAGCCGCTCTTCTCTATGCCGCAGACCGACTCCCCCCAGCGGCACTGCCGATTCTTCTGGACCTCGCCACAGGTCCTCCCTCCGATGAGAAGCGGGGAGCAATTCTGGCGCTGGGAAGTCAGCAGTCCCCACTGGCGGAATCGACCCTCCGCGAACTGGCACTGAGTGGACAGCCTGATGTTGCCGAGGCGGCGCTGACCGCCCTCCTGCAATCGTTGTCCACATCCCGACGACGGCTCATCAAGGAAATTCTTTACGCTCATCCCGACTTTCTGGATCGTGCCCGCGTCCTGGCGATTCTCGCGCAGTACTATCATCCCGAGTGGGACCCGATTCTGGTCAACAGCGTTGAGGACCCGTCTCCCGAGGTTCGGGTGGAAGCTCTCAAAAGTCTGCATCAGGTCGGACATGAGCGATTGATGGCCTTTTGTGAGCGGGCACTGAATGATTCCGAAAGCTCCGTCCGGGAAGAGGCATTTCGCATTCTCGTCGACAGCCACGATCGATCCGCTGAGAAAGCAGCGACGGAATACGCACTCCGGCAACTTGAGGCACGTCAGTTCGATGAGCCGATCCTCAACTATCTTGAGAGAATCCGTGATCCCCGGGCTGCCCCCGCCCTCCTCCGGGAAATTCGTCGTCCCGGCGTGTCCCGCGTCCCATTGATCGGAGTGCTTGGAGCCGTCGGGAGCAGCGACGATGTCCATTCCCTTTTTGAGGTGATTGAGACATTCACGGATGAAGAACGGCTGACAGCAATGAAGCTGCTGAATCAGGTATCGGTGCCGATGCAGCTGAAAGTGGCCCGTCAAATGGCAGGCTCTCCTAATGCATCTGCCCGCGAGATGACGATTGAGGTCCTCAAGTCCATCGGCAGTGATGACGCCATCTCCCTCTTGGCAGAAATGCTGAAAGACCCTGCTAATACACCGTTTCAGAATGCCATCTGCGTCGCTCTGGGCGAGATTGGAACCGAGCAGGCCATTCGTCATTTGCGACAGTTTCAGCATGACGCTGCCAGCAGGAATGAACAGACAGGGCTGATCTCTGCGGATCAGGGCCTTCGCATGTGGCGAAGTCGGCTCCCGGGATTCAACTTTGTGGAATCGGGAGCAGTTCACGAAAGCATGGATGAACATGAAGAGGCCATCAGGGCCTTTTCCATGGCGATCGTGATCAACCCGGATCTCGCGGATGCTTATTCCGCTCGCGGGAACGTCTATCTTCGGCTGGATCAATACCAGAAGGCGGGTGAAGATTTCCGTAAAGCCTTCGAGCTGGATGAATACGATGGACAGGCCATTACCGGAGTTGCCATCATCAACGCCATCGAAGGCCGGATTCAGGAAGCGGTCGAACTGATTGAACAGCGTCGCCACCGGTTTCCACAGGACCGGTTCTATGCTTATAACTCCGCCTGTGTCTATTCTCGCTGTATCGAGGCTCTGCGAAAACAACCTGTGTCCGCCCAGCGAGACGAGAGAATCCGACACTTTGAGGAACAGGCCATCGCGNGACTGAAAGAGTCCATGAAATTGGGATTCCGCGATGCGGANTGGATGCTCAGGGANCCGGATCTGGCAGCGATTCGCAGCCTGCCTCAGTTCAATCGCCTGACAATCGACGAATAANTCCCGTTCGTCTCCAGTTCATTCCCCAGGTTTCTCCCCAGAGTTCGCATTCGGAGTTCAGTCCCATTTCCCCCTCTTCTGACGACACAATTGCTGCCGTCGCATCTCCCGCCGGTGCCGGCATCCGAGGAATCATTCGAGTCAGCGGCCCCAGTGTCCGCGCTGTTCTGACATCGCTTCTGGGAGAAGAACTGGCTCCATTCGCCGACGGCCGTTCCAAAGTTCCGACGCGTGTCCCGATTCGCATTCCGATTGCACAAGGTCGCCTGCATCTGGACGCCCACGCCTGTTGCTGGCCAACGCATCGCAGTTTCACCGGCGAACCGCTTGTGGAACTCCACCTGCCCGGATCTCTGCCTCTGATCAATGAGATCCTTTCAAATCTTTTTCTCTCCGGCGCGCGTCCCGCAGAGCGGGGGGAGTTCACTCTGCGGGCCTTTCTCGCAGGACGAATTGATCTCATTCAGGCTGAAGCGGTCCTGGGTGTCATCGACGCCGGAAACACATCCGAGTTACAGACCGCACTCTCCCAACTGGCGGGAGGGATCTCAGGACGAATGGCTTCTGTTCGCGAGGAGCTGCTGTTGCATCTTGCAGATCTGGAAGCGGGTCTCGATTTCGTTGAAGAAGACATTGAGTTTGTTGACCGCAGTGAACTTCGACGGCGGCTGGCACTCGCTCAGGAGCTGATCGATTCACTTCGTCAACAGGCGACAGGGCGGATGGAGGCCAAAAGCCAACTCCGTGTTGTCCTGGCAGGGTTGCCGAATGCCGGGAAGAGCACACTCTTCAACAGGCTGACCGGGAAACGGGCGGCTTTGGTCTCACCCATTCCCGGAACAACGCGGGATTATCTGACGGCATCGCTCACGCATAACGGGATGACGTTCGAGCTGATCGACACTGCCGGCTGGGAACAGGCCCGGGACGGGATCGAGAGCCTCGCAGCTGAGTTGAGAAACGATCAGATTCAGCGAGCCGATCTTCTCATCTGGTGTACCGCAATGGATCTGCCGGAATCCCAGATCCACGAGAATGAGTCGGCCCGCGCCGCAGCCACAACATCACACCCTCAGCGACTGGATGTCTGGACCAAGTCCGATCGGCGGACAGAGGTTCTCCTCTTACAGTCATCATCCACTCAAAATGGGGTCATCAACAGCAAGGACGATTCCGCAAATGACGAGGCAAACCAGGATCGCCCTCTGTACGTCTCTTCCGAACAGGGAACCGGGCTGACCGAATTGCTGGACGCCATTGTTTCCCGCCTCGCGTCTCCTGAAGTGGACACAGAGATGATTGCCTCCACCGCTGCCCGCTGCGTCGAGAGTCTGGAACATGCTTACCAAGGAGTTGTGCGAGCACTGGAAGCTCTGGACGCCGGCGCAGGAGATGAACTCATTGCCCTTGAATTGCGGGAGGTTCTGGAACATCTCGGTCGCATCGTCGGCCGCGTTTATACCGATGATATTCTGGACCGGATCTTCAGCCGCTTCTGCATCGGGAAGTAACTTTTTCCCAGCTCAGCATTCAGGGAGCTCGCCCGCAGGATCGTTCGTCAGGAAACATCGGAAGAGACTGTCTCGGACATCGCGTCCTCTGAAGTGCGTCTGGGCAATTCCAGCGTGACGAGCTGAGCCGGTGGTACGGAACTCGGTCGGTCTTCTTCTGGAGGAAGAGGACGATTCCGTCCCGGGCCAAAGAGGGTCCTTTTTGCAGACTCGATCAATCCTGCGAAGGTCCCGAATGTTGCATCAACGGCGGATGGTTCATAACCGCAATGAACCATGCAGTCCTGACATTTGGGATTTCCGCTCCCTCGCCCGTAGGCATCCCAATCGGTTGTCGCCATTAACTCCTGAAAGCTGCTGGCATATCCTTCCTGAAGGAGGTAGCACGGTTTCTGCCACCCGAACAGGTTGTAGGTCGGATTCCCCCAAGGGGTGCATTCGAGCTGCCAGTTCCCTTTCAGGAACTCAAGAAACAGCGGGGACTGATTGAAAATCCAGGACCGTTTCTGGTTTTTGAAGACCTTGCGAAACAATTCAATCGACTGACGCCGGGCAAGGAAATGTTCCTGATCCGGGGCTTTCTCGTATTGGTATCCGGGGGAGACCATCATCCCTTCCACCCCCATCTCCATCAGCGTGTCGAACATCGCCTGCAGATGTTCCGGCTTGCTGTTGCTGAAGACGGTCGTATTGGTCGTGATCCGGAACCCTTTGGAAATCGCCGTCCGAATGGCCTGAATTGCCATGTCATACACCCCGTCCCGGCAGACGGCAGCGTCATGGTCCTCTCGCGGGCCATCCAGATGAACGGAAAACGAAAGGTACTTTGATGGCGTGAATCGATGCAGATGCTTTTCAAGCAGAATCGCGTTTGTGCACAGATAAACGTACTTCTTCCGGGCAACGATCCCTTCGACAATTTTGTCGATCTCGGGATGTAGCAGTGGCTCGCCTCCGGGAATGGAGACAATCGGCGCACCACATTCATCCACCGCATTCAGGCATTCTGCCAGAGAGAGATTCTGCCGAAGAATATCTGCGGGATACTGGATTTTTCCGCAGCCAGCACAGGCCAGATTGCAACGAAACAACGGCTCGAGCATCAGCACTAGCGGATAGCGTTTGCGTCCACGGAGTTTCTGGCGAATGACGTATGACGCCACGCTCCACATTTGAGAGAGGGGAACACCCATCAGCCAGCAGCTCCATCTGACAAAGTTGCAATCTCGATGCGGCCCTTTTACCAGATCCGGCTGTCTCTGTCAGCACGACTCGATGATGGATTCCGATCCAGTCAGACAGAACAGCCCTGACAAGGCACCTCACCGATTGAAGCCAACATAGAAACTGAAGACGCGCAGGCGGTCTTCCTCGTTCCGCTTCAGCGGCCATGCGAAATCGAAGGCGAGAGGCGCTGGCCCCATCGCTGGAATTGTCAGGCGGAATCCAAAACCAGCTGTCACACGGAAGTTATCCAGACTCACATCCGGATTTACCGTTCCGAAGTCGGTAAAGACGACAGTTCGGATGTTGTCGCTGGCGGTGATCGGAATCATGTATTCCGCAGAACCAATCGCCAGGAAATTCCCCCCCACTTTCACATTGTTGACTTCGGGCGAAACTCCCCGGAAGTAGAACCCACGGAATGAGGAGTAGCCCCCTGCGAAGAACTTTTCGAAGACCGGGGTATTGTCGCCGGTATATCCCAATTGCCCTGTCAACGAGAGGATCTGCTTTCCGAACCCGTCTGGGCGTTCGTAGACAGTGAAAAACTTCCCGCCGGAGAGGTCAAACCGTGGATAGGTGAACTCTCCGAATCCCTGTTCATAGGTGAAGTTGGCGTAGTGACCCGTCGTCGGGAAGAACGAATTGTCCCGAGCGTCGTACTGAATGTTGGCCCCGGCGGTCGACAGGAAATTACTCCCCTTGACCGCAACGAGTTGCGGAGGGGGATTGATGGCAGGGATATCCCGGATGTCCACATCTTCGAGTCGGACAAATGCCCCAGCCGACCAGTATCGGCTGATGATGTACCCCAGGCTGACCCGTCCACCGAGACGTTCTTCGGTCCAGTCCTCAAAGTAGCGGTTGTAGTAAAAGCCACTCACACCGAGGCTGAAGTCAGTCCGAAGGAAGTACGGATCACTCCACGATGCCATGTACCGGCTGACTTCCGTTCCCGGAACTGCTTCCACCCGGAAGCTTTGCCCGGCACCGCGCCATGCCTGACCATTGATGATGTCTGCGAAGCTGGTCGGCGGACGAAGGATATCGAAGTTGTCTTCCTGCAGAACGAACGAACCGACAAGTCCAGCATCCGAGTTCACCCCGACGCCAAACATCAGACGCCCCGTGCGGCCTTCTGTCACCTCAATATTCACATCCACAAACCCGGGGGGTGGAGTCGTCAACGCATCCCCAAACGGGTCTCCCTGTGGAGAAACTCCCTGCAGGTAGTTCTGTGGAACGGGCTGGGCATAGGCATCCAGACTCTGAGTCCGGTAGTAATCCATCCCTGCCGGGGACTGAGCCCGGAACACAAGATCTGGGCTGATAACAAAATCCGAAGACTCTTCAAATGAGCTTTCAGCAGGTGCTGCGTCCGATGTCGCTGCAAGCGCCGGTACGGAAGCGAACGATGTCGTCGTTTCGTGAGAAGTCTCCCGGGAAACGGAACCGGCAGGGCGACGTCGGATGGGGGGCAAAGCCGCTTCCGAATGTGTCTCAACCGATGGAGATGCAGGGAACTCAGGAACCGCTGCTGCAGGAGCTGAGAACTCGACTGCAGGAACACGATCCGGCAAGCTCATTCGTCCAGATGGAACTTCGTGGGATGGAGCCGCCCTTGAAGGTTCAAACAGGGGAGCCGTACCAACTGGGGATTCACCTGGGGTGAAGAGGTCTTCGAAGTCGAACGTATTTTTATGGGTGGTTGTTTCCGAAGCTTCAGGGATTTCAAAGTCGATATTCTGCCCACGAATTTCGGAAGGAATCCAGTAGTCATAGCCGGGATTGGGAACGATATCGAACACAGGGGGAGTGGTTCGATCCCACAGACCGCTTCCGTTGACGCGGGCCTGAGCCATTCTCAGATCAGAGCTGCGTGCCAGCTGTCCCGGCTTGAGGAAACGGGTCACCTGCTGACGAACGACCTCTTCTTTGGAATGCGGGTAATCTCCCGCAATGTGAACCTTGATTTCGCCAATGTACCGGGGAACGTCCTCGTCAATCTGGTAGACGAGGTCCACGACGGCATCATCATCCTGCCGGAAGCGTGGTGTGGGCATCACTTTGGCAAAGAGGCGACCTTGTGCATCGTACAGGTCGGTCATCTTCTGAACGTCTTCCTTGAGAAAACGCTCATTGAAGTAGTCCCCAGACTTCAGCTTCAGATTCTTCAACAACAGTTCGGCACCAATGACGTCGTTCCCGACGACATCGATCTTGTCGACCTTGTATCGGCGTCCCTCGTTAATGGTAAACCGAACGGTGACCTTGGATTTGTCTTCTGAGAACAATTCCTCGGACTGGACGTCGACGTCGAAGAAGCCCAGGCTCAGGTAATACTGTTTGAGTGCGAGGACATCGTTCCGGATCACATCGGGATCGTAGTCTCCCTGAATGATCCAGACTTTCAGCGTCTTGGAGCTGATTTTGGTTTTCAGAATCGCGTCACTGGCAAACTTGTTTCCTTCAAACTCGATGTACCAGATCTTCGATTTAGGTCCTTCGATGATTTCGAATTCCACATCCCGCTCGTCCGGACGGCTCCCTTTGGTCAGTTTGACCTCAGCGAACAGGTAGCCCTTCTCTTTGTAAAGCTGCTTCAGACGGTGGACCGATTCGATGTTGGCTGCCACATCGTAAGCATGGTTGGGACGCAGCCCCGTTTGTGCCTGAAGTTCTCCGGTTTTGACCTTCTTGTTCCCGACAAAAGTGACGCTGCGGAGAATGGGGCGTTCGACCACCTGAAAGACAAGGATGGGGCCTTCATCACTTTCGCGAAACACCGGCTTCACGCTGTAAAACCAGCGGGTGTTCATCAAGTGAGACACATCTCTCTGAATCGATGCCTGCGTGGCAACCCGTCCAGCCCGGCTCTCGATCTTTTGCAGAATGGCATCCGAGAGAATCGTATCATTCCCCTCGATCTGAATATCCACCAGTGGTTTGTCGAGGATCGACTCCAGCGAGAACGCCGCCACCGGCTTCACAGTCGGTGTATTGGGATTAATTTCGCTCATCGAGCGATCGGGAGGAGCCAGTCGGGCCTTGCGTTCAATGACCGGGACGGTCGGCTGCGTGGGGACTTCCGGGGGAAGATCGCGGGATGTCCAGCCAGAATCGCTGGAGGGGAATTCGCGAGGGGCCTGAGCAAACGCAATCGATGCCCCACAAACAATCCCCAGGCTGAGCACGATGCGAGCAATTTCGCGGTGCCAGCCGGTTCGGGAAGGTCGGGATCGACGCGTGTCTGCCATGACACCGCTCATCGAGTCTGCTTTCAAATCGTCTTCGATATCTTTGCCTGCCCCATGACCAGAACAGTCAAAGGCCATGCAAAGCAATCGCGTCCATGCGTTTTGATGGGGGGATTGAACTGAAACGTTGCCGTGATGGGCTCCGTGATCTCGGAAATGAACCTGGTCCAGTTTATCAGACGAACGACCTTCGCGTCTGAATTTGTCTGGGACCTGATTCGGGGTGCCTCAATTCGCTTGCCACACCGCGCAGCATCCGGGCGATGCGTCAACTGCGAACCGGAACACCGTCAAATCATTTCTTGGGGGTCGAGGGGATGGAACTGAAGTGGCGCACGAGAGTCAGATGCCCCAGTGGCCACCGAAATTCGAATGCAGCGGAGAAATACCGGAAGTCAGAGAATTGAACAAGATGAATCAGACTCTTCCGGCTGCATTTGCAGTCTGAGCGCTAACCGGTGTTGTCAATTGCAGTTACGAGCAGAACATGGCAACAAAGGACAGATTTGACGCGGGAACCTACCCGCAAATCAGGGATTTTTCCGTTCAAAACCTGTACTGTCGCCTTGAGTTGGAGCCATTACAGATTGTTCGTATTGAACGTATCTCCCCCTCGGATATCCCCCGACTCATACCCTTTCCGGAACCATCGCACCCGCTGTTCTGAAGACCCGTGGGTAAAGGATTCCTTCACGACATACCCTTGAGACCGCTTTTGAAGGGTATCGTCCCCAATGGCCGCCGCTGCGCGCAAGCCCTCCTCGAGATCTCCGGGCTCCAGCAGATTTCGATCGATATTTGCGTGATGAGCCCAGACCCCCGCCAGATAATCCGCCTGAAGCTCAAGGCGGACCGAGAACTCGTTTTCAGACATGTGCTGAAGCATCTTTTGTCGTTGTTGCATCATCCCCAGCAGGTTCTGGACATGATGCCCCACTTCATGCGCAATCACGTAGGCCTGCGCAAAGTCGCCTGGAGCACCAAACTTGTTCGCCAGCTCTTCATAAAAGCTCAGATCGAGATAAATCTTCTGATCAGCGGGGCAATAGAACGGGCCGGCCGCCGAAGAGGCATTCCCACAGCCTGAGACAACCTGGTTCCTGTACAGAACCATGGGGGCCGGGGTATATTCCCGCCCCATCTCGGCGAACAGTTTCGTCCACACATCTTCCGTGTCCGCAAGGATGACGCTGGCAAATTCCGCCTTTTGATCCTCCTCCGGATCAGGGGCCTGATTGGCTGGCTGTTGCTGGACGATCTGTCCCTGATTGGCGAGAAAGAATCGAAGGACCTGTCCGAGGTCTCCCCCCGACATGAAGTAAATGATGATCATCATGAGGATCGTGCCAGTCCCCCCCATCGCGATCCCGCGGGGACTCATCTGTCGCCGGTCTTCGACATTGCTGCTGCGGCGTCCCGATTCCCATCTGACCATAATGCTAACCCTTCTAATACCTGTCAGCGTGCCATTTCTCAGGCATCAATACATTCCGTTTTAACGGCGGCAAGACAGTTGTCCAGTGTGGATCATTTGAACCTACCATATGGTGGTGTCTTGAATCCTCAGGAGACGGGGCCATACACTCGCATCAGCGTTCTTCCACCCAGATCTCGCTGTCTGAATATCACACGAGTACTCGCTGCCATGACTGACGCGGATTCGCCTGCCGGCAACAATGGGGACGGTCATCTTGACGACGATCCGCTGCTGCGAAATCCGAGGACGATTCCCCTTCCCAGCGAACTTCCCCCAGTCGAGCCCCCCTCTGCGGGGTTGATTGTCCAGCTCTTTCTGGTTCCCGCCATCATTGTGGCGGCTGTGATCGGGGTCTATGCCCTGTTTGGCCGTATGGCGTCGCAGGAACAGGACTGGAGACAACTCACCTCCGATGTCCGCAGCGACAACCCACACATCCGATGGCGCGGGGCACTCGGACTGGCACAGTTGCTCGATGCCGATGCCCAGCGAGGAGAGAATTCCCAGAAACTCTCACAGAACAGGGAGATCGCCACGGCACTGGCAGGTCTCTATCAGGAACTGATTCAACACAATGCCCCCAGCGAAGAAGAGTTGAAACAGATTGAGTTCCTGTCCAAAGCGATGGGACGCATGGAGGTGGCGGACGTGATGATTCCGGTATTGCAGACTGGTATCGATCCCGCCCGCAACCATGATGTCCGCAAACATTCCCTTATTGGACTGGCGATGCTGGCGGGGAACGCCAAGGATTCTCCGACGCTGAAAGAGAATCCGGAACTGGTCAATCAATTGATCGCCATCTCAAAGGAGCCTGAACCACTGTTCCGTCATCAGGCAGCTTACGACCTTGGACTGATTCCGACTCCTGCAGCACTCGAACGACTCGAAGTCCTGCTGGATGATCCGGATCAGATGGTCCGCCTGAATGCAGCAATCGGGCTGACACGAAATGGCAATCTGAAAGGTGAACCGGTCTTTGCGGAACTGGTGAATGAAGCCATTCAGTGGAAGCTCGACCCGGCACAGGTCCGAACTGTAGAAGAGGAGGCCCGATACTTCGAACGAATGCTGATGATCACCAATGTTCTAAAAGCCATCAGCGAACTACAGCCGCAGCTGACTGCAGAATCAAAAGCAGCCTATGAGCAGAAGATCGAACTCTTGAGCAACTCCACTCACGATGCGGTTTTGCGAACGCAGGCGAGGGAGTTGCTTCACAAATTCAAGAAACAGTGAGTCCAACTGCAGTCATGTGGCCGTGATCATGCAACCGCGTTGGACTGCATGTGAGCCATCACCGCTTCCCGGGCGAGCCGGTGCCATGTCAGGCGGGATTCCACTTTTCGGTAGACCTGAAATTCAATGATGCTGATCTGATGGTTCCCTCCGAACAGGAAGGCAAGTGTCAGATATCCCATCAGCCCGCTGGACAGCAGACGCGACCGAAACGTTCCGGGGAAGACAGAGAGCTGATTCTTCCACCGCGTCAGTTCCTGCTCCAGATCCTGCGGAGACTGGCTTTGAACCGGAATAATCAGACGCCCGTGCGGTTTCAGGGACGAGCCGAGATTTGCCAGTCCGATCATCAGCTCCGGGCTGAACTCTTTGGCATCGAAAAGGGATGTCCCGCGAAAGAGAACCGTATCCTGAGTATGGGCTTCCCAGGGGACCGCCGCCCCGGGGGATCCCAGGTGCAACCAGTCACTCGCAGCAGCGGTGGTGCGTCCTTTCTCTTCCATTCCTGAGACCTTCAGCCCCCGTGCGTGGAGAGAACTGAGCCACTCGCCATTGCCGCAGCCGACATCGACGAATGTCTTCCCGGAGAAGACCCCCATCTTACGGGCGATCAGATTCAGTTGCCCTTGAGACAACTCCGGCCGGGAAATGATGCCAGCGTCCACGATTACAACCCTCCCTGGTTGAGAGCATCCAAAAGCAGGACCGGCAGCCATCGAGTGCGGAACCCGAAAACGGGCCTGTCCCGAATCATCTGGAATATGATTTCGAACGGGCATTCCACACGGATTGACCAATTTCCAGTGGATTTCGCACTTCTTTCAGAACCCCTGATGACAGGGAGTCGCAGGAAAACTGGGAAAGCTGACAAACCGGGTCCGATTGCAACAATTTCTCCGATTTTCCACCCTCATCTCTCTTCGTCTGGCCGCCCGCGTTGACGTTCGAAGCTCGGCGGGGAATCATATGGAGAGGATTTTTCATTCGCCGGTGTTTTCGAACGCCCCGGTTCCGGTTTCAGTCACCGCTAGTGTCGACAAACGATGTAGCTGACTGGGACTTTCGTTTTGTCGTTAAGGCATGCTG
>Ga0065721_10005341_pt1 | contig 14718 bp, 17 predicted proteins | sample Mesricmetagenome_FD_59108 | JGI IMG/M metagenome (GOLD analysis project Ga0065721, IMG submission 59108) | Mesophilic microbial community from rice straw/compost enrichment Sample: eDNA_1 v2 (version 2) | ecosystem: Engineered > Solid waste > Grass > Composting > Bioreactor | place: USA: Davis... | reverse complement strand
TGCGCGCGGATGCCAAGACTCACTGACCAGCCAGGTGCTGTAAAAACAATAAGGCGCTGGTGACAATGGCCCACACCAGCCCGCCCAGCGCAAAGACGCTGATGATCGTCATTGCCAGACCCGCTGTAANAAACAGCCCGTCTTTTTCAATCAACCCCAGCGCCAGCAACAAAAGAAAACCGAACGAGCNATCACCCAGCAGCTGATTGTCCACCACCAGATTCAACCGTTAATTTGTACGCAGCGAGTGCGCCGTTCATGCACATCGATTTTCTTCCTTCTATTCACGCCGTAGGCGCCGATCAATGGAATGCTCTGTGCACGACAGATTATCCGTTCGTACGCCACGAATTTCTTGCAGCACTGGAAGATAGCGCCAGTACCACGCTGTCCACAGGCTGGCAGCCACATCATCTGGTGGTGCGCGATCAGGACGACTTATTGGCGGCAATGCCCTTATTTATCAAGCATCACTCCTACGGCGAATATGTCTTTGACTGGGCCTGGGCCAATGCCTGGCAGAGTTATGGATTCGCCTACTACCCAAAACTCGTCTCTGCTATTCCATTTACGCCTTGCTATGGACCGCGTCTGTTGGTGAACCAACACAGACAAAGCGGAGAGCTGTTGGCCCAACTGGTTCCTCAGGTACAGCAACACATCCTCCACCAGGGCTTTTCCGGATGGCACTGTCTGTTTCCGGATGTTGCGCTGAAAGAACAGCTGAGCGAATTGGCAATGAAGCCGCGTCTGGGCTGTCAGTTTCACTGGTTTAATCGCGGTTATAAAAATTTTTCCGATTTCCTCGAGCAAATGACTTCACGCAAGCGGAAAAATATTCAGAAAGAACGACGCCGTGTGGAAGAGCAGGGCTTTGCCTTTGAGTGGAAACGCGGATCAGAAATTACGGCTGATGACTGGGATTTTTTTGCGGGCCTTTATCGCCTCACTTATTTGAAGCGCAGCGGCCACAGTGGTTATCTGCAACGGGAATTTTTTCACTTGTTGGGACAGCATTTGCTGGATAACACTTTATTGATTATCGCCCGCCATGAAGGTACTGCCGTTGCCGCGGCTTTGTTTCTGCACGACAGCACGACACTCTATGGTCGTTACTGGGGTTGTCGGGAAGAATTTGATTTTCTGCATTTCGAAACCTGTTATTACCAGGGCATAGATTTCGCGATTGCTGAGGGTTTGCAACGCTTTGATGGCGGCGCCCAGGGAGAACATAAAATTCAGCGGGGTTTTGAACCTGTGGCGACCTGGTCAAATCATTGGGTTGCGGCAGAAGAATTCCGCCCCGCCATTGATCATTTTCTCGCGGAAGAAACACGCAGCGTCATGGAGTATATGTCCGCCGCCCGCGAACACCTCCCCTTCAAACACGAGTGTTGAATCACTCAAATAATTCAGGGTTGTACTGCTTTATTTTTTCCATCCAGTCTTCACGCGGCTCCGGCGGCGTGCCCGGCGGCAGCAGAGGATTGTCGATATGAATGGCACGCCGGCTTTGCAGATGCAGATTGAGGATGGCATCCATGATCAGGGGATGTCGATAAAAATAACGGTCATAGGAACCGTCGCGCATCATTTCTTTCAGCCCGGTTTCGATGCGGCGGGCCAGCGTCTTGTTATCCTTTTTGACATAAAAATATAAGGGCGAGGGAAAGATCAGCACCAGGTCCCGTTCCACCACAATATTCTTATCGTTGTTGTGGCGCAATTCCGACAGAATCTGATTCGCGCCGCGCGGAAAAAAATCGAACCGTTTCGCCGCCAGCATCTTGTAGAGCGCTTCGTAGTTAGCACTGCTGACGACCGGGATCTTGTTCCTCAGCAGGATTTCCACATCCGGCCAGTCAGCTCCCTGCCCGGCACGCAGGGCCTGCAGATCTTCGATATTTCTGACCTGTGAAAATGCCGGCTGGTCGTCGGGATGAATCAGAAAAACTTTCTGCCCCATCAAACCTTTGAGCAAGGGTATCCGAATCGGGTGCAGCAATGCCTCCCGCTCGACAGTTGCAGAGCCCCACAGGAGATCGACCCCCTGATCACGGCTGATCAACGCCGCACTGCGCATCCGGGTCAGCATGTGCTCTGTCTGGTCGATGGTGCAGGGGCCGAACTCTGCCTCCGTCCGCTCAAGGATCAGACGCAGCAGATCGTGGTAGTAACTTTCCTGCTCCCAGCTGCTGGGCTTCGCTTTGGGCAGGATTAATTGCGGGATTGCGGCGGGATCGTCAGGTGTGCGGTTCGTGCATGCCAGCACCTGACAGGCAAAGCACAACCAGAGCACGAGTATTGACAATGACGGTGTAATAAATTTCATCAAGGGTGCGTCTTAATTCTCATCCTGGGAGTTAAACCCCTTTCCTGTCGCCAAGGGTTTGGAGGGACTGACAGATCCTCCACGGCGTTTTGATTGTTATTGTTATGCTGGGTAAGTATGGCTCAGTTTGAATAATTGTGTAGTCCAGACCGACAGCGAAGCGACAATTCCTCGAAAATTCGTTTTAATGAGACCCCATCATCAACCAGACCCGGGCTTTTGTCATGCGCTTTATCTCTTCATTGCACCCGCAACGAATCCTGCAGGCCCTTGATGAGATTGACGCATCCGGTAACTCCTACAGTATGAGCCGACCCCAGGGGCTGCGGCGGGTATTCATCACCCTCGCCTGTGTGTGCGTGGCGCTGCTGTTTATCCATTACGCCAAGTTTTCCAGCAACATCCCCCTTCTCATTGGTGATGAACTGACGCAGCGCTGGCAGGCCTCCGGCTGGTATCACCTGCTGGGGTACGTGTGGTGGACCGGCTGTCATCTGATCGGTTTTGTCCTGCTGCCCTGGCTGATCATCCGCCTGTGTTTCAAGGAGCACATGCGCGACTTTGGCTGGCGTGTGAACGATACCGCCCGGCACTGGCGGGGCTATCTGCTGCTGTTGAGCCCGATATTGATCTTCGTGGTGCTGGTGAGTTTCGGAGAGGACTTTGTTAACCACTATCCCTTTTACGAGCTGGCGGGCCGCAGCTGGTTTGATCTGCTGGCCTGGGAGCTGCTGTACCTGAGCCAGTTCGTCTTTCTGGAGTTCTTCTTTCGCGGCTTTATCCTGCAGGCTCTGCGCCCGGCCATCGGCGCCAATGCGGTGTGGGTGATGTGCGTGCCTTACCTGATGATCCACTTTCCCAAGCTGTGGCTGGAGGCTACCGGGGCCATCCTGTTCGGATTATTCCTCGGCATACTTGCGCTGCAATCCCGCTCCATCTGGGGCGGTGTGCTGGTCCATGCCGGGGTTGCCGTGAGCATGGACCTTGCCGCTTTGCTGCGCAAACAAGCCATTCCGAGCCAGTGGTGGCCGTTCTGACTGCCCCGTGGATTAAGCCCAGCGCTTGAAGATCAATGAGGTATTGATTCCGCCGAAGGCGAAGTTATTGCTCATGACGTAGTCGCACTGGAGTTCTCGGGGCGCACCCATGATGTAGTCCAGCTGGCCACATTCCGGGTCGGGGTTGCGCAGGTTGAGGGTAGGGGCGAACCAGCCTTCATTCATCATGTGGATACTGGCCCAGGCTTCCAGCGCGCCGCAGGCACCGAGAGTGTGACCGATATTGCCTTTTAACGTACTGATCGGCACCCGGGAGCCAAAGAGTTGTTCGGTGGCCCGACTTTCGGCAATGTCGCCGCGGTCTGTTGCTGTGCCGTGGGCATTTACGTAGCCAATGGCCGAAGGATCAAGCCCCGCATCCTGCAGCGCCAGCACCATGGCGATATTCATGGTGCGCGCGTCCGGCTGAGTAATATGGCCGCCGTCGGAGTTGGTGCCAAAGCCCACCAGTTCCGCATAAATCTTTGCACCGCGCGCCTGCGCGTGCTCCAGCTCTTCCAGGATCAGAGTCCCGGCACCTTCCCCGATCACCAGTCCGTCGCGGTCCTTGTCGAAAGGACTCGGCGTGAGCGTGGGCGTAGTGTTCTTGGTGCTGGTGGCGTAGAGCGTATCGAAGACTGCCGCCTCTGACGGACATAACTCTTCACCACCGCCGGCAACCATCAGAGTCTGCTTGCCGTATTTGATGGCCTCATAGGCGTAGCCGATGCCCTGGCTGCCGGAGGTGCAGGCCGAAGAGGTGGTAATTACCCGGCCCTTCAGGCCGAAGAACACCCCCACGTTGACCGGCGAGGTATGACCCATCATGCGGATATAGGTGGTGGCAGTAGCGCCGCCGATATCGCGCCGATCCAGCATCACCGCAAAGTCGCGGGTAGCGTCAGTACTGCCGGTGGAAGAACCGTAAGACACACCCACAGCACCGCTCTGGAGGATCGGATCATCCAGCAGACCGGCGTCCTGCAGAGCCACCTCAGTGGCGCGGGTCGCCAGCAGAGAAACCCGCCCCATGGAACGGATCTTCTTGCGCGGGTAATGCTCGGGCACCGTGAAATTTTCGATGGGACCTGCCAGGTGGGTGTTGAGATCCTTATAAGTCTCCCAGTCCGGCATATGTCTGATGCCGCTGACACCGGCTTTGATGGCGGCTGAAAAATCCTGCCAGTTGTCACCCAGGGAGGTAAGCACCCCCATCCCCGTTACCACTACTCGTTTCATTTACAACATTCCGCCGTTGACAGAGATAACCTGGCGGGTGATATAACCGGCCTGATCAGATAACAGATAACTCACCAGCGAAGCTACTTCCTCCGGCTCGCCGGCCCGACGCATGGGGATCATCTTCAATGCCTCTTCCACTGGAGCCTCATCCAGCATCTCGGTGTTGATCAACCCCGGCGCTACGCAATTGACGGTGATATTGCGCTTCGCCAGCTCAATGGCGAGGGCTTTGGTCGCACCGATAATTCCGGCCTTGGCCGCACTGTAGTTCACCTGGCCGCGATTACCCATCAACCCCGACACGGAGGAGAGGGTAACGATGCGCCCCGGTGCACGTCGGCGAACCATCGGCATGATGACCGGGTTAAGGACATTGTAGAAAGCGTCCAGGTTAGTATGGATCACCGCATCCCAGTCTGCACCGCTCATGGCAGGAAAAGCGTTGTCGCGGGCGATACCGGCGTTGCAGACGACACCGTAATAGGCCCCGTTCTGCTCCATGTCCGCTTCGAGGGTAGCGTGGGCAAGGGCACGGTCCGCCACATCGAATTGCAGGATGCCGGCACTGCCGCCGCCCTGCTCAATGAGGACCTTGACCGCTTCAGCCTGCTCGCGGCCACTTCGACAGTGGATCACAACATGGTAGCCGTCCGCCGCCAGGCGGAGCGCAATGGCACGACCGATTCCCCGGCTGGAACCGGTAACTAATACACGCTTCTGCGTCATTACTGCTCCTTGAATGTCTCGTCCGGCTTGATCTGGATGGCCCCTTTGGGCTGGATGGCCTTGACCTGGGCGCTGGCCAGCAGGTCTTCTCCTGCATGGATGTCGCAATCAAACAGGACCAGGTTGTTTTCATCGCGAAAGACTTCGCGCACATTGACCCGCAGCTGCTGGCCAGGGGTAAAGCTGTCGACATGACTGTCGTAACGGCGCGTCCCCAGCAGAAAACCGATGCTCGGCTCCTCGCCGTTCTGGCGCGCAATAATTCCAGCATAGGCACTGATGGCCTGGGCCATATATTCCAGGCCCACCCAGGCGGGCACATTGCCTTCGCCATCGGCAAACAGGTAGGAATCCACCGGGTCAGCAATGGCTTCCACGTGGCCGACATCCCAATGGGAGACGGACTGCAACAACAGCAAAGGAGGGCGGTGAAGCACCAGATCCTCTACGGAATCAAAGAGTGGATTTTTCATAAGGCTTCTTCTTCGGGCTATCTTTCCTGCACGCGCAACAGGCGACTCTCAATTACCAATCGGAGGTCGCTTTTATTATCAGTGTAGCGCGCTGTCCCTTGCCATGGAGTGTCATCTGAATAAACGACGTGGCCGGCCAATATACCAGAAAAGAAAGCCTCCCGGACCCTTTCCCCCGCCGTGAAATGCCAACCTTGCTCCTGGCCCTGCCGCAGGTCTGCCAGCGGCCAGTAAATCATCTGGAACCGCTGGCCCAGCTCCGGCCAATGCCGCTGTAAGGGATGGGATTTGTGGGTCTGGACAGTCAGCGCCTGCTGATCCTGCACGAGCGTAGCCAAGCGCTGACCGAGAGAATCCATGAACACCAGTGTCCAACGGGCATCATCCACCTGCACCATGGTCTGCAGGCGGTAACTGCCATCTCCACGAGTGACCTGCCACTGCTGCTGGGCCACCAATAGTGAGTAGTCACTATTGGTGGGGGCTGTATAAAGTCGGGGCCGATCCACGAGAACGCAGGCACTGAGCAGCAACGGCAGTAACAGGAGCCAGCTGCGTAATAGTCTGATCATGGGGTTCTCCGAAGGTAGCTCATCAGGGGAGCGAACAGCAAATTACCCGTACTGCCGAGCAGCAGTGTGAGTCCAAAGGCACTGACCATAGGCGTGGAGCTGAGGGCGAGCAGCCCAAATGACAGACCGCTGGTCAGGGCTGACAGCAGGATCGCGCGACGACAACTGGCATCATTTGCCCCCGCCTGATAGGAAAAGATGCCGTAATCCATCCCCAACCCCAGAATCAGGTAGCAGCCAAAGACATGAAATACGTTGATAGCGACTCCCGCAGCAGTCAGCAAGGCCATGACCACAGCCGTTGACGTCAGCGGCACCAGCACCAGCAGCGTAGCCTGTATCCGGCGGAAGCTCAGCCACATCAGACCTATCACCGCCAGATACGCCAGTCCCAGCAAGACCATGGCCGACTGTTGCAATTGTTTAAGGATGCGGGACATATCCGCCACCCGATCAACCCAGATCACGCCGTCCAGCTGCTGCGCCGCAGCCGCCAGAGGCTGCACATCCCCAATACCACGCAGTGCAATCAGGCTGGCGTAAGCGCCATCCACTTCACCCAGCCATAGGAGCCGCTGATCGGGGCGCGCCACCTCCAGCCAGGTTGATACATCCAGCCACTGCTCCTGAGCGGTGCGGTAGGCCTGCTGCAACGCCTCCGGTATATCAATACCGAAGCCAGCGCGCTGCATAAAATCACTGGCCAGTCCTTGTTCACCGTAGATAGCCTCCTGAAGCTGATAATTAACCTGCTGCTGCGCACGGGAGGGAACCACCTGACTGACTGCTGCGTAACCGCGTATCGCCTGTTCGGCCAGCAGAGGGTCCAGTTGTTCTCGACGGAATTGTTCTTCGGCCTGCAGAAGCGCTTCCGGCGACGCAGCCCGGATCAGGAAGTACTGGTTAGGTGCAAAGCCCTGCAGACTCTGTTGCAGCACCCGCTCTGAGTGCAGCAGTTCCGGCGTGGGCTGATACAGCAGACGCAGATCGCTGCCGAAACGTAGCTGACTCAGCAGTACGACCACAAGGATTGCCGCCATTGTGCCGATAAACCACAGGGGTTTTTTCCCCAGCGTCGGTAAGCCACGCCAGGGCCCGTCCGCCACCTGCTGCACCACCGGCAGTGGCTGCGGCAGGGCCCGGCGAAACACCAGCGGAAAGATACTCACCACAAACAGCCAGGATGCGGCCAGACCCGCCAGCGAAAAACCGGCAATCTGGCGCAGGCCCGGCAGTTCCGCCTGCAGCAGGCAACTGTATCCCAGCAGCGACGTCAGCAAGCCCAGCGTCAAGGCAGGCAGGAGATGGTGCAGCACCGATTCGCGTTGAAGTCCCTGCGGCAGCAGAGACAGATGCTGCTGCTTGCACAGGTAATGCAGAGCATAGTCGACGGCTACGCCGATCAGGCTGGCTCCAAAAACCAGGGTCATCAAATGCAGCTGACCGAACATCCAGTGGTTGATAGCCAGAGCCACCGCACTGCCGTAGAAGACAGAGACAAAGCTGAACAATAAAGGTTTAAGGCGACGAAAACTCACCAGGAACAGCAGCAGAATGCCCAGTGTCGATCCCAGGCTGATAATCGCCACTTCTCGTTCCGCATTAGCCGAGGCTTGAGCGGCATGGAATACGGCGCCCGAGGTCAGCAAGGTCACGCCGGCGGTCCGTTCATCAGCGGCGAACTGCGAACGCAGACTATCCAGCCACGGATTCAGTTGTTGATGAATGGATAGGTTGAATGCGTCACCCAGCAGGCTGGCGGAGATAATGACCAGCACCTTGTTGTCGACAGTCAACACCAGCCGATCATTGACGATTTCGCCGGGCATATAGGGTTGCAGCCGTTGCACATAGTCGCCGAACAATGCCAGCGGGTCCTGTGCCGGCGACAATACCGCTCCGGCAGAAAATCCAAACAGCGCTGCCTGCGCGCGCCGCAGCAGCTCCTGTTGATTATTTTCCTCCAGCCATGCGCGCTGCCGGTCCGTCAGCAGCATAAAACGGTGGGCCTGCAGCAATGACTGTTGCTCCGCAACTGANTGAAAATGTTCGTCCTGCTGCACCTGTATAAAGCCGCTGTCGACAATTGCCTGCTGCAGTTTGTCTGCAGCGCGCAACGCCTGTTCACGTTCATCGGCGCTCACCGCCAGCAGCAGCTGATCACCAAATTCCTCTGCCAGCCGATCACTGGCGCGGTTGATCAGATGGCTGTCACTGTCGCGGGGAAACAATGCCTGCAGATCCGTCTCCAGCACCAGCCCGCGCGTCAGCTGCTGCACCAGCAGCACGCCGCCCAGCACACTGACAATGATGAAGAGGATAAGAAAGAAAGAGTGTCGCAGCCTCTGCCCTAATAACATGCCGTCAGTTGCTCCAGGCTCAGGGTGCCGCGCAGTGTTGTTCTACCTGCGAAAGATAAAACCAGCGGCACTGCTCCGGGGTGGGTGCAGCGCTGCTGGTAATATCCGTAAAGGTCAGCTGAGTGATATCGCCGTTACCGCCGATGATCTGCAACGACTCTATATACTGCCCGCCACGCAGTTCGGCGCTGTGCATATGTTTGCGCACCATATCGTGCCGGGGCGTCAGCACCAGCTGCCACCGCTGCTCTTCGAATTGCCACTGAGTAGCGAACCGTTCTTCAATCAATTTGATATCAGCGCTGAAAAACGCGAGCAGCGTGCGGCTGATTTCCCGTTGAATCAATCCGCTTTGCTCTTCGGAAATTCGACCAGTGCCGTCTTCCTGCCATTGAATGATGTCAGTCGGTGTGATGGTGCTGGCATTGAAGAAGGGCTTTTCACTGGCGAGATACAAGCCTTTTTCTTTCCAGAAAATAAAATGACCGGATGATGTAAGCGGATAATCCAAACCCTGCAGTTGTTTTTGCTGTTCAAACTGTCCATTGATAAGCGTTACCGCACTGAGCTGCCGGATCACGTTTTGAATAGCCTCATCTTCACGGCTGGCGAGTGCAGCATCCGTGAAAGTCAGGATCAATCCCATCAAAGAAAAAATAATTCTGCGCATCATATAAACCTGAATTATGTCTCACTCACCAAAGTTCGAGAGAGGGGATGGCGAAGCGGGCTGCGAGACCGTCATCGGCATGGATGCCGATGTCGAGCCCCCATGGATGGGTTCACGGCGTGTCTCGCAGCCCGCTTCGCCATCCCCCAGCCAGTGCCCGAAAATTCTATTAAACGTTTTACCCAGGCAGCTTGCCGATCACGGTTTCCAGCCGCTCCCGCAATACCGGCGGCGATTCAAAACACATCTCACCCGTCTGCTGGTCCACAGCCACCTGAATCGTATACGCCTTGGTTAAGCGCTCTCCGGTCTGCGCGTCACTGATGAGATAGTCCAGCTTCAACCGATATTCCCACTCGCGCAGTGCACAGCGCACGCGAATCTGCTGGCCGAAGCGCAGGGGCTTGATGTACTTCAGGCGCATATCAATCACCGGCCAGGCGAAGCCTGTCTCTTCCATGGCCCCGTAGCTGTAACCCAGAGAGTCGAGAAATTCGCAGCGGGCGACTTCCAAATATTTTACGTAGTGACCGTGCCAGACTACGCGCATGGAATCCACATCGTGGAAGGGCACCAGAATATCGGTCTCGGTGGCGTACATAAGTATTTTCCTGTAGGAAAAATTACTCGTGGGGATTGCGCATCACCAGCCGTGGCAGACGACGCAGCATGCCCAGAAACAAGCGGGTGTGCATGCGGATGATACGCAGGTTATCGCGCAGGATATCGAAGTGGGATGCGATATCGTCCTGATAGACAATGTGTGTGGGAATATTTCTGACGGGCGCACCTTCCCAATACAGACGCACCAGGATATCGGTATCGAAATCCATGCGCGCGCCGATGCGGTGGTGCTGCAGCAGTTTCAATGTAGCGTCCAGCGGGTACAGACGGTAGCCACACATGGAATCTTTGAGCTGGCGCGAAACGCTGTTCACGCAGACCCAGAAGTCTGTCAGCCGACGACCGCGCCGGCGCGCCGGGGGCATCTGGTCGTAGCTGCGCCAGCCGCTGATGACGGCGCGGGGATTTTCCTGTCCACAGGCGAGGAAGCGTGGCACATCGTCAAGATCGTGCTGGCCATCCGCGTCCACCTGCAGGGCATGGGTAAATCCCATGGTCCCGGCGTGACGCAGACCGTGNCAGACGGCCGCGCCTTTACCGCTGTTCACCGGCAACCGCAGCAGGGTGANCTGCGGATTCTGCCGGGCAATCTCACCCAGCACCGCCGCNCAGCCCGGCTCGCTGCCATCGTCGACCAGGATACAGTCCAGGCCATGGCCCAGCAGGCGGGCCACCACAGCGCCAATACGCTGTTGATGGTTATAAACAGGGATGATGGCGCAGGGACGGAAGGGTGACTCAGGCATAGTTCAGGCGTCCGACGGAGAACACCGTGTCACCCGAATGATAGCGGAAGAGGACGAAATTCCCTGACTCATCCATCTCCAGGGTCAGTTCGAGCTTCATCCCCGGCTGGATTGGGTTGGTGAATTTAAGCCGGTCGAGGGTTTTGACCGGCAGCGACAAGGCCAGATAATCCCGCGCACAGGCTACCGCCCAGTCGATCTGGATCACACCGGGCAGGATGGGAAAACCGGGAAAGTGGCCCTCAAAACAGCCCAGACCGGCGTCGACATGCAGCTGCAGATCGGCGCGCGGGCCTGCGACACGGGCACCGACGACATAAGGCGGGTGATCAGGGCCGGAGGAAGGACGTTCAGCAGGTACCGCCATTGATCAGCCCTGCTCAGCCTCAGTGTCAGGCTCCTCAGGTCTGTTGAGCAGTTCATAAACTGCATCCACCACGTCCTGCACGGTGCGGACCTGTTTAAAGTCAGAAGGCTGAATGCGCCGACCGGTGAATTCCTTGAGTTTTACGGTCAGGTCAACGGCATCAATACTGTCGATGTCCAGATCTTCGTAGAGATTTGCATCGGGGGTAACAGCTGCAGGATCGATCTCAAACAGCGAGACCAGGGTTTCCTGAAGGAAACCGTAAATCTTTTCTTTTGAATACATATCTGAACATTCCATCAAAAAGCACAACTGGCCTTTTGTAACGGTTGATTAAAGTCAGCAGGAGCTACGTTGCGCCCCCTGAGGGCGGGGTGGTGATCGCAAACGGCAGGATGCTGGCAGTTTACCAGAGGGATCTGAACTTTGCCTACAAACCGCGGTCCTGGCCGCTAACGGCGCTCGGTGAAGTAAGCCACCAGGTCACGTGTCAGCCGTCGCGCCGCCGTGCTCTGCAGGCAATCTTCGAGATAGTGCGCCGTGGGCAGGGGAGGCTCGACCAGCAAAGTATAGTGGGGCGGACTGGCCGGGATGTGGTACCACTTCTGATGNTTCAACAGCACCGCCGGCTCACAGCGGATGATCACNGGGGTNATGGGCGTCTTTGTACTCAAGGCCAGGTTCGAAGGACCGCGGTGGAAATGCAGCGGTTCACCGGGACGCGAGCGGGTGCCCTCTGGAAAGATAATNAATGATTCGCNCCGGGAGAGGGTGTCCACGCAGGCGGTAAACAGGTCTTCGTGCGAATTGCTGATGTAATTGGCCGCGCGCACGATGATCGCCGTGAAGGGGTTGCGCCATAGGCTGCCCTTGACCACACAGCTGGCATTGCTGGTAAACGCAATGATGAAGACCACGTCCAGCAGCGACGGATGGTTGGCAATAATCAGCTGTCCGGGCGTGCGCAGGCGTTCGATGTGATGCAACTCATAGCTGATCAGCCCCAGCCAGCACAGCAGCCGCAGATAAAAACGAAAGGTACTGGCAATAAACCGGCGGGTGCGGCGCGGCTTCTGCGCCATGGGAATCACGTAGAGCACCGGAAACACGATCAGAGACAGGCACAGCGCTCCTGCACCGAAAGCGCCAAAGCCCAGCGCCGTCGCGGGCAGGCGCCAGACTCGAGAGCGGCGCAGGCGCTGCCAGGCGGTAAAGGGTTTGATCAGCGCGTCAGTCGCCACAGCCCATCGATCTCCAGCAACAGATCACTGCGACAGACATCCGCCGCTACAAACACCAGGGGCACATCTCCGTAGTGCTCTGCCACCCCGGCCTTTACCAGCGCGAGATCGGCAGCATTGCGCAGGTAAACCTTCAGCACCTCCACCTCCAGCCGCTCTTCACCGCTGCGGGACTGGGTGCCCAGTACATGGGCCAGCAGCAGATCAATGTTCTCCAGCGTGACCGCCAGTTGCCCCTGCACATCCCCCACGTGACGCGTCTGGTGACCAACAACGCTGGCCGTACCGGATACAAACAGTTTGCTGCTGCCATCACTCAAGGTCAGCAGACTGGCGCGGGCAAACGATGGGCTGCGCGGACCATACTCCTGCGGGTAATGATAGGCGCTGACCTGACGGGGATTTTCAAAATGCAGGGGCGGCTGCCTGCTGGCCAGCAGGTAAACCACCAGGTCGCCGCCGCTGTGACCCAGGGCGCAGGCTGAAGGGAAGTCGTGATCTTTGACCCCCTGGCGGGCAAAGGCCTCAAAGCGACCGACGCAGAACTGGCGATAACGCTCTTCCTGCTGCTCGACGGCATTGATATCCGCCAGATAATTCCACACCCGGACCATGTGGGGGTAACCCTGATCCTGCATCGCGGTCAGCAGGCGACTGTAGGCCCGCTCGGTCAGGCGCTCCAGCCCTTCGCCGCTGGCCTCATCCATCCACACCGCCAACAGCAGCAGTTCGTCGTTGCGCATCCAGGAAAGACCATCGCTGAAACCTGACTGGCAGGGTTCGGCGAGGGCGAGGGTTTCGCAGGTGTCGGCAGGCTCCAGCAAGCGCAGGCCGGTACTGATAGTTCCCGCCTCGGCAGGAGCCTGGCAGTGTCCATCAAAGATCACCCTGACCAGACTACCGGGGCTGGCATTAACCGGCGCCTCGCCCGACTGATAGCTGCAAAAGAACCCGCTCACTTGCACTGCAAACCTCGCAATTGTCCGAATGGCTCAAAAATGTGCGCGGATTATAGGCAGAAACCGGGGCGGAAGCCATGTGAACCGGGGGAATAATGTGCCACCCACCCCCTTCTCCCGCCTTGCCTAGGTGACGGTGCTCCCGTAAAGTACGCGGGTTTCAATCTCAGGGGTACAACAGCCATGTCGAGCGGCGACCAAAACCGTATTGCACCGCATCCGGTGCTGCAGGATTACTACAGTAAAGAAGAAGAGCGCCGCAAACGCGTGGACAATATGTTCGACTCTTCTGCTGAACATTATGACTGGGTCACCGACGTAATGAGCTTCGGTTCCGGCCGCTGGTATCGCCGTCAGGCCCTGCAGCGCGCTGGCCTCACCAGTGGCGATAAAGTGCTCGACGTGGGCGCCGGTACCGGCGTGGTGTCCTGGCTGGCCCAGCAGATCGTGGGCGAGGATGGCCTGGTCGTGGCCCTCGACCCCAGCAAGGGCATGCTGACCCAGGCAGTGAAACTGGGCGTACAGCGCGCCTCACAAGGTCTGGGCGAAGCCCTGCCGTTTGCCGACAACACCTTTGATTACGTCACCATGGGTTATGCCTTACGCCACGTAGCGGACCTGGGTGCAGCCTTTGCCGAGTATCAGCGTGTGCTCAAGCCCGGCGGCAAGATCCTGCTGCTGGAGATCACTCGCCCCCGGGGCAAGATCAGCACCTTCTTCCTCAAGCTGTACCTCAAGGGCATCATCCCCAACCTGGCCCGTATCTTCCGCCGCAGCGCTGACACCAAGGTACTGATGCGCTATTACTGGGATACCATTGAACAGTGTGTNCCGCCGGAAACCATCGTGGACGCCNTGAAAAAGACCGGCCTGGAGAACGTCAAACGCGATGTGGTGCTGGGCATCTTCAGTGAATACAGCGGCACCAAGCCCAATTGACAGGTGAGAGAATGAGTACACAAACTGCACAGGAACTCGAACTGGCCAAGCTGCTGGTAAATGCACTGGATCTGGAAGACATTGCCGCTGAGGACATCAATCCAGAGGCGCCCCTGTTTGACCCTTCCCATGCTGACAGCCTGGGCCTGGACTCCATCGACGCGCTGGAGATCTCACTTGCCGTGGCCAAGCATTACAAGGTGCAGTTGAAGGCTGATGACGAGAACAACAAGGCCATCTTTTTCAGCCTCCGCTCCCTGAGCGACTACATCAACAGCCAGCGCGGCTGACCACCTGCCGGGATATGCCACTCGCGCTGATAATTCTCTATCCCCTGCTGGTACATCTTTCCGTGACGACAGATGTACCGCAACTGCAAGTGGTGGCCATTATCTGCTTTGCCTGTGGTCTCCTGTTCAAGGGCCTGCGG
>Ga0065721_10005289_pt1 | contig 14721 bp, 5 predicted proteins | sample Mesricmetagenome_FD_59108 | JGI IMG/M metagenome (GOLD analysis project Ga0065721, IMG submission 59108) | Mesophilic microbial community from rice straw/compost enrichment Sample: eDNA_1 v2 (version 2) | ecosystem: Engineered > Solid waste > Grass > Composting > Bioreactor | place: USA: Davis... | reverse complement strand
TCGCTTCCCGGATTATCCGGTGCCCGCAGGTGAGGACCAAATCTCCTTCCTGAAGAAGATGACGTTTTTCGGCGCGCAGCAGCGCTACGGCAGCGTGACCGGAAAAGTGCGGAAGCAACTGGAGCACGAACTGGCGCTCATCGGGAAGTTGGGCTTCGCCGGATATTTTCTCGTCGTCTGGGACATCTGCAATTTCTGCCGGGAGCAGGGAATTTTGGTTCAGGGCCGTGGCTCGGCCGCGAATTCGGCGGTGTGCTACTCGCTCGGAATTACGGCGGTTGATCCCATCGCCCAGAAATTACTCTTCGAGCGCTTCCTCTCCGAGGGACGCAGCGACTGGCCGGACATCGACTTGGATTTGCCGAGCGGTGAGCGGCGGGAGCGGGTAATTCAGGAAGTTTTTCGCCGCTACCCCGGGCGCGCCGCCATGACGGCCAACGTCATCACCTACCGCGGACGGAGCGCCATGCGTGAGGTCGGGAAGGTTTTGGGATTTCCCGAGGACGCGTTGGACCGCTTTTCCCGGCTCTACGCGGGCGGCGATTATCCGCACACGCTCGGGATCGGGGATCAGATCAAGCTCGCCGGCATGAATTCCGCGCACCCGCGCAGTCGCGTCCTGCTGGAGTTGATGCGGGATATTCAGGGCCTGCCGCGCCACCTCGGGCAGCACTCCGGCGGCGTGGTGTTGGCGGCGCAGGATCTGGCGAGCCTCGTGCCGCTGGAGAATGCGACCATGCCCGGGCGAGTGGTGATCGAGTGGGACAAGTCTGACTGCGAGGACATGGGCATCATCAAGGTGGACCTCCTCGGGCTGGGGATGATGGCCGCGTTGCAGGACGCCTTGGGAACCTGCCAGGAGCGCGGCGTGCCGGTGGATCTCGCCCGCATCCCGAAAGACGATCCCGCAACCTTTCAGCTTCTCCAGAAGGCGGACACGATCGGCGTGTTCCAGGTCGAGAGCCGGGCGCAGATGGCGACTCTGCCGGTCATGAAGCCGGCGTCGTTCTACGACCTGGCGGTGGAGGTCGCGATCATTCGCCCCGGGCCGATCCATGGAAACGCCGTCCACCCCTATTTGGCCCGGCGCAGCGGCGAGCTGCCCGTCACGTATTTCGACGAACGCGCGAAACCAATTTTGGAGCGCACGCTGGGGGTGGTGCTATTTCAGGAGCAGGTGCTCTCGCTCGCAATGACCCTGGGCGGATTTACGCCGGGCGAAGCCGATGAATTACGCCGCGCCATCGGATTTACCCGGCAGCCAGAACGGTTGGAGCGGTTGAAATTCAAATTACGGGAGGCAATGCGCGCCCGAGCCGTAAGCGACGGAGCTGCTGAACATATTCTGGAGGCGCTGGGCTCCTTCGCCCTCTACGGCTTTCCCGAGAGCCACGCGCTCAGCTTCGCGTTAATCGCCTACGCGTCCGCTTGGATGAAGGTGCATCGCCCAGCGGAATTTTATGCGGCGCTCCTGAATAATCAGCCGATGGGATTTTATGGCGCGGCCACGCTCGTGCAGGACGCGCGGCGGCATGGCGTCGTGGTGCTTCCGGCCTGCGTCCGGAATTCCGGGGTCGAGACGCGCGTTGAGGGAGACAGGAAAATTCGGGTCGGGCTGGGCCAAATTCGTGGCGTCAAAAAGGAGTCGCTCGAATTTCTGGTCCGGGTGCGTGGTGAGGCGCCCTTCGATTCGTTGGCGGACTTTCTGCGCCGCACCCATTTCACCGAGACGGAACGTCGCGCCCTCGCCGCCGTCGGCGCGCTCAATGCGCTCGCGGGCAACCGGCGCCATACGCTCTGGGAAATGAGCCGGCAGGATCTCCAAGACGATTTATTCGCCGACGCGTTCTCCCCGGACGAGTCGGCCGAGCTGCTCACCCCGATGCCGATTTTGGAGCGGGTCCGGCATGATTTCGCGCTCACCGGGCTCACGGTCGGCGACCACCCCATGAAATACCTGCGCCCGCGCTTTCCCGATTTATGGCGCGCCGATGAATTACCGCTGGCGAAGGACGGGGACCGAGTCCGGATCGGCGGCAGTGTGATTTGTCGCCAGCGGCCGGGCACGGCGAAGGGCGTGGTCTTCGTGTCGCTGGAGGACGAGAGCGGGGTCGCGAACGCGGTGCTCTACCCGAAGCTATTCGAGGCCCGCCGGCTCGTCGTCACCCAGCACGCAGCGCTGGTGATCGAGGGGAAGGTGCAGGATCGGGATGGAGTTATCCACGTTCTAGCGGAGCGGATCGAGCCGCTCCTAGCTCCGGACCTCCCGGAAGGCGCGTCGCACGACTTCCGTTAGACAGTGACCACGGTGGGGATTGGGCCACTCTGGGAATCATCGAGAAGAAGCACGAAACCAAGATTCAGCATTTTGGCCCCGTGCTGCCGGCACCCAACCGCATGGCGCAACTGTCGTCGCTGCATAAACGCGACCTGATGTGGGCGAAGCCGTTAATCAGGCATTGTGGCGGGGGCCAACAGGACTCGACGGCCAGTTGCGTGTGCGCGGACATCACCTTGGGTTTTCTAATTGGGGTAAATTAAATTACATTAGTAATTGAAAAAGAGATGATTGGGATGGATTCGAGTTTATTCTTTACGCCCCAAATTCGGAAAATCCCGGCAAACTTACCTTGATGGCGTCGTCAACTCACCCGACCGATGCCCTCCAAGTCCTCCTCGAAATTCACGCCGGCCACTATCGCGGCCCTCCGCGAATGCCCGCCGTGGATCATGGATGTGGACGAATTGGCGGCGGTGCTGAAGCGCTCGGAACGGAGCGTTCGCGACGACATCCGTCGCGGACGAATCCCTCACGTGCGCCTCGGCGGCTCCATCAAGGTGCGCCGGGCGGATCTCGAGAAGACCTTGGCGAAGCTTGTCCGGAACCCGGGCTAGCCGCGCTGAGCGTTCATTGACCCAAATTCGTTAGAGAATGTCTTAGCAGCGACTCGATCCGGCCAAAACGCGCGAGCGGGGCGGCCGGACGGTGACGGGGCAACTCGTCATCGAAGCCTGTCGGCGAGGAGGTGAGGCTTCGGAGCCAATTCCTCCCGCCTCGGTGTTAGGTCAGACCGACTTCCCACGTTGCGCCCGATGGTTCGTGAGGGTGCGCGCGAGCAGGGAAGGCCAGCGAAGCCAACGTCAATCAAGGACGGGTGGTTTTGCGCGAGTGATGCAAGGGGCAGGAACACAAACCCGATTAAGGGACCGTAACTACGAACCGGCGCAGCTTGATTATCGCGCCGGAGCCAAAAGGCAGCAGCCATCGTGGAACGTGGGGCGACGCGACCATGTTCAACCCTCTCCGGGGTAAGGCAACTCACCTCGGGTCGTCGACCAGGCGACCGATGGCTCGGTCTATTTCGGGGCGACCGCACTCTGCGGTCTTCAGGGCGCAGGCAATTCGAGGGAAGAGCGACAAGCTCGTCCCGCCACAACTCTGGACCCTCCCGCATCAGAACAACGCCGGCAGGAAACGAGGTAACACGCCCGCGGCTCTTCACCTCAGTGAAGTAAGCCGACCGCGAACCGTCGCGGGCGTGCAGGATGCCCGCAGAAGCCACGTGGCCGTTTAATCACGGCTGCATGCAGACGGCGGGCAGACGGCACTGAATGAATAACCGCAAACTCGAAAGGAATTATGACTGAGCGCCCAAACGCTTCAGATATCTGGAAGGAAATCGCGTGGCCTGAGGTCAAGGCGAGGGTCTTCCGCTTGCAGGTAAGGATTCACGAGGCTGCGCTGCGAAAGGACAGGAAAAGGTGCCATCAATTAATGCGGCTCTTGGTCGGATCGTGGGACGCCAAACGTCTAGCGGTTCGTCAGGTCGCCGAGGAAAATGGTGGAGCTGGCACAGCCGGGGTAGATGGCGTCAAATCCATCAGCCCTGCCGCGTGCCTCAAACTGGCCCGAGATCTCACGATTAGGGGGCCAGTAGACCCGGTATTACGCCGGTGGATTCCGAAAAAAGGGACCGCAGAGATGCGCCCTCTAGGGATACCCACTATTCGAGCGCGCGCCCAGCAGGCATTGCTCGTGCTGGCGCTAGAGCCGTGGTTCGAGGCGATCGCGGAGCCGGGGGTTTACGGATATCGCAAGGGCCGCGGGTGCGCTGATGCACTCTACCGGATCCGCTCAGGTATCCTACGGTCCCCGCGCTGGGTCCTTGATGCGGATATCGAGAAGTTTTTTGACCGGGTGGATCACGACGCGTTACTCGCGAAGGTGGACGCACCGGGATTCATGAAGAGCGCAATTCGGCGGATGTTGAAGGCGCGGATTCTTTGTGATGGAGAACTTCTCGACCCAGAAACAGGGACTCCCCAAGGAGGCGTGTTGAGTCCGCTACTGGCTAATCTGGTCCTTCACGGGCTGGAAACAATGCTAGCGCAGGCTCCCCATCAAGGAAAGCCGTGGCTCTGCGTCCGCTACGCCGATGACTTCGTTGTTCTCACGGACACCCGTGAGGATGCGGTTAAGGCGCAGGCGCTCGTCTCGGCTTGGCTCGCTCCCATGGGGTTGAACCTCAAAAACTCGAAAACTCGCATCGCCCACACCCTTCACCGGGTCGATTGTGCCCCAGCGGGTTTCGATTTCCTCGGCGTCAGGGTCTGGCAAAAGCAGCTTGGGAAGTATGGCGGCAAGGAAAGCCTCGGCAACGTAGTCACCTTGCTCCACCCGAGCGCGAAGAGCGTGGCGGCTCATGTCGCCTCGCTCGGCGAGCTATTCAGGTCCGTGCAGTGTCCGGAAGGGTTGATCTCCGCCGCGAATCGCAAGATTCGTGGTTGGGTCGGATACTTCCGGGCTTTTAATGCCAAGAGCGCGTTCTCCACGCTGGACCACCATCTCTGGTGGACGTCTTGGAAGTGGGGACGACGCAACTTCAAGGGGCTGGGAAAACGAGAGCGCAAGGCGAGGCTTTATCCAAAGGGCTGGCGATTTGAACCGGCCACGGGATACCGGCTTTGCCTCCACGCGGAAACTCCTATCCACCGGCACACGCTGGTGCGGAGCGACGCGCGCTACTTCAGCCGAGAATGGCACTACTGGGCCACACGCACTGGACGCTATCCGTTGGTTCCCGACGGGCTTGCTGCTCTGCTCAAGAGGCAGAACGGCAGGTGCATGGCGTGCGGTGATAGGCTCACGGGGCGCGTGATGGTGACGAGAGCGGCCAAGGACGGCCGCCTCAGCGCGTGTCATGCCCCGACCTGTTCAGAAGCGGTCAGCAGCGGCCGTTCGTAGCCCGGTGCGTCGAAACGGCGCCCGCCGGGTTTCCGGGTGAACCTTTCCCGCAAGGGAAGGGGGAGCCCACCAGTCGAGGTGGGGGGCTTCAAGCCCCCCTCCTCTTATTATCTGTATTCAAATCTGGATCACTTCCAACTCATGAAAAACAAACCCAAATCAGATCTCATCCCTATGTCCGTCGTCGCCAAGGCGGTCGACATTCCCATCTCGACGATGTCGAACTTCGTTCGCCGCGGGCTGAAGAGTTACCCTCATCCGACGGACCAGCGGAAAAAACTCATTAACATCGGTGAGCTTGCGTCCTTTCTCCGCACCGACGCGGCCGGGAAATACCGGGGCAGCGCAATCAAGATCCTGGCGGAGGCCTCTGCCGCGGGCACTCCCCAGACCTCGACCGATGCCGTTGGTGCTACTGCGGTGCCGGTGTTTCTTGCTCCCGATGCGTTGAATCAGGAAACTCATCCGCCGAAGCCGGAGACGACAACGGGCTCGTCTATGCCTATGTCGCTTCCTGCCACCGGTGTGGCCTCGGTTGCGCAGCAACCGGCCGCACTGGCATGTTTGGGTGGAGGCAAAAACCGGCGGAATGCAGACCCCAGGCCCCCAGGTCAGCTGAAGCGTTTCAAGCGCGAGGCCCGTCGCCTCGCATACGCGGAAATCGCTTGGGGTGTGCGTTACCTGCTAAGCCGTGCCGACCACATTCACGACACCGAGATGCGCAAGCTTCGCGACGAAAGCCGCGCTCGGCAGCGGGCGCATGCTGAAGACGAGACGATGGTGGCAAACTCAGGTGTGCTGCCTCCTCGCGAAGAGCGAGCGGCTTGATTGGAGACGGGATCGGATAAACACGGCGTGTGCTCGAAGTCTCACTGCGGAGTGCGACACCCTTGCGCTTCAGCGGGCGCGACTTCGAGGCACGCCGTTTTTGTTTCCCTAGTCGCTATTTCGTCACGACGCGCGTCTTGGAGAGTTGGAAATACGCTTTCGCTTCCGGCATGCCGGCCAAAGCCCGGTAGTGGGTGAAAAGCACCTCGTCTCCTTTTTGCCCCAGTCGCGCGCTCGTGAGTTGCGCGTCTTCGGTGAGAGCGAAGAGGTAACTGCCATAGGAATGGCGGAGCGCATTCGTGGGCCACTCACTGATCCCGGCGAGCATCCCGACTTTGGCGAGGAGGCGTTCTGACCGCTTGGGCGAGATCGGACCTTCCGCCTTCTTGAATGGCGCCAGCCAGGAAAGGGCAGCAGGCCCAAGGGGGATGTTCCGCAGCCGGCGCTTCTTCGCGATCCTGGCCGGAACCGTGACTTGCTTTCGCGCGATCTGAACATCTGCCCAAGTGAGCCCCTTCAGTTCCTCCGCGCGTATCCCGGCGAAAAGGCCAAGCACGATGTAAGGCAGCATGCCGTGCTTCTCCTGACTCTCATGCGCCGCGCGAAGTAGGCTCTTGGCTTGGGCAACCGAGAGGATTTTCGGCGGCTCAAGTTGGAAGACGGGTTTCGGGACCGCGCTCATCGGATTGTCCACCCGATACACGTGGCCGGGAGGATGGCGGCGGCCCCGCTTTCCTTGCGCGTAGGCGAAGAGCACGGACGCGTTGCGGTGGATGTTGTCCCGAGTGAGTTCAGAAATCTCGGTATCCGAAAACAGCCACTCCTTGATTTCGTCCGGGCCAATTTCGTGGATTTTCCTGTCACCGAAAGCCTGGAGGAATCCGTGGAGCCTCGCTTTGAGGTCCCTAATGTAGCGAGGACGCGCCTTCTGCTGGTCGCGCTTGTAGGCGATCATCTCCTCGAAAACTTCCCGGGCGGACTTGCTGTCGGCGGGGGCGCGGTGGTGCAGCCGGAAAAACTTCGCGGCATCGAGCAGCGACACGTTGAGCGCGCGCAGCTGATCCATGGCGAGACGGGCATCTTCTTTCTCGGCCGGAGAGAGCGTGAAGGCGGCGACACCCTCGTTGTGCCGCTCCGTGCGCAGCCGCTCTGCGTAGGTCTCCGCTTGCTCGGAACTCTCGAATTTTTTCCGGATCCGCGGCTCGATCACCGAGCCAGTGTCCACGACCCAGACCGTCTTTGTTTTCAGCTCAAGACGTCGAATGACCGGCCAGGAGCGGAGCCTGGTTTTCTTGGTTCTCGCCATCCCCCGACCTTAGCAGATCCCGTGGAATAGCGAAGTTTTTTGGCACGATTTTGGCACGAGCTTACGTAAGCAATTGATATTCAACGTTCGGACAGCGGACTCAAAATCCGCCGCCCCTTAAAGGCGTGTGGGTTCGACCCCCACCCCGGGCACCATTCTTATCCGGAGAGGTAAGGCCCGGAGGCCGAGGATATAAGGGACGGTTTTAGACGTTTCGTTTCTTTCCATCCGTCGCGCCTGGTTTATCCCGTGTCCGGTGCGAAGTTGCAGGGGGGCGCCGCGTTTGAGTCCGCTTTGACGCGTTTGGTTGGGGCGCGACCGATCGAGTCGCCGCACGGGCCGTCTCCCCGGCATGGGCGGGAGGGAATCCCGTATCTTCGTCCAGCCTGGGTAGCTTGCCCTTTTCTCCGCTCGTTCGTTCACGGCTTCCCCACCCAGAACGCGTGCAGCGCGGCGATGAAGCCGTGTTCGCTCCACCAGCGCACGAGCGCCTTCTGCTCGGTGCGCAGCATGATGTGCGCCCGGCCGCGCGAATCGAGATCCGCGGCCCCCAGCTCGATGGCGAAAAACGCCTCGGGCGCGTCGGCCGACGACGGCAGGCGCCAGTGCCCGGCGCTGCGCCGCTCGCGGCCGATCAGCACCTCGTATACGGAGTCGAGTCGTTGTGGATCGAAACTGTGGAGCAACATCGTCCAGCGTGCGTCGGCGCCGCCGCGCAGGCCGTCGACCCGGAAGTGCAGACTGCGCGGATGATACCAGAACGCGCGGCCCGGTCCGAAGGCGATGACGCCGTCGGCCAGTTCCAGGGCGGACACGCCCGGTTGGTGTGCCGCGATGCGGTCGTAGGCGGCCGAGCGGCTGCGCGTGCCGAGCATCAGCCCGGCGCCGCAGTGCACGCCGAGCACCGGCGTTTTGTCGCGCAGGGCCGGATGTTCCCGGGCACGCGCGTCGAGCGCGTCCGCGTGTCGGCGCGCGATTTCGGCGGCGTTGTCGGGCAGCAGCGCGCCCGAGATCCGCAGGCGCGTCTCGATGTCTTCCGCCGGAGCAAGATCGTCGACGCCGTAGTTCCAGAATCGATACCACCTTTGCAACGGGCCGAAGATCAGTTCGTGCTCGCCCGCCGGGAGCACGCCGAGCGGCCCCTGCGCGCCGTCGACCGACGTCTCGCGCGCCAGGCGCACCGGCACGCGCACCGCGTCGGTGAGCGGCGCGTCGAGGTGGAGATAGGTGTGCCGGTCCGTCTTCTCGCCGAAGGTCTGCATGATCCATCGTCCGTCGCGACGGGGGGCGCGCGCCGCCGGGGCCGGACGCGCGTCGAGCTCGACCGCGCCGCGCCAGCCGGCGGGCGCTTCGAGGAGCGTGACCGTCCGTCCGTCGTCGAGCGTCCGCAGCGGGATGCGCGCGAGGCCGGCGGCGACCCCGGCCTCGACATCCCACAGGGCGACGGGCACGGCGCGTGAGAGCGGATCGCGCGCGGCGATCCGCCAGCGTGCGGGCGAAACGCGGGAGACCTCGAGCTCGCGCGCGCAGTCGGCGGCGAAATCGGCCGGCGCGTGGACGTCGGCCGTGGCGAAACTCCACGGGCGCGTGTAGTCGTAATAAAAATACGGCAGCTCGGCGCCCTCGCGGATGAGCGCCTTGTAGTCGCCGCGCTCGAGCACCACCGAGTCGCCGGCCTGGCCGGGTTTGCCGTTTACGGTGACGCCCACCCAGATGTCGCGCTGGCGGAAGGCGCGGTCGGGCAACGCCGGCACGTGGCGATCGTAGTAGGCGCGCACGTCGTCGCTGGTCGCGAAGACGAGTTTCTCCGTCTCGGCCAAGGCGAACAGCCGCGCGAGACCGGCGCGGTTGTAGGCGGTCATGTCGGCGGTGCCGAAGGTGCGGCCGAACTCGAAGCCCGCCACGAAGAAGAACGGCTCGTCGCCGAGCGGAGTGCCGCCGCGGACGGTGTCGCCGAGAAACTGCCGGAAACGCGTCGACTCCTCCCCCGAATCGGCGGCGCGGATCCAGCGGGTGAAGTGCGAGGGGGAGAGCACGAAGTCTCCCCAGTGCGTGAGGTGCGGCAGGAGCACCTGGTAGTGGTTCATCGTGATGCCGATCACGCCGCGCCCGTCGGCGTCGCGTCGGCCGGCCTTGCGGAAGTCGTCGTCGGCGATCCAGAAGGGAGCGTTGGGCATGCCCCAGTGGTTGATCGCCCACTCGCCGTCGGACCAGTTCTGCTCCGGGCAAAGCGAGTGGATCACGCGGACGCCGACGGAGCGGCACGCGCGCGTGAGCAGGTTGCAGGGCGTGTAGGTGGCGATGCGGTCGAGCGGGGCGTAGCCGGCGGCGAGCCACCACGCCTGCAGGGCGCGGAGTCGCGTCTCGATGGCGTCCCGCGAGAGCGTCTCCCAGTTTGGATCGTCGTGCGCGAGTTCCGGCGAGATGCCGCCGAAGGCGTTGGACATCACGTGCGGATGGATGGCGTCGCCGTGCAGCCGCTCGAACTCGCGCCAGCGCGGATCGGCGGCGTTGAAGCGCGGCGGCCGGTCGGCGTGCGGCATCGTGACGTAGTAGTCGGCCGCGACGCGCGCGCCGTGGATGAGATCGGAAAAATCCTCGGCGGTGAAGGCGCCGACGGTGATCTGGCACACAGCCCACGAGCGATCCACGACCGCGAGCGGACGGCGCAGCGTTTCGCCGTCGTCGGTGACAAACTCGACCGCATGGCGCCCGCACGTCTCGGGTCTCCACGTCCAGGCCGCGCCGGCGGCGAGGCGCACTCGCACGGTCTCGACGAAGGCGCGGCCCGAGGCGGACAGCACGATCAGCTCGCCCGCGGCCGAGGAGGAGATCGTGACGGATTCTCCGATACGCAACAAACCGCCCGGCGAGACGGTTAGTCGCGCCGGAGTTTTCCGAGGGATGGAGGGGTTCATGAGGGGGTTTGCGGCGCCGGTTCTCACCACGGATTGAAGCGGTAGGGATCGTCCTCGGGGCGCAGGGGGCGGATGTAGAACGGATCGCGTGTTTCCAGCTCGGGTTCGCTCCGCAGCTGCGACGCGGGCGGCAGCCCGTCCGGCGCCGACCTGGGGTTCGTCTCGAACTTCGCGTCGCCGGGATCGCTGACCATCGCCCAGAAGCCGAAGCCCCCGCTGCCGGAGGCCACCTTGGCCTCGAGCAGGTTCCAGCCGGCCTTCAACGGCGCCTTGAAGCGGAACTCGCCGGAGAACGGGGTGCGCGCCCGGCGGCTTTCGCGGCTATGATCCACGTAAGCCTGTCCGTTGACGCGGAAGACCATCCAGTTGTCCGCGCCGACCGCGAACAAGGCGTCGCGCTCGCGACTGCTGTAGACGTAGGTGCGCGCGTAACCGATCTTCCCCATCTGCGGCGGCGAGATCCAGTCGAGGTGCACGCGTCCGGAGCTGCCGCGCGGGCCGTAGGTGCGCCAGCCGGCCTTGCTTGAGGCCACGGTGAGACCGGCTTCGCCGACCTCGCCTTCGCCGATGTTGGCGGACACGGCGCTGTCGTCGGTCACGCCGGAATCGGCGTCGGCATTCGCCGACTCCATCGGGAAGCGGCGCGCGAGCGCCGGGAAGGTGCCGTCCTCGACCACGGGATCGACCGTCGCCACGCTGTTGAACACGCGCCACGGGTTGACGTTGACCAGGGGGGCGAGGCGGCGCGGGTCGAAGAGGCGCGCGGCGACATCGCTGGCCGTGCGCGCGCCGAGATTGGTCAGCAACTGCCGATGGTATTGCACGGTGTGCCAGCGCGGTTTCTCGAGGTTGGCCGAGCCGTCGGCGAAGGCGGTCCAGTCGAGCTGGCTGAACACCACGCGGCCGGGGCCGAAAGCGCGTTCGAGGACGACGCCGTCGAGCAGCACGCGGGCGTCCGCGGGCTGTCCGTCCGGCGCGAAGCGCCGCTGCGTCACGAAGGTGCGCCAGTTGAGCATCTGCGGACCGATGCCGCGCAGCAGCTTGTCGGCGTCGGGCGCGACGCGCGCGGCCCGGACCTCGACCGTCTTGAGCGGCGCCAGGTCCGCGGGCGGTTGCGCCAACACGAGCACGACACCGCCCGTCTTCGCGAAGGCCTCGGCGTGCGCGCGGCTCTTCGCCCACGCGCCCGGACCGATCACAAGCAGGTGCCGTTCGGGATCGAGTTCGCCCGCGGCCTCGCCGACGCGCTCGGTGGCGAACGCCAGGGAACGGACGTAGTCCCATCCGGCGTCGTCGCCCGCGTAGCGCAGGCTCTTGCGGACCACGGTCTCGAAGGGCCGGTCCAGGGACCGCACGATGTTTGAAGCGAGGCGACGCGCGGCCGGGTCGAGGTCGGTGCGGCCGGTGATGTCGAACTGGCAGAAGAGCACCCCGCCCTCGCCGTGGCGCCACTCGAGCAGCGGGCTGTAGGCGAGGTCGAACTCGGCGTCGGCGAGCGGGGTGAAGGCGCCGTGGTGGGGCGTCTCGATGACGACCGAGGCGACCGCGCCCTGGTTGCCCCAGTGGGGCGGTCGGGCGAGCGGCCACGGCTTCATGCCGACCTTCGTCTTGGGCAGCAGGTCGGGTTCGCCGCGCCAGTTGGCGAGATCGGGGGCGCGCAGCCCGTCGAGCGCCGGATGGGCGCGATCGCGGGGGAAAACGTGGCGTGTAACGATGTCCTGGATACGGAGGCCGACGGCCTCGAGCGCCGCCGGCTTTTGCTCGAGCACGAGCACGCGCAGGCCGCGGGCCACGTCGACGGCGTCGAAGGGCAGGCGCTCGACCAGGCCTTCGCGGGCGACGACCAGCACGTCCGGTTGCACGCGCCGCAGATCCTCGCGCGTCCCGATCGGCGCGGCGTCGACGCCGAGCGAGCGCAGCCAGGCGGCGGACCCGCCCCGGGGATCGAAGAGCGCCCAGCGGGAGGCGACCGCGACGGCGGGCTGCTCGGGCCAGAAGGCGAGGTCCATGCCGTCCTCGACGCGGTCGCCGTCGCCGGTGAACACCAGCGTGAGGCGCGCGTCGGTGCGTTCGGAGACCTCCGGCNCGACAAGCGGGATGGGATGGCGGACGATGTCGCCGGGCTTGAGCGCGAAGTCGGTCGAGCCCTGTTGCAGCACGCGTCCCGCCGCCTCGAGCCGCCACTCGGCCTTGAGCGTGCGCGGGGAGTTTCCGTCCCAGACGACGACGGCGGTTTTCTCAAAATGTTCGCCGGAGCGGAACGCGTGGTCCTTGGCGGTGAAACGCGCCGGGGGGCCGCCGAGGAAGGCGAGCAGCGGCCGCATCGTCGCGCGGTAGGCGTGGTAGATCGGGTTGGCCCATTCCGGCGGGGCTTCGAGCGTGGCGCGCGCCTCCTCCTCCGTGAGCTCGGTGTAGAAGTAGCCGCTGCCCCGTTTGGGCTTCCCCTGGAGCGCGGGGGGCACGCCGTAGCCGATGTTGAAGTTCCACGGCTTCCAGCCGCCGGGCACTCCCCAGGCGCGCCAGTAACGGTTGGTTTCGGTGCTGAAGAGCGTGTCGAACTCCCAGTGCAACGTGAGGTCGGCGATCCGCCCCCACTCCTCGGGGCGGGGGCGTTTGGCGCCGCTGGCGAGGAAGTCGGAGACCAAGCTCACGTAGTCGTCGGCCTCGGCCTGGTAGGCTCGGTCGCCGAAGTAGGCCGCGTGCCATTCGGTGAACTGCGGGATGTTGAGCGGCTTCAGGAAGTTCGCCAGGTAGGGCGTGCCGTGCTCGATCGCCCCCCAGGGGATGTCGCCCTTCGCCGCCCAGTGGGAGGGAAACTCGATGCGCTCCTGAAGCGGGAGGAAATTGAGATACTGGTTCGGGTAATCGATCTCGCCGCCGGGGCCGCAGTGCTGGGCGACGATGCGCGTGGGATCGACGCGCTTGATGATCTCGTTGGTGCGGAGCGCCCACGTCGGCACGCGGTCCTCGCCTTCCGGCAGCATGCCGAGCCGTTCGGCGTTTTCGCGCGAGGCGCTGCCCGTGTTCATCGACGGGTTCCACATGATGATCGAGGGGTGGTTGCGCAGCCGTTTGAACCACAGGCGACACTCGCGCTCGTATTCGGCGAGGCCCTCTTGCCTCGACATGGCGGGGCGCACCAGGCTGACGAGCGGCGACGGCATCAGCAGGGCGAAACCGCGGCGGTCGGCGTTCTCCAGGACGTCGGGCGCGATGCGCCGTTGGCCGGGATTGTCCTCGTCGGAGATGATGAGCGAGCGCAGGCCGTTGCGCACGAACCACGCGCCGCCGTTGGGATGCCACTGCGCGGCGTTGAAGCCGATGCCCTCCCAGAAAAGCAGGGACGGCCAGTGCACGGAAATAACCGGCGCGAGGCGCAGGCGGACGGGCCGGCCGTTCATCATGATCTCGCGCCCCTCGACCCAGACCTCCCGGAATCCGAAGCTCTCGGGCTCGGGTTCGTGGAGCACGCGCCCCCGCGCGTCGAGCAGCGAGGTTTTGAGCCGATAAAGGTAACCGTCGCCAAGCTGCCAGAGCCGCGGCTCCGCCCAGGGAATCGCGACGGTCTGCGTGCCCTCGCCGGTGACCACGAGCGGAACGGTGACGGCCCCCGGAACCTGCCCCCCCCGGCCCTCCGTATCCAGGACCTGGATTCGGAGGGAGGCGGCCTTGGCGGCCAACCCCGACCTCACGTCCACGTCGACCGAAAGATTCTTTTCGCGAAACGAGGGCCGCGCGAACACGCCGGTGATCTCCGCCTCGGCGGGACGCGCCTGGAGCGTGACGTAGCCCGACAACCCGCCGGGGATGGTCTTGCGCACGGCCTCGAGCCCGCCCTTGGTGCCGCGGGCGATGGTGGTGAGCGCCTCCTTGCGCAGCGGCGTGTCGTCCATCGTGCGCGGGATGTCGCGCCACCAGCGCGTCACCCACAGCCGAAGGACCGCTTCCTTGCCCGGCGTGACGCGCGAGGTGATGTCCACCCGCGCCTCGGGACCGGCGAGAAGAAACGGCTCGCCGCCGTCGACCCACAGCAGCGCGTCGCACTCGATCTGGTCGAACTGCAACCACACCCGCCGGTCGCGCCACCCGGCGGGAATGGCGACGGCGCGCTCAAACCAGCCGTTGTCGTGGTCCTTCCACCGCTTCGTGTCGCGCGCCCAGTCCTGACGCTGCCCTCCCGGCCGTTTGATCATGCGCCCGTCTCCGCTGGTCCAGAGGAAGGGCGCGCGCACCGCCTCCCATCGCCCGCCATCCGGACCCGACGCCACGGACGCGCCGGGCTGGAACAGCCATTCCTCGATCCGGTTGTCGGCCGCCGACGGATGGAAGGCCGGCAACACCGCCGAGGCCTCGGCCGGACGAATCGCAATCAACGCAAAAAACGAAAACAGAACAAAACGCAGGGGGGAAAACGACATGGACGG
>Ga0065721_10005288_pt1 | contig 14722 bp, 11 predicted proteins | sample Mesricmetagenome_FD_59108 | JGI IMG/M metagenome (GOLD analysis project Ga0065721, IMG submission 59108) | Mesophilic microbial community from rice straw/compost enrichment Sample: eDNA_1 v2 (version 2) | ecosystem: Engineered > Solid waste > Grass > Composting > Bioreactor | place: USA: Davis... | reverse complement strand
TTTTTAGGCATAGGGCTGTACGATGATCCGAAGTGAAGGGTGTGTTGAGCAGTGGCATGGGCAGGCTGATGTCGTAGTCGTGGGGTATGGCGGCGCGGGTGCCGCGACGGCGATCACGGCCNCGGATTTGGGCGCTTCAGTCATCTTGCTTGAAAAAGCGCCCAAGGGNCATGAAGGCGGAAACACGCGGGTTGCGGCNCAAGGCTACTTGAACCCCTCTTCGCCGGATCTGGCGGANACCTANCTGAAGGCATTGTGCGGCCCCTACACCGTGCCGGATGCCATGGTGAAAGTCTGGGCACAGGAGATGTGCCGGAATAATGACTGGCTCGTGGAAATCGGTGGAGATCCGCAAGAGCACCAGTTTCAGCCCCAAGGCATCGAGTTCCCGGAGCTACCCGGGTCAGAATGCGTACACAAATTCCACCACGGCGACATCTTGGGATATTCAAAGACCTGGGAATTTCTCGCCAGTGCGGTCGAGTCCCGAGACATTGATATCTGGTATGGCTCACCCGCAAAGCACCTGATACAAGATCCTGAGACGGGCGCTATCCTGGGCGTTCGCGTCTTGCGTGATGGGCAGTTGATCAATGTCCTGGCTCGCAAGGCGGTGGTGCTGACTTGCGGCGGATTCGAGAACAACCAGGAGATGATTCGCAATTATTTGCCGAACATGCCTGTCTGCTACACGTCGGGCACACCCTATAACGAGGGCGACGGCATCAAGATGGGCATCGAGGTGGGCGCCGATCTTTGGCACATGAATAATTTCGCCGGGCCGACGATGGCGCTCAAGGTGCCGGAATATCCCACTACCTTCTCGCTGGTTCCACTCCATTTTTCGCACGAGCCGAAAGGTGGCATGGTGGTGGTGGGCCCGGACGGGAAGCGATTCGTCAACGAAAAATACAAGAATCGGCATGGCAAGATGTACCAGGCCGGAAACTGGCTGACGACGCGCATCCCATTGCCAATGTACATGGTCTTCGACCATGCCTTGTTCAGCGCGGGTCCGTTGCATGACGGAAAGCCCACCCATGGATGGACGCAGCTGATGTGCGATTACTCATGGAGCGAAGACAACCGGCGTGAACTCGCGCAAGGCTGGATCAAGAAGGCCGACAGCCTTTCGGAGCTCGCCGCACAGCTCGGGCTTCCCGCCAATAGCTTGGAAGAAACCGTGGCGCGATGGAATGCTCAGTGCGCGCAGGGGGAAGACGCCGACTTTGGTCGAAGCAAAATGGTTACGCCTTTCTCAGGCGGGCCGTATTATGCGATCGAGCTCTCGCCCACCATGCTTAATACCCAAGGTGGGCCGCGCCGTAATGAGCGGGCTCAAGTGCTTCGCCCCACCGGCGAACCGATCCCGCGTCTCTACAGTGCGGGGGAGCTCGGGTCGATTTACAGTTATCTGTATCAGGGCACGGGTAATATTGGCGAGTGTTTTGCATTCGGGCGCATTGCCGCGCGTAATGCTGTTTCGGAAACCGAGTGGGTATTGGCGAGTTTGACTGAATAATAAAAACCAGATTTGGCTGAATAACAAAAACAAAATGAAGAATCGGGAATCGCTCATCCTTATCACCCTGGCGGGTGTGCAATTCTCATTCGTACTCGGTTTCATGATGATGCTGCCCCTGGGGCCGCAATTCATCAGCGATCTCCACATCAATACGCGCGAGTTCAGTGCCATGCTGGCGGCCTATACCTTTGTTGCCGCCGGTTCGAACTTGCTTGCTTCGACGTATATTGATCGATTCGACCGACGCAAGCTGTTCCTGGTCGTGTACGGCTCGTTCCTGGTGGCCACGATCGTGTGCAGCGTGGCGCCGGACTACCCCAGCCTGCTCTTGGCGCGGGCGTTCGCCGGAGCAACTGGCGGCCTGTTGGGATCCCTGGTCCAACTGTTCGTGGCGGATCTTGTGCCGTATGAGCGCCGCGGCAAGGCAATGGGTGTCGTCATGTCTGCGATCTCTCTGTCGGCGGTCGTGGGCATTCCGTTCGCATTGTTCCTGGCAACGTTCTTTCCGCAACTGAGCTGGCGCGCCTCTTTCTGGTTCTTGAGCGGACTCGAGGTGATCATGCTGGCGGCTGCGTGGTGTGTGCTACCTTCCTTGACCAAGCACATCAAGCGTACGGAGCCCGCCAAGATATTGCAGGACATCCTGAAAGTCGCAAAGGACCGCAATCATCGAGGTGCGTTCGGCCTGATCCTTATGTTGATGATGTGCAGCTTCACGGTCACGCCTTACGTGCCGCTTTATCTCACACTTAATCTGGGTCAGCCCGAATCCTTCATTACGGTGGTCTACCTCTGTGGGGGCATCGCGAACTTCTTTGGTGCGCAGATTTTCGGCCGGCTCGCAGACAAATACGGCAAGCTGCGCGTGTTTCGCACCATCGCGTTCATATCCTTCATCCCGGTATTGGTAATCACCCATCTGCCGGTCGTGCCCTGGTGGCTGATCCTGGCGAATTCCATCCTTTTCTTTATTTTCGTCTCGGGGCGCATGGGCCCGGGTATGGCACTGATTAGTGCTGTGCCCAAGGATGATGTCCGGGGGCCCTTCATGAGCCTGGTCTTCACACTGCAAATGCTTTCATTCAGCCTGGCGAGCCTGAGTTCCGGTCTCATCATCCAACGGGCACCCGATGGCCAGCTGCTGCATTTCAACTGGGTGGGCTATCTCGCCGTGGCGTGCGGGGCGATGACAATCTACCTTGCCAATCGCTTAAAAGTGCCTAACTGAAGTAAGGTGGAAGCGCGGGCGGCGAAACACATATCTCGCTGCGATGATGCGGCAGGCCCTCTAGTAAAATCCGGGCTCATCCGAAACCGCTACGGTTCGAACGGCAAATCATCTACCACAACGAGAGCGATGAACTCTTTCAAATATGCGCGTGGCATTGTTGCGCTAAGCAGCTTCGTTTCAATTGCGCTGAGTGTGTATGGTGGATACGCCCTGTTTTCGCATGCGCTGTTCTGGGATATGTTGCATGGCTATCTCGGTGTGTTTGAAGCCGTCAGCAGGGGCGACCACAGCATATGGTGGGCGCAACATAATGAACACCGTATTTTTATTTCCAGGCTCTTGTTCTGGATGGATCTGTCCTGGTTTTCCGGGTCGCTCGTCTTTCTCGCCGTCCTGAATTACGCCCTGGTCATCTTCGCGTGGACTTTGGCCTGCTGCGCTTTGAAGGAGCGCATCAAAGCGTTCCCACATACCCGACCGCTGTGGGCCATGTGCATAATGGTTATGGCCAGCTGGCTGTTTTCATGGTCTCATCATGAAAACCTGTTGTGGGCGTTCCAGAGTCAGTTTTTCCTGGCCCAGAGCCTGCCCCTCGCCGCATTGCTGTCCTTGTACAAGGCGCATGATTCCAATAGAAACCTGTGGTTCCTGGCCGCCTGCTTTTTTGGTTTCTGCAGCGCAGCCACCATGGCGAACGGCGTGCTGGCCCTGCCCCTCATGGTTTTCCTGGCACTCATCGTGGGCATGCGCAAGCCCTGGGTCGTGGTGTTGTGCGCCTTGACCGCTCTCGAGCTATGGCTCTATTTCTCCGGTTATCACTCAATTCCCGGTCATGGTTCCTTGTCGCAGGCCTTGCGCGAGCAACCGATTGAGCTCCTGCTCTATGTGTTCGTGTATCTGGGCAATCCCTTCGCATGGATGGCGCGTAATCAGCCTGGCATCGGGGCGCTTGCCGGCGCGGTCATGGTCACAAGCGCCGTGTGGATGGCTTTTTCGGTACTCCGTCGCCGGAAGTCCGCAGCCCTGGAACTGTCCCTGCTGTGCTTCCTGCTCTATATCGGTGGCACTGCCCTCGGCACCGGGGGCGGGCGCCTGATTTTCGGTGTTGACCAGGCCTTGGCCAGCCGTTATGCCACCCCCGCACTATTGGCATGGGCCGCGTGGTTTGTTCTTGCGTATCCGGTGCTGGTGCGTTGGGGCGTCAACGTTGCGCGTAACCTGCTGGTGCTGGCGAGCGTGTTGCTGTGCCTGTTGAACGTACCGAAGATACTGTTCCAGCTGGAGTGGGCGCCGGCGATCAATGTGCAGCGGTCTGCGGCCATGTTGGCTCTTGAACTCGGCATCCCCGATGAAAAGATCATCAAGACCGTCATCTTCTCCAGCGAAGCCGGGCTTTCCGGCTCGCGCTACGCCGTGGAGCACAACGTTTCCGTGTTCGGCAGGCCGCCCGTTCGTGATCTGCGTGAACGCATTGGTACAACCTTGCCGCCAGCAGATGCGCCGCCGACACACTGCTTTGCTCACCTTGACAAGGCGGAAACGATCGAGGGCGTTCCAACCTATCGGCGTATTCGCGGGTGGGCGTTCGATCCGGCGGATTCCAGCAAGACGCAAGGATGGCTGGTGCTCGATACGCAGGATCGAGTCGTCGGCGCGGTGTTGTCGGGCTCGCCGCGGCCAGATGTGGCTCAGGCGTTGAACAGGTCTGCAGGGCGGGCAGGCTTCCTGGGTTACGCGGGCACTGAGTCTATGCAGGGCAAGGTAAGCCTGGTGAACTCCGCTACGGGTTGCCGCGTATCGTTGGCGGTACCTTGACCACGCCGCAGTGGCTCCCCGCGTGCGAGATTCACGATGGTCTGTGCCGGTAAATGCCAGAGAAGCCACGCTACGTGGCGGCTAGGCCGGCCATGGTAGCTGCTAAACCCCCGCTTTATTGAGCTTGCCGCGCTTCGAGTACCAGTATGGCGATGCTGCCCAGCAGGATCGCGAACCACAGCGTGGCAATGCGTATGGCCACGGCGGCGGCGGCCGCGACGGCGAGATCGGCGCCAAAGTGGCTAAGCAAGGCAACGATTGCCGCTTCGGTGGATCCCAGCCCGCCCGGCACCATCGATGCTGCACCGGCCAGCATGGCCAACGGGTAGATGGCGAAGGCGTCGAAGCTGGGCACCTGTATGTTCAAGGCGCCAAGTAGATTGGCAAATGCCCACCCGAGCAATGACCAGGCCAAGAGCCCCAGTAGCAGGGAGACGAGCGCATCCTTCCAGGTGAGCCAGTGCCGGGCTCCGCTCAACCCGTCGCGCAAGGTGCACACAATGGGCGTGGCAAACGCTTCCAAACGTCGGGGAACCATCCTCAATATGGCAGTAAGCCATTGGGGGCGCATCGCGAAGCCGGCAACGGCCGCCAACAGGCCCAATACAAAGGCCACTGACACCCAGAAGAAGTAGGATCCTGCACCCGCCAGGCATGACAGCGCCAGCACGCACAGCAAGTCGCATCCGCGCTCATAGACGAAGGCCGCCAGGACGCGGTGTGCGGGTACCTCCATGGGCGCGTGGTAGCGGATGCGCAGCAGTTCACCCACCTTACCGGGGCTGGCGGTGAACGCGAAGCCGCTGATGTAGGCGCCGAACCCTTCGGCCACCGGGATACGGTGGCCCGCCCGGCGCAATAGCCAGCGCCAGCGCACATAGCGCAGCGCGATGGAAAGGAACGCTGCAGACAGCAGCAAGGGCATCGTGCTCGCGATCGTCGGCAAGACCGCGAACACGTTATTGCGGGCGTCGATCCATAGCAGGATCACGGCGTACACACCCGTCAGGGTGAGAAGGCCAATGACCGGGCGACGCAAAGTCATGGCAGGGGCGCAGGGGTCAGTGCGACCGGAACGACCATCGCTTGTGTCCGATATAGCTGGTGAAGACGGGCACCACCACGCCGCAGGCGTGTGCAATTTCGGGGGCGAATTGGGTCACACCCAAGGCGGGCAGCACGTAGTAGGCAAGGCCCACGCTGACCAGCCATGTCTGCACGACAGCGGCTAAGTTCACCAGCGTGAAATAGAACGCGGATCGGTGCAGTGCCTGCGTACTGTCCGTGAAGACAAAGAGGCGTGCCAGGATGAAGGCGGTAAGCATCCCGGTCAGGTAGGCCACGACGATAGCGGCCGAGTACCCCATCCATTGGTTGTACACGATGCGGCTGCCGAAGTTCACGGCGGCCGCGATCCCGCCTGTAAAGAGGAAGGCCAGGAACTGGCGAGACAGGAAGACGCTGCTCATGCGGTGGCGTCTTTCGCCATGCGGCGACCAAAGCCCAGGCTCTCTGATATGCCGCGGTCTTCCGGGTAGTAATAGGACGTATCCGCCACCCACAGGCCGTCGACCGGCAGCTGCACCGGCGGCAGGGTGTCCAGGTAGCCGGGTCCGCAAATCGGCTGGGCATGGCGATAACGGCTGGCCCGAATCGCGATGAAGTCGCTGTCCTGTAGGCCGGGATTCACCTTCTTCAGGTAGCTGCGCACTTTCTCGGTGAACGTGCTGTCCGGATCCTGGTACTTTGGGTGTTCCCCCGGCATGTAGAACGGCACGTACACGATGTGGTCATTGAGAGGACGCAGGTTCGTGTATTCCACGATGCCCGGGACATCCATGTCCGGGTCGTTGGTGTTCAGCCAGAAGTTGCCCGTGACCGGCTTGCGCAGTTTCGCAATCACGCACACCACCGCGATGTTCTTCAGGGCGCGGTATTTGGCCAGGATGTCTTCGGGCAAGCCCGGCATGATGCGCGGAACATAGGGCATGGGCACCGTGCTGATCACGCGGTCGAAGGGCTCGAACACACCCCCGACTTCCACGCCTTGCAGCTTGCCATCGCGGATCACGACCTCGTTTACGGGGGACTTCAAGCGGAATTCCCCGCCGCGCGCTTCAATCTGGCTTTGCAGGGCGCTCAACAAGGTGTTGGAGCCACCTTCCAGATAACCCAGTTTCTCGCGGAACAAGTCATAACGCGAGCGACCGATGCGGCGGATCCGGCTCCAGATCCATGCTGCGGAGAGCTTGTCGGCGTAGTCGTAAAACTTCAGGTCGAAGAGCTTCCGCCACAGGACTTCATACGCTTCGTCGCCCACCCATTTGCGGATCCATTGCGTAGCTTCCTTGTCGTCGAGCGGCTTCCAATCATTGCGCTTGGTGGACAGGAAGGCGTGCAGGCCATAGCGAAACTTGGCCGCCATGCTGAGCCCCTGGAACTTCAGCAGGGCAACGGGGTTCCCCCAGGGTTGCAACCGCCCCTGGTACCAGTAGCCCATCTTGGTTTCTTTCCAGCGCATCTTGTCCTGGATGCCGAGCTCTTCCAGCACCTTCAGGAAATCGAGGTCGGAGATGCAATGAAAATGGTAATAGCGCTCGATGTCGAGGCCGCCGAAGTCGAAGGTCGCGGTCATGCCGCCGACACGGTCATCGGCCTCGAAAATGACGGGCTCGTAGCCGTCCTGCACGAGTTGCCAGGCCACACCTAAGCCCATCGGGCCCGCGCCCAAAACGGCGATGCGAGGTTTCTTATCACTCATTCAAAACTCCAGCACGACTTTGCTGTACCGCGGGTCCGTNAAGGTTTCCTTCACCGCTACTTGGAACGGGGTGCGTTCCACACCAAAGAGNGTGGGCCANTCGATGACGCGGAACTCATCGGGGGCCACCAGCGCTTCNAGCTGTTGCGTNGTGAAGGGCGGGTTGCGATCGAACCAAGACCATACCCGCAGCAGGAAGTGGAACAGGCCGTAGGGGATGTGCAGGATGAAGGCCTTGGCCCCCGTCACGCGCTTGATTTCGCGGATGATATCGACGTAATCGATCTTCTCGTGGCCGGAGATGTCGTAGATGCCATTGTCGGCGCGGCCCTCGATGCAACTGATGATGATGTTGCAGAAGTCGCCCACGTACAGTGGTTGTCGCATGAAGCGGCCATCGCCCGGGATCGGGAACACGGGAAGCTTCTGCATGAAGCGCGAGAGCCAGCCGAGGTGCTTGCGGTCGAACCAGCCGAACATCAGGGTGGGGCGCAGGATCGGGCAGGGGATCCCGCTATCCAGCACGAGCTTTTCCTGTTCACGCTTGCTGCGTGAATAGAAGTCGTCCGCCACGGATTCCACCACCGATGAGCTGATGTGGACCAGGCGCGGGTTGCCATGCTTGCGCATGGCATCAAGAATGTTCCGGCTGGCATCGACGTTGTTGCGCACGAAATCCCGGTAGTCGGTCCCCCCGATCTGCGCCTGCAGCATGACCACGACATCGGCGCCCTCGAAGTGCGCTTCCCATTCACCGGGTTCGGCCAGGTCTGCGTACTCGGCGACGATGCCCGGCTGCACCTGGCGCAGCACTTCAAGGTTGCGGCGGTGCTTATCGAGCACGACGATATTCGTGTAGCCGTTCTGGCGGAGGCGCGCCACAAGGTTCTGGCCTACAAGGCCTGCGCCACCCGGCAAGAGAATCTTCCTGTCTTTCATGGATGCGGTGAGCGTACTCAGATGTCGAGCTTGTTGAAGATGAAGCGAGGCAGGTGGCGAACGACCATCATGATGATCGCCCACTTCATGGGTGCGTAGACAACGGCCTTGCCCTGGTCCATGCCCTTCACGATGTCGGCGGCAACCGCTTCCACGGGTGCCATGCGGGCACCCTTCGCTTGCAAGTGTTCCGTCATGGGGGTGGCGGTGGGCCCAGGCTTGATCAGGGTGACCCGCACGGGCGAGCCCGCCAGTCGGTGCTGAAGCCCTTGGGCATACCGGGTGACCAGCCCTTTGGCCGCACCATACACGTAATTGGCCCGGCGGCCACGGTCGCCCGCGACCGAACCGATGATGCCCAGCGTGCCGAATCCCGCTTTCGCCATGCGACGCGTGATGGCTTCCGCGTACAGGGCAGGCGACACGCCATTGACTACCAGCGCGGTATTGCACGTCTGCAGATCTCTCTGGCAGGCCGCCTGGTCAGGCAGGGAACCATGGGCGATAAGCGCCACGTCGATACGTCCGCCTAACCAAGCTTGTTCCACCGTGGCTTCGATGCCTTCGGCCGTGTCGAAATCGCCCTTCAGAAGGGTGATGTCCGCTTGCGGCGCCCGTACCTTCAAGTCGGTCGCAATGGGCTCCAGGCGGGACACATCTCGCCCCACCAGTACAAAGCCGGCTGCGCCACGTTCGGCCCACATGCGGGCGCAATGCTGCGCCATCGCCGATGTGGCGCCGATGATCAGAATTCTCTGGCCGGAAGCCGCCATAGTCATATACCTGTTAGTCGTCGGGACATGGATGAACTGATACCCGGGTCGCGCCACGCTGTAAATTCAGCCAGGCGGGGATAGCCGGCGGCAAACATCTCGGCCGACATGCGCGCATCCTTGGCTGGATACAAGCGGCCGCCGGCCTGCATGACGAGATGGTCGAGCCGCTGGAACAAGGATTCGTTGCCGCCGGACAGTGCCGGGAAATCAAGGGCCAGCGTGATGCCGGGCTGGGGAAAGCTTAGCATTCCCTCCGAAGGCTTCTGGCCGAAGGTCTTCAAGACCGCCAGGAAGGAACCTTGGCCACTCGCCGCGATCTCTGCCAGGATTTCCTGTATGGCCTGTTCGCCGCCCTCCCTGGGGACCACGCATTGATACTGGTGGAAGCCCTTGGGGCCGTAGATTCGGTTCCAGTTGCCGATGCCGTCCAGGGGATGGAAGAAGGGGATGTAGTGCGCCGTCGACCTTCCGGCCTTGAAAGCCTGCAACTGGTAATAAGCCGTGTTGAAGGGGCGCAGGGTCAGGCGGTTTACCAGCGACACGGGCGGGACGAAAGGCACCGACAACAACCCCTGCTTTGGTGGCCGCCAGTCGCTTCGATCACTGTGGTTGGCGCGCATGAAGATGCCCCGGCCCACACGGGACAGGCAATCGATCCACGACACCGTGTGTTCCCAGCCGGCTTCCGATGTGTCGGCGAGCTCGAAAAATTCTTGCAGGTCGTCGAACGGGATGATTTCCGTGTCCAGCCACGGGCCTTCCACGCGGCGCAACTGCACGCTCGCGCGCACGATGAGGCCGGTCAGGCCCAGGCCGCCCACGGTGGCTTCGAACAATCCACGGTTCTGTTCCCGGTCGCACACGAATGTCTCGCCGGTCGTGCGTGCCAGGGTGAGCGAACGCACGTTATGGCCGAAGGTGCCGAACACGTGGTGGTTCTTGCCATGTACGTCGTTCGCAATGGCCCCGCCCACCGTGATGAGCTGGGTGCCGGGCACAACGGGCAGCATCCACCCGCGCGGGATCATCAGGCGCTGGATGTCGCGCAGCAGCATGCCCGCCTCGCACTCCAGCAAGCCCGATTGCTCGTCGAAGCGGATGTATCGATCCATGCCCCGGGTATGCCACATCCTGCCGCCCGGGTTCAGGCAGACATCGCCATAGCTTCTTCCCATGCCGTAGGGCAGGGCGCTTCCGGGCCCACCCAGCGTGCCCGCAGCTGCGGATATTTGTTGCGGCGCGCGCCCGGCGTCCGAAAGCGAGACCGCCGTGTGCTCGCAGGCAGCGAGGCGCCCCCAGGAATACGCTACAGCCATGGCCAATCCACGGTACCCATCGCCATTACGGCCACAAATACTGCGCCGGCAGCGAGGCTACCGCGGTCCTTCAAGGCGAAGACCACCGGGTCGTCGTGCATATTGCCACGGTGAGCCTGCAGCCAGACCCAGCTCACCCAGAAGAGCATGACTGGCACGGCGCCCCAGATAAAGGCCGGCGTTCCGTAGAGCTGCAAGACCTGGTCGCTGTTCAGGTACAGCGCCAGCACCAATACCGCCGCATATCCCGCGGTCACGCCCATGGTTTGGATCAGGCCGACGTCATCTGTGTGATAGGCGCGGCCATGCGCCTTGCCGCCGCCACGCTCCTGCTGAACATGCAGCTCGGCGTAGCGTTTGACGAAGGCGAGCGACAAGAAGAGGAAGACCGAGAACGCCAACAGCCAGAACGACAACTGCAGGCCTGCTGCTGCCGCACCGGCCACGATGCGCAGCGTATAGAGCAAGGCCAGCACAATGCAGTCGAGTAGCAGCACGCGCTTCAGCCCCCAGGAATAGGCAGCGGTCAGAACAAAGTATGCGGCCAACCAACCCATGAAGGCGGTGCCCACGTTCCAGGCAAGCACGGCGCTCAGTATCAACAAGCAGGGGGCAATACAGACCCCAAAGACCGTGGGCAGGTCTCCTGAGGCAAAGGGCCGCTTGCGCTTGCGTGGATGCAGGCGATCGCTTTCCAGGTCAGTCAGGTCATTGACGATGTAGACCGAAGACGCGCACAGGCTGAAGGCGAAGAACGCGAGCAGGGTCGCGAACCAGCGTTCCGGTTCGGTAAAGGAGTGGGCACCCAGCAGTGGGATGAACAACAACAGGTTCTTCATCCATTGATGGACACGTAGCGCCTTGTGCCAGACGCGCAGCTGGTTCGAGGCGCGCGGGAATACGCGCTCCACGGACGACACTTTCTCTGCCTGCTTGGCGAGGGAAGCGGGGGCGTTGACGACAATTGCCCGATTGGCGTGTTGCCAAACGGGCAGGTCGTCCGTGTGGTTGCCGGCGTAATCGAATCCCCCCGTCCCGAAGCGCTGCACCAGGGCCTTGGCCTTGCGGGTACTGGAAAGATTTGTCACCCCATCGCTGGCCATCACTTCATCGAAGATGCCCAGGTGGGCCGCGATGGCGCGCGCATATTTCTCGTCGCTGGCGGTGCACAGGATCAGGCGCCGACCCGTCGCTTTCTCTTCGTGCAGCCATGCCAGGAACTCCTGGTGGTAGGGCAGGCACTCAACGCAGAAGTCGACACGCTCAGCCAAGCGACGTTTCAAAGCAGCCTTGCCGGTAGCCAGCCAGGCAGGGATTTGGAACAGAGCGGACGGGTTGTCGCGCGCGGCACGCAATGCCGACTCGTGCAGCATGTCAGTGCGCAGCAGCGTCCCGTCCAGATCAACAACCAGAGGTTTCACTGGACTGCCTTCAAATGGGTTACGGGAGGCGGGCCCATTATAGATTCTTGCCGGAACGGGCCGCCGCCTGCCGCAGGTCTTCATCGAGCACGATATGGCGGTGGCGCGAGCTCCCCCACGCGTCGAAGTTAGTGATGCGCTCTAACACTTGGCGGAAGTCGCCGCCCTGATGCAACGCCAAATCGACCAGGGGGCCGATCAGCGTGTGCGGGTCCAGCGGCATCACGCCCTTTTGGTACAGCGCATGGAAGTCCTTTGCGAAGGCTTCAATGCCCGCGGTGATCTCGCTTGCGACGTCGTTGTGGGCGCTGATGGCTCCGCGGCCGGCGTCGGTCACGGGCACGACCTCGCCATTGACCATATCGAGGCCAATCACGGAGTCATGGGGGGCCGAGAAGAATTGCTCGACGATGACCCGATTTTGGTAAAGGCCGGACGCACGATTTCCATGCCCGTCCACTATGGCGCGCATCTTGTGCTGGCCTTCGCGCTGGCGACGTTCCGGCGTATCCGCCAGGCAGAGGTAATAGCCTTGCACGGTAATGTCCATCAATTGCGCAAGGCTGCGTTCGAATGCTTCCTGGGTAGTGCCGTTCCAGCCCACGTCCACCAGGGCGACCCGGTGCCCCGGGCGAAGACCATGGTCGAGCAGGGAACGGTAGAGCGCATGGCGATTGCGCGCGCATACCTTCAGGATTTCCCAGCGGTAGGCGATCAGGAATTTCGCCAGGGCGTCGTACAGCGGCGGAGCCACGCGTACCTGTTCCCCCAGCCCGAGCTGGTTCATGATGGCTGGCGTCGGGGGCGCTACCCCGATGCGTTCCAGCAGTTCACCGGGTGCCAGGCCATCGGCTCCGGATAACAGGAAGGGGATGAACTCCCGGAAGTTCTCCTCGTTCATCGCCGCGAGCGAAAACGCCGTGCGCGAACCGTAGAAGTAACTATGGCTGCAGGGCCATTCCTGTTCCAGGATATCGGCGACCCGTTCCAAGGCATAGCCATCTCGCGACACGAACAAAACATGGTCGATCGAGTCGGCTTCGCATTGCCGGCGTACCCATTCCAGCAGGCCGACGGTCGCAGGCCCACCGTAGAGGTAACCCAGCTCCTGGAAGCTGTAGGCCTCAAGCTGCGGAGCATGTGTGCGACGCATGCCGTAGCTCAAGGAACTGGCTACGCACGCATTATGAACGGGCTTGCGCGTCCATGAGGCCTGGTAGTGGAAGACCTGCAGACCCGCCTCGCGGGCCCGCGTAACGTCGCCGATCGGGTTGTCGCCGATGTGCAGCAGCTGCGCGGGGGCGACGTCGAGCTCTCTGGCCACGACGCGGAACAAGTCGCCTCGATCGCGTTTGGTGGCATCCCGGTCGCAGGATGCGAATACGGGAACCACAGGCAGGCCGTGCGCCTTGAGTGCGTCCTCGAAAAAACGGGCCGGCAAATACATGTCGGACGTAATGACGACCCGCGCGCCTTGGGCTAACAGCTGCTCGTAGAGCCACACCATTTCGGTGTTCGGGTAGCACAGCGACAGCTCGAGCTCATATTCCGCTCGTTCCAGCGCATCGCGTGGAACGCTCAAGGACGGCATGCAATCGTAGATGCCCTTCAGGGAGATCTCGTTCCTGCCCTCGGCCTGCATCCGCTTGAAGGCCCCTGCCTGCGCCTGTTTGCGAACACTGCGAAAGTCGGGGATGCCAAAGCGCATGCCTAACAGGTCGAATGCGTCTTCGGGATCGAGCAGCGGCCGAATGAACAGCGTGTCGAAAAAATCGAACGAAACGGCAGCCGCCTGCTCTGCGAGAGCTGCCAACGAATGACTGCCCTGGAACGCGACCCCGTCGGGGACTGCAATTTCCTGGGTGGGGGGCTCGGGAACAGAATTCAAGCGGGTACCTCGAAATTCAGGCCGTTGGGGTGCAGGTTCACGTTGTAGAAGGGATCACGCTGGAAATAATGCGGGTTGCGCAGGTACAGGAGCTTGAGCTCCTTTTGCAGCCGCGCGGTTTTCTCAGCGTTCGCGGCGTCCAGGCCGCGAGATATGGACTCGTGATGCACAAGGCGTACAGCCGGGACGACGATATTGTAGAAGCCGGCATCCACCAGCCGCATCGACAGGTCGACATCGTTGTAGGCAATGGGCAGCGCTTCGGCAAAGCCACCCACTTGGTCGAACTTGCGGCGTTCCACCATCAAGCAGGCGCCGGTCACAGCCAGCCAGTTGTACTCCAGCAAGTTCCGCATGAAATAGCCGGGGTGATCCGGATGCAGGCCCAGCATGGCGTGCATGGGGCCATTGCGCAGGTTCAGGATGCCCGCGTGCTGCACGGCCTTGTTGCCGGGGTACAGCAGTTTCGCTCCGACGGCCCCGATGTGCGGCAACTGCGCATATCCGCCCAGGCGCTGCAGCCAGTCGTCTTGCAGCACTTCCGTGTCGTCGTTCAGGAAGAGGAGCAGGTCGCCTTGGGCATGTCGGGCCCCGATGTTATTCAGCTCGGAATAGTTGAAGGGAGCATCGTGGCGAATGACGCGCGTGCGCGAGTCGCCAGACAGCGACTCCAGGTAGGCCAGGGTCTTCGGCTCGACCGAGCCGTTATCCAGCACGATGATTTCGTAGTTGCTGTAGCCGGCATGGGCATGGATGGAGTCGACGCACTGCTTCAATATGGCGCCGTTGTCGCGGCTGGGGATGATGATGGACACCATCGGGTGACCCTGCAGCGCATAGTTCACGCGGAAATAGCCGGGTACCTGCTCCACGGCCTCGACCTTGCCCACCAGGCCACGGCGCTGAAGCGCATCCCGGCGAGCCTTCTGCGACGCTTCCAGCACATAGGGCTTGGCCGCGATGTCGGATGCCGTCGAGGCGGGGATGATGCGCCAGTGGTAGAGCACCTTCGGCACATGGCTGATCTTCTTGGTGTGCTCAGTCAGGCGT
>Ga0065721_10002115_pt1 | contig 14726 bp, 13 predicted proteins | sample Mesricmetagenome_FD_59108 | JGI IMG/M metagenome (GOLD analysis project Ga0065721, IMG submission 59108) | Mesophilic microbial community from rice straw/compost enrichment Sample: eDNA_1 v2 (version 2) | ecosystem: Engineered > Solid waste > Grass > Composting > Bioreactor | place: USA: Davis... | reverse complement strand
CGCGCTTCTTCCTGCAACAGGGCGAGCGCGCGCCGGACAGCGACGGCGCGCTGTTCGCGCCGCGCCCGCTGCGCGCGGCGGTGCACGGCGCCTGGGGCATGGCCGAACGGCGCAAGGCTGGTGGCCTGGGCATGGCGCTGCTGGGCGCGGTGGCCGTGGCGGCGGGGATGGCAAGCTGGCTGCTCTCGGGCGGGCGGCGCAACGGGCGCGAGCAGGCACGGCTGGGCGCGAAGCGCTGAGCGGCGCGGCGGAACCGGCAGGCAGTACGACGAAAGGCAACGATGAGGACGGTGGTGGTGTTCCAGGGCGGTGGCGCGCTGGGGGCGTTCGGCGGCGGCGCGTGGGCGTCCGTCGCGCCGTGGCTGCGGGCGCGGGGCGACCGGGTGGTGGCGCTGGCGGGCACCTCCATCGGCGCCGTCAATGCCGCCGTGGCGGCGCGGCAGCTGCACACGGCCGATGCCGGCGTGCAGGCGCTGCTGCACCTGTGGCGCCACGAGATCGCCACGCCCTCGTTCCCGTTCCTGGGTTTCGCGGTGGGCGACAGCCGCCATGCCGCGGCGCTGCGGGCGTGGAACGGCCTGCTCACCGGCATGCTGCTGGGCACACGCAACCTGTACCGGGCGCAGCCGTTGCACTGGTTGCCGTGGGCCGGCGCGAGCCGGATGGACTACCCGCTGTACGACCGCGGCGCGATGTGGTCGCTGCTGGAGCGGCAGGTGGGGCGCTACGCCAGCGTCACCGCCGCGCAGCCGCTGCTGGCCGCGGGCGCGGTGGACCTGCTCTCGGGCGAGCTGCGCCTGTTCGACAGCGACGAGGCGCCCATCGGGGCGGCGGAGCTGGCGGCCAGCTCGGCGATTCCGATGGTGTTCGAGCCGGTGGAGATCGGCGGGCGGCACTACTGGGACGGCGACGTCACGCGCGACTCGCTGCTGCCCGGGCTGCTGGCGCGGCTGCGCGCGAGCGGGCGGCTGCGCGAAGGCGAGGCCCTGCAGCTGGTGAGCATCGAGCAGTTCCCGCGCGCGATGGCGGCGCTGCCGCGGTCCGGCGCCGAGTTGCGCTGGCGGGCCATGAGCCTGATGCAGGTGGACAAACTCGTGCCGCCGAAGCTGCCGGAGGTGAAGCGCTGGATCCGCATCACGCGGCCGCCGCTGCCGGAGGACGCGATTTCCGCGGACTTCGATTACTCACCCGAGCGGCTGGAAACCTTGATCACGCAGGGGCGAGACACGGCGCGCGCGGCGCTGGTGGGGTCGCTGGCGGGAGTGGAGGAGACGGGGGCGGGGAGGTAAGGGGCTGCCGAACGTTGGGCGGGAGCTGAGTTGCCTCACCAATTGCTGCGTTACTCCCGCCTTCGCGCAGTGCAGTCCGGGGAATGTCGGCGCGGCGTCGGTGCCGGCGTCGGCCGCGCCGCTCACTGCCCGTCGCTGCGCTGGCCGCCGTTGGCCTCGCGCCCGCCGTCCGGGTCCAGCGGCTGCTCCGCCCAGCGCTGCACCCACTCGACGATGCGCCGCACGCCGTCCAGGCGGAACGAGGGCTTGCCGTCCTTGAGCACGTGGTGGTCGCCACCGGGGTACAGCACCATCTCGCACGGCGCGTCGGTGGCGCGCATCAGGCTCACGAAGAGCTCCTCGGACTGGCACTTCGGACAGCGCTCGTCCTCCTTGCCCTGCAGGATCAGCGTGGGCGTGCGCGCCCGCTCGATCTCCGTCATGGGAGAGAGCCGCCGGCTGGTCTCGCGGTCGATGCGCGGGGTGCCGCACATGTCGTAGGGATCGCTGTAGTAGCCGCTGTCGCTGGTGCCGTAGTGCGTCTCCAGGTTCGTCACCGGCGCGCACACCACCGCGGCGCGGAAGACGCGGCAGTGCCCGAGGGCCCAGGCCGCCATGTAGCCGCCATACGAGCTGCCGGTGATCGCCAGCCGCTCGTCGGCCAGGCCCTCGCGCTGCAGCGCTTCGATGATGGCCAGGATCTGCGGCAGGTCGTACTCGCCCCAATGGCCGCGCAACCGCTCGGCGAACTCGCGCCCGTAGCTGCTGGAGCCCACGGTGTTGGGCACCACCATCAGCCAGCCGCGCGCGCACAGCACGGGCCAGAACGCATGGTTCTGGAAGCTCAGGTCGGCATAGCTGGCCGGGCCGCCGTGCACGTCCACCAGCACCGGCATGGGCCCCTGCGTGTCGCGGGCGCGGATCAGCCATGCATCGACCTGTTCCATGCCGCCCTTGCCATCGGGCACCTGGAAATGCCGCACTTCGGCATGCAGCGGCTCGCGCTCGTGCCACCAGGTGTTCAGGCGGCTCAGGGTCTGCTCGTGGCGTCCGTCCAGGTCCGCGGCGCCCAGCTCCAGCGGCGCGTCGCCGCTCTCCCAGAAGAAGGCCATTCGGGAGCGCGCCACCGCGATGCCGCCGAGCTGCCGCTCGCCGTCCACCAGCAGGCGCCGTTCGCCCCCGGGCACCGACAGGCTCACCAGGTGCTGGCGCCCGCGCTGCGCCAGCAACAGGCGCAGCTGCGCGCTGTCGGTGCTCCAGTACAGGCTGCTGCTGGGCACCACCTCCAGGTCGTCGCCGCCGAGCATGCGCACCTGGCCCGAATCCGGCTCGGCCAGCCACAGCTGCATCTTGGCGTCGCCCTCGTCGATGTTGCCGGTGAAGGCGATCCAGCGCCCATCGGGCGACCACCGCGGCGCGCTCGCGTTGCCCTGCTCGTGCGTGAGCTGGCGCGCGTGGCCGCCGTCGGCGTCCGCCACCCAGAGCCCGGTGCGGTGCGCCAGGCGCCCCTCGCGCGTGCGGCTGTACACGACGCGCCGGCCGTCGGGCGACCACGCCGCGGAGCGCACCTCGAAGGCGCCCTGCGTGAGCTGGCGGTCCTCGCCGCTGGCGATGTCGAGCGTGAAGAGGTGGATCTGCTGCGCCAGCAGGTAGCCCACGCCGTCGAGCTTGTACGGCAGCCGCCATACCACCTCGGGCGCGTCCGTGTCGCGGGGCTGGTCCAGCTTCGAGGGCGCGCCGCGCGCCTCGGGGTCCACGTCCACGATGCTGGTGAGCAGCAGGCGGCGCCCGTCGGGGCTCCATTCGAAGGCCGACACGCCGCCCTTGAAGAAGCTGATCTGCCGCGCCTCGCCGCCGTCGGGGCGGATCAGGAACACCTGGTTCAGGCCGGCACGGTCGGAGATGAAGGCGATCCGATTGCCGTCGGGCGACCAGCGCGGCTGCCTGTCCTGGGAGGTGCCGGCGGTAAGCGGGCGCGGCTCGGCGCTGCCGTCCAGCGGGAAGAGCCAGAGGGTGCTGCGGTAGCCGTCGCTGTCGCGATGCGGGCACTTGACCGCGCACACCGCCACGTCGTGCGCGGACACGGCGTGGATGTCGTCGATGCGTTGTTCGAGCAAAAGGTCTTCGACCCCGAAGGATGCGGTGGGCATGGCGTCTGACTCCAGCGACGCCGCGCGCTCCTCGGCCGGCATCGACGGCACGTTGATCGATGAAGGAATCGGGTGTCCCGGCGCCGCGCACGGCACCGGGACCGGGACCGGGCCGTCAAGGCCCCATCAACGCCAACAAGCGGACTGCGGAAGCCGCGCTGTCACTCGTCCTGGTTGCGCTCCTGGTTCTGGTTCTGGCCTTGCTGCTGCTTGCGGTTCTGGTCCTGGTTCTGCTGGTTGCGGTTCTGGTTGTTCTGCTCCTGCTGCTGGTTGCGGTTCTGGTTCTGGTTTTGCTGGTTGCGGTCCTGCTGGGTCATGTCGAACTCCTGTGGTTGCGGTTGCCGGCGCCATGGGGCCGGTCACTGGAGCGGAGGCAAACCCAGGTCCCAGCGCGGCCCGGGCCGAATACCGGGCGGGCCAGGGCAGGCGCCTTGTCCGTTGAAGCGCGCCACCCAGCGCGGGGAGTGCCGACGCCCGCTGCGCGCTTCCCGCTCCCGAACCCTGAAGGTGCGGCCTTGTCGAAATTCCCCCTGCGCGGCGGTACGCGCCCGGGCCGGGCGTTTGCTGTACCGCGGCTGCACAAGACGCCAACGACGCCGTCCCATGCACGCCCCGCCGGATCTCCCGCCCACGCCCGCACTGCCCGTGCGCGACGGGTGCGACAGCTGCGCCGGCTGTCCCGCGCTGTGCTGGCAGTTGCGCCGCAACTGCCGCCTGACGCCCCGGCAGATGGGCCTGGCCTTCGGCGCGGTGTGCGTGTTTCACCTGCTGCTGGCGCTGGGGTTCTGGGCGCTGGGCTTCCCGCTGATCAGCCTGTTCGCCTGCATCGAGGTGGCGGCGCTGGCGGCGGCGCTGGTGGTGCACGCGCGCCACGTGCTGGACCGCGAAACCATCACCCTGGCGGCGGACCGGCTTTGCGTGGAGCAGCACTGCGGCGGACGGGTGCAGCGCACCGAGCTGCCCGCGGCCTGGGTGCGGGTGCACAGCGACGGCCCGGCGGCGCTGGTGCGGCTGAGCGCCGGCGAGCGCAGCGTGTTCGTGGGGCGGCACTTGGTGCCGGCGCAGCGCCCGCTGATGGCCCGCGAGCTGCGGCGCGCGCTCGCGGATACCCGGCAGCCGGCGGAGGACTGCCCGAAGACGTGATCGCGCGGCATACGGGTTGCCCCCAGGTTCCGCATGAACCGATGGCACCTCTCCCCTGGCGGCCCGCGGTCGCCCTCCTCCTCTTCCTTCCATGACAGCCGCCCGGCGCTGTTCTCCACCTCGGAGCTGCGCGAGCACGGCGGACCGCATCGCATCGTGATCGTCGGCGGCGGCGCCGGCGGGCTGGAGCTGGCGGTGCACCTGGGCGAGCAACTGCGCAAGCTGCGCCGGCGCGAGGCGCCGGCGGAGGTGGTGCTGATCGACGCCGCGCTCACGCACGTCTGGAAGCCCTGGCTGCACGAGCTGGCCGCGGGCACGCTGGGCGGGCATGACGCGGGCGTGGAGTTCCTGCAGCAGGCGCGGCGGCACAACTTCCGCTTCCACCTGGGCACGCTGGAGTCGCTGGACCGGGCCCGCCACGAGCTCTGGCTGGCGCCGCTGGTGGACGACGAGGGGACGGAGATCGCGCCGCGCCGCCCGGTGGCCTACGACACGCTGGTGATCGCGGTGGGCAGCATCGTCAACGACTTCCACACGCCCGGCGTGGCCGAACACGCCATCGCGCTCAACAGCGCCGCCGACGCCACGCGCTTTCACCGGCTGCTGCTGGCGGCTTGCGCGCGGGCCGAGGTGCGCTCGGGCGGGCCGGTGCAGATCGCCATCGTCGGCGGCGGCGCCACGGGCGTGGAGCTGGCGGCGGAGCTGATCGAGTCGGTGCACGCCATTGCCGGCCTGGGCACGGAGCTGCGGCAGGAGCCGCAGCCGGTGCAGCTGCGGCTGATCGAATCGGGCGACCGGCTGGTGAGCGCGCTGTCCGAGGACATCAGCCGCCAGGCGCGCGAGGACCTGGAGGCGCGCGGCGTGGAAGTGCTGCTGGGCCGCCGCGTCACGGAGGTGGCCGCCAATCACGTGGTGCTCGACGGCCACGAGGTGCTGCCCGCGGAGCTGACGGTGTGGGCCGCGGGCATCCGCGGGCCGGAGGTGCTGGAGAAGCTGGACGGGCTGGAACTCAACCGCAGCCGGCAGCTGCTGGTGCGCGACACGCTGCAGAGCACGCTGGACGCGGACGTGTTCGCGATGGGCGACTGCGCGAGCTGCGTACCCGAGGCCGGGGCGCCGGCCGTGCCGCCGCGGGCGCAGGCGGCGCAGCAGGAGGCGCGCTACCTGGCCGACGCGCTGCTGCGCCGGCTGGAGTCGCGGCCGGTGGAGGGTTTCAGGTTCCACGACCGCGGCTCGCTGGTGTCGCTGGGCAGCCGCGACGCGGTGGGGCGCATCCTGGGCCGAATGCCCGGACACGGCGTGCGGCTGCAGGGGCTGCTGGCGCGCTGGGCCTACTGGAGCGCGCACCACGCGCACATGGTCCGGCTGCAGGGGGCGCTGAGAACGGCCTGGGACCAGGTGGGGAACTGGATCGACGGGCGGACGCAGGCGAGGGTGAAGTTGCACTGATCAGGCGTGTGATCTATTTCACGGCCAGATCTTCCGATTGGCGCCGTGCGCGGAATCGGGTGCGGTACACGAGCCTGCCGGCGTAGGCTTGTTCGATGCCCAGCCGCTTCGTGAAGAGAACCGGTTTTCACCCGGTCCCCCATGCGAAGCCTGATTCACCCCTCTGATTTCCGACATCAGTCCGCCCATGCCCGCTCTGATTCCGAACTGCCAAGTTCCCGAGGAATATGAAACTCTTCTGCGTGACCGGGGTTTCGTGCACGAAACCTCGGCTGCGGGTGTACTGGAGCGGGAGGCGCCGGACACGGATGCTCTCCCCGCCCCCGTCGTCTTTCGCTCGCCGCACCTGGATCTGAGATTCGTGTGGAAACGGGGTGTGGAAGCGCAGGTGGGCCCGCCGGGCGCCGGCGGAAACCAGTGGCTGGCCCTTGAGCCGCTGATCCTCTTCGTCACCGGCCAACCCGCCCATGGGAATAAAGGCCGTCCGCTCCCGGCTCACGAATACTGCGCAGCGGGCCTGGCCAAGCACTTCGAGAAAATCGCTACCGCCGTATCCGCGCAGCAGATTGAAAATACCCGGCAAGCAATCAAAAAAGCAGCCGACGAGAGCTTCAAAAAGGCGTTCGCCAACGGCAGGAGATGAACAGGCACCGGCAGGCGCCGAGTCTTTTCATCAGGAAGCGTGAGGAACCTCGAATGCAGCAAACCGTCATCCCCCAGCTACGAACCATCAACGCCGAAAGAAGTCTTTCGTTCTATGTGGACGGCCTGGGCTTTAGCGTGGACTGGGAACACCAGTTTGAACCGGGCTTCCCGCTATTCCTACAGCTGACGAGGTCCGGCCAAACGATTTTTCTCACGGAGCACGCGGGCGACTGCCAGGTGGGCGGAGCGGTTTATTTCAAAGTTCAGGATGCCACGGCCTGCCACGCCGAGTTTGCGCAGCGCGGAATCGTCGCCACACATCCACCGACGCAAACGCCATGGGAAACCTGCGAATTCGTTCTCACGGACCCGGATGGAAACCGGCTGCGCTTTGCCAGTGATTTATGAGGGCGCACGACAATCCATCCACAACCATGCTCACCCCCGAAGTCATCGCCTACGCCCAGCGCTCCGTGCTCGCCTGGCTAGCAACCGTCGATCCAGCCGGATGTCCCAATGTTTCGCCCAAGGAGATTTTCACGGTCGTCGATGAGCGGTTCTTCGTCATCGCCAACATCGCCTCCCCCTGCTCGGTACGGAATCTGCGCGCGAACGACCGGGCCTGCCTGAGTTTCATCGACGTCTTCGTGCAAAAGGGATTCAAGGTGAAGGGGCGGGCGGAAATCATCGAGCCCACCCATCCGGACTTTCCAAAATGGTCCGTACCGTTGCGGGAAATGACGCGGGACCAATTTCCCCTTCGCTCCGTGATCGTGCTGCATCCGGAGGTCGTCGAGCCGATCCTGGCGCCCAGCTACACGTTTTTCGCCGCCGGGACCACCGAAGAGAGCCAGATTGCGGCCGCCATGAGGACTTATGGCGTTCAGCCACGGCAGCCCGGCTGCACCTGACTGAGTCTGCGAAGCGTGATTTGTTTCACGCTCGGACTCGGACACCACGGCCTTAGGATGAGGGCGCGACCCACGGGCCCGCGCGCCAGGCGCGGCGAACTCGAACGAGGTTGGGCATCGCACCACGGGTAGGAATCGCCTCGCATGGGGCATTTGCATGGAGAACGTCCGACATGGCGAACGAAAAGAACTCCGCCGGGGGAAGAAATGACTGGGACAACGACCGGCTGAAACAGGACTGGAAAATGTGGCGGGAAATCACCGGCGGCGGCCGCACGCTGACCGAGGAGCAGCAAAACCGCTATGAAGCCACCCGCAAGGAAATGGCCAAGCGGAAACTTATTCCGCTGGAGAGGGATGGGGGCTGAGCAGCCTCGCCGGGGCGAAATGGTGGTGAACGCCCCAAAGCCCCGGCCCTGAATATCCCGAAGACAGCCGGCGTTCAGGCCGGCCGCAGTTCCCGCGCCAATTCCCCGATCCGCCGCAGCGCCCGCCGCTGCGCGTCGTCCCAGCGCCCCACCACGCCCAGCCGCAGGCAGTGCCGGTAGCGCCCGGTGCTGCTGAACATGGTCCCCGGCGCGAACACGATGCGCTCCCGCAGGCAGGCCTCGAACAGTGCCATGGAGTCGCTGCCCGCCGGCAGTTCCACCCACAACAGGAAGCCGCCCGGCGGGTCCGTGACGCGCGTTCCTTTTGGAAAACTCTCGGCGATCAGTCCGCGCGCCTCGTCCACGCGCTGCGCCACGGCCGAGCGCAGCGAGCGGAAGGCGCTCTCCAGCCCGGGCTGCATCAGCAGGTCCGCCATCGCCTGCTCCAGCACCTCGGTGTAGCTGCCCGAGTACACGTGGCGCAGGCGCTGCACCTGCGCCGTCCAGCCCCCGGCGTCCACGTAGCCCACGCGCAGGCCCGGCGCCAGCGTCTTGGAGAAGGAGCCGCACAGCATCACGTGCCCCGTGGCGTCGTAGCTGCGCACCGCTCGGCGCTGCTCGTCGTGCTCGCACAGCGGGTTGTAGAGCACGTCCTCGATCAGCGGCACGCCGCGCTGCGCCACCAGCTGCGCCAGCCGCCGACGCTCCGCCAGCGGCATGCTCGACCCCAGCGGGTTGGACAGCGTGGGCACCGCCAGCACCGCCTTCACCGGCTGCGTGTCGAAGGCCAGCGACAGCGCGTCCACCGACAGCCCGTGGCGCGGGTGCGTGGGAATCTCCAGCGCGCGCAGGTGCATGCTCTCCAGCAGCTCCAGGAAACCGTAAGAGGTGGGCGACTCCAGCGCCACCACGTCGCCGGGCTTGGTCACGGCCCGCAGGCACAGGCTGATGGCCGCCTGGCAGCCGGTGGTGGAGACGATGCGCTCCGGGTCGAGCTGGCAGCCCATGGCCAGCGCCTGCCGCGCCACGGCACGGCGGAACTCGGGCGTGCCGCTGCCCAGCGGATAGCGGCACAGCGAGGCGCGGTGCCGCTGCGCCGCGCGGCTCAGCGCCCGCCGCACGCGCTCCTGCGCGAACAGCTCCGCCGCCGGGTAGGCGGCGCCAAAGGACGTGAAGTTTGGGTCCTGCGCCAGCGCCGTCACCTGCACGCCCAGCGAACTCACCGCCACCGGCTGCGCCGCTGCCGGCAGCGGCGTGGTCTCGGGCTCGGGCGGGCGCCGCACGCTGCGCGCCGCCACGAAGTAGCCCGAGCGCGGCCGGGCCTCGATCAGCCGCGCGTCCTCCAGCGTGCGGTAGGCCTGCACCACGGTGGACATCGATACCCCTTGCTGCCGCGCCAGCTCGCGCACGGAGGCGATGCGCTCGCCCCGCGCCAGCGTCCCGGCGCGGATGGAGCTGGCAAGCTGGTCGGCAATGCGCAGGTACAGGGTGTCTTCGGTGCGGTCCATGCCAGATTCTGTGCGGCTCGCCCGCGAGGCGGGCAGTACAGATCGGGCCGCTTGTGACCGGCACAGCGGGCCGGGCCAGCTCCCGGCTGCGGTCAGGCGAGGCGGACGCGGGCATGCGCGCAGGGCGGATGGAGCAGGCCAACAGGAGGGCCGATGACGGCGCGGTGAGCCGGCTGCGACCGGACCCTCCGCCGCCACGCCATCCGGACCCAATGGAGCGGGTCAGCAGCCCGTGTCCTGGGGTCCGCCGCCGCCCAGGACGCCCGTCACCGTCGCGCGGTACACGGCGCTGATCTTGTTGGGCGCGTTGAGCTTCTGCATGGCCTGCTGGACGTGGAAATTCACGGTGCGTTCGCTGATGCCCAGGATCGTCGCCAGGTCGCCGGCCGACTTGCCTTCCGCGGACCACTGCAGCACCTCGATCTCCCGTGCGGAGAGCGCCTGGGCGGCGTCGCTGCCCACTGCGGCCATCGCGGAACCCGCCACGCGGGGCGCCTCGGCCAGGACCCGCGACGCCGCCGACAGCAGCGCCAGGATCGACGCCGTGGCCAAGTTCCCGTGGCGGCCGGCGCCGAAGCGCGTGCCCGGCATGCCGGCGCAGGAGATCTCCACGATGGCCAGCGCGGCGGCATCCGCCCCGGCGCCCAGGCTCCTTTCCTCGTAGGCATGCACCGTCAACGGCAGGCCGAGGGCACGCACGGCGGCGTCGATGGGCCCGTTGCCCGAGCCGCGCAGCATGCGGCGGGCATTTGCGCCGCCCAGCTCCAGCTCGATGGATTGCCGCTCGCCGTCGCCCTCCAGCCGGTGCGAGGCGTAGGCCAGCGGATTTCTCGGGTCGTGCGGCGGCGCCAGGTAGGTGGCGTCGAACAGGCGCCACAGCACCTCCGCGCTGATCTCCGCTTCGCTGGCGTCCGCGGCGCGCTGCACCACCGAGCTGAGTTCGATCTGCATGCGCCGCGGCATCACCACGCCATGCGCCTGCTCCAGCAAATACGCGATGCCGCCTTTTCCGGACTGGGCATTGACGCGAATGATCCCGTCGTAACTGCGCCCGATATCCACCGGGTCGATGGGCAGGTACGGCACCGCCCAGGGCGCGTTCGGGCGCTGCGCGGCCATGCCTTTCTTGATGGCGTCCTGGTGCGATCCGGAAAACGCGGTGAATACCAGGTCGCCGACATAAGGATGGCGCGGGTGGATCGGCAGCCCGGTGCTTTCCTCGATGAGGCGGGCCAGGCCGTTGATGTCCGACAGGTCGAGCCGCGGGTGGATGCCGTGGGTGTAGAGGTTCAGCGCCAGCGTCACCAGGTCCACGTTGCCGCTGCGCTCGCCGTTGCCGAACAGGCAGCCTTCCACGCGCTCGGCGCCCGCCAGCAGCGCCTGCTCCGCACAGGCCACGCCGGTGCCGCGGTCGTTGTGCGGATGCACCGACAGCACCACGTGCTCGCGACGCTCCAGGCGGCGGTTCATCCACTCGATCTGGTCGGCGAACACGTTGGCCGTGGTCACCTCGACCGTGGTCGGCAGGTTGATGATGATCTTGCGGCCCGGACCGGCATCCCAGGCGCGGATGGCCGTGTTGCAGGCCAACAGCGACACCTCCAGCTCCGTCATGCAGAAGGTCTCGGGGCTGTACTGCAGCGTCCACTGCGTCTCGGGATGCCGGCTGGTCAGGCGCCTGAGCAGGCTCACGTGCTCCTCGATGAGCTGCATCACCTGCTCCACGCTCATGTCGAAGACGACCCGGCGCCACAAGGGCGAGGTGGCGTTGTAGAGGTGGACGATGGCGCGGCGGGCGCCGGCCAGCGACTGCACCGTGCGCTCGATCAGGTCGGCCCGGGCCTGCGTGATGACCATGGGCGTGACGTCGTCCGGAATCAGGTCCTGCGCCACCAGATCGCGCACGACATCGAAATCGATCTGCGACGCGGAGGGAAATCCGACCTCGATTTCCTTGAAGCCCACGCGCACCAGCGCCTGGAACAGCGAGAGTTTCCGTTCGCGGCTCATCGGCTCGAACAAGGCCTGGTTGCCATCGCGCAGGTCGGTGGACAGCCATACCGGCGCCCGGTCGATGGTGCGGTTGGGCCATTCACGGTCCGGAAGCTGGACGGTGGCAGGGCGCGAGTATTTGACGGCGGGATGGGAAAGCATTCGGGCACCTCGGCTCGGGCGCCGCCAAACGGGGCGGCGCCTTAAAGCACGTTGAAAAACAAATCAAATGAATTTCCCTCCAGCCCTCGCCAATGCCGGGAGCCTGGTTCGCGGCCGGGGTCAGGGGAAATCCGTGCGTGCCGGCGCTCAGCGCCCGTACACATGCCAACCCCGGCCAGGTGCTAGACCTAGGCTTAGGACGGGGCGAGGCAGGAGATGCATGGAAAGGATGGTGCCTGCTGGGTACAGGGGTGTCTACTGTCAGAGTCGGCAAATGGGGCGGGATTTCCACGCCAGGCCCACGCGGTGCACCACCGGTTCGGCGCCACCCAGCGCCGTGAGTGGCTTGCTGCGGTCGTGCGGCAGCAGCTGCAATAGCTACCCTTTCGCCGGCCGCTGAGTTTCAACCTTAGCTCGCAGAGGAGGACATATGGCACTTCACCCGTACTCACTCGACGACTCCCTCAACGCGTCCGAGCGCCTACAGGTCGCTTACAAGCTCGCCGCAACCGCCAGCATCGTCGTTGGAGCAGCCAGCGCTGCGATTGCGGTAGCCACGAAATACTACGGAACAGTCGCAGCGCTGGCCGCGCCATCAACTGTCGTTGTTTACCTGTTCCTCGTGCGCTTGGTTGAACTCTATCTTTGGAAGTGGCGATCGACACGTTTCCTCCTGGGAATAACACTGCCAAACATCAACCGGACGTGGAACGGAACGGTCGAAACACGGAGAAGAGATGGACAGCAAATAGCCGGCAACACGGGAAGAATGACGATCAAGCAGAGCTGGTCAACCCTCGGTGTTGAGTTTGAAACGGATCGGACATGCTCCCACAGCGTGGGTGCCTTCATGACAATGGACGCGGCTCATCTCGTCCTTACGATCGAGTACCGCGCCGACGTTCGTGAATTGCATAAAGACGACCCAAACGTACAAGCTCATCGAGGAACGTGCCGATACCGGATCATGACCACAGAGCAAGGATGCGACCTTCAGCAAATCGAGGTCCCTTACTACACGGACCATCGTGAGACTGGAATCATCAGACTGACGAAGGCCTGAATTCAATCCAATCCCAGGCGATCAAATCGTGCATCCTCAACAAGAGAACGGAATACGGGCTTGAAAACCACATTGAATCCGTATGACCTGTCTGCGCAACCAATCCGGCCGGGTTGCTGTAGATGACTGGAGCACCATTTCAGTGAATGCCTGCGGGGCCCTGGCGCAACACGAAGCCCGGGCACACGCCACTTCTCAAGCCATCCCCTCCCCCACCAGCTGCGCCAGCTCCCCCACCCGCCTCAGCGCCCGCCGCTGCGCCTCGTCCCACCGCCCGCCCAGCCCCAGCCGCACGCAGTGCCGGTAGCGCCCCGTGGTGCTGAACATGGTCCCCGGCGCGATGCAGATGCGCTCCTTCAGGCAGGCATCGAACAGCGCCATCGAGTCGCTGCCCGCGGGCAGCTCCACCCACAGGATGAAGCCGCCCGGCGGGTCCGTGACGCGCGTGCCCTTGGGAAAGCTCTCCGCGATGATCCCGCGCGCCTCGTCCACCCGCGCCGCCACCGTGTTGCGCAGCTGCCGGTAGGCGCTCTCGGTGCCGGGCTGCGTCAGCAGGTCCGCCACCGCCAGCTCCAGGAACTCGGTGTGCGCGCCCGAGTGCACCGCCTTCAGCCGCTTGACCTGCTCCGACCAGCGCCCGGCGTCCACGTAGCCCACGCGCAGGCCCGGCGCCACGGTCTTGGAGAAGGAACCACACATCATCACGTGCCCCGTGTCGTCGTAGCTGCGCACCGCGCGGCGCTGCTCGTCGTGCTCGCACAGGGCGTTGTAGATCACGTCCTCGATCAGCGGCACGCCGCGCCGGGCCACCAGCTGCGCCAGCCGCCGCCGCTCCGCCAGCGGCATGCTCGACCCCAGCGGGTTGGACAGCGTGGGCACCGCCAGCACCGCCTTCACCGGCTGCGTGTCGAAGGCCAGCGACAGCGCGTCCACCGACAGCCCGTGGCGCGGGTGCGTGGGAATCTCCAGCGCCCGCAGGTGCATGCTCTCCAGGATTTCCAGGAAGCCGAAGTAGGTCGGCGACTCCAGCGCCACCACGTCGCCGGGCTTGGTCACGGCGTGCAGGCACAGGCTCACCGACTCCAGGCAGCTGTTGGTCACCAGGATGTCGCGCAGGTCGAGCTGGCAGCCCATGCTCAGCGCCTGGCGCGCGATGGCGCGGCGCAGCTCCGGCGTGCCTGAGCCGAGCGGGTAGCGGCTGAGCGTGGCGCGGTTGCGCTGCGCGGCCCGACCGATGGCGCGGCGGATGCGCTCGTAGGGGAACAGCTCGTCGCCGGGCGTGGCGGCACCGAAGGAGATGAAGCCCGGGTCCACCGCCATGGAGAACACCCGCGAGCCCATGGAGCTCACCGACACCGTCTGCGACTGCGGCGGCAGCGGCGTGGTTTCCGGCTCGGGCGGACGCCGCGTGCTGCGCGCCGCCACGAAGTAGCCCGAGCGCGGGCGCGCCTCGATCAGCCGCGCATCCTCCAGCGTGCGGTAAGCCTGCACCACCGTCGCCATCGACACGCCCTGCTGGCGCGCCAGCTCGCGCACGGAGGCGATGCGCTCGCCCCGCGCCAGCGTGCCGGCCCGGATCGAGCCGGCCAGCTGGTCGGCAATGCGCAGGTACAGGGTGTCTTGTGTGCGGTCCATGCCGGATTCTGTGCCGGTCCGTCGCGCACAGACCAATACAGATGCCGACGCATCCGACCGGCACAGCCGCCCGCACCGGGGCGCTGTGCCGGCTGTATTGGCCACTTTCTGCATCTGTGCAGGTTCACTGCCCACGCCGAAAGTGGCTGCCATGGACACCACCACCGCAGCCGCCACCGCCATGAACACCTCCACTACCGCCTTCGACCTGGCTCCCGGCGCGACGGTCGCGCTGCACCACGCCGCCGGCCGCGAGCTGGTCGTGTACAGCGGCCGCGTCTGGGTCACCTGCAGCGGCTGCGCGCAGGACCTGTTCCTGAGCGCCGGCCAGCGCGTGCGCCTGGCCCCCGGCGCGGTCGCCGAGTGCGACAGCCCCGGCGCCGCGCGGCTGCAACTGCTGCCGGCGCATGGCCGGCTGTGGTGGGCCGCCGC
>Ga0065721_10051438_pt1 | contig 14730 bp, 8 predicted proteins | sample Mesricmetagenome_FD_59108 | JGI IMG/M metagenome (GOLD analysis project Ga0065721, IMG submission 59108) | Mesophilic microbial community from rice straw/compost enrichment Sample: eDNA_1 v2 (version 2) | ecosystem: Engineered > Solid waste > Grass > Composting > Bioreactor | place: USA: Davis... | reverse complement strand
TTCGAGGTATATGGATCGAAAAAAGCCGTTGAATGGCCATTGATTGAAGGGGAGCCGCTGGTCGTACATACAGCGAAACGTCCTGAGCCTGAAATTCCTGAGAAGACACATTGTCCTGATTACGCGCATTTGCTGCCGGAACCAATCCAGCGATTTACAACGAAGGGGGTATACGATGCGGATGAACACCAGCACTTATCATTTACCCAGGGCGCCGGTCACGGAGGTTCTCACCCACATCTCGTTCACCAATTTTTGTCAGCGCTCGTCGAAGGACATTCTCCGTACCCGAACGCGGTGCAGTCCGCGAACATCACATGTGTTGGTATCCTTGCACATGAATCAGCCATGCAAGGTGGCAAGATCATTTACCTCCCGGAGTTCACCTGGACGAAGTAAATCACTTTACTGACGCTAGTTTTAACAAAAAACGGCCGGCTTATGCCGGCCATTTTCATTTCCACATTTTGGTCGTTACAACGTAGTGGCTATACTACAATGTAATCCATTAAAGCAGCCATTGCCAGCTCGTGCACGTGTTCGATGTTAAGAAATCATCGGAAATATGTGTAAGTCCCCGACCGATGTGGGCATCCACCCATTCAAACAGGCATCCGCTTCAGTAATTATTTCTTTTGTGTTTGTACGGACAAATGGACATCGCCTCCACGAGTCGAAACGTCACCGTCATGTGTAATCCGAACAAACCAAACTTATGCCTATGACATAACCACGCGAATAATTACCAATCCGTCTATAGTTCGCTGAATTCTTGAATTTCATTTCTCACTGAACGCGGGAAAGCGATGAGGTACCGAACCTGCGTTCAAAACCCGATCCAGAATGATTAGAAAACTGTTTCTTATCCCGGCAGTGATTATTGCTGCATCTATTACCATTGCACATGCCCAACAGACCGGGAAAGTCACCCCTTCAGGGATCGGATACCTCGAGTACCTTCCACAGGGGTATCATTCCAATAAAAACAAATATCCTGTTGTGATCGCACTTCACGGCATCAAGGAAAAAGGGGTTGCTTCCAATGACCCGGCGAAGGTAAAGGCGAGCCTGCCGAAGGTCGCCAATGTTGGACTTCCGAAATATGTTAAAAACGGACAACAATATCCGTTCATCCTCATATCACCACAGCTGAAGAGCAATTATGGAACGTGGCCGGCCTCATACGTAATGGAGGTTGTGAATCACGTGAAAAAAACGCTGCGTGTTGACGAAAAGAGAATCTACCTGACTGGTTTATCCCTAGGAGGCTTCGGCGTATGGACTACTGCCGGGGCGCATCCAGAGGTATTCGCAGCGATAGCTCCCATATGCTCCGGGGGAAATGCGATCAGCAAGGCCCCGCAGATTGCATCAAAAAATTTGCCGATCTGGGCGTTCCATGGAGGCAGCGACAAGGTCGTGTCTCATACTGTGACAACAGCCATGGTCAATGCGATCAATGCAAAGAAGCCCAGTCCTCTTGCCAAGGCCACAATCTTCCCTGGCATGGGTCATACGATCTGGGACAAAGCGTACAAGCAAACCAATCTCATCGATTGGTTGCTCAAGCATCGCAAGGGATCTACCCCTCCTAAGTCAGATGCAGGCAACGACAACAGCAATAGCAACGACAACAAAGATGATAACAAGGGTGGAAAGAACATCCACCCGTTTGCCGATGCCGGTCCTGACCGCGTATTGACCTTACCTACCAATTCAATTACAATCCAGGGAAAGGCCAGTGACAAAGACGGAAAGATTGTTTCCTATCAGTGGGCTAAAACCTACGGAAATAGTGCGACGCTGAGCGGTGCGAACACGTCGAAAGTCCGCATATCCAATCTTAAAGCGGGGGTCTACATCTTCCGTCTTCGGGTAAAAGACAACAACGGCGCGATTAAAGACGACTACTTCAAGATCACTGTCAAAGACAACAAGAGTAGCAACAGTAGTCAGGGATCCAGTAAGACAAACATAGCACCGAATGCTTCTGCAGGTCCTGATCGCGTATTGCGGTGGCCGAGCAATTCCATCACCATCCAGGGAAAAGCATCCGATCGCGATGGAAAGATTGTTTCATATGCCTGGCACAAAACATATGGCAATAGAGCCACCTTGAGTGGTGCCAACACGTCAAAAGTGAAGATATCCAACCTACAGAAAGGTGTTTACATCTTCAGACTCCGCGTAAGAGACAACAAAGGCGCGGTGACAGACGATTATTTCAAGATTACAGTGAAAGGTTAACAAAGACAGGACCCGCCCAGGCGGGTCCCTGTCATATAATTCAGGTTGTTTTTACGCCCTGCAACCGTTATATAGCCAATAAACAATCCCAATTGGCTTATGGTACGGGTCCGTCAACCGCTCGCGTTCTGCCTCCTGTTCGCCGCGATCTTAATTCTTTCTCCCGAGACACTAACTGCACAACGAAAGCGAATAAAAAATGACCAAACCCTATCCACGCCGGAGCAGATTGTCATCGCCGAAAACAAGCTGAGTCGTTATCGCATTGTTCTTCCAACCTTTGCTCATGAACACGAAAGGAAGGCTGCGGAAGTTCTCCAACGGTACCTCCTCGAAATATCGGGAGCCGCTCTTCCCATTATACCGGCAAACCGCGACACGAGTCGTTATGAGATCCTTCTCGGACAGAACGATCGGTTGGACTACCTGACCACCAAGGTCAACTTCAATAGTTTGGGTGACGATGGATTCGTCATCAAGTCAGACAGCATGCGCCTTATCATTGCGGGAGGACGTGGCAAGGGAACCTTATATGGAACGTACACTTTCCTCGAGAAATATCTCGGATGCCGGATGTACAGTCCCACCGTCAAGTTGATTCCGAAGAGAGAAAAGATTGTCCTGCAAAAAATCGATGAAATACAGGTTCCTATCATCAAGTTTCGCGATACGCATTACCGGTCAACATGGCACCAGGAGTATACCGACTGGCACAAGCTTGACCATGACGAGAAGGGCAACCGTACGGATTGGGGAATGTGGGTTCACACCTTCAATGCCTTGGTCCCACCGGAAGTTTACTACGAGGAGCATCCGGAGTACTATGCTGAAGTGTCAGGAAAGCGCATACCCACACAGTTGTGCCTCACCAATCCAAATGTCCTCCAGATCACAATTCAAAATCTCCGAAAGAAGATTGCGGAAAATCCCAATGCAAAGTATTGGTCAGTAAGTCAGAACGATAATCGCCAATACTGCACCTGTTCAAATTGCAAGGCTATTGACGATCGCGAAGGTTCGCCTTCCGGTTCGATCATCAATTTTGTCAACCAGGTTGCAGACGAATTCCCGGACAAAATGATCTCGACACTGGCATACGAATATGGGCGGCGCGCTCCCCGTTCGATTAAGCCAAGAGACAATGTCAACATTATGCTTTGCAGCATCGAAATCAATCGCGACAAGCCGATCACACAGGATGCCACCAGCGAAGATTTCGCCCGGGATGTGAGAGAGTGGGGTAAAATCGCAAAGGATATCATTGTATGGGATTATGTCATACAGTTCAATCACCTTGTTAGTCCATTTCCCAACTTTCACGTCTTGCAGCCCAACCTTCAGTTCTTCGCCGAGAACGGAGTCTCCGCGATGTTCGAACAGGGCAATCGCGAAGTCGGTGGCGAGTTTGCTGAACTCCGCTCCTACCTGATTTCAAAACTCATGTGGAATCCGTACGAAAACGTCGACACTTTGATGAATGACTTCCTTCGGGGCTACTACGGGGCGGCAGGAAAGCCAATCAGGAAGTATATCGATCGAATGACACAGGCCCTTCTCGAATCCGGAAAGCCCTTGAGAATCTTTGGAAGCCCGATGGAAGCCGAGGCGTCTTATCTCACACCTGAACTTCTCTCCTATTATAACGCACTCTTTGATGAAGCAGAAATGCTTGTTGCAGACCAGCCTCTTGTATTGGAACGCGTGCGCATTGCGCGGCTTCCGATTCAATATGCCGCGCTTGAACAGGCCAAGAAACACTTCATTGGCGAACTTGGAGTATTTCAAAAAATCAACGGCGAATGGAAAGCGCGCGCCGACCTTCGCGCAATGATCAATCCGTTCACGGATCTGTTGATCCGCCAGGGAGTAACACAAGTCAAAGAATGGAGCACGTCACCGGAGGAGTACAGGTCCGCCATGTACCGACTCCTTTCACAAGGGATGAATGAACACCTGGCATACGAGAAGCCTGTAAAATTCATAACACCTGATGCATCACGCCTGCCCGAAACTGCGGGACGCATGCTTACCGACGGTATCAGGGGAAGTCATGACTACTCTTACAATTGGTTGTCTTTCTCAGGAGAAAACCTTGAGGTCGTGATTGACCTCGGCGAGATCAAAGACGTCAACAGAATCGAATCAGCTTACTACCAATATGCGTTCTGGCTGCGTATTCTCCCGAAGGAAGTTGAGTACTTTACATCCATAGACGGCGTAAAGTTTACTTCAATGGGTGTTGTTAAAAATACCCTGCCGATAGACCAGTACGGAGGCCAACAGCGAGACTTCATACTTGAATTTCCAACAACGAAGGCGCGCTATGTAAAAATGAAGGCCGTTACTATTGGCAATACACCGGCGTGGCATCCCGGTGGCGGACGGGCGCCTAACTTGCTCATCGATGAAATAGTTGTTGAATAGTTATAACCCGCCACCAACGGACAAGCACAGTTATATCATTCACCTTTCATTCATTTCAAAAAAAGTGTAGTTTACATTTCCAAACCCATACTGTATTCTATGAAGAAATTACTCATCATCTTGATTGTAGCGGCAACCTTTCAGTCGTACGCACAGCACGTAACACTGACGAAGGAGCAAATCATCGCATTGACGCCTGAGTGGAAAGGAGAGCGTCTGCCGGACGGCCGACCATTCGTGTCCGATGATCTGTTAAAACGGCTCAAGAATGTTTCACTCGAAGAGGCCTGGGGAATACTCCGCAACAAGGGGTACAACAACCAGTTTGAAGGAAACTGGCTCTTACTGAGAGACGATCAGGTTCTCACTGGTCGCGCCCTTACTGTCCAGTACCTTCCAAAACGTCCTGACTTTGACAACGTGATCCGCGAAAAAGGCAAGTCCGAAAAAAGGATCGGAAATGTCAACTCCTGGCCAATCGACATGCTGCGACCCGGCGATGTTTACGTTGCGGATGGGTTCGGTAAGATCATCGACGGAACGTTGATTGGAGATAACCTTGGTAATTCTATTTACGCACGTTCGAAAAACGGAGTAATCTTCTACGGATCAGTGCGCGACCCGGAAGGACTGGAAAGAATCGAAGGCTTCAACGCATGGGTCAAGGGATTCGATCCTTCGTACATACAGGAAGTGATGCTGGGCGGTATCAATGTGCCTATTCGGATTGGAAGAGCGACTGTCCTTCCCGGTGATATAGTACTCGCTAAGAAACACGGAGTCGTATTTATTCCAGCGCATTTGGTTGCTGACCTTGTCATTAACGCGGAATTTATCGCGCTGCGCGATCAGTTCGGAATTCAAAGACTGAAAGAAGGCAAGTACACCCCGGGACAAATCGATACACAGTGGACCGATGAGATCAAGAAAGACTTCCTCGGCTGGATTGAAAAGAACACTGACCGGCTCCCCATGTCGCGTCAGGAACTCGATGCCTACATGAAATCAAGAACCTGGTAAACCCAAACATCCTAAAACCTAAACCAGATTATCATGAATACTCCATCCCATAAACTCCTGCAAAAGTTTGGTCTCAAGGAAGAGACACCGACTCCCAATGCAAAGAACCCACGCCGCGAATTCTTCAAAAAGGCCGGTCTCGGCGGCATGATGCTCAGTGGATTCATGTTTAGTTCGCTTGAGGATACCTTGGCACAATCAACCTCGAAGGTTAACAGAAACTCATCTCCTTCCGATCTCAAGATCACCGATATGCGCTACGCCGTCGTGATGAACGGGAACGCACGCTGTCCAGTGATTCGCATTGATACTAACCAGGGTATCTACGGTCTTGGTGAAGTTCGCGACGGAGGATCATGGCGCTATGCGATGTTCCTGAAGAGCCGGATACTCGGAATGAATCCATGCAACGTTGAAATGATTTTCAAACGAATCAAGCAGTTTGGTTTTCACGGGAGACAAGCAGGCGGAGTATGTGCCGTTGAGATGGCATTATGGGACCTTGCCGGAAAAGCTTATAACGTACCCTGCTATCAGCTTTTAGGTGGCAGGTATCGTGATAGAGTTCGACTTTACGCTGATACCCCACAGGGACGCGACGAAGCCGACTTTGTTGCGAGGATTAAGAGACGACTTGATGACCAAGGATTCACGTTTATGAAAATGGACTTTGGTATCGAGTTATTAAAAGGCACGCCCGATACAACAACAAATAGCAACTTCTGGGATATTGGCCGTCAATGGACTAACGAACCGATGACCTACGGGGCAACGGAACACCCATTCACGCAGGTGCAGATCACAGACAAGGGTCTCGAACTGATGACACACCGTATTGCCCTGGTCCGGGAGAAAATGGGATATGAAATTCCTCTCGCATCTGACCACTACGGACACTTTGATCATAACAACGCCATTCGACTGGGACGCGCGGTAGAGAAATATCGACTGGCCTGGCTGGAAGATTTAATTCCCTGGCGATTCACCGATCAATGGAAGACGATCTCAGACGCTATCGAAACCCCTACAACCACGGGTGAGGACATCTACCTGAAAGAAGAGTTCATTAAACTGATTAACGCAAAAGCTATTGACATCGTCCACCCCGACCTCGCAAGTTCCGGCGGTCTTCTCGAAACGAAGAAGATCGGCGACTATGCCGAAGAACACGGCGTTGCGATGGCCATGCACTTTGCTGGAACACCTATTTCCTTCGCGGCCAATATCCACTGCGCTGCAGCGACGCAAAACTTCATGGCACTTGAGCACCACTCGGTAGATGTTGATTACTGGATGAATTTGGTCAAGACAAAGAAACCGCTCGTAGAAAAGGGATTCGCCATTGTACCTGAGGCTCCCGGCTTAGGTGTTGAACTGAATGAGGATGTTGTTAAACAACACCTTGATCCTGAGAACAAAAACTACTTCGCTCCAACTCCTGAATGGAGTACTGACCGTTCATGGGATAGACTGTGGAGTTAAGAACAAACTTGTGACCTCGGATTCATACGATTGAAATACATCAAAATCGCCGGAGACTTATATATTGGGTAATAAATAAATACTATATTTCAAAAATATTCCGGCCATGCGCCAGGCGGGAAGACTAACAACTAGCTAAACCAAACCAATCAATAACCTATGGCCAACGATAACAGCAAACGGCTTTTTTACGGCAGTTGCTTCGCACTTATTACAACTGCTTTCTCATTCGCGATAAGGACTGGAGTGCTCGCCGAGCTGGGCACCAAACTCAACCTTTCAGCGACTCAACTTGGATTCATCAACCAGATGTGGTTTCTCGGATTTCCGATTTCGATGGTACTTGGAGGTATCTTCTACAACGCAATCGGGGCGAAACGCATCATGCAGATCGCATTCTTCACCCACTTGATCGGTCTGATCCTGACCATTTTTGGCGGAGGTTATACCGGTCTTCTCGCGGGAATGTTGTTCATCGGTATAGGCAACGGATGTACCGAGGCTGCATGTAACCCGATGATTGCCACCGCCTACAGCGGCCGCCTGATGAACACCCTCATGAACCGCTTCCACATGTGGTTCCCTGGCGGTATCTTCCTTGCGAGTCTGCTCTCGTATGGAATGACAGAAATCGGGCTTGGCTGGCAAGTTCAACTCGGCGTCATCATCATCCCGACCCTCATTTACGCCTACCTCTTCTGGGGACAGAAATTCCCGGAACCTACTGGAGAAGTTGCATCGCTTTCTAACAACGTAAAGGCTATGCTAACGAATCCGCTATTCTACTTCATCTGCATCTGCATGACACTGACAGCGATCTCCGAATTCGGTCCCCAGCAATGGACAGGGTTGGTCCTCGCCGCCAGTGGTGCAAAACCGATGATCATCCTTGCGATTGTCACTGGCCTTATGGCAGTAGGTCGTTACTGGGGCGGTGACTTCGTTCACAAGTTCGACCAAACCGGTGTGCTCCTCGGATCGGCAATCTTTACAGCAGCCGGCATTTACCTGCTCGGTACACAGACCGGTAGCATGGCCTACGTTGCTGCGATCGTCTTTGCGATCGGCGTTTGTTACTTCTGGCCAAACATGCTCGGGTTCACAGCCGAAAAAATGCCTAAGACAGGTGCTATCGGACTTTCCATTGTGGGAGCGTTTGGAATGTTTTCAACTTCCATCTGGCAACCTATCATCGGCGGATGGATCGACAATAACCGCGCAGAAAGTTCTGCCGCAGGATTAACAGGAGACGCACTCGAACTCGCTGCCGGACAGGAGACGCTTCAACAGATGACAGCATTCCCTATCATTCTGATTGTCCTCTTCGTGGTCCTTGCTTTGTGGATGCGTAAGAAGAATGCCGATAAAACGGCTACCGTTGCAGCATAACGGGAAACTCACTGAACAATGACTAGCAGACCCCGCTCACCCAAAATGGGCGGGGTCTTTTTATGTCAGCCAAGCCTATTTCAGGGTGATCAAATATTCTGCAATATCCGCGAGGTTCTGCTCACTCAAACCAAGTGTACGCGGCGTGGGCATCAGGCTCTGTTCCTGCTTCTTTCTAGATACGATTAACTCAGTTTGCAACACGTGATGTTTGCCCGTTAAATCTCTGATCGTGATCGTTTCCCTTCCATCGGCGACAAGAAACCCAAAAAAGGATTGACCATCCTTCAACGAAATCGTCCATGCCTCATACCCGAATACAATTCCCGCGTTGGGGTCAATGACAGCTTCAAGGAGCGTTCGTCGATCGAACTTGCTGCCAATCGCAGTAAGATCCGGGCCGATGGTTGCCCCTTTATTCCCGAGTCGGTGACATGTGAGACACTGAACGGAAAACAACTTCTCCCCAGCAGACGCATCCCCTTTGAGCGCACTGATGCGATCGGCTGAATACCGTCCCGAGGTCCGACCCTCGCCGAAATATCCGGCAGCCTGAATCTTAACCTTATCGTCACCATAGCGTTGTATGAGTTCTTCGACAAATTGGTAAAGATCATCTGGTAATTGTTTCTCCGCCAATGTTCCGAGGAGCATCTGCATTCCCACCGGATCTCGCGCAAGATCTCGCGCACTTCTCCTTCTTTCAGGAAGGGGCATCTGCGGATCGACCAACATATTGCGCTTGACTTTCATTGCCGCGATTTTACGCTCGTGTTCAAGATCGATTCCAGTCTTTTTCCAATCCCATAACGCATGCCAGTCGTTCCCTTGTCGGAACGTCACCCAATAGGTCGCTTGCGCTGCGAGCGATTCATCAGAGACTTTGGTCAACGCGATCATTTGTTCCACCGCTTCGCGGCTATTGATAAACGCGAGCGCTGTAATCGCTCTTGATCGTTCATCATTGTCAAGCTTGTCAGATCTGACTCGAACGCCAAAGTCGGACACCGCTTCTAGTGGATGGAGACGCCAAGCCAGTGAGGAAAATTTCGAATCCCATTCATCAGCGGACTTGTTCGCTATGCCCATGACTTCCTTAACGGATTGGTAGAAGTCAGACTCTTGCCCTTGCACAGCATTACCGATGGCTTCAAGGTACCACCGGTCTTCGCCATCATAGGTACCCGCGAGCTCCAGCAAGATGTCCTTCTTGTCGGGATAGGGAACATCTGTCAGGGCGACAGCCACCTCCCGCCTGATATGCGGCGACGGGTCCTTGGCAAGCTTCTTTGCCAATGCGAGCAACTGATCGGGTATTGCATTCCGCAACGAGCGGAACGCCACGAGTCGTTCATCCTCGTCACCAGAATCGAGCAGCTGCACAACGTGCTGGATACCCGCATCGCCAAGTTTTGTCAAAAGCCAGATAGCCCTCGCCCGAACATAGGGGTTTTCATCCTTGAGCAGTGGTCGTACGTCGTCAACGGTCAGCATATTGGACGAAGTGATCCGCTGAAAGGCAGTATACCGCACGTTGACCGCCGGACTCTTTATCGCATCGATCAATCCATTTTTTGTACTTAAGTCAATTTTTGGAATGGCGAGTTTTGTGTCTTTGGGTGTGATCCGGTAGATCCTTCCGTACCCGGTTGTGTCCCGCATCTGGTGGCCGCCGACGACTGGATCGTACCAGTCCGCGACGTACAACGCCCCGTCAGTACCGAATGCGATGTCACTGGGTCTAAACCATTTTACGGGCAGCGCGTTGCCAGCCGAGTCATTCCACACATAGCCTTCGTTGTCCCCGGCGAGCGATGTAATAAAGTTACGGCGTTGCCCAAGGTCGTAGCCGGATGACTTACGGGTTGGGTGATAGCCAAAGACTACGTTGCGTCCTGCGTCCGCGCTCAGCAGCATCCCCCGGTATTTAGTTCCAAGCCCATCGCCTTCGTTGACCGCGACGCCTGTCGGAGATCCAGCCCCTGCGTTGTCACCTGCCGGCATGACACCGGGATCATCCTGATGCCAATGCGCGGAAAATACATCCTGCCATGGTCGCTGGTCAGCCTGCCAGGAGCGAGTCCCATCGGCGCTGAAGTACCCGGCGTTTCCACCCTCCATGACCCACGTGGTTCGACACGCCACGACCTGGTCGTCGTTGTCGTTTTGCCACATATCGCCACGGGAGTCGATCGCCAGTTCGTAAGCATTCCTGAAGTTGTGTGCCACCACGCGCAGGTGCTCGCCGCGAGGGTTCATACGAAGGGCCAACCCTCCTACCCAAACCTTGCCGTCATCGCTGCGCATATTTCCTTGGTTGGACCGGTTATAGGGAGTACCGCCTGTATAGACACTACCCGAGCGCAGTGTCCATCCGCTCTTATCAGTCACAATATGAGGACCTGCATTGCCCGTGTTGAAATATAGATTGCCATCGGGACCTCCCACCACCGCATGCAAACTGTGGTCATGATCCAACCCCCCGAAACCGGTTAAGAAAACTTCCTTCTTGTCAGGGATGTCATCACCATTCTCATCCGTGTAGACAATCAGGTTGGGAGAACATGACACAAAAACGCGGCTACCGAGTACCGCGATGCCAAGAGGAGCCACCAGGTCGCGGTCCTGGACAAACACCTTCGAATGGTCCGCCTTCCCATCCCCGTCCGTATCTTCAAGAATGACCACGCGGTCTCCCTCACTATGGTGCAAGGCTCGAGTAGAGTCGTTATTGAAATTCCGATAATTCACAGCTTCTGTCACCCAAATCCGACCACGTGCATCGACATCAATGTTTGTTGGATTATAAAACATCGGAGACTCAGCCCAGAGAGTAGCTTCCAGGTCATCAGGCAGGAAGAGTTCAGGGACTTCGTCTTTTGTGGAATTCGTCCCACAGGAACAAAGCGCCAAAACAAATGCAATGATGAGGAAATATCGCGTGCGATGAAGACGGATCATGTCAGAGTTTGAATGTGGCCTTAAGGTATTGCAGATTGTGTTTGTAGCTCGGCACAATTTCGGCGCCCTTCGGTCTCGCGCCTTCAATCTGCATCCACCCGTCACCGCGATAGTTTATTTTCTCGAGCGTCTCAGCCACACGGGACCAATCCATAGTACCCTGCCCAAGAAGGAATCCATTTTCCTTCATGTGTAACTCGCAGATCATATCCTTTCCAAGGAACTGGAGTTCTTTGATCACATCATGCCCGGCATCAGCCGAGTTCCGGAAGTCGTAATAGACCTTGATACTCTTTGAACCCACCTTCTCAATGATATCCATATGTTCCTCTGCCGAAAGCCACGACTCAATACCAAGTATTATTCCGTTCTTCTCCGCCTTTGGCGCCACCATCTTAAGCCTGCGAACTACTTCGCTCTTGCCTTTGTCATCGCCGCGCAAATCGTTCTTGTCAAAAAATGCAAGGAGTATCACACTCACTCTAAGATTACGCGCGACATCAACAGCATCCCAAACCCATTCCTCCGTCCGGGGCTCTGACTTATAAGGCACGCGATTCAATTCACCAATCGCCAGGCTGGCAATCTTAACGCCAGTGTTTTTTGATTCTTCCAGGTACGCGCGTTGACGTTCGGTCTCACGCATGTGCATATTATTGGCATCAGAACCGAGACTCACCTGGATGCCGTCAAGTCCGATCTCCTTGGCAACTTTGAAAGCCTCTATGTTACTGGTCTTTCCAATCGACCAATCACACGCCCCGATCTTGAGGTTGAGCCTTGCTGTCGCGCCTCCAGCCATCGCAGGCAACCCGACCGCCAACCCTGAGGCAGACGCCAGTTGTTTTAGTAGGGTTCTTCTGGTAAGCATCTCGGTAGTCGGTAACTAGTAATTGGTGCGCCGTGCGTGAACCCGGCAGCTGGCTCCCGCCCCTGGCACCTACTTCTTAAGGTCTTTGTAAGTGATCAGCTCGATCCCGTATTTCTTGATGGCTTGTTTCACCTTATCGTTCGTCCACACATCGGTGACGCCCTGACGATCGATTGCCACGTCTTCGTACCCGATGTGGTAAATGGATCTAAGTTCGGGAGAGTCAAGACCGGGATGATCAACAAACAAGTACGTCTTTCCTTTCTCGAGTTTACTGAGCATGCGGATGAAGCTTTCGATTTTCTCTTCCGAAGTTTTTTTAGGACCATCATAACGGACTGATTGCACCCCGTACTCCGATGGGTCGATGTGTATCTTGTATTCCTTTGCAAGGCGCACGGTCAGCTCTTTGACCTCGTCACTCATGTGAGTGCATCCCATGTGTCCTGAGATATGGCTGATGCGTGGAATCTTCTTAATAGCGAGTTCTATCTGCGCGCGAAACTCCCGCTCGATATCTGCGAGGTTCAGCGGCCGGTCTTTGATAGCACGGCCAGGATAGTTCTTATTCGGCCATACCATGGGGTAGAAGTATCCGTCTTCATCGGTCAGGCTCGGGCATTCGGACACCGGGCGCCATTTCATGTTGTCCCATTCACTTGTGATCGCGAGGTGGATGCCCACATCTACGTTGGGCAACTCCTCCAACATCTTGACTGCCTCCGGAAACCAAGGCGAGGGAACAATAACCTCGATCGTAGTCTGTACACCCTCTTTAGAACATTTAACGATAGCTTCATTGCCCGCGTGTGAATAACCCATATCATCACCCCGGACGATAAGGCGCTGAGTCCAGCCCGAGGTTGAGATAAGCAATGCAGCAATGAACAGTGATGCGGTCTTTTTCATACTACCGTTTGTTGAATTGTGAAGTGATCGTATAAGACCCGGAACCAAGTTCGATGACATTGTATCCATCCTTATAGGTGAATCTTCCTCTTACACCATCGAGTGTAGGCGTAGTCCCTTCGTTGGAGGGTACATACACGGTGGCTGTTGTGTTCGCGGGTATGGTTATGTTCCAGGTAAATGCACTACCGTTGAGCTTCCAGTCGCTGACAATATCTCCATGCACGGATTGGTAACTTCCTTTTGCCCACGTCAGGTCCGCAACGGGTTGGGGTTTCAAAACAATCTTCTTGAAGCCAGGCGCCGCGGGATTGATTCCTAGTAGGGAGCGGAAGAACCATTCACTGACTGACCCGAACATCGGGTGATTCTGAGAGGGGTATTTCTCAGGGTAACTCCACGTCTCCCACAGCGTAGTCGCACCGTTGTCAAGCATATGCCTCCATCCCGGGAATCCCGACACATTAGCGAGTGCATAGGCTACATCATTGCGATTTTCCTGGCGAAATACGTCGAACATCATCTTTGTAGAAAATATCCCTGTAGAAAGGTGCCCCTTGTGTCGCGCAAACTCGTCCATGAGGGCTTGCATTGTCTTCTCCTTCTCAGGCGAGAAATCATACCATAACGCGAAGATCTGTGCAGCTTGGGTGCCGTTGTCGAACTTGCCGGTCTCTGGGATAAGATACTTCCTGACGATAGCCCTCTTGATTGTTTCTGCCTGGCGACTGTAGCTTACGGAGTCCTCCTTCTTCCCTACAATGCCAGCAAATTTCGCGGCAAGTACTGCGTGATGATAGTAGAATGAAGCTGCGGAGAACGCCTCTGCCCTTGGATCGAGCGCATTGTGATCGCCGATATCCCAGTGGAACAGGCCGCCTACAGCTTTTGATCGCAGAAATTCCATTTGCTTCACAACTCTCGGATAGTTGCGCACAACGATCTCCCTATCGCCGTAGAAATCGTACAACTGTTCCTGCAAGAAAGGGAATGCGAGTTGCCAGCCAAGAGGTCCCGAGTCGCCGCCATAACCCCTGTCTGCAATACCCGTGTGCGGAGCGATCTCCGTGATGCCCCCGTCCTCCTGCTGATCATTCGCAAAGTCTTGAACCGCCTTCCGGTAGAAGTTGGACATGTCGTAGTTGTAGATGTAAGCATTCGCAGTCACCACCATATCCGCTCCATATCCCATTTTTTCGCGGGCCGGACAATCCGATTGAACGCTGAATACATTACTCATGAACGTCCATCGAATGACTTCATTCAATCTGTTAAAGAATTCATTCGAACAGCTGAAAGTACCATTCAGGGGAAGATCAGCGTTCATGCGCAAACCTTCGAAGTCGGACAGGCGAGGTTTCCCGGGCCAACCAGTTACTTCCACATAACGGAAACCATGAAAAGTAAAACGGGGAGCCCACACTTCA
>Ga0065721_10051437_pt1 | contig 14731 bp, 11 predicted proteins | sample Mesricmetagenome_FD_59108 | JGI IMG/M metagenome (GOLD analysis project Ga0065721, IMG submission 59108) | Mesophilic microbial community from rice straw/compost enrichment Sample: eDNA_1 v2 (version 2) | ecosystem: Engineered > Solid waste > Grass > Composting > Bioreactor | place: USA: Davis... | reverse complement strand
CCGTTCACAGCCGAGCATCCAGCCGACGACGAGATAGAACAGGATACGATGAACGGGAAAGAGCGAGTTGCGCGCTTTACCACCGGAGAGGCTGCGAATGGCGTCAGCTAGCTTGATCTTTTCAAGAAAAGCCAGAAAGATTTTGACGCCTCCGAAGCTGGTCGCGTTTTGCAGTAAAAATTCGGTCTTTTGCCGGTAGCTGTGGTAGACTTCACCTAAAAGGTGCTCCTCTCTTTGGGTGATGTTGTTCTGGATAAACACCATTCTACTAAAGATTTGGGGCTCCTTTTCATATTTTCAAAGTGAAGTACTTTCGAAATTCAGGGTTAATTCTATTTAATATGCTCTGCTAAAATTTGTCGATGGTAGTGGAGCAGGGCTGCTTCGAGTGTGTTCTCTCCGAGTTCTCTCAAACGTTCAATTTTGGTCACTTTTTGATGAATTCCCGAGACGCCTTATGGCACTAGGGAAAGAGGCGATGAAACGCCGAAATTCCTTGATTTTAAAGGTTTTTCGCGGTTTTTTGGTTCCCCTAAAGGAACATAGCTTCCGCTTGCTTCCCTTTAGCGCGCACGGTTCAGGTCCGTGTGGGCTAATATCCCGTGGAGGTTCGAGTCCTCTCGACCGCACCACTCTAACAATTAACGAGCTCTTGAATTTGTCCTTGTGACGATTCAGGAGCTTTTTGCATGATTGGGATTTGCAAAGTGTTGCTCATGACCTGTGCCGACGAAATCTTTGAACTGAAGTCGAGATGAGCATAAATGTTAGCCGTCGTGGAGTAATGGCTATACTCAAGCCATTCTTGAATGTCCATCATATTAACGCCATTTGCCAGCAATAAGCTGGCGCAGCTATGCCGAAGATCGTGAAAGCGAATCCTTCTCAAATTATGCTTCTCTATCACAATTGTGAAGATCGGTTGTAAAATACCCAATATCATCGTTTGAAAATTCCCCACCTAAAGCCGACATTCCCTTTAAGAGGGGAACGTCGAGATTGGTTAAGAACGGGGAGTTTTTTCGTATGAAAGACATGTTGCAAAGAGAGATGAATATTTACGCAGATTGCGGAGGAGCTCGGTCGAGATCGCAATACTGTGAGGAAGTGGTTGGAGCAAGATCAGCCAGGTAGCTATCCGGAATGAAGGCCTGTTGCAGGAAAGCTCGACGGCTACAAGGATTACATCCGGAGCCGAATGACGGAAGGATGCCTCAATGCCCGAGTCATGCTCGACGAGATCCGCGAGAGAGGTTACATCGGCAGCATCACCATTCTTCGTATCTTCATGCAGCCGCTGCGGCCAGTGGTTCAATCCAAGGCGACCGAGCGTTTCGAGACGCAGCCGGGTCAGCAGGCCCAAGTGGACTGGGGACATTTTCGGATCGAGCACGACGGCAGCTTCCGCTTTGCGAAGCATTACGGATTCGTTCTGCGGCGCTGCAACGAATATAGCGCCAACTTTCTGTTCACGCTCTGGAAGCGTGTCCGAAAGTATGGCGCTTTTTGCACAGGAATTACGCAAAATGTGGACGATCTGCTGCAAAGCCATACAGCCCGCACCATGCTTGCAAGCAGTGAATTCATCGTCATGCTGAATCAGGCCAGCACCGACCGGATGGAGCTTGCCGAGTTGCTCAACATTTCGGACCTGCAACTCTCCTATATCACGAATGTTGACGCCGGGAATGGACTGCTAAAGGCAGGCAGTTCTCTTGTTCCGTTTACCGACAAGTTCCCGCGGCACACGAAACTGTATAGTCTAATGACAACGAAGCCCGGGGAGTAACGGATAAACAGCAGTAGGCGGCTGATCGCCAACAGGATCAATCGCCTCTGCACTATTCATCATTTTAAAGTCCGTTTCTTTTCCGGCTTGTTTCCGACGTTCGGATCTGCAACAAAGTCAGTTTTATAATTCTAACTTAAACAAACGTACGAGTGCAAATACTGTGTTTTGCAAGCCTCAAACCCTATTGACCGTTTCAGCATTTTCTTACTCGTCTGTTTTGTTTTTAAACTGTAGGGGAAATTCCAGGACTGCTTCTAAACCTTTTTTGTCTTTAAGGCTTGAAAGAGTGAGACGACCGTGATGCGCGTGCGCAATCCTCGCCACCATCGGAAGCCCCAGACCGTGACCTTGTTGGATAGACCTCCGCCTTTTTAAGGAATAAGGTAATTCGGTAATCCTCGCCAATTGCTCCTGCGGGATTCCTCGTCCATTATCCCTTACGATCAGGTGATACTGGGCGAGGTCCTTGTCTAGAAAAGTTTCTAGCATGATTTTGCAGCCTTGTGGGTTATGACGTACACAGTTTTGGACAAGATTATTGATTGCCCGTAGCAGTAATTTTTCATCCCCGTCGATCCCAACCGTTTCATCGGTCAGTACTAATTCAATGTCATAGTGATTACCCAAGCCATTATTCATAAAATCTGCGACAACCTGTCTGGCTAAAACTGGTAACCGGACGCTTTTCAAATGCAAAGGCTGCATTTCATACTCAAGCATGGAGACCAGGTTCAGGTCGCTTACAAGTGAGCGTAGCTTCTCGCCTTGACGCCGGATGATCCCGGCTTGATACCTCTGCTCCTGCGGCAAGTCCGAATTGTCCTCCATTTCGCTTGAATAGCCGAGAACCATCGAGAGCGGAGTTCGGATATCATGAGAAATCCCGGCTATCCAGTTGGAGCGTGCTTCATCCCGTGCCTTCAACGCGGCCGTCTTGTCTTGAAGTATAGTCGACCCTGCATTAATGCTTTGGGCCAAATCGCCGAAAATACCTTTGGTATTCAGTTGGACTGCTTCATCCTTTGCAAGACTATGGACTCCCGCCACAAGAGGACGTATGCCCCTTATGAGTCGCGTTCCAATCAGAATAGAAACAAGCAGGGCCACAGCCGCGTTAAGGAGAAGCAGCCACAAAAGCCGTAGAGGTAATGATCTTACCCAGTCGGAAAGAAAATTCAATTGATACTTTCCATAGCTATCTTTAGGATACCCCACCACAACCAAGCCATCCTTATGCACCCAAGTATAGACTGGATAATCCATTAGATAATAACGCGAGAACTTGGCTACATCGACCATACTGTAGCTTCGCGGAACATCAATCGGCAAATGGTAATCCCATTGCACATGGCCATCATCATCGAGCAACATAGCCCAAGCTTGATTGTCCTGAAGAAGCTTGACGACGTGCTCTCCTATTATATAGTTGTCTTCCTGCAGGACTACGCTTGCGGCCACTTCCTTAACCACGCCTTCTGGGGATGGCTTCTGATTAATTTCTTTTAACACCAAGGTGCCCAGTAGTATGAAGTTAAAAATCAGAAGAAATAACGAGACAATGATGGTCGTGGCGACAAACCGACGTAACATGCGAACGATTCCTTCCACTTACTGATTCTCCTTGACCAGCAGTTTATAACCTAATCCCCTGACGGTAAGAAGGTGGATCGGGTTCGATGGATCGGATTCGATTTTCTCACGGACCCGCCTGATATGGACCATCAATGTATTTTCGTAACCGTAACTGTCGTCTCCCCAGACGGCCTGACATAAGGCATCATTTGTGACGATTCGTCCCCGGTTCTCGTACAGCTTTACAAGAATGGCATGCTCCTTTGCTGTCAAGGGCAACTCCTTCTTATTGTTACGCACGATAGCGCTATCTAGATCAATAGTCTGTTCCCCCAATCGGAAGACAGTCAAATGATCTGTCACGGGCGAGGAGTAGACCCGCCTTAAAATTGCCATTAGTCGCAATACCAACTCGCGCGGCAGAAACGGCTTCACGATGTAATCATCCGCCCCCAAACCCAGTCCAAGTAACCGATCTTCATCTTCTCCGCAGGCGGATAGAAAAAGGACGGGCATATCCGAGAATTGTCTGATGGATGACAAGAGCGAAAATCCGTCTTCATCAGGCAACATGACATCGAGAATCGCGATATCTGGCTTGTCCCTTCGGCATTTTGAAAGAGCAGAAGCGCAGTCCTCGGCTGTGTAAACGCGAAAAAAGCCTTCTTTTCGTAAAAATCTTTCGATCATCAGTCTGATCTCTGGTTCGTCATCAACAATTAGTATTTTTTTATCTTTTACATTCTCCATAGACGTCACCCACCTTTAATTATACTTGAACAAGAGGATGGTCTGTATTTTCCCGAATCGATTTAAGATTGTTGTAAGGTTAACTTTAGATTGAAGAAGGGTGGACTTATTATAGTTGAAACCGAGAGAATTAAAAAAACTTGAATGGAGCTGATTTTTCGTATGAGTGCTTCGGATATTGTGCAAACCCAAAACTTGACCAAAACCTACGGGGATATGAACCGCGTAAATAAGGTTGATCTTCATGTCGAGGAAGGAGAGATCTACGGGTTTTTGGGTCCAAACGGTGCCGGGAAAACAACCACACTAAAAATGCTGCTCGGCCTCATCAAGCCGTCTGGAGGGACAGTTAAAATTTTTGGGGAGAGCCTAAGCAAACACCGCCCATCCATTCTTAAGCGTACCGGATCGCTGATCGAATCGCCTTCATACTACGGGCATTTGACGGGTCTTGAGAATATGAGGGTCATGCAACGCCTGCGGAATGTTCCAGATCAAAATGTAGACGAGGCGCTTCGGATCGTAAGGCTAGAAAATCACAAAAACAAAAAAGCGGAACAATATTCGCTCGGAATGAAACAGCGGCTGGGAATCGCAATGGCCCTGCTTGCCTTCCCGAAGCTGCTGATTCTTGATGAGCCAACGAACGGTCTTGATCCTGCAGGCATTGGTGAAATCCGGGAACTCATTAAATCGTTGCCCTCACGCTACGGAATGACGATATTGCTCTCCAGCCACTTGCTATCGGAAATCGAACAGATCGCTACCTCAGTAGGCATCATCAGTGAAGGGAATCTGCTATTTCAGGGGAGGATGTCAAGCTTGCGAGCAAAAAGCAGAACCGCTATCAGTCTAAAAACCTTTGACAATGCCACAGCAGAGCGGCTGCTTATCACTCAAGGCTACAGTCCGGTGCAAAGCGGCGGTCGGCTTGAGTTCCACAATTTGGAGGACACGGACGTGGCGGAGATAAACAGACTGCTTGTTTCACGCGACATTCCTGTTACCCGGATCGAGGAGCGAAAGAAAAATCTGGAGGATATTTTCCTTGAGTTGACGGGAAAGGAGCGGAGCTTGTGATCAACACGCTAGGACTGGAATACTTCAAAATCCGCCGTAAAAAGATATGGATCATGATTACATTCTTCATTGCTGCAGAGATGCTGTGGGCCTTCATGTCCACTAGTATGTCCATTGCCCGTAATCCGGATCATGCCGTTTGGGAGTCTATCTTTTTTAGTATATCCTCCATGAATGGACTTTTTATGCCGATTATCTCGGCCATTGTTGTCTCCCGTATTTGTGATATGGAACATAAAGGAGCCACTTGGAAAATGCTTGTTGCTACCAATGTGAGCCGAGACCGCCTCTATGCGGCAAAGTATATATGCACAAATAGCTTGCTTCTGTATGGCATCCTTGCTCAGACCATCCTTATGATTGCGTTCGGATTGATTAAGGATTTTCCCGGTGGACCTCCTATTGATTTACTAACCAGGTTTTTAGGGGGGACTATGCTGACGACACTCGCTGTTACTGCACTTCAGCAATGGATCTCTATGGCTATCAAAAACCAGGCTTTTGCGCTGTGTCTTGGCATGTTGGGCGGATTTATCGGAATGACCGCCGGATTGTTCCCAGCTATTGCCCGACACCTGTTTATCTGGTCTTATTATTTGGAGCTCAGCCCGGTTACCTTTCTGTATGCTGAATCATCAAGCACGTATATGGTACAGCCTATGGGCCTAGGGATAGTGGTAGCCGCGCTAATGATGACCTTTTTGTTCTACATCGCCGGAAACATTCATGTTAGCCGGCAGGAAATCTGAGGAGGAATTGCTGAATGAAACGAAGTATCTCCGCAGAATGGCTAAAATTACGGCATTCCCGGGTCGGTCTTATACTCGCTGTACTTCCCATCCTAAGCTGGCTGATCGGATGTGCGAATTACTATTTTAACCAGGGTGTTCTACAAAATGGTTGGTACAGCCTGTGGACCCAAGTCAGCCTGTATTACGGTGAGTTTTTCCTGCCTATCTTGATTGCCATCTGCTGTTCTTATGTATGTAGGCTGGAACATCAGAACCGGAATTGGAATATGATATTGGCTTCTCCTGTATCGGTTGGCAATATATTTCTTGCGAAATTGATTGTCGTTAGCATTTTAATTCTATTCGCACAAGTGCTGTTCATGGGACTCTACTTGCTTGCAGGCACCCTTTTCCCCATACATGAGCCTTTCCCTATAGAAACTATAGAATGGGCGTTACGCGGATGGTATGCTTCTTTGTCCATTAGCGCTTTGCAATTGGGACTGTCACTGCGGTTCCGTAGCTTCGCAACGCCTATCGGCATTAGTCTGTGTGCGGTCTTAATAGGTCTTGGTATGTACATTGCAAAGCTTGGCCTTTTTTTTCCGTTCTCGCTACTCACCATCGGAATGAGCGTATTGAGCCAAGATAAGCTGACTGACATACAGAACATTTTGTTTTGGGTGATGAATATGGTTTTCATTATTACTTTTGTGTCGATGTCTATTCGTCGGTTAAAGAAAAAGGATATAGTCTCATCCTGATTTCAAGGAGGAATTTATGATGAAAAAATATTGCTGGTGTTGGGGCTCATTATTGTGATGATTCATATATCTGCGACTTCGTCGAACCATATCAATGCGATGGACATGAACCGGGATTATGGCGAAGGAGCCAATCCAATCATACTTAAATCTGAATTCGTCCTGTCGTTGTGACAGCCGCCGACATTGCAGGATTTTCGCACGGAACTGCTCAAGCAAGCAAGCAAGCAGAACCGGAGGCGCAGGACATCGCGCTGGCCATTGAATTATTTACTTCCGGCAGTCTGAATACGTTCGCCCAATCGACCAACGTCAACGTGTCATACCGGGGAAAAGTAACCATACGGAAGAAAGCGGTTGGTCACATCTAAAACCATCCGCTTTCAAATTTCCTTCCAAACAGGTAATCGAGGTGTTTTGTCGATAAAATGATCTCTCAACAAAGAGACAGCCTCATGGCGAGTAGATACCGATAGCTTCTTGTAAATTTTTTTGCAGTGCCATTTCTTACTTTGCCGCCCGGAATCGTGTCGAAAAGCTCGGACTCGCCCGCGATAACGGAACCGACTCGACTCGCTATAATGGAACCGGCGTGAATCGTCGAGATAACGGAACAGACGTACATCGCTGACAATCGTCGCGATAACGGAACCGATGAGAATCGACTCGGAAAAGGAGCGGCGCGAAGCTCTCTATGGTATAATGGACGGATACTATCGCCGAGCGGCTTAACGGCCGTCCGTTGAAAAGGAGCACTTCGCTTGAGCCAACGTTCCAACTTCCCGGTCATGTCTCTCGTAGTCGGTCTTATGTGTTTAGGGTTTTCGATGGCGATTCCCCCTATGTGGCTCAAAATCGTCAGCTCGGTCGCGGGATTCGTCGGCGTGATTCTCGGCGTCCGCGGCATTATCCGAATGAAGTAAGCATGGAAGATGCTGCGAAAGCAACACGGATCCTATTTTCACTCGATTACGTTTTTTCGGGGATGTATCTCCTTTCGCTTCTACAGGAGATACATCCCCTCTGCTTACATCGAGTTCGTTATTTGAGAATGAGAGCTTTATTCGCCATGCGAAGCAGATTTATACTTTTGGGACTGGCTTGATGACGTGTATAATCGATATTTCGACTATCATTTGCACCTTTGGGGCTAGATGACGAAATGTATTTGAAATTTCAACTTTAATTTGCGCTTCTGGGGGCTAGATGACATAATATATTCGATTTTTCATCTATAATGGGTCTCTGCGACTAGATGGGACGAATTATATTCGAAATTTCGACTATAATGGACGCCTCTGTACACGCCCCTGCCAGCAACACGTCCTTATCTTCACCTTCTAGCAACACGCCCCTTTTGACGCCTATCTCTACCCCCCCCTATCATCGCTTGCCAGCAACACGCCCTTATCTACACTTTTCAGCAACACGCCCCTTTTGACGCCGATCTCCACACCCCCCTATCAATCGCTTGCCAGCTACCCGCACCAATAGCCGCATGCCAGCCATATGCCGAGCAGGTATTATTTTCCCGATCCGGCATTGCTACTGCCTTACCCCTGTGCTATCGTTAGATTAATAATCATTCTCAATCAGGGAGAGAAAACGGTGAGCACTTACGATTTTTCCTTGGCGAAGACGTATTTTCATATTTCTCCGGAAGGAACCGACCATCTGTACGACGAGATGCCGGCCACGGGCTTGCTGGACCCGATAAGGCTCGGCGAGATGCTTCGCAAGACGGGCGAGCTGGTTAAGGCGACCGACGGAAAGCTTCCGGGCTCGTTCTTCGGAACGACGCTATGCCACTTGATGCTGACCAAGCTCGTCTTCGTGTCCTTGTACGGAAAGGTGCTGGAATTGACCCTGGAACGCTTGACTTTCCAGGTCGAGCAGGAAGAAGGACACGATCATCCGCATCTCGGATACCGGATCGACGAGGTGCGCGAATTGGACATTCCTTCGGAGGGGGGCGAAGCGTTCGTCCTGGACGATTGGCGGAAGTTCGTCTCCGAAGCGGTCGCGCCGGCCGTCGAATCGATCGCCGAGGCGTCCGGCATGAAGCCGGAGATGATCTGGGGCCAATTCGGGGGCGTGGGCGCCCTGGTGAAGGGATTCGTCGACAACACGCCGTTTCCCGCGGAGGTGAAGGAGAGATTCCATCGCCACTACCGCATAATGACCGAAGAAATTGCGCCGGACGTCTACCGGGCGAGACGGAATCCGTTCGCGTGCCGCCCGCGCTTCACGGAAAGTCCTTATCGGCCCGGGGAGCAATGGATGATCCGTTCGGCTTGCTGCTTCTACGATCGGCGGGAGAACGGGGAGAAATGCTACGTGTGCCCGAAGCTGACCGAGGACGAACGGGCCGCTATGAAAGCCCGCATTCAAGCCGAGGCGGGTTGAACGAGCGCGTGCCGCGCGAAGAAGCAGGCATGTCCGCGTCAGGGAAATGGCGATTGGCAAGGCATCGCCCGAATGATATGATGGTTAACGGGTGAAGCAAAAAATGAACAACGAGACGACGAACGCGGAGGCCAACGGCAAGCCGGAAGGCGATTCCGCGGATAAGCTTAACGAACTGGTCAAAGCGGTATTCCATAACGGCATGGTCGCTTTGAAAATGCATTTCGAAAACGTCGAAGGTCAAGTGTTGAACCAGGAAATCTACGGACCGGTATTCGTGTTTCAGGTGAAGAACGAAGCGAGCGAAGGGTACGCGTGCGGCTTTTTCCTGCGCGAGCTCGTCGCGAAGTTCCAATCGGGCAACGACCCTGCCGGCTGGATGGCGTCGTTCTACGTCGAGATGATGAGGACGCCGGGAGGCAAGCTGCTTCCGAAGCCGCCCGCCAGCGAGGACGAAGCGAAAGCGCTGATCGACAAGGTGATCGTTCCGCATTGCATCGCCGCGGTGAACGAAGAATTCGCGCCGGAGAAAGTGCATGCGGGTCTGGACTGGCACAAGGAGCACGGTCCGGTGTTCGAAGCCGGATTTCCGGTCATTCGGGACGGCAACAACGTGTGCGCCTTTCCGCTCCATCTGTTGTTCGCCCATCATCTCTTGAATCGCGATCCGTCGGATTTGCTTCTTCAAGGGCTTTATAAAATTCGCGAAGAGCACGGGATGTAAATCATGGAATGCGAGTTAAGCGCGGGCCGACGGGTCCCGCGCTTCTTCGTGCGGCGTGAATAGACTTCCGTTTTCATAGATTTCCGTTTTCTTGGCGGCCCCCGCTCTTCCCGGCGGGGGTTTGTTCATGTTCGCGGCGGCTCCCTGTATGGCCGATCGACCGTTCCGGATCATTTTATCATTGTCAGGCTCGCTAAGTTTTGCTGCCATTTCTGGGATATCGATCGACGCGCGAAGGAGCGCCATTCTATGGTTCAACTCAATGCGCTGGCCGAGCACTTAACCAGGTGAGCGATAAGGGTCAGCGATTTCTACTGGTGCGTACTGGAGCCTGGACAGCGGTACCGCGATTTCCTGACTCCCGGACCGGGTTTTTTGTTCGTCGTCCGCGGAGAGGGGACATTCGTCTTCGAAGGAACAAGCTATCAAGCGACGCCGGGCATCGTCTTGCACGGAGGCGGAAACATGCGTTTGGATTACGGGGCGGCCGAGCGTTCGGAGCTGGAATACGGGCTCATCCACTATGCTTGCGCCGACGCCGCGTACCCTCAAAATACGCACTTCCTGCTGCATCCGGGGCTGCAGCCGTCCATGATCGAGCTGCTTGCCGCCATTCGCGCGAGCTGGGATATCCCGGGACCGATGGCCGAGCTAAGAACGAGCAACCTATTTCATCAACTGATGTACGAGACCATCGCCGGCTGCTTGTCGCGTTCAGGAAAGTCCGAAGGCGCGGATCGGGTAGAGGAAGCGATCGGATATATTCAAGCCCATTACATGGATCCGATCACGCTGTCGGATATGGCAGCCCGGTTCGGCATCGGCTCGGGCTTCTTTTCTACGCAGTTCCGCAAGCACGTCGGAATCAGCCCGATCGAATATTTAATTCGCTTCCGCATCAGGAAGGCCAAGGATTTGCTTCTGATGAGCCGGATTCCGATCAGAGTCGTAGCCCAGAGCGTCGGGTATTCCGACGTCTATTATTTCAGCCGTTTGTTCAAGCAGCATACCGGAATGTCGCCAAGCCGGATCCGTCCCGGCGGTCGGGATGAACAACCTCGAACGTAATCCCGAATGGAATAGACGAATTCAGCCGCGGCGACGATGCGCACGCGGCATTTTCCCGTTCTCGGTGACATTAGCGCGTGCGCGGTCGGCGCGAAAGGCTTTCATGGCGTCCCACGGTTGGTCGCGGAGTTTTATTTTCAAAATAAGTGTGTCACGAATAATAAATTTTCCATAAATATGACTATTATATATTGAATAATACTCATTATTGACGTATATTATGGGTTATCTACTCTAATGAGGTGATCCATATGCCGAATATTGCTTCGAGCCGGACCGACATTGACATGGAGACGGGATTGCGCAACAAGCAAGTGTACGATTTTAGCGAAGGAAACGCCGGAATGAAAAATATCCTGGGAGGAAAAGGCGCCCATTTGGCGGAGATGACCCGCGCCGGGCTTCAAGTGCCTCCCGGCTTTACGATCTCGACGGAAGCTTGCCGGTCGTTTTTCCGGGAGAACGACGGCATATCCGCCGCATTATGGCAAGAAACGCTGGACGCGCTCGGGAGACTGGAGGCGAAGAAGGGGCAGCGTCTAGGGGACGCCGGCAATCCGCTTCTCGTCTCGGTCAGATCGGGATCGGTCACGTCCATGCCGGGGATGATGGATACGCTGCTGAACTTGGGGCTAAACGACGAGACCGTCGAAGGCTTGACGAGGCAAACCGGCAACGCCAGATTCGCCTTCGATTGCTACCGCAGGCTTCTGCAGATGTTCGGCAACGTCGTGCTCGGCATCGAAGCCTTCCGATTCGAGAAAATGCTCGGCAGAGCGAAGGCGGCGCAAGGCGTGTCCGCGGATCAGGAATTGAGCGCGGAGAGCTTGCGGCAGCTCGTCGCCGAGTTCAAAACCTGCATCGCCTCGCTTTCGGGTCGGCCGTTCCCTCAAGACGCGCGCGAGCAGCTTCGCATGGCCGTCGAAGCCGTGTTCCGGTCGTGGCACAATCCGCGCGCGAAGTTTTACCGGCAACTGAACCGCATACCGGACGAGCAAGGAACGGCGGTTAACGTTCAAAGCATGGTGTTCGGGAACAAAGGGGCCGATTGCGGGACGGGCGTCGTGTTCACGAGAAACCCGTCCACCGGCGAGAAGGCGTTGTTTGGCGAATACTTGATCGACGCGCAGGGCGAAGACGTCGTCGCCGGCGGAAGAACGCCGATGACGATCGCTTCGCTGAGGGAGGCGATGCCGGATACTTACGAAGAGTTGGTCGGCGTAGCCGAGAAGCTGGAGAGGCATTATAAGGACATGCAGGATATCGAATTTACGGTCGAGCATGGAAAGCTGTTCATTCTTCAGACGAGAAGCGGGAAGCGGAACGCCCAAGCGGCGGTCGCCATCGCGGTCGATCTCGTCAACGAGGGCATCGTGACGAAGGAAGAAGCGCTGCAGCGCATCGAAGCCTCTCACTTGGACCAGCTCTTGCATAGGGGAATCGACGAACGGGAGGTTCGGGAGGTGCTCGCTACGGGGCTGCCCGCTTCGCCGGGCGCCGCGACCGGCCGCGTCGCCTTCGATGCGGACATTGCGGCGGAGTGGAGCAAGGAAGGCGTGCCGGTCATGCTCGTTCGGCCCGAAACGACGCCGGAGGACATTCACGGCGTGCTCGTCTCCGAAGGGGTGGTCACCTGCCGCGGAGGGATGACCAGCCATGCCGCGGTCGTCGCCAGAGGCATGGGAAAGCCGTGCGTGTGCGGCTGCGAAGGCATCTCGATCGACGAGGAGCAAGGCTGGATGACCATCGGATCGGCAATCGTCAAAGAGGGGGATTGGATCACGATCGACGGGGCGAGCGGCCGCGTCATCGCCGGCCGGATTCCTCTTCGCGAAGCAGAGATGACGGAGGCGCTGTCGGAGCTGTTGGCGTGGGCGGACGGCATTCGCAAGCTGGAGGTGCGGGCGAACGCGGACAACCCCCGAGACGCGCGAATCGGCAGAAGATTCGGCGCGCAAGGCATCGGGCTCTGCCGGACGGAGCACATGTTTTTCTCGCCGGACCGGCTTCCGGTCGTACAACGCATGATTCTCGCGGATACCCCCGAAGAGAGAGGACTTGCGTTAGCCGAGCTGCTTCCGATGCAGCAGACCGACTTCGAAGGCATGTTCGAGGAGATGAACGGATTGCCGGTGACGATTCGGCTGCTCGATCCTCCGCTGCATGAATTCCTGCCGAACGAGAAAGAATTGCAGAAGAAGCTCGAGGAGCTCGAACTGGGAGCCTCCTTGCTCGGCGTGGAGGACGCGGAAGCCCGGAAGAAAGCCGTCTTGGCCACGCTCCGCAAAGTCAAGTCGCTGGAGGAAACCAATCCGATGTTGGGCTTGAGAGGCTGCCGCCTCGGACTCGTGCATCCGGAAATTTACGACATGCAGGCGGAAGCGATCTTCCGTGCCGCATCCCGCTGCGCGGCGCGAGGCGTTGCGGCGGAGCTGGAAATCATGGTTCCGCTCGTCGGCCACGCGAACGAGCTGGAGACTCTCCGCGATCGGATCGGCCGGGCCGCGGAGCGCGCGGCGGCCGCCGAAGGCGGTCGCGAGATCGCCTACCGCGTCGGGACGATGATCGAGGTTCCGCGGGCGGCGCTGACCGCCGACCGGATCGCCAAGCATGCCGATTTCTTCTCCTTCGGCACGAACGATCTGACGCAGATGACTTACGGCTACAGCCGGGACGACGCGGAAGGCAAGTTCTTGTCCCATTACCTCGATCATAAGCTGCTCCCGGCCAACCCGTTCCAGACGCTGGACGAAGACGGCGTCGGCAGGCTGATCGAATGGGCCGTCGCGTCGGGAAGGTCCGAGAAGCCGCAACTGAAGACGGGCATCTGCGGCGAACACGGCGGGGACAAGGAATCGATCTTTTTCTGTCATCGGGCCGGCCTGAATTACGTCAGCTGCTCGCCGTTCCGGTTGCCCATGGCGCGGATCGCGGCGGCGCAAGCGGCGATCGCGTATCGGGACTCCACGGAAAACGACGCAGGTTCGCAAGTATCCGTTTCCTCCGCGGGCGCGGTTTGATAGAATAGGGGTGAAGGTTAGACGAGGAGGCAATGGCCATCGAACTGACACCCCGCCAACAGCAAATCCTGAACATCGTCGCCGAGCAGCACCCGATATCCGGCGAAGGAATCGCCGAGAAGCTGAACTCGACCAGACCCGCGATTCGCGCCGATCTGGCGATGCTCGTCATGTTGAACTACTTGGAGGCGAAGCCCAAGGTCGGCTATTCGTTGGGCAGCCACTCCGTTCATAAGAAAAATCCGTCCCTGGAACGGCTGCTCGAGCTGAGAGTGAGCGATTATCAATCGACGCCCGTCGTCATCCTGGAGACGGCGACCGTCGGCGACGCCGTCGTGTCGCTGTTTCTGGAGGACGTCGGCAGCTTGATCGTCAACGATGCGGATGGGTATCTCGCGGGCATCGTCTCGCGCAAAGATCTGCTGCGCGTCACGCTCGGCAATCCCGCGGCCTCGACGATGCCGATCGGCCTCGTGATGACTCGGCAGCCGAACGTGCATACGATCGAGCCGGAAGACCAACTGCTGACGGCAGCCAGCAAGATGATTTCCTACGAAGTGGACAGCCTGCCGGTGGTCAAGGCGGCAACGGCTGCGGACGATCCGCATAAACTCGAAGTCGTCGGCCGAATTACGAAAACGACGCTCACCAAAGCGTTGCTGGAAATCGCATTAGGTTAAAATTCTCTGTTGACAGCCCGTCTTGTCCGTGTTAAATTATAATTCTGAGGCGGAACGTTAAATTGTCCGCTCGGAATATGCGGTCGTGGCGGAATTGGCAGACGCGCACGGTTCAGGTCCGTGTGGGCTAACCCCCCGTGGAGG
>Ga0065721_10051434_pt1 | contig 14738 bp, 14 predicted proteins | sample Mesricmetagenome_FD_59108 | JGI IMG/M metagenome (GOLD analysis project Ga0065721, IMG submission 59108) | Mesophilic microbial community from rice straw/compost enrichment Sample: eDNA_1 v2 (version 2) | ecosystem: Engineered > Solid waste > Grass > Composting > Bioreactor | place: USA: Davis... | reverse complement strand
CTTTAATCGCCCGTTCAATGGCCAGTACGTTTTCAGTCACACGGAAGCACCTGATTTTCGGGATTTGTCTTCCGCTTGCGTTATTACTCGGATATTTGCTCGCCGACGTCCAAGACCCGGTCAGTGTTTTGATTATTATTGGCGCCATCTTCGCCTTAAGCATCCCGCTGCTGATGAAATGGTATCATCCCCTGCTGGTCTTGACGTGGAATATGGGGGCGTTCGTCGCCCTGCCAGGCCGGCCTGCATTGTGGACTATTTTCGCATTCATGGGCATTCTGGTTCTGGTGCTGAACCGCGCAACTGGAGATGAGCGGGCACGTTTTTCCGCCGTTCGCAGTTTAACAATGCCGCTAGTCGCTATCTTGGCTGTCGTGATATTTACTGCCGCCGCTACGGGAGGTATCAATCTGGGTATTTTTCGATCGGGCGAAATGGGCGGAAAAAGCTATTTTTTTGTTATTGCCGCTATCGTCGGTTACTTCGTGCTGGGGAGCCGATACATTCCGCCGGAACGGGCCCGCTTCTATATTGGATTGTTTTTTTTGACGGGACTCTGTGCAGCTACGCCGCGCGTAGCTGCTTTGTTTGGTGACTTTGCCCTAAATCTGGTATCACCTTTCTTTGGGCCGGATTTTGATCCGGAATATGAAGCCGGTCTCAGCTTTGGTGAGATCCGCCTCCGGAGTGTTGCGGTAGCGGGGACGGCAGCCTTTTACTGGTTATTAGCGCGCCACGGGGTTTCGGGGATTCTGAATTTTAGACAACCTTGGTGGGCGCTTCTTGCGTTCATACTTTTGGGGGTTGGAATGTTAGGAGGGTACCGATCAATCGGAATCATCATGTTTAGTACTTTCGTTGTGTTGTTTTGCTTGGAAGGTCTTTGGCGAACCCGCGCCGCTTTTGCATTCATCGGCTGTATCGCGATCACGTGTGTGGGATTGATTGGATTTGCTGATAAGTTGCCGTTTGTGATGCAGCGGACGCTGAGTTTTCTCCCTCTTAAGCTCGACCCGGCCGTTAAGTTTTCCGCTGAGGTTTCCTCCACATGGCGGCTTGAGATGTGGCAGCATGCAGTTACGGAAGTTCCAAAATATCTTTTCAAAGGCAAAGGATACAAAATAAGCATGGATGATATCTATATGGTTTCTTACTCGATGCGGCAAGGAAATGCAGCCAATTGGGAAGGCGCTTTTACGGTAGGAGACTATCATAACGGACCGCTGACCGTTCTTATCATCTTCGGGATTTACGGGTTCGCAGGGTTCTTATGGTTAATCATTGCAGGAATTTGCTATTTGTATCGAGTACGGCGGGATTCCCCTCCGGAGTTGCGGCAAATTAACAACTTTCTGTTTGGAACCTTCTTGGTTCAATCTGTGTATTTCCTCTTTATTTACGGCTCGTTCTCGAATGACCTGTTCAAATTCACTGGGATTCTTGGCCTGAGTGTGGCGTTGAATGTTCCTTACGAGGGCAAAACGGCTGTAGAGACCGCTCCAGGATTGCAGCCGTCGTTGCAATCCTGAAGCTACTTTTCGGGATGACGATTCTGGCCGTGTTATCTTTTTCGGCGCGAAGCTTGTTGATGACGAGATGATTGTCGAGTGGGTGCCCGGGTGCTTTGTCCGTAATTGGTAACTCGTCCCGCTGCACCGGGTGAAGCCATAGCGACTCCATCCAGCGTGCGCTTCAATTCCTTGATCTGGTCTCGCAATAGCGCGGCTTTTTCGAACTCCAGATTGTTCGCTGCGGCGAGCATTTCTTCCTCAAGTTCCCGAATGGTTTCCGTGACGTCGAAATCCGCGCCGGCATCGCGCAACACCGCTACGGCTTTGTTGTCCGATTGATGCGCCACCGTAGAGAGGCTTTCTTCGACTGCCCGTTTCACGCTGCGCGGTGTAATGCCGTGTTCCGCGTTGTACGCCAGTTGCCGCTTACGGCGATATTCTGTTACCGCCAGGAATTTTTTGATGCTGTCGGTCATCACATCGGCATAGAGAATCACTTCTCCATTGAGATGCCGTGCGGCGCGACCGGCGGTCTGGATCAAACTGGTTTCGCTTCGAAGAAATCCTTCTTTATCGGCATCGAGAATCGCTACGAGCGAAACTTCCGGGAGGTCGAGACCTTCGCGTAGCAGGTTGATGCCGACCAACACATCAAACTCGCCTTTGCGTAATGCGCGCAAAATTTCCACGCGTTCGATTGCATCAATTTCGCTGTGCAGGTAACGCACATTCACGCCGATGTCGCGAAGGTAATCGGTCAATTCCTCGGCCGTGCGTTTGGTTAACGTTGTCACGAGCACACGTTCTTTGAGGTCCACGCGCTTGCGACATTCTTCGATGAGATCGTCAATCTGCCCTTTGAGCGGTTTGATCGTGACCTTCGGATCTACGAGGCCGGTCGGGCGGACCACCAGTTCAATCACCTGGCCTTGCGCCCAACCGATTTCCCGCGTTGCTGGCGTAGCGCTCACGTAAATGGTCTGCTTTTGCAACGCCTGAAATTCCTCGAAGTTCAGCGGGCGATTGTCCAACGCGCTTGGCAGCCGGAATCCATGTTCGACCAACACGGTTTTGCGCGAACGATCGCCTTCATACATGCCGCCGATTTGCGGGACGGTGACGTGCGATTCGTCCAGCACGAGCAGAAAATCGTCGGGAAAGAAATCAATCACGGTCGCGGGGCGCGAGCCAGGCGGACGGCCTGCAATGTGCCGAGAATAATTTTCGATGCCGGAGCAGAAACCCATTTCCTCCATCATCTCCAGATCGTATTCCGTCCGCATTTTGATGCGTTGGGCTTCCAGCAGTTTTCCCTGTTTTTCGAATTCGGCGATGCGCTGACCAAGCTCTTCGCGAATCGATAGAATCGCGCGCTTCATCTTTTCGCCCGTGGTCACGAATTGCGTGGCCGGGAAAATCATGGTGTTGGCTGGGCGCTCGGTCTGTTCGCCGGTCAGTGGTTCGAACACCGTAAGCCGTTCGATCTCGTCGCCAAAAAATTCAATGCGCAACGCATCTTCGCGTCCGGCCGGACACAGTTCCACCGTGTCGCCACGCACGCGAAATTGACCGCGCTCGAACGTGATGTCGTTGCGGGTGTATTGCAATTCCACGAGTCGGCTGAGCAATTGCTCACGCGAGAGCGCCTGCCCGACGTGCAGCGGAATGACCATTTTTTCGTAATCCTCTTTGCTGCCGGTGCCGTAAATGCAGGACACACTCGCCACCACGATGACGTCGCGCCGCGCAAACAATGAACTCATCGTCGAAAGGCGCATCCGCTCGATCTCGGCGTTCACACTCGAATCTTTTTCGATAAACGTGTCAGTGCGCGGGATGTAAGCCTCCGGTTGATAATAATCGAAGTAGCTGACGAAGTATTCGACTGCGTTCCGAGGGAAAAAACTTTTGAACTCCGCGTAAAGCTGGGCGGCGAGCGTTTTGTTGTGCGAGATAACAAGCGTGGGCTTATTTACGTTCTTAATCACGTTGGCAATCGTGAACGTTTTGCCCGAACCCGTAACGCCGAGCAGCACCTGATGTTTCACGCCCGCAAGCACGCCCTCGGTCAGCTTCGCAATCGCTTGCGGTTGATCGCCAGCCGGCGGGTAATCGGAAACAAGTTCAAACATGGATTCACAGAGTAGAGCGAGGTGGAAGAGCGGTCAAACGTCGGGCGAGCAGGGCGATACAAGTTTTTCCGCGAAGTGCAGTTGTATGGGCTTGGGTTGGCCCGATACGGTTGGTGTCATGGCAAATTGTCCAACCTGCAAGCCGTGGATAAAACCTTCCAGTGCGCGATGGCCAACGTAATCTGCCCGGCACGCCTGGTACAAAGGAACTGGCGAAGCAGTTGGCGCGGTGGAGAAAGTTGTTGGTCGCTAAGTCGGCGGACAACCACCAACTACTGTGGCGTTTTCTCCGGAATCTGAGCAACCGGGTTGTGCGCAAGCAAGACTGCGCTTAGCTGAAAAATTACGGGAATAAATTGGGGGTCATGAAACAGAGTCTTTTTTCTTCCCCAATAATAAACATATACTGGTTGTTCGTTTGTTGGGTGCTTTGTTACTTCGTATTTGCCTTCTCCCGTAAAAACAACGATCCAACTTGGCGTTGGGACAACAATCTCACTGAACCAGAAAAAAAAGTCCCTTAAGGGAATGACATCCCCGTTACCAGGTCTGTAACCAACCATGATACCAAACTGGGCCAAATTTACTGGCTCTGTTGGTCTGAGTACAATGCGCTCCTTTCCTGGTACGCCAGGGTCATATAGCCCTAAAAGGCTCAATTCTACTGGAGGGGGAAATATCATCAGTCTTCTTTCCTAGGGCCAGTCGGATAAAACCATCCAAATAGCAACAATACCAATCCAGCCACGGCTACAACGCAATAAACTGGCGAGAAAGCAGCAAACAATGGTTGTAGGCCTGCGCCCAAAAAAACACCACCAAGCGTGATCAATACATTCTGTAATTTCTTAAAACGAATATCACCGCTCAACCGTTCAATCAGAACTGCATTCTTTGTCTGCTCTTTGAAAAAAGCCTCTTTGTAATGTTCTACGTCGTTGCGCGCTTCACGTCGCTCCTGGCGGGCATCTGCCAAATCAGCTTCGCGCAACTGAACTAAAGACTGGAGGAAAATTTTTGCCCCCTGGTTTCTAATCAATCCGGCCTCCCCTGCAGCTCTCACTGCATCGGCAACAGGATATTGTTGAATGCCACCAGCGGGCGTATCTGTAGTAACTGATACTTCTAAAGAAGTTCCAGCAGCCTGTATGGCTTGCTTCGATGCCGGCAAAGGCTCCGATGAAGTATCGGAAAGACTTTGATTTAGCATCTCAGCCATAGGGTATGTTTTGCGGACGCAGCAATCTATTCACTCGCACTGACCAGAAGCAACAGCAAAGGCGCGTGGTTATGCTGAAGTCACAGTCAGCTCGCCTATTGTGTGGTCGCGGCTTTGACTACCGCTAGAAACTTCGCTGCCGCACCAGACATTCTGGCGGCGTCAAACACCGCACCAAGTTGCACCGGCGGCGGCGCGGGTGTGAGCGGCCGAAATTTAAGTCGCCCGCCCGCCAACATTCCGAGGCACGCCGGGCCGATGATGAGGCCGCGACCAATGCCTGCGGCTGCGATCAAACTCGGCGCGCTGTCGTGTTCTTCAACAACGCGCGGCTTGCTGTCGCACTGAGCAAACAACTCTTTGAGCATCGCGTGATACTCGGGATATTCGGCCCGCGAATAGGCCAGGAGTGGTTCGTTCGCGATTTGTTCCAGCTTCACTTCCTTTGACCGCGCGAGCCGGTGGTTAGGCGGAACGCCGACGCAGATCGGATAACTTTGCAGCGGCTCGGCTTTCAAACCCTGCAACGCTTTCGATTCCGGCTGTGCCATCAGGCTGAGATGCAATTTTCCCTCGCGCACGCCGCGCAACATTTCTTCGCTCGATAAATCATGTAGCTTCACATGAACCCCGGGCGCGACGTTGTGAAATGAATGCAACGCCGACGGCAGCAGTTCCACCGTCAGTGATGGCGCGTAGCCGACATGAATTTCTCCGCGTTCGCCGCGGGCCACTCCGCGCGCGAGTTTCACCGCTTCATCCGCGCGAGCCAACACGGCTTTGGCTTCACCGAGAAATGCGTTACCCGCTTCGGTTAACTTTACGGCGCGTTGCGTGCGATCGAACAACTGCACGCCGAGTTCGGCTTCGAGATCGCGAATCTGGCGGCTTAAAGCGGGTTGCGCGACGCGAAGCTTTTGCGCGGCTTTGGTGAAATTCAATAATTCACCCACAGTGGCGAAGTATCGGAGGTGTCGCAGTTCCACGAGGGCGAACGATACCTAAAAGGCATTATTGCGCGAGCATCAAAGTATTGGGCGGATTTCGTGAGGCGGGCTAAAGATGGTCGCAGTGAAACAAACGTCGTTTGCGAAAATGAGAAGAGGACGACGAAAACGAAACGATAAAAGAGAAAGAGAAACGTTATGATGACCATCCGAAAATCCGAAGCACGCGGTCACGCCAATCACGGCTGGCTCGACAGTCGATTCAGCTTTTCCTTTGCCGAATATCACGATCCGGCGCACATGGGTTTTCGGTCGCTGCGTGTCATCAATGACGACCGCATCGCGCCTGGCGGCGGATTCGGAATGCATCCGCATCGCGACATGGAAATCATCAGCTACGTGTTGAAAGGCGCTTTGGAGCACAAGGATTCGATGGGCAATGGCAGCGTGATTCGGCCTGGCGATTTTCAATACATGGCCGCGGGCACGGGTGTGTTGCACAGCGAGTTCAATCCGTCGGATAAAGAGGAAACGCATTTGTTGCAAATCTGGATTCGACCGGATCGAGGCGGCGTGAAACCGCGTTATGGCGAAAAACATTTTGCGGATAAACCGGCGGGACGTTTGCATCTGGTCGCGAGCAAGAGCGGGCGCGAAGATTCCATTGCCATCAATCAGGACGTCGATTTGTTTTTGGCGCGCTTGAATCCTGGCGATTCGGTTGAACATTTGCTCCAGCCGAAGCGGCACGCATGGGCGCATGTGGCGGAAGGCGCAGTGGAATTGAACGGCACGCGATTGAACGCCGGTGACGCGGCGGCGGTCAGTGAGGAAGCGCAGTTGCGTCTTACTGCCACCGATAAATCTCAGGTGTTGCTGTTTGACCTGAACTAAACCTGTGCAACTACTGAGGAACTTGCTATGAAACGCGGCGTTCAAATTGTGGCGGTCCTGCTGGCCGTTGTGACGTTGGCCCTTTGGTTTGCCAAAGGGGCCAACCCCGGCTGGACCAAGAACCGGGTTCAGGTCAAAACCGTGGACCCCATCACCGAAATTGAACAGGTGACGTGGGAAGACCGTTTTATTCCCGGAGTTGAGATACTCGGCGGCGGATTATTCGTCGCGGCGGTGCTGTTCGCCGGTTCGCTCTTTATTCGTAAAGCAAACAAACAACAACAAACCCAACACAGTTAAAAACACGTATGAAAAAAAGTCTGGTTACCCTGTTCGTTGCCGGCGGCGTTGCATTCGCCGCAGTGGCCCATGAGCAAGTCTTCGACTTCAAAGATCCCAAGGGCGTTAACAACGTCGTCTTCAAACTCGACGCGCCGCTCGAAGCCATCAACGGCAGCGCCAATGGCGTCAGCGGCACAGTGACGTTTGATTCGCACAACCCTGCCGCCACCAAAGGCAAAATCGTCGTCGCCAGCAAATCGTTGACGGTCGGCAACAGCGTGATGCAGGAACACATGCACAGCGAAGGCTGGCTCGATGTGGCGAAGTATCCGGAAATCTTCTTCGAAGTGAAGCAGCTCAAGAACGTGAAGACCGAAGGCAATGTCACCACCGCCGACGCCGTCGGAACGTTCTCGCTGAAGGGCGTGCAGAAGGAAATTACCGCTCCGGTGAAAATCACCTATTTGCCGGGTAAATTGGCGGACCGCAGCGGCGGTCAGATGAAAGGTGATTTGCTGGTGATTCGCTCGAACTTTTCCATCAAGCGCGCGGACTTTAACATCAAGCCCGGCCAGAACGAAGATAAGGTCGCAAACGAAATCGAACTTTCGTTGAGCGTCGCGGGCGTTTCGCCGCAGAAGTAATCGGCATTAATACAAAAAACGCCGCTCCGTTCGGGGCGGCGTTTTTATTTAAATCCACGTCAGTCGCTATTGGCGGCCAAATAGAGGATGGCAACGACAGCCGCGGCGCCGAGCACGATGATGCCCGCGTCGATCAAGAGTGCAATGGGCGTTTTGGCGATGGTTTCGGTGGTCAGCGGCGCGTTTCCGTGGTAGGCAGGAAGCCGAAAGCGACCGAGCAGTTCGCCGTCTTTCCAAAGTTCGAATCCGGGTTTGTTGTAGGTTTCCATCGCGGCGTAACCGATCGTCGGAATGGTATTTGTTCCCTGAGTTATGCCCAGCATCGGAATCGGAATCAAACCGGGATAACCCGCCGGGTCCACAAACTGAGGTCGCGTGAATGGATCATAGGTCTCCGTCAGATCGAGCCAGAACGCGCGCCAACGGATGTAATTTGATTTTTCGAATTGCTCCCGATACTTGACGAGAATCAGTGGTCGCTCGGGTGAAGCGGCAAGTTGCACCTGCGGTTGGGCATGGGCGTGGTAGTAACGGTCAGCCCAGACTTCGCGTGTGGTGAAGCAGCCGTTGGAAATGAGCGCAATCGGCAGGAAGATGGCGATCAATTCAAGGAGCTTTGGATAAGGCTTCATAGCCTGCGAGCAATGGGTTCTGCCGGAAGGCTATGGGCTCTTCGGAAAAGCGAAAGGTTTTTTTGGATTCTGCCTCCCGGCTTGTTCCGGCGCATTTCTTTGCTACGCTCCGCCGCTCTGTTGTGAGTATCGCTAAAGAAATTCAAAACCGCCGCACGTTCGCCATCATCTCGCATCCGGACGCCGGTAAAACCACGTTGACGGAAAAACTGCTGCTTTATGGCGGCGCGGTGCAGCTTGCCGGTTCTGTGACCGCGCGCAAAAACCAGCGCGCCACCACGTCCGACTGGATGGAGCTCGAAAAGAAGCGCGGCATCTCCATCAGTTCCACCGTGCTGCAATTCGAGTACAACGGTTACAAGATCAACCTGCTCGACACGCCCGGCCACAAAGATTTCTCCGAGGACACCTATCGCGTGCTTACCGCTGTGGATTCGGTGGTGATGGTGATTGACTCAGCCAAAGGTATCGAGCCGCAGACGCGTAAATTGTTCGAGGTTTGCCGGCAACGAGGCGTGCCGATTTTCACGTTCATGAACAAGTGCGATCGTCCGATGAAGAATCCGCTCGAATTGCTCGATGAATTGGAGCGCGTGCTCGGCATCGGTGCGTTTCCGGTGAACTGGCCCATCGGCAACGGTTCGGAGTTCCAGGGAGTTTATGATCGGCAGACGAAAATGATGCATACGTTCGAGCGCGTGGTTGGCGGCAAGTATCGCGCACCGGTAACCGTCGGTGGCCTGCACGATCCAGCGGTGCGCGGCAGTTTGAGCGACGCGGAATTTGCCAAAACGGTGGAAGAACTCGAAATGCTGGAACTGGCCGGCGCGGAGTTCAACGAAGCGGATGTGTTGGCCGGTAAAACGACGCCGGTTTTCTTCGGTAGCGGTGTGAATAATTTCGGCGTGCAACTCCTGCTCGATGGCTTTTTGAAACACGCACCTGCGCCGAAAGGTCGGCATGCCGCGGTAGCCACCGAGGTAACGAGGCGGAGCGAATCTCAAGGCAAGGATGACTCTTCAATCAATCCGCCTCCTCACGTCGGCGACTACATTGCTCCTGAGAATTCGGCTTTTTCTGGATTCATTTTCAAGATTCAGGCGAACATGGATCCGAAGCATCGCGATCGTATCGCATTTATTCGCGTTTGCTCCGGCAAGTTTGAGCGCGACATGACGGTGCATCATTCGCGTTCGGGAAAAAAAGTTCGCCTCTCGAGTTCGCACAAAATTTTCGGCAACGAACGCGAGACGGTGGACGAGGCGTATCCGGGCGATGTCATCGGTCTCGTCGGACACGATGTGTTCGGCATCGGCGACACGCTGACGACGGATCCCAAAATCATTTACAACGAAATCCCGCGCTTTACGCCGGAAGCGTTCAGTTATCTGCACAACCCGAATACCGCGAAGTTCAAACAATTCCGCCAAGGTCTCGATCAATTGTTGCAAGAGGGTGTCATTCAGGCGTTGTATTTGCGCAATTCGTCCGTCAAAACGCCGTTGCTTGCTGCGGTCGGGCCGTTGCAATTCGAAGTTGTGCAATATCGTCTCGAAAGTGAATACGGCGCGGAATCGCGTTTAGAGCCCGCGCCATGGAGCGTGGTGCGCTGGTTGCCCACAGACATCAAAGAAGAGGAGCTTGATAATCTGTCGTTGCCGACCGGAGCCCGAATCGCTTACGACATCGGCAAAAACCCGGTGATCCTGTTCACCAATGAGTGGTCGGCGAATTATTTCGGCGAAACGAACAAAGGCGTGACGCTTTCCGCGTTGCCTGTCCAGACGGCGAAGGAGTGAGCACCGTCCGCATACAGGAGTCATTGCTTCCCCACAGCAAACAGCCTAGTTGATTTGCGACGGTTGTGTATTGAGATTGAGCTAAACGGGCGACCGATGGAAGATGCGCCGATGAACGCAGATAAAAAACCGGACTCTGACGACAATCATAATCAGCCGGAAGTCGCCAGCAACCCACCGGAAATCATAAAGGAGCTCAATGCGTATTTTGATCGCAGTCGGGCTTTAATTGAAATTCTTAGAGCTGACTCGTTGATTGCGCTTCAAGAAATGAATCGGACGAAAACAGGTGATCCTTTGCGTCCTTTTCGGCAGCGGGCCTTCGTAAGAACCACATATGCTCTTGTCGAAGGTAGCTGCTTCGCGCTGCGTTCCTTTTGTGGGATTGCAAACGAACTTCCCGGCATTGATAAATTATCCGAAGACGAATTGTCTTACATACTGGAATTGCCACGCGAAGATAAAAAGAGGCCGTTTTTGCTTGGAGACGACATTGTGAAAGACTCATTCAAGTACGCTGCGCGAGTTCTTCGTTACGATTTCAAGCTCAATTGCAATACTGCTGGCTGGGAGGCGCTAAAGACAGCTTGGAAATATCGCGACCGACTTGCTCACCCCAAATACGTCGAAGAAATTTCCCTTTCAGAGAATGAGATTGCAACGACACACGAAGGTCTCAAATGGTTCATTGGGGAAATGAAAAGATTGTTTGATAGCCCAATGAAACAATGAGTTGGAAGGTCAAACACCCGCGCGAAGGTGCTGGAAGTGGCCCAACACATGGCAAGTAACAGATTGCCGCTCTCGTCCGAAGCTTGCATAGTGTGCTAGAGTTAAAGCGCGCATGAACTATCAGAACATCATCACCATCGAAGCCGGGAAACGCGGCGGGCGGCCTTGCGTGCGCAAGATGCGCATCGCGGTGGCTGATGTGCTCGGCTGGCTGGCGAGCGGCATGTCGCATCAGGAGATTCTGGCGGATTACCCGGAACTGACCGAGGAAGACATTCGCGCCTGTCTGGCGTTTGCCGCTGACCGGGAGCGTCGCGTGATGACCGCTGCATGAAGCTGCTGTTCGATCAGAATCTCAGCTTCAAACTCTGCATCCAACTTGCGGACGAATTTCCCGATTCCAATCAGGTGCGCCTGCTGGACATGGATGCTGCCGAGGATCGCACCATTTGGGAACACGCCAAGGCGAATGGTTTCACGCTCGTCACCCAAGACTCGGACTTCGCCGACATGGCAGCACTGTTTGGCCCGCCACCCAAAGTAATCTGGCTACGGTGCGGCAACCAACCAACTCTGTTTATCGCCAACTTGCTGCGAAGTCAGGCCGACGCGCGTCGGAAGTTTGAACAGGATAAAGCCGCGGCTTGTTGGGAAATTTACTGACCGCGCGGTTTCAATTTTCTTATTCGGATCTAATTCATGTCCACCATCGTCAACGCCACCGACGTCACTGTGCGCTACGGCCCACGGGCCATTCTCGATTCCGCCACGCTTGCGATTGATGAAGGGCAACGCATCGGATTGGTCGGTCGCAATGGCTGCGGCAAGACGACGTTTCTGAAGTTGCTGGCGGGATTGCAAGCGCCGGACTCGGGTTCAATCACCCGCCGACGTGATCTGCTGGTCAGTTATCTTTCGCAGGATTTCACGCTCGATCCGACGTTGGATGTTCGCGGCAACGTTCGCGCTGGCGCGGAACACGTGCTTAAACTGATCGCCGAATTTGAATCTTTGCCTGCGGAATCTGATCGCCATGAGGAACTGGAGCATCGCATTCAATCGCTCGATGGCTGGACACTGGATCAACGCATTGAAACCGCGCTTTCGCATCTGAATTGTCCGGCGGGTGATCGTGATATTGCCGCGCTATCAGGGGGCGAGAAGCGGCGCGTGGCGCTGGCGCGAGCGATTGTTTCGCGCCCGGATTTTCTGATTCTCGATGAACCCACGAATCATCTCGATCCGGAATCCATCGAGTGGGTTGCGGAATTTCTGGAGAACTTCGGCGGCACGTTTCTCGTTGTGACGCATGACCGCTATTTTCTCGATCGCGTGGTGAATCGCATCGTGGAGTTGTGCGACGGCAAATTCTGGTGGCACGACGGCAACTACACCGATTATCTCCTCGATAAAGCCGAGCGACAGGAAGCGGATGCGGTGATTGAGCATAAGCGGCAGATGTTTCTGAAAAAGGAACTCGCCTGGGTGCGCACCGGTCCGCGCGCGCAACGCAGCAAACAAAGGAATCGTTTCGAGCGTTACTACGAGGAAGCGGCCAAAGACGGACCGGCGGTTGAAGAGGACATGGAACTTGTTATTCCGCCGCCGCCGCAGTTGGGGAATCGCACGGTGGAACTGACGAATCTCGGCATGACGTTGGGCGGACTACGGCTGTTTTCCGATTTCAGTTTTACGTTTGAAAACGGAAAACGCATCGGTATTTGCGGTCGTAATGGCCTCGGCAAAACGACGCTGTTAAAGCTCATTATCGGTCAGCTCGAACCGACGGAGGGCACAGTTAAGATCGGGCCGTTGACGAAATTCAACTACGTGGATCAATCGCGGTTGCAATTGAATGACGATCGTTCGGTACTCGATGAAGCCAGCGATGGCACCGAGTTCGTAATCTGGGGGGAGTCACGTATTTCCGTGCGTTCTTATCTGAAGCGGTTTCTGTTTTCGGACGACCGCATCGCTACTCAGGTGCGTAAACTCAGCGGCGGTGAACGGAGCCGGTTGTTGCTGGCGAAAATTCTCAAGGCGGGTGGCAATTTTCTCATTCTCGATGAACCGACGAATGATCTCGATTTGCCGACGCTCCGCGTGTTGGAAGAAGCGTTAATAGCATTTCCGGGCGTTGTCTGTGTGGTGAGCCACGACCGCTATTTTCTGAATCGTGTTTGCACGGACATTCTGGCGTTCGAAGGCGACGGGAAGATTCATCATAGCGTTGGCGACTACGATTATTATCTGGAAAAGAAGCAGCGCGCGGCAGCCGAAGCAGCGCGGGTAAATGCAGCAATTCTCGCCACAAACAAATCAGCTCAGGAAGCCGCTAAAAACGCTGCGCCGAAATCCAAACCGCGCAAACTTTCTTTCAAGGAGCAGCGCGAACTGGAAGGCATAGAAGCGCAGATTCTCGCGGTGGAAGAAGAAATCGCTCGCATCGAAGCATTGTTTGCGTCGCCGGATTTTCATCGCACGCATGCCACGCAGACCAACCAGTTAATGGCCGAATTGGCGGCAGCGAAAGAAAAGTCGGCGCAACTTTATCAACGTTGGGAAGAGCTGGAATCGTTGCGAAACGCTGCGTCCAGTTCGTCCGGAACGTCATCCTGAGCTGCTGCGCGCCGTTGCCCGGCGCAGGTAAAAATGCTTTTGCGGTCGTCGGGTATATTCAGTCATATTGCCCGCATGCAATTCCACCGTCGCCTTGGCCGGGCACTCGCTTTGGCGTTTTTGGTCGCCTTGCCTCTTTCCGTTTTCGCGCAATCGGCAACTAAAACTAAAATCGCCGTCGTCATTTCCACGCTGAACAATCCGTGGTTCGTCGTGCTCGGTGAAACCGCGAAAGCGCGAGCGATTGAACTCGGTTACGACGCGACGATTTTTGATTCGCAAAACGATACTGCAAAGGAAGCCGCGCATTTCGAAAATCTCCTCGCTGCCGGTTACAAAGCGGTGTTGTTCAATCCGACCGACGCCAACGGTTCGGTGGCCAATGTGCTCAAGGCCAAAGCGGCGGGCGTGCCGGTGTTTTGCATCGATCGCGAAATCAATTCCACCAATGCCGCAACGGCGCAGATGTTGTCGGACAATTACTCCGGTTGTGTCGTGTTGGGACAATACTTCGTGAAAGTCGTCGGACGCGAAGGCAAGTACGCGGAACTGCTCGGTCTCGTTGGCGACAATAACACGTGGAATCGTTCGAAGGGATTTCACAGTGTGGTGGATCGCTTTCCGGGTTTGAAAATGGTTGCCCAACAGAGCGCGGATTTTGATCGCGCCAAAGGACTCGAAGTCATGGAATCGATTTTGCAAAAGCATCCCGATCTGAATGCGGTTTTCTGCGGTAACGACGCGATGGCGATGGGCGCGTATCAAGCGCTCGTCAGTGCCGGGAAGGCGGATCAAGTAAAAGTGTTTGGTTTCGATGGTGCAGACGACGTGGTGAAGCTGATTGCCGAAAAGAAAATCGCGGCGACCGGAATGCAATTTCCGAAAGTGATGGCTCGCCAGGCGGCTGAATTCGCCGATGAATATCTGAAAGGTAAACGTGATTTTCCGCAGAAAATTCCCGTGAAAGTGGAACTCGTAACGTCGGAGAACGTTCATCGTTACGGCGATTACGGGAAAAAATAATGCGGGCTTATGAGCGAATCTTGAAAGCCGCACCAACCGAACCCGAATGATTCGCCGCGCCATCAGTTTCCAAAAAAATCTTCGCCGATGAAGCGTGTTTTGGGTTGGTTTATTGTCGCAGTTGTAGTCGCCGTGATTTTCTGGCGGTTTCCGCTTTTTCGCGTGGTTTCATTACAGGAAGCCGCCGCAGCCAAAGCGACAAAAACGCTCAATGCGACCGAGTTTGCGGAGGAATTCTGGAACACGCGATTGATGCAGTCGTTGGAGCGAGCCGTATCCGCGGAAAAATTGTTAACCGGGATTC
>Ga0065721_10005533_pt1 | contig 14744 bp, 10 predicted proteins | sample Mesricmetagenome_FD_59108 | JGI IMG/M metagenome (GOLD analysis project Ga0065721, IMG submission 59108) | Mesophilic microbial community from rice straw/compost enrichment Sample: eDNA_1 v2 (version 2) | ecosystem: Engineered > Solid waste > Grass > Composting > Bioreactor | place: USA: Davis... | reverse complement strand
CGCATCCGACCACCGACCAATCCTTGTCGAACTTCGTGTGAATTCGAAATCACAAGGGGAATAACTCGCTGACCAGCCCCGTGCCGTGATGGAGCCATTCCAGAAGACGAAGTGATTTGATCGTTCCAGCGAATTCAGAACGTCGGCTTGACTTCCGGGACGAGATTCCTGAGCGCGACCGTCCCCCCGAGGATGCCCAGTCACTCTTCCGATCAGAGAGAACCCACACCGGGATCTGATGTGGTGGGTCCCGGAAGTTTAGACAGACGGTGTGCGACGTAGATCATGATGCCGGCGTGAACCCCAATCGCTGTTGCGAGACCGAGGAGATGCTCCTGCCATCCCGCATCGGCACCGACCTTGATGACACACCAGCCTCCTACTGGCAGAAACAGTAGAAGAGCCGTCACGACTCCGGGGTTGTATTCCCGCCGAATCAGCGTCGTCATCACGTGAGCAAACGCATTGACAACGGCCAGGTACGCAGCCACCAGCCCTGCAGTCGGTCCCAGGCTCCACGCCAGGTAGAGTGCCGCAAGATCAATTCCCCAGACCCCAATGGAATTGATCCAGAAGGTTGCTGCCGGCGTCAGTGCCTCCCGGCCCCGGCCGAGTGTTCGATTGATGTACTTCCGAAAGCGATCACCCGTGTGTTCTTCCCATTGATGAAGCATATACACGGGAAGCTGAATGAAGATCAGCGCCATATCCGCCCCGGCGGATGATGCCAGAAGTGGTGTCAACGCGAAGAGAAAGACTGAGGAAAATAAAGTCGCAGCGGGCCACTGCCATTCACGTACAAGCCAGTTCCACATCATGCACCCCAGAACCAGAAATCCGGTGATCAAGTGTAGTCCTTCTGCTTCGAGTACGTCACCAGTTCAGAATGTGTCGACGAACGGAGTGACGAGAACCTCCCCCATTAAAAAGAAAGACGCCTGCGATCCGCCCCCCCTGGGATCGCAGGCATCATGATGAACCACTGAACCTTCCGACAGAAACTCGTCCCTCCTGCATGAGCAGAGAGAGGAACCCGCATCATTTCACCGGTGAACCGGCGTTATGGACAATGGTCCCGATGCGTTCGCCCTGAACAGCACGGAGGATGTTCCCTTCCTTATTGAAGTCGAAGACCATAATCGGGATGTCATGTTCCATACAGTGATGAATGGCGGTGGCATCCATCACCTGAAGGTTCTGCTTCAGGGTGTCCTGAAATGTAATGGTGGAATACCGGACCGCGTGCGGGTTCTTTGCAGGGTCTTCGGAATAAACGCCGTCCACCTTGGTCGCTTTCATCAGGATATCAGCACCGATTTCACGTGCACGAAGAGCTGCTGCGGTGTCCGTCGTGACGAATGGGCTTCCTGTTCCGGCAGCCAGAATGACGACCCGTCCTTTCTCCAGATGACGGACACACCGTCGGCGGATAAAGGGTTCTGCAACACCTTCCATTCGGATCGCAGATTGCACGCGGGTGGGAACCCCTTCGTTCTCAAGCGCATCCTGCAAAGCGAGTGCATTGATGACGGTCGCCAGCATTCCCATGTAGTGTGCGGTCGACTGGTGAATGGCGGCACTGACCTGCGAGAACTGTTTGCCGCGAAGGATGTTGCCCCCCCCGCAGACGATCGCGAGCTGGACTCCCAGTTCAGCAACGTCCTTGATTTGTTTGGAAATGCGGGTCACTTCCATCATGCTGATCCCTCCTTCCCGTTCGGCGCAGAAGCTTTCGCCGCTCAGTTTGAGGACAACACGCTGGTATGCAGGGCCGGATGCGTTCTTGGTCATGTTGTTTCCGAAGGGACTGCCCGAATGGAGGGCAAACAAGTGAAACGGAGAAGGAACATCGGGCAGGGTCGCCTAGACGATTGGCCCGGAGTTGTCTTCAACCTTGATATCGGTAATGGCCTCATCTGGCAACGATGTTCGACAGTCACGAACGGTTTTCGGAAGCCAGTCTGAAGTCCGTTTGAATCAGATCCAAAATGAACATGAATCAGACACAGTTCTGGTCATCGGCAGATGTCTCCTCTTAAATTGAATGAGTTCTACCGACGCTATTTTCCTCCCGTCCCCAGAAAACTGAAGAGCCGGCGTTTGCGTTTCTCGGGCACCTCTTCTTCCTGCACTTCTGAGGTTGTCCCCGAGTCCAACTGGGAGGCCAGCTGTTGAATGGCCCGAGTAATCTTGGCTTTAGGAAACTCCGTCACCAGAGGAACCCCATTGTTTCTGGATTCCACCATGACTGCATATTCGTTGGGGATCTGGAAATAAACTTCGCGGCCAATCGTTTCCAATGCTTTCCCGAGGCTGATCTGGGTATCCCCCAGTCCGACACGATTGACAATCACGCGAATCTTTTCTCCCAGTCCCTGTTCGTCAAGGAACTGATTGATTCGGACAACATTTCGCAGGCAGGGGAGATCGAGCTGTGTCACCACCAGAATATGATTGGAGATCTCCATTGCCGCCCTGTCCAGAGCGGAGTACGACTTGCTGACATCAATAATCAGATGAGTGAAGGTTGCTTTCAGCAATGCAATGACCCGCTGAAGCTGATCCGGGGTCATCGGGGAATTCGCTTCCATGTGAACAGGACGCGGCAACAGGAATGCCCCGCAGGGATGCTGGGTCAGCGAGCGTTTAAGCATTGTAAAATCGAGCCGCCCGATGTTATCTGCCACATCCTGAATCGTGTAATCAGGGATGATATCAAGCCAGACATCGGCGTCGCCAAGAGAGAGATCCAGATCGATAATGGCGACGCTGTTTTCCGGGTTCGCAGCCAAAGCGCATCCGAGGTTGACCGCCAGTGACGTACACCCCACGCCCCCACCCGTTCCGGCGACGGTTGTCACCACGGTGCTGCGAGAGCGTCCATGCTTGCCGCCCGCGGCACTCTGAATTCGGTCGAGAGCAGCAAGGAAATCATCCAGATTCAGCGGCGAGCTGAGAAACTCTTTTGCTCCATTTCTCATCGCCTGCAGGATGAGAGCCCCTTCCTGCGAACGGCTAACCACAAGAACCTGACACTGAGGAACTTCCCGCGTGATCTCCGCAACCAGAGACAGACCACGCTGGGGATCAGTATCAAGAGTAATGATCGCAATATGGGGAAGTGTCTGGGTGACGATATCGGCAAAAAATTCGTAGCGGGAGCATTCGGCTTCCAGCCAGACAGAGTCAATCCCCAACAGCAGATTCTTGATGGAATTGCGTGACGAATCGTTTGGATCGACGATAGCCAGGCGAAACACGTTACTCATTACAAACTCCAATGTGTCCGTCAGGACTCAGCATCAGCAACCTGATCTTTGATGGTCGAGTGAACCTCCGGAATGTCTTACTTCTCACTCGAGGAGGAAGGGGAGCCTTTGGGGGGAATCAGGCCGGGGAGACTGCGGGCATCGAAGATGCTCGAGCGTGGGCGAGATTCGTTATTACGGACCGGGTTGGACGTACCTGATGCCTGCTGAATTCCAGAGTTGCTGGATTTCTGGACGGTGATGGTTTCATGGCTTGCTTTCACCGTTTCACTCCTCTCCGGAAGGGACGAGGATTGAAACGGATTGATGACGGTGGTTCGCCCACCCGGTTCAATCAAACCGGAATCCGGTTTGATGTCCGACGATTTGCTCGCTGTCTGGATGCGACTTCCGGAAGTCTCCTTTGCCCCCAGGTACGGCGGAACAGAAGTCGGTTCGCATGCCTCGGTTGCTGGCCCCGTTGGATAGATCATCTGCGCTGCTGGTGGGCAGTCGGGACAATCCGGTCCAAAGTTCGGTACCTCCAGATTTCCATCCAGGTACAACTCCCGATCGACCGGAACAGCCGAGTTCAAACCAGGACCTCCGGCCGGAACCTGATGTGGAGACATCGGGGAAACCATCTGTGGAGTGACCAGGATCACCAACTCGGTCTCTCCTACAGTATAGCTCTTCTTGCTGAACGCGGCTCCGATCCAGGGAAGTTCCCCAAGAAATGGAACCTTCTGGGTCGTACCGAGATTTCGCGTGGAGATGAGTCCCCCAATCATGAGAGTCTCGCCGAACCGCATTTCCACCTGAGTATTGACGCTGCGGCTGGTGATTCCGGGAACGACCAGTCCGTTAATGGAGACGGAATTGCTGAAGTCGCGTTCGCTCACCTCGGGGGCAAGGTCAAGTCGCAGTCGTCCTTCACCGAGCACGATCGGGACCGCCTCAAGGCGAACACCGAATTCCCGCCATTGAATACTCAGGTTTCCAAACGATTGCGGAACGAGGACTGGAAATTCTCCTCCCGAATGCACCGTGGCGGGACGACCGCTGGTCGTTACGAGAATCGGCTCTGCGAGAATCTTTGCGAGTGACTCTTGCTGCAGGGCATGCAGGAATCCCTGAAAAATGTTGTTGTTTCCTGTGATGGCGAACTGGATTTCCGAGTTCGGCAGTGAGCTGGGAAGGATTGACGGTCGTGGAGGACCTCCAAAGGGGAGGAACCCCGTCGGGGAAAGAGACTCTAGCGGAGCAATCGTTCCAATCCCGTTTTGAACGTAATACTGCTGGCCCGTCATCAGGAAATTGAATCCCAGCTCCCGGAGTTTTCCTCGCTGGACCTCCATCACCTTGACATGCAGCTGGACCTGCGTTGGCCCAGCAACGGTCAGCTGGGGGTGGACGATTTCGTAAAACTGTTCCGCAATCGCCATGATCTGCGGAATCTGGGCCGGTTCCGTCACCCATCCACGTAGGACGACACCATCACGAACCCCGACAACATCGATCGCGGAGTCTGGGAACAGTCTCTGCAGATACGCCTGAAGTTCGCGTGTATCCGGTTCGACAAACACATCGACAACGTGAATGTTGTCAAATTCATCAATGAGCTTGACTGTTGTGACTCCCGGGGATTCCGCATGCAGGCGGATTCGATGAGGCGACAAGGCTTTGACGGTCAGCTTCTGCTCGTCAAAACCGTCGACAATCTTGATGCGGTTCGCAAGCTCCAGGACGCGGGTATCAAGATTCCGGAGCGTGATCTTGGAGTTTGCTCCGACGACCTGAAAAACCTGTTCTCCAGGCTGAACGTTCGCAGAGGCGGCCGAGGAAGTCGTACTCGCGGGAGAGCTACTTGGGGTCTGGGGGGCAGGGGTCGGAGGAGGTTCTGTTTTTGTACGCGCTGCCGGAGCTGCCGGCTCCGTTGAAGGAGTCTTCAGCAACGGCTCGACATCCGGAGGAGGTAATTGTGCATGTGCCGCATAACTCGACCAACCAAGGGTCGCGGCCAACACAACACCACTCAGCCGGGTCGATATGCTGCGATTTGGAACCTGACGCATCCGTGCACCTTTAATCCCGAACAGGGAGGAACGTCACGTTGCCCCTTTCAGGTGCATGTGACGTTCAGTAAACAAAATTTTGCACTCGACATTTTGCCGAGTTCTCTCCACCGGCACCCAATGCTGACTCCCTGCAGCAACTGAATGCTCGATGGGCTATCGACCTGAAGACCCGACTAGCGGTTCTTCAGACCCTTTCCGATGTTGAACAAGGATTGTTCAATACCGAATGGCATCTTGATTTTTTCGGGTTGTGCTGTTGTCTCCACTGGCAGTTCAAACTGCTGAGGGACGACTTCATTCCCGCTGTAAATTTCTACTGTCCATGTCGGTGCAGATCGCTCTGAAACGGTGGGAACCTCGGAAGCCGTCTCCTCCAGAAACTGGCGCGGGTCCTGTCCCGTTTCTGCGAGTCCGACTTCAGAGTTGTATCCCGATTCCTGGTCGTAATAGCTGTCGAATCCACCATCATGAACACCGACAGTCCCTTCCAGTTCTTCCATCAGTTTCTCATCGACTGCCTTTGTCTGTGCCAGTTCATCGTCTCCGCGGCGTCGCCACGAAAGACTCAATGATCCTTTTCGCTGTGCGAGGATCACGTATCCGGCCTGTTCCGGCGTAACGATCAACGAGGCAATCTTCGCTCGAACTCCTTTACCCTTTGCATCGATATTGCTGGCAGTCTGGTCATCCATTCCGAAGACTTCGACATACTCCAGCAATGTCTTGGTCTTCGAGACCGGGGGACCACCCCGCTTGCTCCTTGCCTGATAAGTCACCAGAACATCGACACGGTCGCCCGGCCGAATGAGACCGCTGATGGTGTGACTGTCATCCACAGGGATCCCAATCACCCGCATCCCCGGAGGAATTCCAACGGATTTGCCCCATTCTCCTTTTTCAGTCAGCTTGGATTTCCGAATGACATCCCCCGACATAAAGGGGACCTTGGCCGCCCGTTCATCGAACTCTTCTGGAGACGTCACTGCATCTTCAGGAACGGAGGCCAAAGGCATCGCCTTGAACGCCGTATTCTGCTCCGACAGTTTGACTCCAGTTTCAATGTTCTCCAACGCGACCAGAACCTTGGTTGTCGGAACCTTGACCTTCGCCGGGGCCGCTGTCATGACCTGTTGGACTCCCAGCATGGACACCAGCCCACAACTCCCGGCAATGGCCAATAACACTAATGTTCGTGGTTTCATCTCGGACCTCTTCGGCTGCTGATTGTCAGCAGGGCATCAGCGGTCGAGACGAGACGACTCAGATCTTTGAATCGGCTTGTCACAAGCGACCGCTTCAATTTATGCGGGTTATGACGGTTAAATTGATCGTTCCGGTCTGGGAAACCAATTTATCTGGCCCCCCTGAGTTCCCGCGTTTTCCCGTTCCACAGCTCCGGCAATGTTTGCCGCTCCTTGAACAAATGAGCTGCATTCCCCGGGAATACAGCTCATGACGCGTCTTCAAATCTCAGTTCCGACTCGATTTCAGTGACGGAAGATCGATTAGATCATTCCGGAGTACAGGAAATATCCGATGGACCCGATGCATATGGGAATCCCATAAGGCAGAAGGAGCATGCGGGGTTTACGTTCAGCTGCAATCGCTGACAGTTTGGCTGGATTCCGGATGGACTTGAATTCGCCGAGAATCAGCAAAAACTGCCCGTAGTGCTTGTCCCAGGCACGACGGGACAAAACCATGACAATCGCCATGATCGCCCCGACACTGACGGTGGCAATAAAGGCGTTCCAGGTCACGCTCGCTCCAAGCCAGGCCCCGATACCGGCCATCAACTTCACGTCACCGGCTCCCATTCCTCCAACGGCATACAGCGGGAGGAGTGTCAGCAACCCAACTACCATTCCGACCAGACCAAATCCGAGTCCCTGCCAGCCCTCTGTCCAGGTGCAGTACACCAGGCCGGAGAGAACCATGGGAAACGTGATCCAGTTCGGAACACGGAGTTGTTTGCCGTCAATATATGCTGCCACGATGAGGATCAGGCAGACCAGTTTGACGTGCCAGTTATCAATGAAGATCGCATGCCAGTCCATTTTTAATGACCTTTCGAGGGGGGAAAGCAAAGGTGTCTACAGGCTCTCTCCAGACCTGCCTTCAGAATTGATGAAATTCGCAGGACAGCGTACTGATGTGCAGCACAGTGGTCGTCAGGGTCATCTGTCTTCCCTGAAATCGAGCGGAAAGATGGCCCTTGCGAGCAATGTGACGCAACAATGTCATGACATTGTGGATGTCAACTGTCTTGATGCAGATGCTTCGGAAGTCCGATTCAGCTCCGCACACCCAATCCCGACAGCGGCATGAAAAACATCGCCACGCCTGAGACAAGGAAGGGGATTAACTCGAGACCAGGAAGCGATCCCAGATCAATCCAGAACGGCAACATCTCTGAAGTCCTCTAACAAAAAGCAAAACCCAAGGGGCACAGATCACAGGGGACCGCTCATTCAGCTGTCCGAATGAGCGGTCAGACCTGACAACACAGAGTCAGCCATAACGGCTGATCCGGGATTATGGAGTGGCCAGTTCGTTCGCGATTTTGTCGAATCGTGCGCTCGCGTTGGTTCCGACGGCACGAATCGCTGTCAGACAGACGATCACGATGAGGGCCAGCATCACGGCGTATTCAACCGCGGTTGGTCCATCTTCTGACTTCAGAAACTTCTTGACGCTCTGCAAAACGTTCTTCATGGGATGACTCTCTCTTGACAAAAGTTCGATCGGGCTCTCACCTCCGACCGACATTCAGGAGATCAGGTCGTCCATACAACCGGACTGACTCGCACCAGGATCTCCAGTACAAATGCCCGCGGGATCAGTTCTTGTCCCATCAGTTCTCCTCCGTGAATTGGAAGAACCGACACCGAAACCTAGCTTGGGTTTTGAGGGAGGCAAATTGGCTTGAGTAAATTTCCGCAAATTGTGCAAGTTGCCCTGACAGTTAAGAGATTCTACTGATATTTTTTGCAGCACTGGGCGTCGGCATGTCGGGCGTTGTCAGCGCAGCACGTTTCCCTCTGGAAACAGTCCCCGCACTCCTGTTGATTCAGAAAAACAGGCACGATGAGAGGTCGCGACAAGAGCCAGCACCAGCGGATCATGCCGTCGACTCAAGATGAATCAGCCAGGCGAATGAAGAGCAATTCGCCGCATGAACGGATTAGCCCACACAGATCAAACTGTGTTGAATTCACCGCGGCAATGACACCAAAGACAAACGCCGCATGGTTCCGAGGTCAGAGAACATTCCAGAACTTTGGGCGTCATTTGCGTCTGGAGTTTTTCAATAGCTCCACCAGCTTTAAAACACGACACCCATCGACTTTGCCGGGGCCATGATGACGCATTCCGCTGTGTTTGCGCCAGCGATCGGCCTTGTCATCGATGGACTCCATTGCCTCACCTCGCGGACCAAAAATTTCATACGTTACGATTGTATAAGATATGCCGTGAACAAAGGCGAAGCTGGTGTCAGAAGTCGACCTGCATTCGGGTCATGAAGATGTTTGTGTCGGACCGGATCGTATTCAAAATCGTTCCGGGATTGTTTGATCCGGACAAGGTTCCCGGGTCGGCAACCGAATGGATGTAGTTAAACACCACTTTGGTATAGGGGGTTGTGTACCAGTTCAGCCCCAGCGTGTAGTCCGTGATCCACCCGCCGTTGATCAGTGTCCCTCCCGACTTGTCGGTCAGGTTCAGATAAGAGAACCGTGCGGCAATCTCCCATGCTCCCCATCCCGGGTCGCAATTCCCTCGACAGAAAGTCAGACTCCGGCGCGGAATGACCCGGTCGATCGCTCCAGACTTTCGGTCATAGGGGCGATAGTCGTCCGTGAGGAACCACCCGATCTGCACATACGCCCCCGGCAGGACAGCGGTCCCCTCCTGAGTTGGAACATAAGTCGCACTCCCCGAGTGGGTCCGTGCATTGACGAAATTAATCATCGTTTCTGACTGGAGCGAAAATCGGTCTCGGACCCACAGCAATTCCGTCCCGATGACATTGAAGCAATCGACAGAGAGATTCCCGGTGGCCACAAAGAACGGGGTCCCGTTATGGACGCCGGCGATTCCCTGTCCACTGGTTCCTGAGTCTGCAGGATTCACTCCGACGAACGCTTCCGGCAGGGTGCGGAAATTGACAATGTGATTATTGGGAACGCTGAAATAATGGCCCAGCCCCACATGCAGATATTCGCGGCCATCGCAGTCATATTGCAGAAGATGGGTCACACGTTCTGCGGTCGCGTATCCACCACTCAGACTGATGGAACCGCCGAACTGATCCTGTCCCGCAGCGAAGATGGAAGCGGCATAGGTACTGTTCAGATCCTCGGAGTGGTCATAGATCCCCACCCCCAGATGGCGGAATGGGGTGAACGACTGAAAGAGAACAGACCGCTCCATAAACGTCGTGTATCGAAAACTGCTGACCACTTCGAGACTGAAGGGCTGCTTCCATTGTCCAACCCGAAAGTTTCCGACGAATGGAAGATTGGTTCGTTCGACATAGAGATCCGTAATCGCCGGACGTCCAAAGGCGCCAAAATCGACCTGCGCAAAGTAATTGATGTCTTCGCGGATCGAACCTTTCGCTGCCAGTCGAAACCGTCGGAAGTCGACCCCGTCAGAAAGGGGACCATAATCAGACCGGCTCGCCTCTGACTGACTGAACCATCCTGCATCCGCCTGAAATACCCCTGTGAGTGCAACGGTGGGATAGACTTTTTCCCCCGATCTTTGAAGCAGGTCATGGAAGGCCCGTTCCAGCGAGATAAGGCGGTCTTCCTGCCCCGTCACAACATTCGAGTCATTTGGGGAAGCAATCGGACTCATCTCAGCGACGATGGCCCGGACCTGCTCTTCGCTGACGACCGGGGGGGATTCATTCTCCTGAAACAGACGTTCTGCTTCTTCAGCAACCGCAGGCGGAAGTTTGCCCCGCTCGAGTAACTGGAGGCGGCTCCTCAGCGACTGATTGTCCGCCTCCAACCGTTCCAGACGCTCCTGAAGATGCCCCAGCAGCGCAGCGTCCACAACATCGCGATCCTCCGGGAATGCTGCCGCCGGAGAGAGCAGAAGACAGGACGTAACGAACAGTCCCCACAGAACCAGTTTCTGACCGAATTTCAAGTCGCGAGGGCTCATCCATGTTCCCCTGATACGAACTTGCAGGCAATCTCCCAACCCTGGTGGCGCTGCAATCAGCAGTGGTTGTCGAATTGCATCGACAGTTACGTCCATTCGCTGAATGATGGTTCCTGAATCTCACGATATTGTCATCGAGTCACCAGCCCTGCCGCGAATGAAACTCAGTGAGACCTCCTTACTGAGCCATGGGGTTCATGTCATCGGAAGCACGTCCCGAGCTGCCCATTGACATCCTTCGAAGTGCGATGAGGATGGCTTCGTCCAGCGGAAAAGACTACTCGATGACAAACGGAATCGATTCTGTCGCCTGTTTTCCGGAGAGTTCGTCGTAGAGGATCAACTTGACCAGATGTGGTCCACGCTGCAGCGTCGCGGGGAGATCCAGCCTGTAGCTGTGAAAGTAATCTGTTCTTAACGTGCGACATCGATCTTCTGTGGGATCAAAGGTCGTTCTGTCGACAAGTTGCTGCCCATCCTCGACCCGATAGATTTCAATCGTCGACCGGATTCGTGTCAGGAACTCTCCATTCTCTGATGGCACGCTTTTGAAGTTGCGAATCTCGCTATAGATCAAAACTCCCTGTCCGGGATGAAACTGGTCAACAGGGAAGGTCTCATAGTTACCAAACCCATTGATCTTCTGGCAGAACGTCAGATTCCGAATACGGAGGTTTGCTGACTGCTGCAGATGATAAGCGGCGGAGCGGAGCTGCGCGATCGTCTGGGTGGCACGCTCAGCGGGATCGCTTGTCCCGGCCTCTTCCAGATGCTCATACAACCCCTGAAAGATCGCCGTCCAGAATTCCTGTTCCTCTGCGGGGAGACCGGGAATCACCTGAAACGCTTTCTGCGGCTGATTGGCCACAAGATACAGCATGCGGAGTGCGATCTGCTTTCGCACCTCCTCCCGTTGAGAGGAGGTGCCTCCATTGGCGGTTGCGGAGACTTCCGCTTCCAGAAGAGAAATCAGTCGGGCGGTTTCATCTTCCCAGAGTGCCGCCCCCGGCGTTATTCGGGAGTTGGAATTGACGGCTGCCGCTGAAGGAGCAGCGACAGAAGCAGGCATCGCCTGCGGTATCGACGGTGACTCGTTCGCAGTAGAAGGCTCATTTTTTCCATTGAGAATTTGAGGAAGCCCAAACGGACTTCGTTCTGATTTCGCAGGCGGGGTGGGATGCTCATCGTTGTGCCCGGAGGACTGGGACCACAAACGTGTTGGATCAGCCAGCGATCGAATCCGCTGCTGCCACGCCTGACCGGCCCCAGATGCGTTGGAAGAACTCTCAGCCGTTGCGAGCGCGAGCTGCCGGGACTCTCCGGAAGCCTCTTCCTCTCCATTCTCAACATCGCTGTGACCCACGGTGACCACACGATCCCCATCTTCACTGGCAGCATTCTCCTGCTTTGCCTTCGCCAGCGATTCCGCATCACGTCGAATGGCCATCCGACGTTCCTTGAGCAGCCCAGCGACTTCAGGAGTTGGAACCGTCTGCAGGAAGGCCATCCACTCTTCACGTTCGGCCGGCGTTGCATCCCGAAGCTCTTCCAGAATGAGCATTCGGGTCGCGGGGTCGTGAGCCAGACCGACCGAGGACGTTTCAGTAGGCTCTTCGTTTTGTGCGATCAGTGGAGGACGATCTTCATCCGAATCTTCTTCGAACTTTTCCGACTTCGATTCCCGCTGAACCGGTTTGACAGGTCGCAAAAGAGCCCGTGAATACTCCAGGGGCGAGCGTACGGTCGCACAGCCCATGCTGAACGTCAGCATCAGCACAACGAATTGTCGTGCCCGGTGGGCCATGGCAGTTATCAATGGGGACGAAAGTCGCTCCGCTGAAAACAGATTCAGGATGGAGCGGAACTTGTTGAATTGGAAGGGGTTGATGATCACAAATGAGTGTTGGTGAAGGGATGGGGAATTTACGGAAGCCTTTGAGTTGCAACAAGATCAACATTCCCCAACGACGGAAACAACCATCATTTTTGCAGGATTGGCAGGAGCTTCGGCAAAAAACGACCGAACCAAAATCTCCGAGACCACCCCATCACAGCAATCACCCAAACTTTTTCACCTCAACAGAACAGGCCATCCACCCCATTTATCCCAGTGCTCGTCCTTCTTCGTTATCCTTCCGTCAGAGACCATCAGATGCGATTCTGATCCACGTCCATCGCGTTCGCCACGCAGCCATCGCGACGCAATAATTCCGGTCACCCATCAACACGTCCGCTCGACCGCGCGATTCAAGGAGCATTCCCATTTCCCGGCCTTCGCAACAACCCGCACTCTTCGAACTGACTCCNGAACCGGATCACTGGGANCAGGCGGCAGCGGAGGACCGGCTGGTGGCGGANGTNGTGTTCAATCGCCCNCTCGATACCGTTTACCACTATCAGGTCCCGGATCAGCTCCGGGAAATGATTGCCCCCGGTCAGCGTGTCATGGTTCCCTTTGGGCGAGGGGATCACAAAACTCTCGGATACTGTGTGGGAATCGGAACGGACCTTCCTGCCACCCGTCGACTCAAGCCTGTCCTTGAGATCCTGGATCGGGAACCATTGCTGTCCTCTTCGATGCTCGACCTCACCCGTTGGATCGGGGAGCATTATCTCTGCAGCTGGGGACAGGTTCTGGACAGTGTGATCCCGGCAGGGGTCAAAAAGCAGGCTGGCACGCGCGAGATTCTCAATTATCAGCTCGCAGAGGATTTTGATCCGCAAAAGAGCCGTCTCACACCCAAGCAACAAGCGATCATCGACGTTCTCATTCAAAGACAGGGACCTGTTCGAGTAGATGAACTGACGGAGCTGGCTGGCTGCGGGACTTCTCCCATTGATACGCTTCGAAAGAAGGGAATTCTGGTCCCGATCCGCAAGCGCAGCCATGTGACCGATGCCGAAATCGGCCCAGTCGACCCGCAACCGGATCTGAAGTTGAACCCGGAGCAGTCCGCCTGCCTGAATCGCATTCTGCAATCCTTACGATCCCAGAAACATGAGACGCTCCTCATGCTGGGAGTGACCGGAAGTGGGAAGACCGAAGTTTATATTCAGGCGATCCGCGAGGTGGTCAGCTATGGGAGGCAGGCCATCGTTCTGGTTCCCGAAATCAGCCTCACGCCACAAACGATTCGTCGGTTTCGGGCACGATTCGATTCGGTCTCAGTTCTTCACAGCCACCTTTCCGATGCTGAACGGCACTGGCACTGGCAACAGATCGCTGACGGAAAAGTGCAGGTGGTGGTCGGGGCCCGAAGCGCCGTCTTTGCTCCGGTCCCGCATCTGGGGCTGATTATCATCGATGAAGAACACGAATCGACGTTCAAGCAGCAGTCGACACCGCGCTACCACGCTCGGGAAGTCGCCCGGGAGCGAGCCCGTCGGCATTCGGTTCCTCTTCTCCTTGGGTCTGCGACTCCAACACTGGAATCACTCTTACGGGCCCAGAAGGGCGAGGATATCCTTCTGACACTCAGGAAGCGGGTCGAAAATCGCCCGTTGCCCCGTGTGGCACTGGTGGATACCCGTAACGATCCCTTCATTGCCAAGGGGCATTCCATCGGGCGGGCATTAGGGCAGGGGATACAACACGCCCTGCGGGATGAGGGACAGGTTATTCTGTTTCTCAATCTGCGAGGGTACTCGCCCGTCCTCTGGTGCCCGAAATGCCAGGCGATTCGATGCCCGGACTGTGACGTGACGCTCACATGGCATAAATCTGCCGGGAAGCTGATCTGTCACAGCTGCGAGTATTCGATTCCGACCCCGGTCTATTGCCCCAAGTGTGCCTCGCCGGGACTGCGCTATCTGGGGAGTGGAACCCAGCGTCTGGAAGCGGAGGTGAAGATCAAGTTTCCCGAGGCGCGACTCCTGAGAATGGACAGCGACACAATGAAGGCGCCCGGCAGCCATGATGCCGCCCTGGAACAGTTCCGTCAGGGTAAGATCGATATTTTGCTCGGAACACAGATGATCGCCAAAGGACTCGACTTCCCGAACGTCATTCTGGTCGGGGTCATCGACGCCGACACCTTGCTTCATCAACCGGATCTGAGATCCCCGGAACGGACATTTCAGCTGATCTCACAGGTGGCAGGGCGGACTGGTCGGGGGGAGCGGGAAGGACGCGTCCTGGTCCAGACGATGTCTCCCGACGAACCGGTGATTCGTTTTGCAGCTGCCCACGATTATGAGAAATTTGCACGATATGAACTGAAAAACCGTCAAATTCTGCACGCTC
>Ga0065721_10051435_pt1 | contig 14748 bp, 10 predicted proteins | sample Mesricmetagenome_FD_59108 | JGI IMG/M metagenome (GOLD analysis project Ga0065721, IMG submission 59108) | Mesophilic microbial community from rice straw/compost enrichment Sample: eDNA_1 v2 (version 2) | ecosystem: Engineered > Solid waste > Grass > Composting > Bioreactor | place: USA: Davis... | reverse complement strand
GGTGCGCGGGCCGCGCCTTTGTTTCGCTTACCGCTCGGCGGAGATGATATAGGCCGCGCGCACGGGCGCTTCGCCCGGGGCGACTACCTCCAGGTAGTACACGCCGCCTGGGTCCAGCAGGAAGTTGTCTGTGCGGCCCACTGTCCAGGCGTTCGCGTTGCCCTGGCGGTTTACGAAGATGCGCTGCTCCTCGTCCTTGCGCGCCTCACCGCCGCGCGCCTCCTGGTAGCGCCGCAGCGCCACCGTAAACTGCGACGGAGGCGGAATCTCACCGTTCCAGGCGAGCGTGAACGTGGTGTTGCGGCGGATAAAGACCGAACCCGGCGCAGGCGAGATCGTCAGCCCGCGCAGGCTGCCGCCGGTGCCGGGCGTGACGTCCACCGCGCGGCCCGGGAGCGGCTGGCTGCGGTCGTTGGTGATGATGTAGGCTGCCAGAACCTCCTGCTGGTCCGGCGTGGTCAACTCCAGATAGTACACGCCGCCCTGGTCCATCTCTGACCCGCCACGGCGGCGGATGCCCCACGTGGTCGCCCCCGGCTGGAACACATCCACCGACTGTTCGCTGATCTCGCGCCCCTCGCCACCGCGCGCCTCCTTGTAGCGGAAGAGGCGCACCCGGAACTGCGGCGGCGGGTTGGCATCCGGCCATGCCGCCTGGAACTGCGTGATGCGCGAAATGAAGACGCCGCCCGGGTCCGGCCCGATGGCCACCGTGGCGAGGCGACCGGTCCCGTTGGTGGTGATGTAGGACGGGACATCCTGCTTATCGCCCCCGCCGCCTCCGCACCCCGAGAGCGCCGCAAAGGCCAGCGAGGTCACTGCGCCCGCCGCCAGTCCGAAGAAGCCCCGGCGTGAGGTCCCCTGCGGAACCGCCGGGTCGCTTGCCATGCCCATAAACTCTTTCCTCCTGGACGAACGGACGCTATTCCGCCCGCCGCGCGTGACGTTGTGCCGCTACTTTAGCGTTTCTGACAACGCCGGAGGCTCAGAGGCGCGCAAAGTTATCGAGTAGGCGCAGGCCCACCGCGCCGCTCTTCTCCGGGTGGAACTGCACACCGTAGAGGTTGCCCGACCAGACGGACGAGCAGTAGGGGGCGATGAACTCGGTGGTGGCCGCGGTCACGTCGGCCTCCTCCGGGGCGCAGTAGTAGGAGTGGACGAAGTAAACGAGCGAGCCGTCAGGCACGCCTGCGAACAGGGGGGAGCGCCGCGGCTCCGGCGGGAATCGGAGCGCGTTCCACCCGATCTGGGGCACCTTGACCCCGCGGGCGGCGGCGCCCAGGTTCGCCTCGTCGAAGCGCAGGACACGACCTGGCACCAGGCCGAGCCCCCGGTGGCGGCCCATCTCCTCGCTCTCGGAGAACAGGAGCTGCATGCCGACGCAGATGCCCAGGAAGGGGCGTCCGGACTGTGCGGCCTCCAGAGTGACCTCCTCCAGTCCGGCGGCCCGTAGCGTGTCCACCGCCGCGCCGAACGCTCCAACGCCCGGCAGTACCACGCGCGCAGCGTTGCGAATCACCGCCGGGTCGCTCGTGACTACGGCATCGTGCCCGTTCGCCGCGAACGCCTTCTGCACCGAGCGCAGATTGCCCACCCCGTAGTCGATGATGGCGACGGAGGCGCCGCCCTCGCCACGTGGCATCACAGCACCCCCTTCGTAGACGGGATGTTGCCGCCGAGCCGTGGGTCCAGGCGCACCGCCTGTGCGAGCGCCCGCCCAAACGCCTTGAACGCCGCCTCGGCGATGTGATGGGCGTTTTTTCCCGTGACCAGGCGCAGGTGCAGCGTCATGCCGGAGTTCAGCGCGACTGCGCGGAAGAACTCCTCCACCAACTCCGTCGCGAATGTCCCGATGCGCGTGTCCGGATAGGTGATGTCGTACCACAGGCCACCGCGCCCGGAGAAGTCCAGCGCGCAGAGCACCAGCGACTCGTCCATCGGCAGCAGCGAGTCGCCGTAGCGGGTCATGCCCCGCTTGTCACCCACCGCGTCCCGGAGCGCCATCCCCAGCGCGATGCCCACGTCCTCCACCGTATGGTGGTCGTCCACATGCCGGTCACCCTTGGCGTGCACCGAGAGCGCGACCAGGCCGTGGCGCGCGATATGGGTCAGCATGTGGTCGAAGAAGCCGACACCTGTGGCGAGGTCGCTCTGGCTACCGTCACTGTCCAGGTCCAGGCGCAGGGTGATGTCGGTTTCGGCAGTCGTGCGCTTGATCTCCGCGATGCGGCGGCGGGGGGCGTCGGAAGGGGGAGTGTCCATGCCCCGAATGGTAGCATGCCGCCCCCGGCCGCGCAAGAAGGGCGGCCGGGGACGCCGGCAGTCGCGGTTGGGGGCGAGCAGGCTAATAAACGTGTGCGGTGCCGTCCGCGCGGCGGACCTGCGGCATATAGGCACGCTGGTAGGGGTACTTCGCTGCCGCCGCTTCGTCAATGTCGATGCCCAGACCGGGCGCCTCGTTGGGCAGGGCGTAGCCGTCCACGACCTTCAGCGCTCCGGGCATGACCTCGTGCGTGGCCTCGGAATACAGCGTCCACTCCTGCACACCGAAGTTAGGAATCACACACTGGAGGCTGACCGATGCCGACTGGGCGATGGGACCGACATCCGCCGCCCCGTGGAACGCCGAGCGGACATTGTAGGGCTCCGCAAGCGTCATAATCTTGCGCGCCTCGGTGATTCCGCCCACGTGGAGCGGCTTGATGCGAATAAAGTCGATCCAGCGGTTCTGGAACAGCGGCAGGCAGTCCCAGCGCCCCGTAAAGATCTCCCCGATGGCGAGAGGGGTAGCGGACGCCTGCCGCAGCAGGGGCCAGCTCTCACGGTGCTCCGGCATCAGCGGGTCTTCCAGGAAGAACAGGCGGAACGGCTCCAGATCCTTCGCCAGGCGCACCGCCGCAATGGGGTCAAGCTGCTCGTGCGCGTCGTGCAGAAGCTCGACCTCCATCCCCAGCGTCTCCCGCAGGTGCGCGAAGAGCTTCGGTGTCCCTAGCAGGTACGGGGCCGGCTCGAACACCTTGGTCGGCGGCGTCCCCGGCGAGAGCGGCGGAAGCTGCCCGATCACGCCCGCGCCGCCGTAGTCGCCGATCTGGGCACGCACGACCTTATAGCCCTGCTCCAGAAACGACCGGACACTGTCCTCAACCTCGATCGGGTCGCGCCCGATGCCGTGGCGATAGACCAGCACGCCGTCGCGCGCTCGGCCGCCCAGAAGCTGATAGACAGGCAGCCCGGCCTGCTTCCCTTTGATATCCCAGAGCGCCATGTCGATGGCGGCCAGCGCCGCCATGAAGATGGGGCCGCCGCGCCAGTAGCCCTGGCGGTAGAGCACCTGCCAGGTGTCCTCAATGCGCTGCGGGTCGCGCCCAATCAGGAGGGGAGTGAGGTGGCGCAGAGCCTCGGCGACGATGGGCTCGCTGCCGTTCAGCGTCCCTTCGCCCACGCCGTACAGGCCGGGCACATCGGTCAGCACCTTAACCAGGACATAATTGCGCCCCGGGCAGGTGACGATGACCTTCACGTCGGTGATTTTCACGGGAGAGGAAACTTTCCGGCGGCCACCCGAAGCGTCTCTATAGGTGGGCGGCCTTGCCACCCCCTCATACGCCCTGCCCGAGCCAATCTCCTCCGTTGCCTGTCGGTTTCAGGTGCCGGCAGGAGGGCTTGGGGGTGTACTGCCGGCACCTGGGGGATGTAGACCCGCGTCACGCAGGACCCGGCGCAGGTTCATGACCTCCACGCGGTTCAATCGCAGACGCTCGATCGTAGCCCGGCCGGTCGGCGTCAGACCCTGAAGCCGCAGGAGGTCTTCGCTCCAGCGGAAATGATGCGACCATTCCTGCGTACGGGGGTGAAACAAAGGGGCGTCTTGTCCTGTCACGGGGTCCGGCGCAGTGATCGCCATCGCTTTGTGGCCGTTGCAGCCCATGCATGCCCAGACAAGATTAGAGGAGGCGTCCGACCCTCCGAGAGCGCGGGGGTAGATGTGTTCGACAGAAAACGGACCGGGTGAAAACGCGTCGGGGCACTGGCAATACTCGCATCGGCCCCCAGTTTCGCTTCCACCTGCGCGTTCAGAGCCAGGAACTCTTGCCGCTCCTGATCGGAGAGGGTGTCCTGCTCTAACTTCTCACGCAACTGCCCAAACCGCTGCCAGAAAGTCTCTGCGAACCCTTCGTTGATGACATCCAGCAGCTCGCTTTCGGAGCGGCGCACCGGCTCGCTCGGTCGAGCAGTCGTCCAGTGTGCTTCAATGACGCGCGCGGCGGCCTCTTCCGGCGTTATGCCTTCGCGCTGAGCTTCGTGCTTCAGCCAATCCTCAAGTTCCGGTCGTAGCGAGATGGTTACAGGCAGGCACTTCTGACTCCTACGGGAATCTTACCACCGGAAAGAAGAAAAAGGCCGGGGACATTACGCCCCCGGCCCGGGATCGGCTGCGCGGTCTCGTCTACGAACAGCCGATGGAGGTGCCGCAGTTGGCGCAGCGGTAGCACGCGCCGTTGCGAGTGGTGATAGAACCGCACTCGGGGCAGGGCGGGGCGTCCGCCTGGGTCACGAACACCTGCCGCTCCGCGACCACTGCCCGGCCGCCGGTGCCCGCCGGAGCGGGCGCGCCGGTCGGACCCGCCTGGCCCGGCGAACCCTTCGCCGCCGCCGGAGCCGCGGCGGGCTTGACGGGAACAGACGCCAGAGTCGGTTTGGCCGCGGGAGCCGAGGACTGCACGGCGGGCAGATCGCTGCCGCTGTTGTACTCGTCTTCCTGGTCGGCGATCAGGCCAACGTTCGCCCGGTCGTCCCGGTCCAGGAACTTGAGCGCCATGTACCGGAACAGGTAGTCCATGATGGACTTCGCCATCGGGATGTCCGGGTTGCCCGTGAAGCCGCTCGGCTCGAACCGGGTGTGCATGAACTTCTCGACCAGCGTCCGCAGCGGCACGCCGTACTGGAGCGCCAGCGAGATCGCCGTTGCGAACGAGTCCATGAGGCCGGAGACGACCGAACCCTCCTTGCTCATGGTCACGAAGATCTCGCCCGGCTGGCCGTCCGGGTACAGGCCGATGGTGATATAGCCCTCGTGCCCGCCGACGCTGAACTTGTGGGTCAGTGACGCCCGCTCGTCCGGCAGCTTCCGCCGGAACGGCCGTACCTCGACCTCCTGAGCCTGTTGATTCGCCTCTGCGTCCGCCGCCTTGCCTGTCGAAAGGGGCTGCGTCTTCTTGGAGCCGTCCCGGTAGATGGCCAGCGCCTTGACACCCAACTTCCACGCCTGCAGGTACGCCTCGGCGATGTCGTCCGGCGTCGCATCGTGCGGCATGTTCACCGTCTTGGAGATCGCCCCCGAGATGAACGGCTGCACGGCCGCCATCATCTTGATGTGCCCCAGGTAATGGATCGAGCGCTCACCCTTCATGGGACGGAACGCACAGTCGAACACCGGCAGGTGCTCCTCTGCCAGCCCCGGCGCGCCCTCGATGGTGTCGTTCTCCTCGATGTAGTCAAGGATCGCCTTGCGTTCGCTCGCCGAGTAGCCCAGCCGCTCCAGCGCCTCGGGCACGGTCTGGTTCACGATCTTGAACATGCCGCCGCCCACCAGTGACTTGAACTTGACGATGGCGATGTCCGGCTCAACGCCCGTGGTGTCGCAGTCCATCAGGAACCCGATGGTGCCCGTAGGCGCCAGGACGCTGATCTGCGAGTTGCGGTAGCCGTTGGCGGTGCCCGTCTCGATGGCCTGGTCCCAGGTCTGGCGCGCTGCGGCGATCATATCGTCCGGCACGTACTCGCGCTGGATCGCCTCCACATGGTCGCGGTGCATCTGCATGACCCGCAGCATCGGCTGGCGGTTCTTCTCATAGCCCGCGAACGGCCCAACCCGCCCGGCGATGATGGCCGACTGGCGATAGCCCTCACCAGAAAGGATGGCGGTGATCGCCGCCGCGTACGCCCGGCCCTCGTCCGAGTCGTAGGGCAGGCCGCGCGCCATCAGGAGCGCGCCCAGGTTCGCGTAGCCAAGCCCGAGCGGGCGGTAGTCGAACGAGTTAATCGTGATCTTGTCGGTGGGGTAGGCGGCGTTCCCGACCATGATCTCCATGGCCGTGACCGTCACCCGCACCGCGTGCTTGAACGAGTCGATGTCGAACTCGCGGTTCGGCTTGCGGAACCGCATGAGGTTCAGGGACGCCAGGTTGCACGCCGTGTCGTCCAGGAAGAAGAACTCCGAGCACGGGTTACTGGCGTTGATACGGTCGGTGTTCGCGCAGGTGTGCCAGCGGTTCGCCGTGGTGTCGAACTGCATGCCGGGGTCGCCGCAGACCCACGCGGCCTCCGCGATCTTATGCATCAGGTCGCGAGCGCGGTAGGTCTGGCTGGGCTTGCCGGTGGTCACCTCCACCGTGGTCCAGTCGCGGTCCAACTCCACGGCGCGCATAAAGTCGTCCGTGGCGCGCACGGAGTGGTTGGCGTTCTGGAAGAACACCGAGTCGTAGGCTCCGTTCGACACGTTGAACGCGCCGCTGTAGCCCGCCTCGATCAGGGCGTGCGCCTTCTTCTCAGCGTCCGCCTTGCACTCGATGAACTCCTCAATATCCGGGTGGTCGGCGTTGAGGATTACCATCTTGGCCGCGCGCCGGGTCTTCCCGCCGGACTTGATCGCCCCGGCGAAGGCATCAAACCCGCGCATGAACGACACGGGGCCGCTGGCGGTGCCGCCGCCCTTCAGGCTCTCCTTGGAGGAGCGCAGGACCGACAGGTTTGTGCCGGTGCCGGAGCCCCATTTGAACAGCATCCCCTCGGTCTTGGCGAGCGTCAGGATGCTCTCCATAGTGTCCTCGACCGAGTTGATGAAGCACGCGCTAACCTGCGGGCGCTCGCCGGGGACGCCGAGGTTGAACCAGACGGGCGAGTTGAAGGCCATCATCTGGTGCACCAGGAGGTACTTCAGCTCATCGTGGAAGACCTTCGCGTCCGCTTCGCTGGCGAAGTAGTTGCCCTTCTTGCCCCAGGCGTAGATGGTATCGGCGACGCGGCTAACGAGCTGGCGAACGCTGGTCTCCCGCTGCGGGGTGCCGATCTTGCCGCGGAAGTACTTGGACACCACGACGTTCGTGGCGAGCATGGACCAGGACTTCGGAATCTCGCAGTCCTTCTGCTCGAAGACGACCTTGCCGCGCTCGTCGGTGATGGCCGCGGTGCGCAGCTCCCACTCAACGGTGTCGAAGACGTCCTCACCCTCCCGGGTGTAGTAGCGCGAGAAGGTCAGCCCTTCGCCCGCGAAGATGTCCGCGGGGGCATCCGCGCCCGCGGCGGCCTGTGCCACGCGCTCCGGCAGTTGGGGCGCGGTGGTAGCGGCGGGGGAGGTGGGGGCGGCCATGAGCGGCGCGCCGCCGCCCGGCTCGCTGGAGGACTCCTGGGACAACTCCGCGGCGACGGCGGGGATCTCCTCCTCCGCAAACGGATCGGTCAGGGCGTCTGCCACCGGCTCGGCCGTCGCCGTGGCCGCGGCAGCGCGGGGCGCCGCCGCACTCGCCTTCGGGGCTTTGGCGGCCTTCGCGGCTGCTGCGCCGCCGCCGCTATTCTTGCCGCCGTTTCCGTTGGCCGCCTTCGCGGGCGGCTCGTCGTCGAAGAGCTCGTTTGCCACGGTGTCTTTCCTCGCTTCCAGAGGGTCGTTTCAGGGCGCCCACGCTTCGGGCGCCTTCACGGATGAAAAGGACTTATTATTTGGGACTCCGGCTCCCGCGCCGCGGGGCCAGGCGATCGATGAACTGTCGGAACTGCTGGGCGTCCTCGAACTGACGGTAGACCGAGGCGAAGCGCACATAGGCGACCTGGTCGATGAGGCGCAGGCGCTCCATCACCATCTCGCCGATCTCGGCCGTGGGGACCTCCTTCTCCTGGCGGCTATAGAGCAGACGCTCTATCTCATCTACCAGGCTGGAGATCTGGTCCTCGGAAACCGGGCGCTTCTTGCACGCGATCTCGATGGCGCGGCGCAGCTTATCCCGACTAAACGGCTCACGGCCCCGATCGGCGGCCTTGACCACCATCAGGCGCATCTCTTCGATCTCTTCGAAGGTCGTGAAACGCCCGTTGCAGGCGTCGCACTCGCGCCGCCTCTTGATGGCCGCGCCGTCGCGCACGGGCCGGGAGTCGAGAACGTGGTCTTTATCCTGTGCGCCGCAATACGGGCATCTCATCTCCGGCTCCAGGTGCCACGGGCACCTCCACCACTGCTGCCTTCGCCACTCCGTCGGGACATTGCCCGAAGTCTACATCTTGTACAACGGCAGGATTGTACACCCCACATCTTGTGCCGTCAAGCAGTGTGGGAAGAAAATGCACCCCCTTTTCTCCGGCCGCCGTCGGATCTAAAGGCGCCGGATCGTGCCCCCGGTTTGCCCCTGCAATCACCGGATTTTGCCGGTTTGCGGCCTGTTTAGAAATAATCCATAGAGAGCGAGCACCCCGATACGGTATGCTCGAAAAGGGTATCCCTAATCTGTACCCCTTTTAGGAAATCCGGAATGCGTGTGTCCTTTCTGTCCCGCCGGGGACGAAATTCCCGCCACTCACCTCACGTCAGTCTGCGCCGCCATCTGGCCGAGTTTGGCCGCCGTCTGCTTGCCTCCGCAGCCGAGGTCCGCGCTGGTGCGCACGGGGAGTGGGAAGCGGCGCACGAGTCTGCCCCGCCGCCCCCCTCTCCCTGGCTGCGCCCCAATCTGCTATTGTCTGCCGCCCCCGAGACGGGTAGCCTGAGCCTGCGCCAGCGCCGGCTGATCGAACTGAGCGTTGCCGTGGCCAATCGTCACGGTGGACACATTGCGCACCGTGTGCGCGAGGCGTTCCTGGCCGGCGCGGGTGAGCCCGAGGTCATGGAGGCGATCAGCGTGGCGGTCTGGATGGGCGGGACGGCTGCGGCGGCCCACGGCGCGCACGCCCGGGAGGCCGCGCGCCAGATGCAGGAAGAGTGGGTGGCGATGCCCCTCGTGCTGCGCCCGGCGTAGGACGCACGCGCGCCCCACGCTACGGCTTTCGCGCGGGAGGAGAATCCGGCGTCGCCGGGGAACGACGGGAGTAAGGCCGCCGCCGTCCGGGCGGTGGCGCGCTTTCGGCACTGACTACCCGTTGACGAGGACCCCGACGACGTTGCACCCCGACACCAAACCCCGCATCCTGCGCGCCCTTTCCGCGCGCCCCGGTGACGCTGCGAAGCGCTGGCTCCGCCGCGCCGAGTGCGAGCTGGCCTTCGCCCGCGCCTTCACCGCTCTGCGCCCTGCGGACGAGGCAAAGGCCTGGCATGACCTCGTTGACCGGGCGCAGGCGGTGCTGGACGGCTACGACCCCAACAGCGGCCTGTTCGGTCTGTCCGCCGCGGTGCAGGAGGCCGAGCGCCTTCTGGAGCCGATCGGGCAAGCCGCGAAGGGCTACACCATCCACTGCGTTGCCCATGGCCACATCGACATGAACTGGATGTGGTCCTGGCCTGAGACCGTCGCCGCCACGCACGACACGTTCGCCTCGGTGCTCTCGCTGATGCGGCAGTACCCCGACCTGACGTACTCCCAGTCGCAGGCGTCGGTGTATGCCCTGGTGGAGAAGTACTACCCGGCGATGTTCGCCGAGATTCAGGAGCGGGTCAAAGAAGGGCGCTGGGAGGTCACCGCCGTCCACTGGGTCGAGGGCGACAAGAACATCGCCTCCGGCGAGTCTCTGTGCCGCCACCTGCTCTACACCCGCCGCTACTTCCAGGAGAAGTTCGGCCTGTCCCCGGAGGACGTACCGCTCGACTGGGAGCCGGACACCTTCGGCCATGCCAACACCATCCCCGGGGTGCTGGCGCAGGGTGGCGTCAAGTTCTACTACGCCTGCCGTACCGGCGGGGGGCACGAGCACGACATCGTCGGTGACGAGCGCCCGCCGCTGTTCTGGTGGCAGGGGCCGGACGGCTCCCGCGTCCTCGTGAACCGCGAGACCACCTGGTACAACTCGTACGTCAACATCGGCGAGAATATCGCGGCCCCGGCGGTCGACTTCTGGCGCGAGACCGGCCTGACGGACTGGCTCAACATCTACGGCATCGGCAACCACGGCGGCGGTCCCACCCGCGCGGAGATCGACTACCTGATCGAGATGCGCGAGTGGCCGGTCTACCCGAACGTGGTGTTTGGCACGGCGAAGAGCTGGTACGAGACGGTGGAGAAGGCGCTTCCGGCCGACCTACCCGTAATCGACCACGAGTTGAACTTCGAGTTCACCGGCTGCTACACGTCCCAGAGTCTCATCAAGCAGGCGAATCGCCTCGGCGAAAACTACTGCGAGGAGGCGGAGATTCTGGCGACCCTCGCGGGCCGTCTGGCGGGCGAACCGTACCCGAAGAGCCTGCTGCGCGAGGCGTGGATCAACGTCCTGTTCAACCAGTTCCACGACATTCTGCCCGGCTCCGGCGTGCGGCAGACCCGCGAGCACGCGCTCGGTCTGTTCCAGGAGGCGGCGGCGATCACGGGCAGCATCAAGCGCGCCGCGGGCCGCGCCCTCGTGAAGGACATCGACACGCTCGCGCTGCTGCCGGATACCCCGGAGGCCGCGGAGGAGCGGGCTCTGGTGGAGGCGGGCACGGTCAACACGCCGTTCGAGGCGGGCGCCGGTATTCAGGCGATGGAGTCCGGCTACTCCGTGGCGAAGGGCGGCGGGCGGCGCTTCCGGCCCGTGGTGCTGTTCAACCCCTGCGCGTGGACCCGGTCCGAACCCGTAGCTGTAACGCTCTATGATACGGACTTCGACCCCGGCCGCATCGTCGCGCGTGACGAGAACGGCGTGAACCACCCGACCCAACTTTTGGGCCGCGGCCATGATTGGGGGCACGACAAGATCGTCGTCCTTCTGCTGGCGCGTGACATCCCGCCGCTCGGCTACAAGACGTTCGTGTTCTGCGAGGGCGCGGCGGACGACACCGATGTGCCGCGGGTGCAGGCGGGGCCGAACGGCCACTTCGAAACCCCGTTCTTCTCGCTCCATTACGACCGCTATCAGTCCGGCTTCAAGGAGGTGGTGGACAAGCGTGACGGCGTCCGCTTCACTGACCCCCTGGAGGTGCCGCTCGGCGCATGGGAGCGGACGCTGGAGCAGCCGCGCGGCATGACCGCCTGGGTGCTCGGCGGTGAGGTGGAGACGCCCGTCGTGCTGCGCGCCCGCCACTACGCCGTACATGGCGTCCCGCGCAACGGCGGCACCGGCAATCCCCTGGAGAGTGGCAGCCTGGCCTACCGCATCGAGCAGGTGCTGGAGGTGCCGGGCGGGTCCGGCAGCACCGTGCGCCTGAACGTCCTTCTGCACGGCCTCGCGCCGCGCATTGATGTCACCGCGGAGATCGACTGGCGCGAGATCGGCACCCCAGAGCGGGGTATTCCCGGCCTCTCGGTGCGCTTCCCGTTCGATCTCTCGTCGCTGGACTTCGACCAGCGTTACGAAACGCCGTTCGGCTCGGTGGTGCGCCACCTGTCGCTCGGCGAGGAGGTGCCGACGCTGCGCTACGCCCACTTCGACGCCGTGGCGCCCGTCCCGGTGAGCCACGAGATGCCCTGTGGCTTCACGCTGGTACAGGACGGGCGTTACGGGCACGCGATGGAAGCGAACGACCTGCGCATGCGCGTCATCCGCTCGTCGTATGACCCGGACCATGCGCCGGAGGTCTGCCGCCAGACCCTGCGCTACGCCCTGCACTTCCACGACGACCACACCGACCCGGCCACCCTGACCCGCTTCGGCGCGGCCTGGAACCACCCCCTGATCGTCCTGCCCGCCGACCTCGGCGCGGGCGCCGGCCCGGCCTCGCGCGGCCTTGCGCGTGTGGAGACACCGAATGTCGTCCTGTCGTCGCTCAAGGGTGCGGAGGACGGCGACGGCCTGGTGCTGCGCCTGGTGGAACTGAACGGGACGGACACCGAGGCGGTTGTCGTACTGGACGAGGCGTTGGCAAAGGGGCTTTCCGGCGCCACCCTGACCGACGTCATGGAGCGCCCGCTCCCCGACGGCGCCTCCGCCTCCTTCGACGGCAAGACTCTCACTGTCCCCGTTCGTGCGAACTCCTTCGTCACGGTGAAACTGGGATAACGCCAGGCATAGGAGGGCGGTTTTGCCCGCCCTCCTTCTCCGTGCTACCATCAGGCAGGAGGCAATGCCATGTCATCCGCCGTACCCGCCGCTGCCGCGCAAACATCCGTAAGGCCCGTTCCGGCGCCGCCCCTCACCTATGAAGAGTTTCTGGAGTGGGCGGACGAAGACACGTACGCCGAGTGGGTGGGAGGGGAGGTCGTTTTCATGAGCCCGGCCAGCCTGCCGCACCAGAACCTCAGCGACTTCCTGACCGCCCTGCTGCGCCTGTACGTGGAGGATCACGACCTGGGACAGATACTCAGCGCCCCGTTCCAGATGCGGCTCGCGCGCGTCAACCGTGGGCGGGAGCCCGACATCCTGTTCGTCGCGCGGGAGAATGCCGGCCGCCTTCAGCGCAACTTTCTCGACGGTCCCGCCGATCTGGTGATCGAGATCGTGTCTCCGGAGAGCGCGCTGCGCGATCGGGGCGAGAAGTACGCCGAGTACGAGGCGGAGGGGGTGGGCGAATACTGGCTCCTGGACCCGGACACGGCGCGGGCGGACTTCTTCATCCTGGGGACCGACGGGCGATACGAGCGGGTGCGCGAGGATGCTCAGGGCATCTACCGTAGCGCCGTCGTGACGGGCTTCTGGCTGAACGTTACCTGGCTCTGGCAAAGCCCGCTCCCGCGTCTGCGCGACGTCCTGAACGCCCAGGAACCGAATAGCGGCTAGGACTCTGACCCCATTTCTGTATCTCTTCTGTTCTCGCGCCCGTTGACGGCCGGGGGACGGATGAATTACCATAGAAGGCGCCGCCCGCTGCTTCTCGCGGGCCAGAGGAGATGCCGCCATGACCGCCGTCGTCGCCGCTGTGGACATCGGCACCAATTCCGTGAAAATGACCGTCGGGGAGAAGGACAGCAGTGGGACGCTGCGCGTCCTTGAGGATGTCACCAAGATTACCCGACTAGGTAAGGGAGTGGACGCCGGGGGGAGTCTGGCGCCCGAAGCGGTGGAGAAGACGCTGACCGCTCTGGCGTGGTTCGGTGACCTGGCACGGAAACACGGGGTGGGGAAGGTGGCCGCCGTGGGCACCAGCGCCCTGCGCGATGCTGCGAACGGCGCGGAGTTTGTGCACGAGGCCGAGAGGCGGATGGGCGGCCCGGTCGAAGTCATTTCGGGGGACCGGGAGGCGCAACTTATCTACCTCGCCGCCCGACGCGACCCGGACCTTTCTCGGACCGTTCCTGCCGACGCACTGCTCGCCACCACGGACATCGGCGGCGGCTCCACTGAGGTCGTGCTGGGGCAGGGGGACGCGGTGCGCTACCGCGACTCGCTGCAACTGGGCGCCGTCCGCCTTACCGAGCGGGCGCTGCCGTCGGACCCACCGACCGAGCAGGAGATCGCCCACGCCTCCGGGTTCGCCGACGAAGCCCTCGCTGCCGTCCCCGTGCCGCTGGAAGGCGAGGGGGCGGTGATTCTGGTCGCCAGCGGTGGCACCGCCGCGAACCTGGCGGGGATGGAACGGGGCGGCTTTGCGCCCGATCTGCACGCCATGCGTCTCACCTGCGCGCAGATCAAAGCCCGTATCGCCTCGCTCGCCGCCGTCCCGCTCGCCGAGCGCCGCAAGACCCCCGGCCTCGAACCCGACCGAGCGGATGTCATTCTCGCGGGCGCCATCATCCAGGCCCGCGTGCTCCACCGCCTCGGAGGCGACGCCCTGTTCGTGTCCCTGCGCGGCCTGCGCTATGGCCTCCTCTACGAACTCCTCGGCTAAGCCCGCCTTGCCCGCCGTAACTTTTCCGGCGCGGCCCGGCACTTTTTGTCCGTGAGAACGGAACGACTGGTATAGGCGGCGCAGGCGGGCGACTGGGCCGCGTTCGATGAGATCGTGCGGCGGTTTCAGAACTGTGCGTTGCCGTTCCTTAAGAAGGTTAGGAATACATACCAAATAATGGAAAAGAGCGAAGTAAAATGCCCCTTTTGTGCGGAGACCATCAAGGCCGAAGCCATTGTGTGTCGCTACTGTAATCGCCAGGTTGCGTTACCTACGGGCGAGACCGCACAGAGAATACAAACTCTTCGACAAAAAGGAGTCGCAAGCGACTCACCGATAGTACACGGGCAAGGTGTCGAAAAAGACTATTCAATTGTCGGCCAGATGGCAGAATCAGGAATACACAATGTTAACGCTGATATTGATGTAGTGGAGGATCGACAGCAAGTAGAGGTACTCTGCCCAACCGATGGTAACTACACGTTACGGCAGCGCTTGGAAGAACAATTTCAGCAGAATAGTACGAAGAAAACTATTACCCGTGATGTAATTGCGTTTTGGGTGTTGGCAATTGTCGGAACTGTACTTATATACGGAGTATTAGCATGGAAGGATAGGAATAATGGTGGCGAGAGCTGGAAGGTGTTCTACCAGGGAGACCTCTTATCACCCACAAGCGGAGAAGTTCGGTCCGCCATGACAGCCTTCAACAGGTTTCAGTGGCTGAGTGCTATCTGGTTTGGTTCAGCGCGGCTTTGTTGCATGAATCGGATTGCGTGACGCTCCTGCCCCTGGAATCTTAATCTCTGCCTGCTTTCAGGTACAGATTCGGTAACTGTCCGGCATTCCCAGATGCGTCATTTTGTTCAGGATCGCGC
>Ga0065721_10005285_pt1 | contig 14751 bp, 10 predicted proteins | sample Mesricmetagenome_FD_59108 | JGI IMG/M metagenome (GOLD analysis project Ga0065721, IMG submission 59108) | Mesophilic microbial community from rice straw/compost enrichment Sample: eDNA_1 v2 (version 2) | ecosystem: Engineered > Solid waste > Grass > Composting > Bioreactor | place: USA: Davis... | reverse complement strand
CGCTTATTCCCCGGCGCAGGGTAATAGTCACGCCGCGTCGCGATTTGTTCGAACCCATGGCGTTTGTAAAAGGACAGGGCCTTTGTATTCGAGGGTCTCACTTCTAGTAGCAGGGCCGGAAGATCCCTGGCGCGCGCCTCAGTTTCACAATGCCGAATCAGCGCCGTTCCTATCCCTTCTCCGTGCAGCTCGGGAGCCACCGCAATGACCAATAAATGGGCGACGTCGGGAGCGAACATTGTCATGCTGAACCCCACCACCTGCCCATTGCGATGGGCGACCCAACCGCTGTACCCGGCCTTCAGACCATCCGAGAAATTGCCGGGAGTCCAGGGAAATTGCTGTACAGAGGCCTCGATAGCCGCGACGGCATGCACATCGTGCGCACCCATGGGGCGCAGCGCGATGCCGAGCCCGGGGGCTTTGGGATTTCCACCCATTCCCTGCTTGCGCTCGTCCGTCGTAAACGCCACCTTGTCCCGCACATATAGGGGGGCGGCCAGCTCGGGGGGGACATGCCGCCCCAATCGAAAGAGCGGGACGGCCAACTGCCCTACTGCCACGGCATCCGGACGCAGCGGAGGCCCAAGCACGATGCGCCCATTTGAAGATTGAGCATAATCATCGATGCCCGGGCACAGATGTACGCCGTCGCCAACGAGGCGCACGCCGGCCTTGAGCGATAGACCACCGGGGCGTTCGTGGCTGACATGTTCGAGCCACGTGGTGAGATCCGAGGAACCCAGCAGCATGGCCCCCTGCAAAGTGTCCCAACCCTGCTCCCGGGGAGCATAGGCCGCCACATACAGCTCGCTCATTCTGGCATCTTGCACNACCACCCGGATGTGGTNACCAAANCCTTCAGGTGCACCTTGGCGATCGCGATGAGCGACTGCCATGAGGCTATCCACGGGAACCACNGGGATCTCAAGGGCGAACGCCATTCCCTGCGCCACGCCGCAAGCAANGCGAAGGCCGGTAAACCCCCCCGGCCCCTGTCCNAAAGCCACGGCCGACANGACCTGGCGTCCGATTCCCCGCTCCGCCAACAGGCTATCCGCCATAGGAAGGAGTCGTTCCGCATGTTGGCCGATGCCTTCGTGCTCGGCACGTGTAACGCTGATAGGGCCGTCAGCACGGCATGAAACCAGGGCAACGCTGCACGCGTTTCCCGAGGTCTCGATGGCTAGTAGATGGACAGTCATGGCGCTGATTTTAGTACGGTGGATGCACAATCGCGTTCCTGACGAAAGTGTACTAATCTAGTCCAGTTGTCTACGATGGTCATCTTGGGTGGCGGGCTGTCCGACCTATGGCGGATTTCTACGGAATGCATAATATGTAATATCTTGCTACGGCCGCTTCCCGCCCAACTCCCACCCTGTTACATTTTCCCCATGAACACACAGAACCAATCCTTATCCCGCAAAATTCTCATCGTCGATGACGATCCTCGCTTGCGTGATCTCCTGCGCCGGTATCTGTCGGAACAGGGTTTCAACGTCTTTGTCGCTGAAGACGCCAAGGAGATGGGCAAGCTGTGGCAAAGAGAACATTTTGATCTGCTGGTCCTTGACCTGATGCTCCCCGGCGAAGATGGTCTGTCAATCTGTCGACGTCTGCGGGGAGGCCACGACAATACGCCGATCATCATCCTGACTGCAAAGGCAGAAGAGATCGACCGTATCGTGGGGTTGGAAATGGGGGCCGACGATTATTTGTCCAAGCCGTTTAATCCTCGGGAACTCCTGGCGCGTGTCAATGCTATTTTGCGTCGTCGCGGTACGGAAGAACATCCCGGTGCGCCCAGCCAAGAGAACGAATCGATTGAATTTGGCCCTTACGTGCTGAATCTTTCTACACGCACGCTTACTAAGAACAACGAACCGGTGCCTATTACCACTGGTGAATTTTCGGTACTGAAGGTCTTCGCTCGCCACCCGAAGATTCCATTATCCCGCGACAAGCTGATGGAATTGGCCCGGGGGCGCGAGTACGAGGCGTTCGACCGTAGTCTTGATGTACAGATCTCACGGTTGCGCAAACTGATTGAACCGAACCCGTCGAAACCGGTATTTATTCAGACCGTGTGGGGTTTGGGCTATGTATTTGTACCCGACGGGGGCCAATAATCGGCCGTACGGCATGGTGCTTTAGGCAATCGACACCATGTCCCTCACAAATAAATCACGGGCGGCTCAGCCGCCTCGGTGGCGCCTTGGGCTGTTCAGCCGGTCTTTCCTGCTGCTTGCAGCACTCATGCTGGTCAGTCTCGGGGCATGGCTGCAAGTCTTCTTCAGCATGGAGGAAGGCCCGCGTGCACGCCAGATGGCACAACGGGTCACCACGGCCGTCAGTATTACACGTTCAGCCCTGGTCTACGCGCCCACCAGCGTACGGCCGGCACTGATACTCGACCTCGCCACCAAAGAAAGTCTGCGCGTACAACCGCGTGAGCAGTCGGACGTGCTCGAAGCGTTGCCCCCGTCGAACTATTGGAATCATGTCAGTGCACAGATCCGCGACAAGTTGGGGACTGACACACAGGTGATGTGGAGCGTGAACCAGATACCGGGAGTCTGGGTCAGTTTCGATATCAATGAAGATCAATACTGGTTGGTGTTCGAGCGGGAACAACTGGCCCTGACAGCGGGCATTGAATGGTTGGGCTGGGGTGCCACCGCCCTTCTGCTTGCCCTCATCGGCGCAGCCGTGAGCGTGCGTTTTGTGAACCGTCCGCTGGCCCAGCTTGCCAAAGTGGCGCAGCAACTCGCAAGAGGCGAAACGCCCTCACCCCTACCCGAGAAAGGGCCCGCGGAAATCCGGGACATCAATATCGCCTTCAATAGAATGGCGCGCGATATCCGCCAGACCGAGGCGGACCGAGAGATCATGCTGGCCGGCATTTCGCACGACTTGCGCACGCCGCTGGCGCGCATGCGGCTCGAGATCGAAATGAGTAACGTGACAGACGAGACCCGCGCCGCGATCGACGAAGACCTCGCACAGATTGACCATAGCATCGATCAGCTGATGGAATATGCGCGGCCCGCCGGCCAGGTGCCGGATCAGGGGATCGATGTGTCGTCCGTGCTGCGCGAATTGTTCGAGCGTGAGCGCAGTCACACCGAATCCCTGGGCGGGCAACTGAAGGCTCACATCGAACCCAATCTTTTTGCGTGCATCAACGCCCATGATTTGAAGCGCATCGTCAGCAATCTGATCGAGAACGCCCGCCGCTACGGCCGGACACCCGAGGACGACCGCGCCCATATCGAACTCGTGGCGACACAACGAGGGAGTATCGTATCGATAGAAGTGCGGGATCAGGGCCGCGGTATCGCCGTGAACGACATCCAGCGCCTATTGCGGCCGTTCTCACGCGGTGAAACGGCCCGTACCGGCGTGAGCGGTGCGGGCCTTGGCCTGGCCATCGTTGAACGACTGCTGGGCCAGGTAGGGGGCCAGCTTGAACTGATTTCGCAACCCCCGGGCGGACTGGTGGCCCGCATTGAAATACCCAAGTACCGGCCTCGAAGTTTTCCGGTCGATACCCAGCCATGATCTAGGAGCGCTCGCATGAAGACGATCGGCGACAAACTTGAACCTTTCCGTGTGACAGGAGTGAAGCCAGGCTTCAACCACCCCGAAGAGAACGGAGTCTTGGCCTTCGAAGACATCACTGAAAGCTCCTTCCCGGGAAAATGGAAGATCATCTACTTCTATCCCAAGGACTTCACCTTCGTGTGCCCGACCGAAATCGTGGGCTTCAACAACCTTGCGGGGGAATTTGCCTCGCGCGATGCCGTGCTGATGGGCGGCTCTGTCGACAATGAATATGTCAAATTGGCCTGGCGGCGCGAGCACGCCGACCTCGACAAACTGAGCCATTACCAGTTCAGCGATCTCACTGGCGCCCTGGTCGACCAGCTGGGCGTACGAGACCGTTCAGAAGGGGTGGCCCACCGCGCCACCTTCATCGTGGATCCGGACAACATCATCCAACACGTTTCAGTCAACAACGCCAATGTCGGCCGGAATCCCGAAGAAATCCTGCGCATACTCGATGCATTGCAAACGGATCAGCTGTGTCCCTGCAATCGCCGCATTGGCGGGGATACCTTCTGAACGTCTACAGTCCGATAGCCGGGCTGCTTGTGCCCGGCAGCGAATTCACGACGCACCCCACCCCGCTACAGGCGTTCGATCAACGCCACAACGGTCGCGGCAATTCCCTCTTTACGTCCGAGATAGCCTAGCCCTTCGTTGGTCTTGGCCTTGACGTTCACGCAGCCCGGGTCGATATCCAGGTCGGCGGCAATATTGGCGACCATTGCGGCCGCATGTGGCCCGATCTTCGGGGCCTGTGCGTGCACCGTAGCGTCCACATTGACGACACGCCAGCCTGCCAGCGCAACCTTTTCCATGGCGGCTCTCAGTAACACGCGGCTGTCCGCCCCTGCATAGCGTGGATCGGTATCCGGAAAATGGCGACCGATATCGCCCAACGCCGCCGCGCCCAGGATGGCGTCCGTGACAGCATGAAGCAGGACATCCGCATCCGAATGACCGAGCAAACCGTGCGTGTGCGGGATCCGCACACCGCCAATGATGAGGTCCCTGCCCTCCACCAATTTGTGCACATCAAAGCCTTGGCCTACACGGAAGTTCACCTCAGGTCTCCTCGGCTGGATCGCCCCAGCTCCATTCACGATCGTCAGCGTCGGGCTGTCCCAACAAGCCTTCGATCAAAGAAAAATGTTCCGGCCACGTCACCTTGAAGTTCCGAAGTGAACCGGCCACCAGTAAGGGATGCAGGCCCATGAATTCCATGGCGGAAGCCTCATCCGTCACGGCCGGATGATCTCCAGCCGACTCGAGTGCTTGCTGCAACTCGCCCGCCCTGAACATCTGAGGCGTCTGGGCAAGCCAAAGTCCTTCGCGAGGGACAGACTCACCGATCCGTGAAACGTCGCCCACCCCGCCTTCTTCCGAGGCTCGCTTGACGGTATCCGCAACCCGTTCAGCAAGTATCCCCCCTGCGTTATGGTTCAGACAGGCATCGATCAGGCGTGCCAGTGATGCCGCCGGCAGCCCTGGGCGCGCAGCGTCGTGCACGAGCACCCAATCGTCTTCATGCAGTGCCGCGTCCTTCACGGTCTGCAGGACGGTTGCCGCCCGACTGGAACCGCCTGTCCGGCGACATTGGGTGCGAGGCAACCCGCGTAAGGCCTGCTCGGCATAAGGGTCGTCGACGGATACACCTACCCTGACCTCTTCGATGCGGGGATCGCTCAACAAGGCTCGGACGGCCCACCGCAACATCGGCACGCCGTGCAGCAGATGGTATTGCTTCGGATAGACCGTGCCGGCACGCTGGCCGACCCCGCCAGCCGGTACGATGGCAATAATGCGAGAAATGGAAGATGTCATGGCCCCGGCATTTTATAATGACCCGCTTGATGTCCAACCCTTCCAACTCGTGCCTCCGCATTCTTCCATTTCCAGCATTCTGGCGGCCTTGAAGCCGGGCCAACGTTATTCTCATCCGCAGCCTCCCGGCTCGGGAGACGGCTACCTATTGGCGGATTTGGCACGGAGTGCGGGGCGCAGCATCGTGGTCCTGTGCCCCGACCCTTTGGCTGCGCAACGGCTGACGGAAGAAATTCCGTTATTTGCCCCGGAACTACGTGTAAGGCAGCTACCCGACTGGGAGACGCTACCCTACGATAGCTTCTCGCCGCATCAGGATCTTGTTTCTGAGCGCCTGCGCACTTTGCATGCGCTCATGCAAGAAGGGCTCGATCTTCTCGTCGTACCCGTCACGACGGCCCTGTACCGACTCGCACCGCCCGAATTTCTGGCGGCCTATACGTTCTCGTTCAGGCAGGGCGACGCCCTGAATGAAGAGGCATTGCGGCAGCAACTGACCCTGGCGAACTATAGCCATGTGACTCAAGTTACCGCGCCGGGCGAGTTCTGCATTNGGGGTGGCCTGATCGATCTTTTNCCCATGGGATCGGTCCTNCCCTATCGTCTCGATCTGTTCGACGATGAAATNGAGTCGATCCGCAGCTTCGATGTCGACACGCAGCGCAGCCTATATCCAGTNAAGGAAATCCAGCTCCTGCCCGGACGCGAGTTTCCCATGGACGAAGCGGCCCGCAACCAGTTCAGGGCGCGCTTTCGCGAAGTGTTCGAAGGCGACCCTTCACGTGCATTGCCGTACAAGGATATTGGCAATGGCATCGCATTTTCGGGAGTCGAATACTACCTACCCTTGTTCTTTGACAAGACGGCAACCCTATTCGACTACCTGCCCGAATCGGCTATAACGGTGACGCTGGGGGACCCCGCTGCGGTCATTCGACAATTTTCCCAGGACACCTATGGGCGATGGCAGTTCCTCAAAGGGGATCGCGAGCGCCCCGTCCTGCCGCCCTCCGATTTGTTCCTCGATGAAGAGCAATTCTTCGGTGAACTGAAGCGCTTTCCACGATTGGCGCTGTCCTCGGAACAGGCGTCGACTGACTTTCAAAAAGTGCCCGATGTGGCGGTCTCGCGTCGCGCCGACGATCCCGTACATGCGTTGCGTCGCCTTATTGATGCCTACCCCGGCCGTATCGCCCTGTGTGCAGACTCTGCGGGTCGGCGCGAGACACTCGAACAGATGTTGCGGGAGTTTGGACTCCAACCCGACACAACGCCGGAATCGCTGGCTGCGTTCTTTGAAGGTGGCTCCGCGTTCGCATTGCTCATCGCCCCCTTGAACCAAGGGTTTGGGATTGCCGAACGCTCGCTGCTTTTGCTCACCGAAAACGATCTCTATCCCACGCAGGCGCGTCGCACCAGTCGCGGACGCCGTGCACAGGAGCGGACCAGCGATGTAGAGGCGATGGTTCGGGATCTTTCGGAACTGCGCGAAGGCGATCCCGTGGTGCACGTCCAGCACGGGATTGGTCGCTATGTTGGTTTGAAGGAGATGGACCTTGGCGAAGGTCCCATGGAGTTCCTTCACCTGGAGTACGCCGGCGGTAGCACCTTGTACGTGCCCGTAGCGCAGCTGCATCTCATTTCCCGCTACAGCGGCGCGGACCCGGAGTCGGCTCCCTTGCACCAGCTGGGGTCCGGGCAATGGGACAAGGCTCGTCGTAGAGCCGCGAAGCAGGTGCGTGACGCCGCTGCAGAACTCCTTGCACTCTACGCTCAGCGGGCTGCACGCGAGGGATATCGGTACAAGCTGCCCCTGCAGGACTACGAAGCGTTTGCCGAAGGATTCGGCTTCGAGGAAACGCCCGACCAGGCCGCTGCCATCGCGGCAGTTATTTCCGACATGACGTCGGGCAGCCCCATGGATCGCCTGGTGTGCGGCGATGTAGGCTTCGGCAAAACAGAAGTGGCATTGCGCGCGGCCTTCATCGCAGTGGCCAATGGCAAGCAGGTGGCTCTCCTGTGCCCCACCACGCTTCTTGCGGAACAGCACGCCCAGACGTTTGCCGACCGTTTTGCCGACTGGCCCGTGCGCGTCGCCGAGCTCTCACGTTTCCGCTCGGCGCGCGAGGTCGCGGCTGCCGCGGAAGGCCTTGCCAGTGGGGGGATCGATATCGTCATCGGGACCCACAAGATCCTGTCGCGCGACATCAAGTACAAGAACCTGGGGCTCGTCATCATCGACGAAGAGCATCGGTTCGGCGTACGCCACAAAGAGGCCCTGAAGAAGTTGCGGGCAGAGGTCGATGTGTTGACCCTCACGGCCACTCCGATTCCTCGCACCCTGGGAATGTCCCTGGAAGGAATCCGCGACTTCTCCGTGATTGCCACGGCGCCGCAGAAGCGGCTGGCGATCAAGACCTTCGTGCGGCGCGAAGATAAAAGCACGATACGCGAAGCCTTGCTTCGTGAGCTCAAGCGCGGGGGCCAGGTCTATTTCCTTCACAATGAAGTCGAGACCATCCACAATCGCCGAGCCCGACTCGAGGAATTGGTGCCGGAAGCCCGGATCGCGGTGGCCCATGGGCAAATGCCCGAACGCGAGCTTGAAGACGTTATGAAAGGCTTCTATCAGCAGCGCTACAACGTGCTGCTCTGCACGACCATCATCGAGACTGGCATCGACGTCCCCTCGGCCAATACCATCGTCATCCACCGGGCAGACAAATTGGGGCTGGCACAATTGCACCAACTACGGGGACGCGTGGGGCGCTCACACCACCAGGCCTATGCCTACCTGCTGACCCCTCCGGAAGACGCCATCACCGCCAATGCCAAGAAGCGGCTGGAGGCCATCCAGGCCATGGAAGAACTAGGCTCCGGCTTCTTCCTGGCCATGCACGACCTCGAGATCCGCGGCACCGGAGAAGTGCTGGGAGAAGCTCAGTCAGGAAACATCCAGGAAGTCGGCTTCTCGATGTACACCGAGATGCTCAATGCCGCTGTTCGGGCGTTGAAAGCCGGTGAGGAGCCTGACCTTGAATCGCCGTTCGACAGTCAATGCGAAGTCAATCTGCACACCTCTGCCCTGCTGCCGTCCGACTATTGCCCTGATATCCATGCCCGCCTGGGCATGTACAAGAAACTCTCCCACGCCCGGGACCAGGACGACCTAATCACCATCCGTGAAGAGCTGGTCGACCGCTATGGGAAGCTTCCAGAGCCGGCGGACTGCCTCCTCTCTACGCACCGACTCCGCCTGATGGCCGAGCCGTTGGGGGTCGTCAAGATCGATGCGTCCGAGAACAGCGCCCTGCTGCAGTTTTCAAGCCGGCCGCAGGTTGACCCGATGCGCATCATCGACCTTGTACAGAAGCGTCGCGATGTCCGTCTGTCAGGGCAGGACAAGCTCCGTATGGAGTTCAAGGAAGGCACCGCATTGAAAGCGCGGATCGACGGACTGCGTGACCTGCTCAAGGCCCTGCACTGAACAAAGTAATCGACGCGGCATATGAGGCCGCAAAGCACGGCATACCGCGAGTGGCTGCAACCTGGGCGAGCGCGTCCAGCACAAAAAAATCGCCCGTTCATCACGGGCGATTTTCTTAAGAGGCAGGAACTTCAGAAACTAAGCCTGAACCAGTTGAGAATGGCGTCCAGGGGGCTGTAATTCAACGCGTAGGCTGCTTTTTCGCGCACGAGCGGCTTTGCCCGGTACGCCACTGAGTAACGCGCCAGAGACATCATTTCGAGATCATTTGCACCATCACCCACGGCGATGATTTGATCACTCGCCGCACCCAATTCTTCAGCCAGAGTCCGCAGATGGCGCGCCTTGCCGTGCGCATCCACGATGTCGCCAAGGACACGTCCGGTCAGCTTGCCATTCGCTACTTCCAGTACATTGGCATGGCAGGCATCCAGCCCTAGCCGCGCTTTCAAGCGCTCAGTGAAGAAGGTGAACCCCCCCGACACGAGGAGTGTACGAACACCGTGACGCTTGGCGGTCGATACCAGCCGCTCAGCGCCAGGATTCAGGCGAAGGCGCTGTTCATACACCTCTTCCAACGCCTCTTCCGGCACGCCTTCCAGCAGCGCGACGCGACGTCGCAAGCTTTCCGAAAAGTCCTTGATCTCACCCCGCATAGCGGCTTCGGTGATGGCCGAGACCTCGGCTTTTCGACCCACCGCGTCCGCGATTTCATCGATGCACTCGATGCAGACGAGCGTCGAATCCATGTCCATGGCCAAAATGCGGCACTCGCGAAGCAAGTCGATCTCCGGAAGGAATGCAAAATCCATCCGATACTGCTCGCAATGCTGGGCAACCGCGGATTTTTCGGAAATGTCGGCCTCCAACAATCGAACAGCTGTGGGACCTAGCTCCTGTACGCCCGCGGCCGACACCAACGCAGCAATCTGTTCGACGTGAGCGGACGCCAGACTCGGCGATTGAAGAATCAGATGAGACATATTGAAAGTACTCAGGCGTGGGAAGCGCGGGAACGGGATGCAGGTACGCCCACGTGGGACGAACGGCGACGCTTCATCAGATAGCGCCATACGAAGCCCGGGTAACCGAGGACCAGGAACAGGCACATCGTGATGGCGTAGAACTCCCAGCCCTGCGTAAAGCGGTTGCCCAAGTTAGCTTCAAGCGCAAACCCTAGGACTCCCACAAGACCATAGAACACCAGGAGCTCTATCAGACGTACAAACACCGACTTCTGCACGACATGCCCACGGTTTCGGAAGCCGGGAAAAGCGAGCACCGCTGCAGCGGCCAAGGCGAGGCCCAATAAGATAGCGAGGAACTGGGCCACGGACGCCGCATCCGATGCGGCAAAGACACCTTGGCCAATCAAAAATATCGCGGCGTAGCCAAGACCGATGAGCAGGGCAAAGAAAACGACCGACGAGACCCACTGGACAAGCGGGGCACGGTCCGGTTCGCCTTTCTGCTGCCAGGGGAGCGCCAAGAAGGGCCGCTCCACGAGGAAAGGCAAGTTGGCTGTGATCAGTGAGAGTCCGATCAACAGCCATACGGCAAAGGATTGACTCATCCCTGGCTCAGAACTGCAGCGATTGACGGATCACTGCTACGCACAGCGCCATCAGGCCGCCCGGGAGAATACCCAGTGCCAACACGAGCAGACCGTTCACCGTCATGAGACCGTTGGTGAGTGCACCTGCATGAACGGGAGCAACCTGTTCTTCAGGCTCGTCGAAGTACGCGACCTTGACGACTCGCAAATAGTAGAACGCACCGATCAGCGACATGACGACCGCAAACACAGCCACCCAGAGATAGCCCGCGCCAATCAACGCCTGAAGCACAGCAAGCTTTGCATAGAAGCCGGCCAACGGAGGAATGCCCGCAAGCGAGAACATGGACAGCATCAGCATGGCGGCGAGCACCGGGCTGCGGCGGTTCAAGCCTTTCAGGTCAGAGATCTCGTCGCACTCGAAACCGCGACGGCTCAAGAGCAGGATGATGCCGAAAGAGACCAAGGTGCTGAGTACATAGATGACCATGTAGAACAGCGACGCACCGTAAGCGAGGCCTGCGCCATCGGCATTGCCCCCAACGACGCCAGACACCAAGCCCAGCACGATGAAACCCATCTGCGAAATGCTCGAGTAAGCCAGCATACGCTTGAAATTGCGTTGGACAATGGCTGTCAGGTTACCGATCGCCAGCGACAACACGGCCAGGATCATCAGCATTGGCTGCCAATCGATTGCCACACCATGCAGACCTTCGATGAGCAAGCGCAACGTGATGGCCAGCGTCGCGATCTTCGGCGCTGCTGCGATGATCAGTGTGACCGATGTCGGGGCACCTTGGTAGACGTCCGGCGACCACATGTGGAACGGAGCCGTGGCCAGCTTGAAGCCCAGGCCCGTCACGATAAATACGGCGCCGAATACCAAGGGCAAGCGTTCTGCCTTGCCGGCGGAAATCACTTCCGCAATGCGCGACAGATCGAGCGAACCCGTGGCACCATAGATCATGGACATGCCATACAGCAGCACGCCGGAAGCCATCGACCCAAGTACGAAATACTTGATCGCGGCCTCATTGGCGGCCAAGTGATCACGGCGCACGGCCACAAGCGCGTACAAGGCGAAGGACATCAGCTCCAGGCCAAGATAGACGGTCAGCATGCTGCCTGCCGAGATCATAACCATCTGGCCCAGCAACGCGAACAGCGAGAGCGAATACAGCTCGCCACCGTTGTGCGTCATGTCACGAGCTTCGTTATAGCCGCGGCCATATACCAGTGTGGCGATCACAGCGATATAGGAGACGACTTTCAGGAAATGCGACAAGGAGTCCACGACGTACAGGCCGCCGAAACTCGTGCCGGACACACCCGTCTTCCACTGAAGCAGTGAAACCACGGTGACACCCACCAACGCTCCGATGCTGATCAGAAACGTAGCGTGACGTGTCTCGGACTTGCTGAACGAATCGATCAGCAGAACTGCACCCGCCATGATCAACAGCAGGATCTCGGGCGCAGCCAAAGCGAAGTCAAAAGAGTTTTGCATGGTCATCGTGGCTTACAGTTTCGAGATGGCGATGTGCTGCAGCAGCGCATCCACCGACACGTGCATGACATCCGTGAAAGGCTTGGGATAGATGCCCATGTAGAGCGTGGCCAGAGCCAGAATCCCCAGGATGAAGAATTCACGACCATTCAGGTCATTCATCTTGCGAACGTTGTCGTTGGTGATGTCACCGTAGGCCACACGCTTCACCATCCACAGTGAATACGACGCACCCAGGATCAGCGACGTGGCGGCCAACAGACCAATCCAGAAGTTGTGTTGCACGGACGCGATGATCACCATGAACTCGCCTACGAAGCCACTGGTGGCGGGCAGGCCCGCATTGGCCATCGAGAAAAGCACGAAGAAGGTGACGAAACGCGGCATCACGTTAATTACACCACCGTAGTCCGCGATCTGGCGCGAGTGGAGACGGTCATACAGCACCCCGATACACAGGAACATGGCGCCGGACACGAAACCGTGAGAAATCATCTGCACGATGCCGCCTTCCAGTCCACCCTGGTTGAAGATGAAGAAGCCGAGCGTAACAAAGCCCATGTGAGCCACAGACGAATACGCCACCAGTTTCTTCATGTCCTGCTGGACGATAGCCACCAAGCCAATATAGATCACCGCAATCAAGGAGAGCGCGATCATCAAGCCGGACAGCGATTGTGACGCGTCGGGAACGATGGGCAGCGAGAACCGTAGGAAGCCATAGGCACCGAGCTTCAGCATGATCGCAGCCAGCACTACAGAACCGCCCGTCGGAGCTTCCACGTGCGCATCGGGCAACCAGGTGTGCACCGGCCACATCGGAACCTTCACCGCGAAGGCCGCCAGCAGGGCCAGGAAGATTAGGATCTGGGGAGTCTGGGCCAGCGCCGTCTTGTGCCAGGCAAGAATCTCGAACGATCCACCGGAGACATGCCACAGGTAGATGAACGCAACCAGCATGAGCAGCGAGCCCAACAGCGTGTACAAGAAGAACTTGAATGCGGCATACACCCGGTTCGGACCGCCCCAGATCCCGATGATGAGATACATCGGGATCAGCGTGGCCTCGAAGAACACGTAGAACAGCATGGCATCAAGCGCCGCGAACACGCCGATCATCAAGCCCGACAGAATCAGGAACGAGCCCATGTACTGAGCCACCCGGTTGGTGATGACTTCCCAGCCTGCCAACACCACGATGATGGTGATGAAGGCCGTGAGCAGCACAAACCAGAGCGAAATGCCGTCAACGCCCAGGTGGTAATTGATTGCAAAGGCTTCAATCCATGGAGTGATCTCCACGAATTGCATGTTGGCCGTATGGGGATCAAATCCCGTATACAGCGGAATGGTCACAAGAAAGCCGATAACGGCACCGACCAGCGACAACACCCGCGTCAGTTCGGGCCGATCATCGCGCCCGACCAGCAGTACCAGCAGGCCGGCAACGATGGGCACGAATATCGCAAGCGTTAACCATGGAAATGTAGAAGACGCCATATCGCTAGCCATCAGTGAACCGTCAGCACGAAAAAGGTTAATAAAGCCATGATCCCGATGATCATTGCAAAGGCGTAGTGATAGATGTAGCCGGACTGCAGGTGACGGCTGATGGCCGCTACCCAACCCACTACACGGGCACTGCCGTTGACTACCAGACCGTCAATCAGGGCACGGTCGCCGCCCTTCCAGAAGCCCTGACCCAGGCAACGGGCCCCACGAGCGATGACTTGCTCGTTGATCCAGTCGGCAAAGTACTTGTTCTCAAGGATACGGTTGATACCGGACAGTGCGCGGTAGATCTTCGGCGGCAGGCCGGGATTCACCACATAGCCATACCATGCCACGACCAGACCGGCGATCATCAGCCAGAACGGAACGGTCATGAAACCGTGCAACGCATAGGCAACCCAACCGTGCCAGTGCGAGGCCAGCGCAGCCATCGCGGGATGCTCGGGCAACACGGTCAAGACGCCATCGAAGAACTTACCGAACAAGATGGGGTCAGCGAAGAAGATGCCCGCAATGACCGAAGGAACTGCCAGCACAACGAGCGGGAGCGTTACGACCCAAGGCGACTCGTGAGGCTCACCACCGTGATGGTGATCGTCTTCGTGGCCATGGTGTTGCGGATGGGGCGGATGGCGGAAGCGCTCCGGACCATGGAACACCAGGAAATACACGCGGAAAGAATACAGCGAGGTGACGAACACGCCGATCAAGGTGGCGTAATACGCGAAACTTGCGCCCCACACATTGGCGGCACCTGCTGCCTCGATGATCTGTTCCTTGGAATAGAAGCCGGAGAAGAACGGTGTTCCCACCAGTGCCAGCGTACCGATGAGGAATGTGATCCAAGTGATCGGCATGTACTTACGCAGCCCGCCCATGTTGCGGATATCCTGGTCGTGGTGCATGCCGATGATGACCGAACCGGCACCCAGGAACAGCAGCGCCTTGAAGAAGGCATGGGTCATAAGGTGGAAAATGGCAGCGGAATACGCAGATGCGCCAAGGGCCACGGTCATGTACCCCAGCTGGGACAGCGTGGAATACGCGACCACACGCTTGATGTCATTCTGGATGATGCCAAGGATACCCAGGAAAAGCGCCCCAATGGCACCGATCACGATGATGAATGACAGAGCGGTTGACGACAGTTCGAACACCGGGGAAAAACGAGCGACCATGAAAATACCGGCCGTCACCATCGTTGCGGCGTGAATCAGTGCCGAAATCGGTGTCGGGCCTTCCATGGAGTCCGGG
>Ga0065721_10006331_pt1 | contig 14757 bp, 12 predicted proteins | sample Mesricmetagenome_FD_59108 | JGI IMG/M metagenome (GOLD analysis project Ga0065721, IMG submission 59108) | Mesophilic microbial community from rice straw/compost enrichment Sample: eDNA_1 v2 (version 2) | ecosystem: Engineered > Solid waste > Grass > Composting > Bioreactor | place: USA: Davis... | reverse complement strand
AGCGAAACCGGCGGCGTACCCTACGAACTGCGCCAGAAGCTGGCGGCCAAGGCCTATGCCCGCACCGCCGCCTATGACAGCGCCATTTCCACCTGGTTCGCCAAGGCGATCGACTATCCCGAAATTCCCTTCCGCTCCTTCGCCGGCTCCCTGCGCGAAGTCATGCGCTATGGCGAGAACCCGCATCAATGGGCCGGCTTCTATGCCAATGGCGAGGACCGCCGCGGCGTCGCCACCGCCACCCAGGTCCAGGGCAAGACGCTCTCCTACAACAATATCAACGACACCGACGCCGCCTTCGAGCTGGTCTCCGAATTCGACCCCGCCCAGGTCGCCGCCGTCGCCATCATCAAGCATGCCAATCCCTGCGGCGTGGCCCTGGCCGATGACCTTGTCACCGCCTATCAGAACGCCCTGCGCACTGACCCCGTCTCGGCCTTTGGCGGCATTGTCGCCACCAACCGCGAGATCGACGCCGCCACCGCGACCGAGATCGTCAAGGTCTTCACCGAGGTGATCGTCGCCCCCTCCGCGACCCAGGAAGCCCAGGACATCATCGCCGCCAAGAAGAATCTCCGACTGCTGCTCACCGGCGGCCTGGCCGATGCCAAGGCGGACGGCCTGGTGGTCAAATCAGTCGCCGGGGGCCTCTTGGTCCAGTCCCGCGACAACCGCAATGTCGACGACTGCGACCTCAAGGTCGTGACCAAACGCCAGCCCACCGCAGCCGAAATGGCCGATCTGCGCCTCGCCGCCAAGGTGGCCAAGCACGTCAAGTCCAATGCGATCGTCTATGTGAAGCAGGGCGCCACGGCCGGCATCGGGGCCGGGCAGATGTCCCGCGTCGATTCCGCCCTCACCGCCCATCGCAAGTCGATCGACGCCGCCAAAGCCGCCGGCATCGAGGGCGCGCTGACCCAGGGTTCAGTCGCGGCGTCCGACGCCTTCTTCCCCTTTGCCGATGGCCTGGAAGCGCTGGTGGCCGCTGGCGCCACCGCAGTGATCCAGCCGGGCGGCTCGATGCGCGACGACGAAGTCATAGCCGCCGCCGACGCCGCTGGCATCGCGATGGTGATGACCGGGATGCGTCATTTCCGGCATTGAACCGTTGGTCAGCGCCGGAACAGGCTGCGCGATTTGCGGGCGATCTGGACCAGCAATTCGTTGAAAACCGGCCTGAGATCGTCCAGGGCCAGCACCGAGGACACCGACCGGCTGAACAGCGAGCGCAGCCCGGCATAGCCCGGCCCTTCACCGCGTAGCACGGATTGCGCCAGTGACAGTGTGTTGGGCACGGGGTGGCGCCAGCTGACCCCGTAGCGCACCGGCCCGATCTGCGGCATGGGCATCCCTGCCGACAGCCTCGCGGCCAGCACAGGGAAATCGAGGCCCGCCTCTTCTCCCAGCCCGATCCAGGCCCAGATGCGGGTATTGACGTCGAGCAGCTTGAGCTGGTTGTCGCGCCGGTCGAGCTTGAATTCCATTTCGACCAGGCCGTGATAGGCGACGGCCTTGAGCAGGCCCTGCGCTTCGGCGGCCACATCCGGCAGATCAACCGCCTCGACAAAGGGCGAGGTGCCGAATTCGGCCGGGAACTGACGCGAACGGCGCGCCGTCATGCCGCAAATCTCGCGGCCATGGTCCCACAGGCCGGCATAGGAGAATTGCGTGCTGCCATCGCCAGGGATCATTTCCTGCACGACAAAGCCGCGCGCTCCCATATAGCCGGTGGCCAGGGCGAACTTTTCGTCATAGTCGGCCCGGGTTTCGGCCTTCCAGGCCTTGGCCTTGGTCAGCGGATTGATCCGCTCGGTCGAGGTTGGCTTGATTACCACCGGAAAGCGGATATCGGCCGATCCCGCCTTGTGGCTCTCGCCATCCCAATAGACCCGCGGAAAGCCGACCCCCAGCCGATCAGCCAGATCATAAAGCCGCGCCTTGTCGTTGAGCGCTTCAAGCCGCTGCCAGGGCATGGTGACGAGAGCGAAATGCTGCGCCAGGGCATCATAGTTCTGCGTGACGAACTGTACGTCATGGTCGCTGCTGGGCAGCAGCAGCCAGCCGCCCATGCCATGGCTTTGGCAGAGCGCGATGAATGTGGCCAACGCATCGGGCCCGCCGGGCCCGGCCCACTGGATGTGGTGGGTGACATAGCGCGAATACTGCGCCACCGATTCCTGTGTGCTGAAATAGCCGACGGCCATGCCTTGCCGGCCCAGGCTCCGCACCACGGCCAGGCTGCCATAGGAGCCGCCGAGGATGATGGCGCCGCCAGGTCCAATGCTCCGCTGATCGGTCTTTGAGGCTTGGAGCACAGTCACGACGTTAAAGCCATCTGGTGGGCCTCCAAGGCCCGTAGCACGGAAAGTCTTAACGTGCCGCCGTAAATAATCGGTGAGTCGCCAGGCCCTGGAAAATGTCGCCGCGGCGGCCTTCCAGCCGCTGCGTCAGCATGCCCAGGCCGATCGCCCAGGCCAGTTCGGCCACGAGCAGCGCCAGCGCAATGCCGACCAGGCCCCAGATCGGGGTGAGGATAGCCGAGAGCGCCACCAGCAGCACCACGACCACCGCGCAGAGGGCGGCGCTGCGCACCTGATGGCCCCCCAGCGACAGCAGGTGCCCGTTCATGCCGCCCATGACGCGCACGGACTGGCTGAACAGGAAAATAACCAGGGGCCAATAGCCACTCACATAATCGGGGCCGAACAGTGCCAGCACGAAGGGACCGAAAACCAGCGCCGCCAGCGTAGTTGCCACCATCATGCCAAGGCCCACGACATTGGTGCGCCACAGCAGGGCATCGGACTGCGTCCGCGTCATGCTGGACATGGCCGAGACGAGATCGCGCAGCACGAAATGCTGCGACGCAGAGCTGATGAAGCCCACCAGGGCTGCGACGCGCACGGCGACGCCGAGCACCGCGAGCTGGCTTGGCGGCAGGAAGACGCCGCCCACCAGCACCACGAGATCCGCCGTGGCGCCTGAGACGACCGTGACCATGAGCATGGCTGCGGCGCGGCGGCGATAATAGGGCCGCATATCGCGGCTGGGCTTGCTGGCCGGAATGCTGAACGCATTGTCAGCGCCCATGATCACGGCCTGCCCCACCGCCACGACCAGCGCGATCGCCACCATGCCGATAAGCACAATGTCGATATTGGACACGGCTCCGAACAGCACCAGGCCACCCAGGAAAACCAGCAGCAGTCCCGGCCGCACCACGAAGTCCGGCATATAGGACAGCGCAAAGCGGCGCTGGGCGTTGGCGGCACTGTTGTTGAGCCGGATCACGGCCAGCGGAATGGCGGCGAGCACGCCATAGGCCACGGCCTTGGCCACGCCATCCTCGAAGGGCAGCAGGAAAGCCACCGGCGTCAGGATCAGGACCAGGATCGAGAGCACGACCATGTCGCGGCGCGCAGCCCAGAGAAAAGCCTGCACGAGCCCGTTGCGGCCGAAAGCCCGGAACCGGGCGAGATAGGTCAGGGCGACCGTGTGATAGCCGCCGGTAATGAGCAGGCTGACAAAGGCCGTCACGCTCATGGCGAGGAAGGCCGTACCGACATCGTGCGGCAGGAAAGTGCGGGCCAGCACGAGCTGGCTCAGGAAGCCAAATCCGGCCCCTGCGAGCCGCGCCCCGGTGAGGCCGGCAACCGACATGATAATGCGCCAGGGGGCCTGCAACTGGACTTCCTATCAGGGCTGGCGGTGAAGCCGTTCCGCGCGAATGGAACGACACTGACTCCCACAGGTGAGAAATTCGTTAAATAATCCTGTAACTTCAGCACCTTGCCAATTTGTAATGTTGGAATTTCATAACCATGCGCTACCGTACCCATGAGTACGGTTCTGCTTGACCCACAAGCCCTGCCGGCTTAGAACCACTCCAAACTTCCTGCCGGAATACCGCTATGACCAAGGCTCGCACGCTTTACGACAAGATCTGGGACGACCATCTGGTGCAGAACAACGAGGACGGGACCTCGCTGCTCTATATCGACCGGCATCTCGTGCATGAAGTGACGAGCCCGCAGGCTTTCGAAGGCCTGCGTATGAACAGCCGCAAGGTGCGCCATCCCGAGCGCACCCTGGCTGTTGTCGACCACAACGTGCCCACTACCGACCGCTCCCTGCCCAATCCCGACCCGGAAAGCGCGATCCAGATCGCCGCTCTGGCCGAGAATACCAGGGATTTCGGCATCGAATATTTCGATCCCTTCGACAAGCGCCAGGGCATCGTGCACATCGTGGGCCCCGAACAGGGCTTTACCCTGCCCGGCATGACCATCGTCTGCGGCGACAGCCACACCTCGACGCATGGCGCCTTTGGCGCGCTGGCGCATGGCATCGGCACCTCGGAAGTCGAGCATGTGCTGGCCACCCAGACGCTGATCCAGCAGAAGGCCAAGAACATGCTGGTGCGCGTGGACGGGCAACTCCCGCCCCATGTCACCGCCAAGGACATTATCCTGGCCATCATCGGTGAAATCGGCACGGCCGGCGGCAACGGCCACGTCATCGAATTCGCCGGCGAAGCCATCCGCTCGCTCTCGATGGAAGGCCGCATGACGGTCTGCAACATGACCATCGAAGGCGGTGCCCGTGCCGGCCTGATCGCCCCCGACGAAAAGACCTTCGAATACGTCAAGGGCCGCAATCGCGCCCCTACCGGCAAGGCCTGGGACATGGCGCTCGACTACTGGAAGACGCTCTATACCGACGAGGGCGCCGTCTACGACAAGGTCGTCGTGCTCGACGCCGCCAAGCTGCCGCCCATCGTCTCCTGGGGTTCCTCGCCCGAGGACGTCATCTCGGTCACCGGCACCGTGCCTAATCCGGACGATATCCAGGACGAGAACAAGCGCGCCTCCAAGTGGCGGGCGCTGGACTATATGGGTCTCAAGCCCGGCACGAAGATCACCGATATCGCGATCGACCGCGTCTTTGTCGGCTCCTGCACCAATGGCCGCATCGAGGACCTGCGCGCCGCTGCCGCCGTGATCGGCGACCGCAAGGTGGCCGCCGGCGTCAATGCCATGGTCGTGCCCGGCTCCGGCCTGGTCAAGGATCAGGCCGAGGCCGAAGGTCTCGACGTGATCTTCAAGAATGCCGGCTTCGAATGGCGCGAACCCGGCTGCTCCATGTGCCTGGCCATGAACCCGGACAAGCTCAAGCCGCATGAGCGTTGCGCCTCGACCTCGAACCGCAATTTCGAGGGCCGCCAGGGCTTCAAGGGCCGCACGCACCTCGTCTCGCCCGCCATGGCGGCAGCGGCGGCGATTGCCGGCCACTTCGTCGATATCCGCGAGTGGCAGTAAGTCATCCCGATTGGGGGTCGCGCTTCGCGCCGACCCTTGATGATATCGAAGCGCTGGCCACCGAGGCGCTCAAGGCCCTGCCTGAGCCCTTCCGGTCGCTGGCAGCCGACGTCACCTGCTCGGTCGCCGACTTCGCCGAGGATGACGTGCTCGAGGGCTTCGGCATGGAAAGCCCGTTCGAACTCATGGGCCTGTTCCAGGGCATCGGCATGACCGAGGACGGCGCCCTGCCCCAGACCGGCCAATTGCCCAACACCGTTTTCCTCTATCGCCGTGCCATTCTCGACTATTGGGCCGAGCACGACGACAATACGCTGGGCGAAATCGTCACCCACGTCCTGATCCATGAACTGGGCCATCATTTCGGCTTCTCGGACGAGGACATGGAGGCAATTGAAGCCGCTGCGGACCTCGATTAGCCGCCTCCGGTGCTGCGCGCCACCGCTGTTAAGGTAAACCAACGGTAAACCTTGGGATTTCCCCGCCAAGGGCTATTAGTGGAACCACTGCGCTTCCGACGGCCGTCCGGCTGCTCGATTCCGCGCAGGATGCAACCAAGATGTGGGAACCCAAAATGTCCGTGCGGTCCAAGACGACCCTCAAGATTGTACAGCCCGAAATCGAGCAGATGGAAACCGTCATCCAGGAAGCCGCCAAGCAGGCCGCGCCCATGGTGCAGCGTTTGGCATCGCATCGTGACCGGATCGACCTCGCCCTCAAGGAACTCGAAAGCGAACGCTTCGAACTGATCTCCCGCCGCGACCTGCTCCGCCGCCAGGTGGAAGCCGTCGAGCAGGGCCTGGCCATGCATATCGAAGACATCGAGGCGACCATGCGCCTTTACGAGGGCGGCCTCAACGCGCTGCCGGCCAACAACTGAGCCGGCTCTTCCCAGCGGACGGCATGCAGGAGGACTAGCGTTCGACGAATTCGAACTCCGCCTCCCTGCCGCCCGCCGGGTCGTCTGACACGCGCAGGGCCAGGTTGCCCTCGTCCAGCGCGGCGAACCATTCTTCCCAGCTGACCAGGTGAAACCCGCCAATGCGGTCCGGCCCCTCATTGCCATCGGTATTGATGGCGTGCTGGCCGAATGTCAGTTGCAGCAGCGTGCGCATGCCGGTGCCGTCCGGCGTATCCATGAGCATGGGATTGCCGCCACGGGCCTCGACCCATTGGCGGATTTCGTTGCGATCGGTAAGTGTCCTGGCCATGGCGGGCTCCTTATGGGTTTCGCCTGCACAATTGTCGCGCCGCCCGCTTGGTTCCGCAACAATTCCCAAGCCGCGCCGTGCCTGCTAATACGCTTGCCGAAGCTGGCGGAGCGAGCATGACGAGCAAGACCAACAAGATATTCCTGGGCCAGATCGGCGCCGCCCACGGCATCAAGGGCGGTGTGCGCATCGCCACCCATACCCAGGACCCCGAGGCGATCGGCAGCTACGGCCCGCTCGATACCGACCGGCCCGGCCTCACCATCACCCTCACCAAGGTGCGCCTGCAGAAGAATGTGGTCATCGCTCACATCAAGGGTATTTCCGACCGCAATGCCGCCGAGGCACTCAATGGCGTGAGCCTTTTCATCGATCGCGACCGCCTGCCGGAGCCGGAGGACGAGGACGATTTCTACCATGCCGACCTGATCGGGCTCGATGCGCGGCTCGACAATGGCGTCAGCATCGGCAAGGTCTCGGCTTTACCCAATTTCGGCGCCGGCGATCTGATCGAGGTGCGTGACCCGCAAAGCGGCGATACCTATCTCTACCCCTTCACCAAGGCCGTGGTGCCCGTGGTCAATATCGCCGAGGGCTATCTCACCATTGTCGTGCCGCTCGATGCGTCGGAAGGCGAGGAAGAGCCCGATTGAGCTTTTCAGCGTCCATCATCACGCTCTTCCCCGAACTGTTCCCCGGCCCGCTGGGCGCCTCGGTGCTGGGCCGGGGCCTCGCCGATGGCCTCTGGTCGCTCGAGGCGACCCATTTGCGCACCTTCGCCACCGACCGCCACCGCACGGTGGATGACACGCCATCGGGCGGCGGGGCCGGCATGGTGCTCAAGCCTGATATCCTGGCCAGGGCCATCGACGCGGTCGCACCGCCGAGCGACCCTCGCCCCCGCATCCTCATGTCTCCGCGCGGTACGCCGCTGACCCAGAAACGGGCGCGCGACCTGGCTTTGGGACCCGGCGCCGTCATCGTCTGCGGCCGTTTCGAAGGCGTTGACCAACGCGTCATCGATGCGCGCAATCTCGAAGAAATCTCCATCGGCGATTATGTTCTGGCTGGCGGAGAAGTCGCCGCCATGGTGCTGCTGGAAGCCGTGGTGCGGCTCATCCCGGGCGTACTCGGCGGCGCCGACAGCCATGCCGACGAGAGTTTTGAAAACGGCCTGCTGGAATATCCGCAATATACTCGCCCGCAGAGTTTTGAGGGCGTGGACATTCCCGCCATACTGACCTCGGGCGACCACGGCAAGATCGCCAAATGGCGCGCCGAACAGAGCCGGGCGCTGACCGCGGCACGACGGCCGGACCTGCTGGCGCGGCCGAAGTCATAAAACTGTCCGAAACCCTAGACTCTTCCGGCTTTTTCCCCTATAGCCGCGCCACTACTGCGATGTCGGGCTGATCGGACCCGGCCCGCACCAACAAAAAGACGACCAACCTCCGTTACCAACCAAGACCGGGCGACGAGCCGAAAGGCCCGATAAACGCTCCTTTGAAAAGATTCAGAACGGAATCGACATGACCAATATCATCGAACAGCTTGAGGCCGAGCAGGTTGCTGCTCTCGCCGCCAAGCGCGAACTGCCCGACTTCACCCATGGCGACACCATCAAGGTGTGGGTCAAGATCCGCGAAGGCGACAAGGAACGCCTGCAGGCCTATGAAGGCGTCGTGATCGCCCTCAATGGCGGCGGCATCACCAAGAGCTTCACCGTGCGCAAGATTTCGTATGGCGAAGGCGTGGAACGCGTGTTCCCCTACTATTCGCCCAACGTGGCCAGCGTGGAAGTCCTCAAGCGCGGCAAGGTCCGTCGCGCCAAGCTCTATTACCTGCGCGATCGTCGCGGCAAGTCGGCTCGTATCTTTGAATCGACCAACTCGCGCACCAAGAAGATCGAGGCATCCGAACGCGAGGCCGCCCAGGCTGCGCGTGAGGCTCGTGAAGCCGAAAAGATCGCCGCTGCCGAGGCTTTTGCCGCCGAGCAGGCCGCCAAGGATGCGGAAGCCGCAGCCGCTGCAGCCGCCGCCGAACAGGCTGCCGCTGCTGAAGAGGCTCCCAAGGCCGAATAGGCCTTGCCGCAGTGCTGAACTGAAGAACCCGGTCGCAAGGCCGGGTTTTTTGTTGCGTGGCCTGTCCTCGATGTCACGCCACCCCCATGTCATCCCGGCCTTGAGCCAGGATCCATCTCGAGATTGCGCCACGGCCGCAAGGTGGATCGTGAGGCGCAATTTGGTTCGGGCACAATCTCACCCACCCACCGGACCGCCCTCGGACTTGATCCGAGGGCCACTCTCAGCACGGCACAAGCGGCCAATGGTCCTCGGATCAAGTCCGAGGACGACACGGTGATTGGGGGAGATATGGATGCCGACTTGTCCATCTTATCCCCGCCGCAGAAACCGCGCGCATACTTCCCCCGTCCCCGCCATTCACGCGGCCCCGACGCAGGGCCGGGCGGGGAGACCGTGGGACGGGGGCGCCCGTCCAGTGAGGGGAATACGGCAGCCGGGCCTGCAAGATTGGTACCGCCTGAACCATACCTCGCAAAAAGCGGCTCGTGATGGGCGGCCCTTGGTCCGTTCTATGTCGACAGTTTTCCTGGTCCAACGGCCGCCCATCTCCCCGTGACAACCGCAAGCGAAAGCCGGGCGGCAATTTCGGCATGCCTGTCAGCGCAGGCCATTTTCGGCTTGTGAGACTCTGCGCCCTTCGCGATAAGAGGTCGCGTTCACTCTCCGTTCGAGTCTCCCATGCCCGTCTCCATCGTCACCTGGAACATCAATTCGATCCGGCTCCGCCTGCCCATGGTGCTNGANTTCATCGCCCGGCATGCNCCTGACGTGATCATGNTCCAGGAGATCAAATGCACGGATGACCAGTTTCCGCGCAAAGCCTTCATCGAGGCCGGCTATCCGCATATGGCCGTGCATGGGCAGAAGGGCTATCACGGCGTCGCCATCGTCTCGAAGTTTCCGCTGACCGATGTGTCATCGAGGGTCTTCTGCGAGATTCCGGAATCGCGCCACATCTCTGCGCTGACCGATTTCGGCCATGGCCCGGTGACCCTGCACGATTTCTACATTCCCGCCGGCGGCGACGAGCCCGACCCCGAGATCAATCCCAAATTCAAGCACAAGCTGGGCTTCCTCAGCGAGCTCACGAGCTGGTTCACCGATCCCATCTTCCAGCGCGGCCACCTGATCGCCGGCGACTTCAACATCGCGCCGCATGAGAATGACGTCTGGAGCCACAAGCAGCTCCTCAAGATCGTCAGCCATACCCCGGTCGAGACCGAGGCGCTCAACGCCATCCTCAATGGCGGCCATGGCTGGACCGATCTGGTGCGCAAGCATGTGCCCTATGACCAGAAGCTCTATTCCTGGTGGAGCTATCGCAGCGCCAATTGGGAACTGGCCAATAAGGGCCGCCGGCTCGACCATATCTGGTCGACAGCCGATGTCGCCGAACACTGCATCGGCGCCGAGATCATCAAGCCCTATCGCGGCTATGCCACCCAGCCGAGCGACCACGTGCCGGTGATTGCGCGGTTCGCGGGGGTTTGAAGGCCTCTTATCTCCCGTGGGGGAGATAAGAAATCCCTACTCGCCTGCCTTCATCTTGCGGCGCACCGGCTCCAGCGCGCCGAGATAGTTGCCCAGGTCGCGCTCGACACGGGCAACGGCGCGCTGCGCCAGGTCGGGGGATTGCTGCACCAGCTTGAGAAAAGCGGTGCGCGGCACGAAAAGCGCCCGGCATTCGGTGACAGCGGTGACCGTGACGGGGCGCGGCTTGCTCAGGATCAGCGCCATGGCCGAAACCACGCTGCCCGGCTCCGAAATCGCATAGGGCTTGGCGGCGCCCGGACCCTCGGGCTTGGCCTTGAGCGTGCCTTCGACCAGCACGAACGCGCCCTGCGGCGTGTCGCCGGCCTTGTAGAGCACCGCATCGGGGTCGAATTGGTGCATGTCGCTGGCAAACGCCAGCATGCGCCGCTGCTCCTCGTCGCAGATATCGAAGAATTCGGCCTGGCCCAAAGCCTCGGCCGCATCGTCCCTGATCATAAGCCCAATCCGGATGCACAAGCGGCCCCGCCGGAACGGAGCCGCATCAACCTATAGGGCATTTTGCTTGGCTTTGTACCGGATTTTGCCGTGGTCCACCGGCTTTACGGCACGAGGCGATAGCCGCCCTCTTCCGTCACCAGCAGGCGCGCATTGGAAGGGTCGCGCTCGATCTTCTGGCGCAGGCGGTAAATATGGGTTTCGAGCGTATGGGTAGTGACCCGGTTATTGTAGCCCCAGACTTCCTTGAGCAGCACGTCGCGCGTGATGGTCTTGGGACCCTGCCGGTAGAGATATTTGAGAATGGACGTTTCCTTATCAGTCAGCCGCACCTTGCCGCCGTCATTGGCCTCGAGCAGCTTGGCCGAGGGCTGGAAACTGTATTGGCCGATGGTGAAGACCACGTCCTCGCTCTGGTCATGCTGGCGCAAGGCCGAATTGATGCGGGCCAGCAGCACCGGGAAACGGAAGGGCTTGGTGAGATAGTCATTGGCGCCGGAATCGAGGCCCCGGATCTGGTCGGCATCACTGTCATGCCCGGTGAGCATGAGGATGGGGCTCTTGTAGCCCTCGCTGCGCAGGACCTTGACGGCTTCGCGCCCATCCATGTCGGGCAGGCCGACATCGAGGATCATCAGGTCGATATTGTTTTCCCGCGTGGCCTTGAGCGCATCATTGGCCGTTCCCGCCTGCAGAATTTCGAATTCATGTTGCGTTTCCAGTTGCTCGACCAGTGTCTGGCGAAGATCAGCGTCGTCGTCCACCAGCAGGATGCGTCGCTTGTTCATTGTTTTCTCCGGTCTTTTTGCGTCGGCCCCCGCCAAGGGTCACAATATTGCGACCGGTTTTTGGCCAGCCAATCACAACGGCGTTACAGGCTTCAGCAACGAAAAAACCGGCAGGAAGTTGCAGGCGGGTACTGAACAAAAACGCGATCCGGCATGCCTGGCTCTACCTGAGGCCGGATCAGGCGATTGGTGGGCGCGTGCCGAACAGCGCACTCCCTACCCGCACATGGGTTGCGCCCATAGCGATGGCAGTCTCGAAATCACCGCTCATGCCCATGGAAAGGCCGCTGACGCCGGCATCGCGCGCCAGGGTGGCGAGGTGGGCGAAATAGGGTCCGGGCGGCACGCCGTCGGGTGGAATGCACATGAGGCCGACAATATCGAGCCCATGCACATCGCGGCAGCGCTGCACGAAAGCCACCGTCCCGGCCGGGGCAATGCCGGCCTTCTGCTCTTCGAGCCCAATATTGACCTGCACGAAACAGGGCAGCCTGCGCCCGGCCCGCGCCATCTCGGCCGCCAGCACGCCGGCCAGCTTGTCGCGGTCCACCGTTTCGATGACATCGAACAGGGCCACGGCATCGCGCGCCTTGTTGGTTTGCAACGGGCCGATCAGATGGAGCGTGACATCGGGCCAGGTTGCCCGCAGGCCGGGCCACTTGTCCCTGGCCTCCTGCACGCGGTTTTCCCCGAAGACACGTTGCCCGGCGGCGAGAAACGGCTCGATCGCTTCGGCTGGGAAGGTCTTGGAGACGGCAACCAGTTCCACCTCAGCGGGCAGGGCGCCGAAGCGGGCTTGGGCACGCGCCATGCGCTCCCTGATCGCGGCAAGATTGCCGGCAGCGCCAACGTCCATGCTTTCGCCCTGTTCCTGTTGACCTTGGTGGGGATTTCTGGTGATGGTCCGGTAGCCAAAATCCCCCTTAAACGCAAGCTGCGTCGGGCATTTCCCGGCCGCGCTGCGGCAATCTTGTCAAGGACGAAACCAAGTGAGCGGCGAACGCTACAATCCGCGCGAAATGGAACCCAAATGGCAGCAGGTGTGGAACGACGCCCGCAGCTTTGTCAGCAGCAATGACGATCCGCGCGAACCCTACTACGTCCTTGAGATGTTTCCCTACCCGTCGGGTCGCATCCATATGGGCCATGTGCGCAACTATGCCATGGGCGACGTGGTAGCGCGCTATTACCGCGCGCGCGGTCGCAATGTGCTGCACCCCATGGGCTGGGACGCCTTCGGCCTGCCGGCCGAGAANGCCGCTATCGAGCGCGGNATGAATCCGGGCACCTGGACGCGCCAGAATATCGAGGCGATGAANGCCCAGCTCAAATCCATGGGCCTGGCCATCGACTGGACNCGCGAAATCGCCACCTGCGAGCCCGAATACTACAAGCACCAGCAGGCCATGTTCATCGACATGATGCAGGCCGGCCTGGTGACGCGCAAGAAATCCAAGGTCAACTGGGACCCCGTTGACATGACCGTGCTGGCCAATGAGCAGGTCATCGACGGCAAGGGCTGGCGCTCGGGCGCCGTCGTGGAGCAGCGCGAGCTGACCCAGTGGTTTTTCAAGATTTCCGACTATGCCGAGGAGCTGCTGGAAGCCCTGGACGGGCTCACCGAATGGCCGGAGAAAGTGCGCGTCATGCAGCGCAACTGGATCGGCAAGTCCGAAGGCCTGCGCCTGCTGTTCGAACTCGTGCCCGGCAATGTGACCGCGGCGACAAGTATCGAGGTTTTCACCACGCGGCCGGACACCATTTTCGGTGCCTCCTTCATCGCGCTGTCGCCCGACCATCCGCTGACCACGGAACTGGCGGCGAACAATCCCGATTTGGCCGAATTCGTCGCCGAATGTCACCGGCAGGGCACGGCCACCGAAACGCTGGAAAAGGCCGAGAAGAAAGGTGTTTTCACCGGGCTTCACGTGAAGCATCCGGTGATCGAGGGCGCCACCCTGCCCGTCCATGTCGCCAATTTCGTGCTGATGGACTATGGCACCGGTGCCATTTTCGGTTGCCCGGCGCATGACCAGCGTGACCTGGATTTCGCCCGCAAATACGACCTCAAGGTCACGCCGGTCGTGCTGCCCGAAGGCGCCGATGCGGCCAGTTTTGCCGTGGGCAACGAGGCCTATACCGACGCCGGCACCATCTTCAATTCCGGCTTCCTCGACGGGCTTTCCATCGAGGCGGCCAAGAAGGCGATCGCTGAGTATTTCAGCGCCCGCAGCGTCGATGGCCAGCCCCAGGGCAAGGTGGAAGTCAATTACCGGCTGCGCGACTGGGGCCTGTCGCGCCAGCGCTATTGGGGCGCGCCGATCCCCATTATCCATTGCGAGGTCTGCGGTACCATCCCCGTGCCCAAGAAGGACCTGCCGGTGGTGCTGCCCGAAGATGCCACATTCGACAAGCCGGGCAATGCATTGGACCACCACCCGACCTGGAAGCATGTGAACTGCCCGCAATGCGGCGGCGCGGCGCGGCGCGAAACCGACACGATGGACACTTTCGTCGATTCGTCCTGGTATTTCGCCCGCTTCACGGCACCCCATGCCGATACGCCGACCATTCCCGCGGTGGCCAATCGCTGGCTGCCGGTCGACCAGTATATCGGCGGGGTGGAGCATGCCATCCTGCACCTGCTCTATTCGCGCTTCTTCACCCGCGCCATGAAGGCCACCGGCCATGTCGGGCTGGACGAACCCTTCAAGGGCCTGTTCACCCAGGGCATGGTGACGCACGAGACCTACAGGTCGCCGCGCGGCGAATGGGTCTCACCGGCCGATGTCGTGCTGGAAACGACCGGTGAGGACCGCACCGCCCGCCACATCAAGACCGGCGAACCGATAGCTATCGGTTCGGTGGAAAAGATGAGCAAGTCCAAGAAGAACGTGGTCGATCCCGACGAGATCGTCGCCACCTATGGCGCCGATACGGCCCGCTGGTTCATGCTGTCGGACTCTCCGCCGGAGCGCGACGTGCAATGGACCGAGGCCGGCGTCGAGGGCGCCAGCCGCTTCCAGCAGCGCATCTGGCGGCTGGTGGGTGAAGCAGTCGAATTCTCCAAACAGTTCTCTGACATTGTTGCCGGTTCTGACGACGATGAAGCCAAGGCGCTGCGCAAGGCGGTGCATCGTGCCGTTCATGCCGTGGCCGGCGACATCGAGGGCCTGCGCTTCAACCGGGCGGTGGCGCAGATCTATGAGCTGACCAATGCTCTGGTGCGCGCGTCGGGGCTGGTTTCGGCCGCGCCGGCCGCCCGCCTTGCAGCCTTGCGGGAAGGCGTGGAACGCCTGATCCAGCTCATCGCCCCGATGATGCCGCATCTGGCCGAAACCTGCTGGCAGGCTTTGGGCAAGACCGG
>Ga0065721_10051433_pt1 | contig 14766 bp, 11 predicted proteins | sample Mesricmetagenome_FD_59108 | JGI IMG/M metagenome (GOLD analysis project Ga0065721, IMG submission 59108) | Mesophilic microbial community from rice straw/compost enrichment Sample: eDNA_1 v2 (version 2) | ecosystem: Engineered > Solid waste > Grass > Composting > Bioreactor | place: USA: Davis... | reverse complement strand
CCGCGCTAATCAGTTCTGCTGGAAAAACAACGCCTCCTCCATCTTGCCGGATGGGGGAGGCGTTTCTGTTTGTGCAAAGGATCCTGGATCCGCCTGACGGGATCGATTGGCGCTACTTGACGAGGCGGTAGTCGTCGATGCGGCCGGGCGGCGGTGGGGCGATCTCGCCGCGCTTGACGAGCTTGTCGCGTGGCGTTTCGACGTTTACGGACGGCAGCGGCGCAGCGCCCAACAGGTCCTTGCCGCCGTCCAGTTCCGGATCGGACAAGCTGATTGGGTGTGTCGGAACCACGACGCCTTCCGGCGAGGGCGGCAGCGTCAGGAGTTCGGGCAGGTTGGAGCTGTCGAGCTTTGCCAAGTCGGGGCTGGCCATGTCGCCCAGGTGCCGGCGCAGGAACTTCTCCACATAGAAGGCGAGCTTCTTCTTACCCGCCTTGGTGAAGTTGATGCCGTCCGAGCCGCGCAGGCGTACCTGCTGGCCGTTGACGTCCGAGCCGGTTATGACGAACTTGCCATCCTCGTCGACAAACCCGTCCCAGATATCGACGAACTCGCCGCCGACCTTCTCGACCTGGCTGCGATAGATGGCATTGAGCGTCACCGCGTCGGCGGTCATCGACGGTGACTGGAAGGCCGGCAGGCCGACCCAAAGCAGCGGCAGCTTTCGCTGGACAACGACGTCGGCAAGGCGCGCGACGCGCTCTTCATATTCCTTGAACCAGGCGTCGGTGCGGAATTTTTCGCGCGTGTTGTCGCCGACCTGCATCTGCTGCCGGTCATTGGCGCCTATCATCACGATGACGACAGCCGGTTTCACTTCATCCAGGAATTCCGGGAGCTTCTGCTGCCAGTTGTAATGGTCCTCGCGGACAAGGCCGGACGAAACGTTGCTGCGCTCGGCGATCGCGACGCCGGGGGAGGCGGCGAAGGTCTGCTCCAGCTCGCTGCCGATGCCGCCCGCCATGAAGTCGCCGATCACCAGGACCTGCTTGGCGTTCTCGACCTTGGCAACGGGTTCAGGTGCAGCCGGCGCGGCGACGGCGGGAACCGGTGCCGGAGCGGCAGGTCTCGTGCGGCGTACGGGCGGACGGTTCTTCGGACGCGTCGGAACGTCAACGACCGAGCCGTCGCGATAATAACGCCGCTCAAAGCCGCGTCGTTCGTTCTGGCCCCAGCGGGGCGGTGGCGGCCGTTCGTAACGCGGGCCGCCAAACAGCATTTCCAAGACGTTGCGGCGCGGCACCCGCTCTTGCGCGGATGCCGGGTGAGGCACGGCCAGCACGAACACAAGCAGGAGCGCGCCTGCCTCGCTCCAGATGTTGTTATGCTGCCTCTGTGTCACGGCCATGACTTCCCGCACGTCTCATTACCCGCCGACGATGTGGGGCATCCAGCCTCGATGTCAACGCAAAGCTTCGAGAAGCCGCTGTGAAGGCTCGCCACTTTGCTGCATGCCAAGGCGCTTCTGGATCTCCGAAATCGCAGCCTTTGAGCCGGAGCCGAAATTGCCATCCACTTCGCCATTGTAATAGCCAAGTTCCTTCATGCGCGACTGCAGCTCGAACTTCTCGCGGATGTCGAGCGTGCCCTGCGGACGGGGCCAGCGCTGCTGGACACCGCCATAGCCGGCGATCTCATCCGCCAGAAGCCCCACGGCCAGCGCGTAGCTGTCGGCCGCATTGTAGCGTTTGACGACAAAGAAGTTCTTCAGCATCAGGAATGCCGGGCCGTTGGGACCGGCCAGCAGCTTCAGCTCGGCGCGATCGCTGCCGCGCGGGAAACCCTTGCCGTTCGGACGGGCGAAACCGAGAGCCGCCCACTGGGCAAGCGTCTTGGTCTGGCCCTCATACTTGGCAGCGCCGGCGGGGAGGACGGCCTCGTAACCCCAGGTCTTGCCGGTCTGCCAGCCGTTTTTCTTCAAAAGGTTGGCCGCGGTCGCGAGCGCATCCGGCACCGAATGCCAGATGTCGCGCTTGCCGTTTCCATCCGCATCCACGGAATAAAGCAGGTAGCTCGTCGGGATGAACTGGGTATGACCCATGGCGCCGGCCCAGGATCCGGTCAGCTGCTTCGGCGTGACATCGCCCGACTGCAGGATCTTCAATGCAGCGATTAGCTGGGTGCGGGCAAACTTGGCGCGCTTCTTGTCACCCCAGGCCAGTGTCGCGAGAGCCTGCGGCACGTGGTGCAGGCGGTCCGGATTGTCGAGCGCTGCCCCATAATTGGATTCCATCGACCAGATCGCCAGCAGGATGTGCTTGTCGACGCCGAAGTGACGCTCGAGGGCGTTAAGCGTCGAGCCGTGCTTGGCGGCCATCTCGCGACCGATCTTCACGGTGTAAGGGTTCACCCGGCTGTCAAGGTAATCCCAGATGCGCGACTTGAACTCCGGCTGGTAGGCAGCCTTCTCCAGCACGTTGCGGTCAGGCTCGGAAATGCCTGCAAAGGCGCGCTGATAGGTGCTGCGCGAGATGCCGGCCTTGGCGGCCGTCTCGTAGAAATTTGCGATCCACGCCTTGAAACCGGCGTCTGCCTGAGCATCTATCGGCATGGCCGCGGTCAGTCCGAAAGCCAGGGACAGAAGGGCTCCACGGAGGAAATTGATGCGAGGGGTCTTCATCGGCAGTCGTGTCCAATCTTCTTGTGTCTATGCCTTGCGGCAAGAGTGGCATGCGGCTTAACGACGTAATAACACATCAAGGGTCAACAAATTCTTTACCATATCCCGCCGACCGGCGGCAGTGTTTCTCAATCGGTAATAATGTCGCCCATAAACGCTGAAATGGTGGATTTTGCACAATGACGTGCTTTCAGGAGGCATGAGTGGCACAACAACAAAAGATCCGTAAGGCAGTGTTCCCCGTCGCGGGTCTCGGCACGCGCTTTCTGCCGGCAACCAAGGCAGTCCCGAAGGAAATGCTCACGGTGGTCGACAAGCCGGTCATCCAGTATGTCGTCGACGAAGCGGCTGAAGCCGGCATCGAGCACTTCGTGTTCGTGACCGGGCGCGGCAAGGGCGTCATCGAAGACTATTTCGATATCCAGTACGAGCTCGAGCAGATGCTGCGCGAGCGTAACAAGAATGCCGAACTGACGCTGCTTGCAGGACTTCTGCCGGTAGCCGGTACCGCAAGCTTCACCCGCCAGCAGGTGCCGCTTGGGCTTGGCCACGCCGTGTGGTGCGCCCGCGATATCGTCGGCGACGAACCCTTTGCAGTGCTGCTGCCGGACATGATCATGTCGGGTGAAAAGGGCTGCCTGAAGGGCATGGTCGACCTTTACGCCCAGAGCGGCGGCAACGTGATCGCCGTGCAGGAATGCGATCCGGAACTGGCGCATAAATACGGTATCGTCGGCGTCGGGGACGCCATCGGCGAAGGCTTCAAGATCACCCAGATGGTGGAAAAGCCGCCGAAGGGTACGGCACCCTCCAACCTCTACATCAACGGGCGCTACATCCTGCAGCCGGAGATCTTCAAGATCCTCGAAACGCAGGAACGAGGCGCGGGCAACGAGATCCAGCTGACGGACGGCATGCTGACGCTTGCGAAGTCGCAGGAATTTGCGGCCTATCCGTTCAAGGGTGAAACCTATGACTGCGGCGCGAAGGATGGCTTCATCCTGGCGAACCTGGCATTTGCGCTGAAGCGCGAGGACATCCGTCCCTCGATCGAAGAGCCGATGAAGGCGCTGCTCGCTTCGCTGAAGTAATCTCCGCTTCTGCGGCGAAATCAAAAAGCCCGGGCCGCAAGCCCGGGCTTTTTTGTCACCGCTTGACGGTCATGCCGATGCCGGCCCGCAAAGTGCTGTCGTTGGCGCCGCCGCCCGTGACGCGTTCGTATTCGACATTGCCTGTGACGTCGAGGTAGCGGTTGACCGCCCAGGCGAGGCCGGCGCCACCCACCCAGACGGTCTCATCGCTGCGGCCGTTCTGCAGGTCGCGAAGCGTGGTCGTGCTGGTGAGGCGTGCCACGAGGTTATCTCGCATTTCATGGGCGACAGCGGCGCTCGCCTGGTACTCGACCCAGCCACTCTGGCCGGCCGCCGTTGCATCCTGCACGGTGGTGCGCAACCCAAGATCGACATCCGTGCCCCGTTGCGGCGACCAGCGGACGCTGCCATCGACAGTGAAGGCGTCGAGCGAGTTCAGGCGGCTGTCCTCGTAATCGACGATTTCGTAACCGGCGCCGATTTCGCCGCGCAGTTTCTCGCCGAAGTCGAATTCGACCCCAGTGCGGGCGGCATAACTTTGCGAGGAGCGGGCATAACCGTTGTTGTCGCGGCGCAGGTCATAAAGCGTGCGGCCAGTCGCCACTTCCACGAAGGGGATCAGCGCCGGGGAAAGCTCGTAGCCGAGACGCAGGCGACCATCGATGCCGGTGCGGTTGCGATCCCTCATGCTGAGCGAACTGCCGTCCGACAGCTCCGCATCGGTATAGTTCAAGCGAGTCACATCGACTGCAGCCAGCCCGCGCACCTTGCCGAAGTCGCGCTGGATCGACGCGCCAGCGCGAAACTCATGGACGCCGGACTGGGTGTCGGCGTTGCCGATCGCGTTCGGATCGTAATCCTCTTCGCGGGTAAAGCTGTATCCGCCGGTGATATGCGCTTGCGTATCGCCCGCGAGGTCGAGGCGCAGGTCCGAATCAATCCCGGCCTCCGGGCGCAGCCCATCCTGGCCGCCGTTGATATTGCGCTCATACGTGCCGCTGCCGGTGACGGTGAGAGCATGGCGCGACCAGTCGGAGGTCAGGGTGCCGCGGATATTGGTGGACAGGTAGTCGCGGCGCTCGGTGGAGCCGCCCGATTTCGTGCGTTCGGTGTTGATGCTCTGGTTGACCGATGGGCGCAGCAGGAAGGTGCCAAGCCTGATGCCGGGCGTTTCCGTTCGCGTGCGCAGCGGGTCGCGGGTGTTGATGAGTTCGTCGAAGGTATCGAGCGGCGGGTCGGCCGGCCGGTTCAGATCTTCTGCGTAAAGGGGTTCTTCGTCCGGACCGTCGGCCGAGATGGAGGCGGTGTAGTCGGGAACCGCGGTGCCATCCTGAGTGGCCTCTTCGATGGCTCCATCCGGTCCCGATGGAGCGGCGCCGGGCGTTGCGCTGGTTGCTGAAGGAAGGCCGCTTCCCTGCGCCGGAAAAAGGGGGCGGTCTTGCGCGAGCGCCGGCGCGGCCAGGGCCGAGCAGGCCAGCAGGACGACAAGCGTCTTGCTGCGCCGCTTCCGCGTCCTGCCTCTGGCTGTGGTTTCGGTCATGGATCCGCCCGGATGATCAATACTTACCCAAACGTAAAGCCATGTGGTTAAATTTTGGTTTCGGGTGCCATAACCCGTCCAGTAGAGGTCGCGCATGGACTTGCAAGGCAAAAAGGTCTAAGGCTCACCCATGATCAAGAGAGCGTTACAACTGGTCGAGCACGATGTCCTGGACTCTGCTCTGCGTACGGTTTCCTTCGGAAAACAGGGTCTTGACGCTCTGGAGCAGGCGCTTCAGGGGAAGCTGGGCGAGACTTTCCGCAAGGTTGTCGAAGTGATCGGCGACATCGAGGGGCGGGTGATCATCACCGGCGTCGGCAAGAGTGGTCATATTGGCCGCAAGATCGCCGCGAGCCTTGCCTCCACCGGCACGCCTGCCTTTTTCGTGGATGCCAATGAAGCCAACCACGGCGATCTCGGCATGATCACGTCTGCGGACGTGGTGCTCGCCTTATCCTGGGGTGGCGAAACAGCCGAGCTTCGTGGCGTGGTCACCTTCACCCGCCGGTTCTCAATTCCGCTGGTGGCGATCACCTCCGGCGAGTTTTCAACGCTTGCCCGGCAGGCCGACTACGTGCTGCTGCTCCCCAAGGAGCAGGAAGCCTGCCCGCACGGGCTTGCTCCGACAACATCCACGCTGATGCAGCTTGCGCTCGGCGATGCCATTGCGGTCGCGCTCCTGGAAGCGAGAGGCTTTTCAGCCACCGATTTCCGCGTCTACCATCCGGGCGGCAAGCTCGGCGCGATGCTGTCGCATGTGAGCGACCTCATGCATACCGGCGATCGCATTCCGCTCGTCAAGAAGGGCGTTCTGATGCCCGAGGCGATCGAGGTTCTGTCGCGCAAGCGTTTCGGTTGCGTTGGCATCATCGATGACGACGGGTGCCTGTGCGGCGTCATCACCGACGGCGACATCTCCCGCCACCTCGATCTCGACCTGCGCCAGACGCCGGTCGATCAGGTGATGACGGTCAATCCGAAGACGGTTGCCAAGGATACGCTTGCGACCGCCGCCATGGCGATCCTCAACAAGCACAGCATTGGTGCGCTGCTTGTGGTGGATGAAACACGTCATCCGGTCGGCATCGTGCACTTCCACGACCTGCTGCGCGTCGGCGTCGCCTGATCCTCAGGCGGCTTCCACCACCAGATCACGACCGGCCGCCGAGACGACGCGCACCTGCGTGCCTGCGGGCAGGTTCGGCCCCATGACAGACCACCAGGTATCATCGAGGCGGATACGGCCGCGACCTTCCGCGATCGGTTCGTGCAGCGTCGCCGTGCGGCCGACAAGGCTTTCGCCGCGCCGGTTGAGCAGCGGTTCGTCGCTCGAACCGCCCCGGCCGGAATAAAAGCGGCGGCCGGCAAGCACGAAAACGACCGACAGGATCGCAAACAGCAACAGCTGGAGCTGCCAGCTCCAGAGGCTGGCTTCCCAAAGCAGAAGCGACAACGCTCCTACCACGACCGCGGCTGCGCCAATCCAGACCAGGAAGAAGCCGGGCACAATGAGCTCAGCCGCGAGCAGGAGAATGCCGAGCACCCACCAGCTCCAGGGGCCAAGGCTGACGACGAGGTCATGCAGCATGACGATCAGCTTCCAGACGACGGGCCGAAGGGCGGCACGACCGGGTTGGTGGTACCCGTGGTGCGCGGGCCTGTCGGCGGACGCGACGGCTGGCGTGGCGGGTTCGAACCGGACGGCCCGGGATTATCGCCGAACACGTCCTTGGCAATGGCGCCGATGCCGCCAAGCGAGCCGATGAGGGAGGAGGCTTCGAGCGGCATCAGCACGATCTTGGAATTGGGTGCCTTGCCGATCGCCACCAGCGCTTCGGTGTATTTCTGCGCCACGAAATAATTAATCGCCTGCACATCACCGGCGGCAATGGCTTCGGAGACCGCCTGCGTGGCTTTGGCTTCCGCTTCTGCCAGACGTTCGCGGGCTTCGGCCTCGCGGAAGGCTGCTTCCCGCTTACCTTCGGCTTCCAGCACGGCGGCCTGCTTGGCACCTTCGGCACGCAGGATCTGCGCGCCACGCGCACCTTCCGCCTCAAGAATCTGGGCGCGCTTCTCGCGCTCCGCCTTCATCTGCCGTCCCATGGATTGGACGAGGTCAGCGGGCGGCTGGATATCCTTGATCTCGACGCGCGTCACCTTGATGCCCCAGGGGCCGACGGCCTCGTCGACCACCCGCAGCAGGCGTTCGTTGATGACTTCGCGATTGGACAGCAGTTCATCGAGATCCATGGAGCCCATGACCGAGCGGATATTGGTCATGGTGAGGTTCTGGATGGCGTTCTGCAGGTTGGAGATCTGGTAGGCCGCCTGCGCAGCGTTGAGCACCTGGTAGAAGGCGACGGCATCCGCTGAAACGCTCGCGTTGTCGCGGGTGATGACTTCCTGGGTCGGCACGTCGAGCACCTGCTCCATCACGTTCATCCGCACCCCGACGCGCTCGATAAACGGCGTCAGCAGGTTGAGGCCGGGCTCGAGCGTGCGCGTGTACCGGCCGAAGCGCTCCACCGTATAGCGATAGCCCTGCGGCACCGTCTTGATCGAGGCAAACAGGACCAGGATCACGAAGAGGACAAATACGACCACCACTATGTCGAAACCGCCCAAGCCCATGTTTTTCCTCCCGCGGTCGATCCGCCGTTTCTCGTTGCGGCGATCCTATTCAATGCGGCCTGGCTCCACAAGGACGATCGGCGTCGTTGAGGGGGGCTCGCGGCCGCACGCCTTTGCTTTTGCCTCGCCTGTGATAGCCTTGCGGTGAGATCGAGGAGGCCGGGATGCGTCATGACGTGATGATCATCGGGGCAGGACCGACAGGGCTGGTGCTTGCCCTGTGGCTTAATGCCATGGGCGTCTCGGTGCGGATCGTTTCGAAGGCAGCGGGACCGGGAACGGCTTCCCGCGCGCTTGCCGTGCATGCGCGCACGCTGGAACTCTACGAGCAGATGGGGCTGACGGATGCGGTGCAGGCGGAAGGGCACCAGGTGCGGGGCGTCAATGTCTGGGTGGGCGGCGAGCGCCGGGTTCGCGTGCCGCTCGATGGTCTGGGCAAAGGCCAGACACGGTACCCGTTTCTCTACATCTACCCGCAGGACCGGCACGAAGAGCTTCTCGTGTCTCGACTGGAGGCTGCGGGCGTCCCGATCGAATGGAACACCACCTTCAACGGTTACGAGGAAGAGCCAGACGGCGTGACGGTGCGGCTGACGTTGCCGGATGGCAACGAGGAAGTCGCCGAGGCGCGTTATCTGGCCGGATGCGACGGGGCCAGTTCGGCTGTGCGAAAAGCACTCGGCGTCGGTTTTCCCGGCGGTACCTACCAGCAGACCTTTTATGTCGCGGATATCGAGGCGGACGGGCCGCCAATGAACGGCGAACTCAACCTGGCACTCGACACCTCCGATTTCCTGGCGGTCTTTCCGCTCGATGAGGGGCGGCGCGCCCGGCTTGTCGGCACGGTGGAGGAAGATGAGGAGCATGTCGGGCAACTGCGGTTCGAGGACCTGAACGATGCGGCGGTCCAGCATCTGCGGATCGACGTCAAATCGGTCGCGTGGTTCTCGACTTACCGGGTGCATCATCGGGTGACGGAACGGTTTGGCAAGGGGCGCGCCTTCCTGCTCGGCGACGCGGCGCATATCCATAGCCCGGCAGGTGGGCAAGGGATGAATACCGGAATCGGTGATGCCATCAATCTCGCGTGGAAGCTGCGCTCGGTGCTCCAAGGAGAAATGAGTGCGCAGGCCGCAGACAGGCTGCTTTCCAGCTACGAGGAGGAGCGAATGGCGTTTGCGCGACGGCTCGTGCGCACCACCGACCAGATGTTCTCGCTCGCCACCGCCAATGGCGCGGTTCCCGCCTTCATGCGCGCAAGGATCGTGCCGCTCGTGCTGCCGGTCCTCGTGCGCTTGCCTTTGCTGCGGCAGTTCATCTTCCGGACGGTATCGCAGATCGGCATCCACTACCGTGGCGACACCTTGAGCGAAGGACGGGCGGGTCGCGTTCATGGCGGCGATCGGCTGCCCTGGGTGGAGACCGGCGACGGGCGCTCGAAACACGACGGACTGAACGAGATGCGCTGGCAGGTGCAGGTCTTTGGTGAGGCGCCACGCGTGCTCGCGGACTGGTGCAAGACCAATGGCCTGCCGCTTCGCACCTTTGCGTGGACTCCCGGAGCCGAACGTGCCGGCTTCGTGAGAGACGCCATCTACCTGGTGCGGCCTGACGGCTATCTCGGATGCGTCGCATCGGGCGATGCGACGTCAGTTCTGCAGGATTATTTTGGGACGAGAGGGTTCAAGCTGCCTCTCGTCTGATCAAGCCCAGCCCTGAAGTTCGCGGCGAACGACCTTTTCGAGGACGTTCATGCCGTCCTCGCTGTCGTTCAGGCAGGGGATATGGACGAACTTCTCACCGCCGTGATGCTGGAAGATTTCGCCCGCTTCACCGGCAATTTCCTCAAGCGTTTCAAGACAGTCGGAAACGAAGCCGGGGTTCATGACTGCAACCCGCTTGATGCCCTGTTCCGCGAGCTTTTCCATGGTCTTGTCGGTGTACGGCTGCAGCCATTCTTCCGGTCCGAAGCGGGACTGGAAGGTCACCATGAAGTTCTTGTCGTTGAGACCGAGCGCTTCCTTCAGGAGGCGGCCGGTCTTCTGACAGTGGCAGTAATAGGGGTCGCCCGCCTTGAAGTAGGACTGCGGGATGCCGTGGAAGGAGGCCACCAGCATTTCCGGCTCCCAGTCGAGTCCTGCATAGGTCTGCCGAACGGAGTTTGCCAGCGCCTCGATATAAGCCGGGTCGTCGTGATAGGGTGGGACGGTGCGCACGGCCGGCTGCCAGCGCAGCTTCATCAAATGCTCGAAAGCCTTGTCGTTGACGGTCGCCGTCGTCGAGGCGGCATATTGCGGGTAAAGCGGGAAGAGCACGATCCTTTCGCAGCCCTTCTCCTTCAGCGCGTCGATGCGCTCGGCGATCGACGGCTTGCCGTAGCGCATCGCCCAGTCGACGACGACGTTCGGCAGGTCCTTCAGCCGCTCGGCCATCAGTTCGCCCTGGCTGCGGGTATAGGTGCGCAGGTAACTTTCGTTGCGATCCTTGTTCCAGATCTCCTCGTAAGCCTTGCCGACCTTCTGCGGCCGCTTGTTGAGCACGATGCCGTAGAGGATCGGGTACCAGTAGAGCCTAGACCATTCGATGACGCGGCGGTCGGAAAGGAATTCCGCCAGGTAACGGCGCATGGACCAATAGTCGGTGCCATCCGGCGTGCCGAGATTAACGAGCAGTACGCCGACTTTTCCGAAGCTCACCTTCGGGTGGTTTGCAGGGGTCAGATTGGGGTTCGGGTTCATCGTGAGGCTTTCGCAATTGCGGCCGCGTTTCGCGCCATAAGGTTGCGCGATATGTAGAAACAAAAGCCGGTCCGGGAAAGCCCGGACCGGCTGCAGAAACGAGACATATTGTCCTGCTGGCGTTGACGGCGATTACTTCGCCGGCAGTTCGAGTTCGTCGCCGATCTCGATGTGGTTTGGCCGGCGCAGCGTGTTCGCCTTGGCGATATCCGTCCAGCGTGCGCCATCGCCATAGGTGGCTTCGGCGATCTTCCAGAGGGAGTCACCCTTGACGACCGTGTATTTGGTCGGGCCGGACGGGGCAGCTTCGGTCGACTGGGCCGGAGCGGCTGCCGCAGGAGCTTCTGCTGCGGGCGCCTGGGCTGCCGGAGCCTGGGCCTCAGGGGCAGGCGTTGCCGGTGCGGCCGGTGCCGGAGTTGCCGGTGCCGGTGTTGCTGGTGCCGAGGGGGCTTGCGCCGTGGTTGCCGGTGCCGGGGCAGCCGGAGCTGCAGGCGTGGATGCTGCGGCGGCTTCCTTGGCCGGAGGCGTGTAGTCCGCCGGCGTCAGGTCGGTGATGCGCCCGTCCGTGTAAGGCTTGTAGGGGTTGTGGGCCGTCAGGTAGTCGGCAACGGCATTTTCGAGGTTCGGGCCAAAGTCATAGGCATTCTGCGCGTTGGTCGCGAAGACCTTAAAGCCGTCACCGCCGCCGCGGACGTAGTTGTTGGTCACCACGCCATAGGTCTTGTTGGGGTCGATCGGAACGAAGTTGTCGCCGTCCTTCACCTGCACGTCGCTAACGCGGCTGCCGACCGGCTTGGAGCGGTCGAAGGAATACTTCAGTCCGGCAACCTGTGCGAAGCGGCCTGCGCCGTCGTCGATCTGGCTGACGCCGTTTTCCAGCGCTGCCACCACATCGCTGCCCTTCAACTGGAAGGTGGCGATGGTGTTCTGGAACGGCAGCACCGTCAGCACTTCGCCCATGGTGACTTCGCCGGCGTCGATCGATGCACGAAGGCCGCCGCCATTCTGGATCGAGATGGTGATGCCCTGGTCCTTGACACGGTCGAGCTGCGCATCGGCAAGCAGGTTGCCCATGCTGCATTCCTTGGCGCGGCAGTTCTTGCGATCGCCGTCGATCAGATCTTCAGCGGAGCCGACGACCTTCTTCTTCAGCTCCTCGATCGGCGCCTTCAACTCGTTGATGCGCGCGGTCATGGCTTCGTCAGGCTTGAAGCTCGAATCCACCAGGATCGGCTCGCCGGTGGCTTCCTTGACGACGCCGTTGTCGTCGAAGACGACCTTGAGGTCACCGAGATAGCGCGAATACTGGAAAGCCTGCACGACCGGCACTCGCGTGCCGTTGTTGTCCACCCAGGTCGGGTAGGGGCCTTCGGCGCCCTCGACCTTGTTGGAAAGAAGCGTGTGGGTGTGGCCGCCGACCACGACGTCGACATCCGGGATCTTGGCGATCGCCGAGAGGTCACGCGGGTAACCAACGTGGGTGAGCGCGATGATCTTGTTGACGCCCTGCGCCTTCACAGCCTGGACGGCTTCGGTGATCTTGGCGACATCATCGGCAATGGTGATGTTCGGACCTGGGCTTGCGACCTCCGGCGTCTCATTGGTCACGGCGCCGACGATGCCGACCTTCTCGCCGCCCACGTCGAGGATGACGAAGGGCTTGATGCGATCGCCGATCTTGGCGGCCGCCGTCGGCACGACGTTGGCGGTGACAACCGGGAACTGGATCTTGTCGAGGAAGGTTGCCAGCACGTCGTCGCTGTCATCGAATTCATGGTTGCCGACGGTCATGGCGTCGAACTTCATGGCGTTGAGCGCCTCGGCTTCGGCCGCACCCTTGTAGGTGGTGTAGAAAAGCGAGCCCTGGAAGTTGTCGCCGCCGTTCAAGAGGATGACGTTCTTGTTCTGCGCCTTCAGCTCGTCGCGGGTCTGGTTGATGGCGGTCAGCAGGCGGGCAGCGCCGCCAAAGCAGGCATTCTTGCCTTCGTCTTCGGCCGAGCAGGTGGAGTCGGTCTTGTTGATGGACTCGAGGCGCGAATGGAAATCGTTGACGTGGAGGATGTTCAGTTCGAAATCGGCAAACGCTGCGCCGCTGGAAAGGGCAAGGACCGATACGGTCAGCAGGCCAGTCCTCAATCTCTTCATCATCTGGTCTCTCTCCTGTTTTGCCGGCAGCGATGCGCGGCCGTCACCCGATCCGTCTACAGTCCCACCGTGACAGTCGTTACGGGGCATGTTTCCACCAAGGCAGGACCGTTTCAAGGGAAATAATACAAGGCGGGAAAGGCCCCATGTGCGGGGGCTCAAAAACAGAAAACCCCGCTTGCGCGGGGTTTCGAAATTTTAGTTAGACCGGCAGCCCGTCAGCTGCGGCGTGCGAGCGAGAACTGGGCGCCGCTGTCCTGCGTGCAGTTGAGCTGCGACGGGGTGACCAGCGAGCAGTTGACGCGCGACTGGGTCTTGCGCACCAGCGAGGTCATGTTGATCTCCACCAGCGTCGGCGAGAGGTTCACGTAGGTGCCGGAGGCAAGCAGGGTGTTGCTGTCGCTGGAACGGGTGTTGAACGTGCCGCCCTGGAAGGTCGAAACGATCCCGTTCGGATCCACCCACGTGCCCTCGACGCCCTGCGGTTGCGGTGCCGACACCATCTGGCGCGGGGGCGGGGAAGATACGCAAGCGGTCAAGCTGGCTGCCGCGATGAGCGCAAAGGTCGCTTTGAATTTCATCATCTGTCTCCGCGATTCGGTCCGGCGTCGGTGCGGAACCATGCCGTCTCCGGGCTATGTAACGCAAGATCTTGCCGCGAAAAGGCGGCAGTTGTCGAGAAGTGCAGATGACCGCCCGCGGATACGAGCGGCCACCCGAATTGGATCAGCGAACGAGAACGTTCTTGAACTGCCAGGGATCGGTCACGTCGATGTCTTCCGGGAAGAGGCCCGGACGGCCGACGAGCGGGTTCCAGTCGGTATAATGGCCTTCGACCGGTCCGAGATACGGCATCTGCACTTCGAGGCAGCGCTTGTAGTCGATCTCGTCGGCTTCAACGATGCCGGCCTTGGGGTTCTCCAGCGCATAGACCATGCCGGCGAGAACAGCCGAGGTCACCTGCAGGCCGGTTGCGTTCTGGTAAGGCGCAATACGGCGGGTTTCTTCCAGCGACAGGCGAGAGCCGAACCAGTAAGCGTTCTGTGCGTGGCCGTAGAGCAGCACGCCAAGTTCGTCGACGCCATCGACCAGTTCATGCTCGTCGAGAACGTGCTGGACCGGCTGGGCATTGCCGCCATTGCCGAACATTTCGTGCAGCGACAGCACAGCGTCGTTCGCCGGATGGTAGGCGTAGTGGCAGGTCGGGCGATAAGCGACTTCGCCGTCATTGCCGCGAACCGTGTAATAGTCGGCGATCGAGATGGACTCGTTGTGGGTGACGAGGAAGCCGTACTGCGGCCCAGGCGTCGGGCACCAGGTACGAACGCGGGTGTTTGCGCCCGGCTGCTCCAGGTAGATCGCCGCCTGGCAGCCCTTTTCGTGCTGCTTGGCGTTGTCCGGCATCCACTTTTCGTGCGTGCCCCAGCCGAGTTCGGACGGCTGCAGGCCTTCAGAAATGAAGCCTTCGACAGACCAGGTGTTCCAGAAGACGTTGAGCGGCTTCGGGTTCTTGGTGCGCTGGGTGTCGCGTTCAGCGATATGCACGCCCTGGACGCCGAGCGTCTTCATCAGGTTGGCCCAGCCTTCGCGATCGTGCTGGCCCGGCTCTTCAAAGGTAAGGCCGGTGTCCTTGGCAAGGTTGACCAGTGCCTGCTTGACGAACCAGGAGACCATGCCCGGGTTTGCGCCGCAGGTGGAAATCGCAGTCGTGCCGCCCGGGTTGTTGCGCTTTTCGGCGCGCAGGGTTTCGCGCAGCGCATAATTTGTGCGCTCGGAGTTCTTCATGTTCTTGTCGAAGTAGAAGCCGAGCCAGGGCTCGACCACGGTGTCGATGTAAAGGACATCAAGTTCGCGGCAGAAGCGCATCAGGTCCACCGAGCCGGTATCGACGGATACGTTGACGCAGAAGCCCTGGCCGCCCTTGCCGTCGTCGAGCAGGGGCTTGAGGAGTTCCTTGTAGTTGTCCTTCGTCACATATTCCTTGATGTGGCGGACACCATG
>Ga0065721_10051432_pt1 | contig 14769 bp, 15 predicted proteins | sample Mesricmetagenome_FD_59108 | JGI IMG/M metagenome (GOLD analysis project Ga0065721, IMG submission 59108) | Mesophilic microbial community from rice straw/compost enrichment Sample: eDNA_1 v2 (version 2) | ecosystem: Engineered > Solid waste > Grass > Composting > Bioreactor | place: USA: Davis... | reverse complement strand
GCGAGGTACTTCGGCGAGAGATGGCGCATGCTCGTCTGCTCCCAGGTCGAGCCCATCATGCCGACGTAGTAGGACTTGATGTCAAGCCCTCCGTGCCCGAACGGGTTCTCGATGTCGTAGCGCACGAAGTACTCGTTGACGAACATCCAGTCGAAGACGGCGTTGAACGCGACGAACACGGCGCGGTGCGTCTGCGGCGGCACGACGTCGCGGATCCACTGCGCGAACTCGCGCATCGCCCGCCCCGCCTCGGTGCCGTGCTCCTCGAGGTGGGCGAAGGTGAGTCCGCTGATGGCGAGCGCCGACTCGACGACGGCGGGCCGGTCGGGCTTGAGCTCGATGTAGAAGCCGCGCTGCGGGTCGTCGACGAGGCACGCGCCGATCGAGATCATCGCGTAGTCGCCCGGCGTCGGGCCGGCCGTCTCGACGTCGACCGAGATGAGGCGCTCCGGGCGGATGCGCGGCTGCTTCGGCGGCGGGGGCGGCGGGTTCACGGTCACGCCTGGCCGAGGTGCGCGGTGACCTCGATCTCGATGCGCATGGCGGCATCCATGAGCGGCACCTCGAGCATCGTCGCGGCGGGCCGCACCTCGCCGAACACCTCCCGCAGGGCGGGCCAGGTCTTCTCGAAGTCGGCGCCGTCGACGAGGTAGTAGTGCACGCGCACGACGTCGGCGAACGTCGCCCCCGCCTCGGCGAGCGCCGCGCCGATGTTGCGCAGCGCCTGCCGCGCCTGCTCCTCGACGTCGTCGGAGATCGTCATCGTCGCGTAGTCGTATCCGGTGGTGCCGGAGACGAACACCCACTCCCCCGAGACGACGGCTCGCGAGTAGCCGATCTGCGACTCGAAAGTGGATCCGGACGAGATCAGCCTGCGCATGCTCGCCAGGCTAGCGGCGATTCAGAGGGCGACGCGCCCGTCGACCGCCGCCACCGGCTCGCGGCCGGGGAGTCGCGCATCCCACGCCCGGTCGCTCGGCCCCTCGATCACGAGCGCGTCGCCGTCGCGGCGCACCGTGAACGTCGCTCCGAGGGCCGAGACAGTGACGTCGCCGTCGCGCGCGGCGTCGGGCGAGACGAGGAGTCCCGTGACGCTCGACTGCTCGGGCGCGACGTCCTCGGATCCGAGCGGCACGACGCCGCCCGGGCGCAGGTAGAGCGGCACCGACGTGAAGGAGTGCGTCTCGGAGATCCAGCGACCGCCCTGCACCGCGTCCCCGGTGAGCACCGAGTGCCACCGCCCCTCGGGCAGGTAGAAGCGCACGTCGCCCTCGGCCGAGAACACGGGCGCGACGAGCAGCTCGGCGCCGAGCATGTACTGGCGGTCGAGGTACTCCACGCCGGGGTCGTCGGGGAACTCGAGCAGCATCGGGCGCATCACCGGGATGCCGCGCTCGTGCGCCTCGTCGCCCGCCGCGAGCAGGTAGGGCATGAGCTGGGACTTGAGCCGCGTGAACCGGCGCAGCACGTTGACGCCGCTCTCCGGGTCGGACTCGTCGGTGTCGAACGCCCACGGCACGCGGTAGGACTCGCTCGCGTGCAGACGGCTGTGGCTCGACAGCAGGCCGAACGCGATCCAGCGCTTGAACACGGCGACATCGGGCGTGCCCTCGAAGCCGCCGATGTCGTGGCTCCAGTAGCCGAAGCCGCTGAACGCGAGCGACAGGCCGCCGCGCAGGCTCTCGGCCATCGAGGCGAACGACGACGTCGAGTCGCCGCCCCAGTGCACGGGGTACTGCTGGCCGCCCGCGGTGGCGGAGCGGGCGAACAGCGTGGCCTCGCCGACCCCGCGTTCCTCGACGAGCACCTCGTGCACGGCACGGTTGTAGAGGTGCGTGTAGAGGTTGTGCATGCGCTCGCCGTCGGAGCCGTCGAAGTAGGCGACGTCGACCGGGATGCGCTCGCCGAAGTCGGTCTTGAACGCGTCGACGCCCTGCCGCAGCACGCGGCGCAGGTGGTCCTTGAACCACTCCGCCGCGGCGGGGTTGGTGAAGTCGACGAGACCCATGCCGGCCTGCCAGCGGTCCCACTGCCAGACGGAGCCGTCGCGGCGCTTCACGAGGTAGCCGTTCGCCATGCCCTCGGCGAAGAGCGGCGACTCCTGCGCGATGTAGGGGTTGATCCACACGCACACCCGCACGCCCTTGTCGTGCAGGCGCGCGAGCATCCCGTCCGGGTCGGGGAAGACCCGCGGGTCCCACTCGAAGTCGCACCAGTTGAGGGCGCGCATCCAGAAGGTGTCGAAGTGGAACACCGAGAGCGGCAGGCCGCGCTCCGCCATCCCGTCGATGAAGTGGCTGACGGTGCCCTCGTCGTAGTCGGTCGTGAAGCTCGTCGAGAGCCACAGGCCGTAGGTCCACGCGGGCACCGCGGCGGGGCGACCGGTGAGCGCCGTGTACTTCTCGAGGATCTCCTTCGGCGTCGGGCCGTAGATCACGAAGTAGTCGACCGACTCGCCCTTGACCGAGAACTGCACCCGCTCGACCGCTTCGCTCGCGACCTCGAACGAGACGTGCCCGGGGTCGTTGACGAAGATGCCGTAGCCGCGGTTGGTCAGGTAGAACGGCACGTTCTTGTAGGCCTGCTCGCTCGACGTGCCGCCGTCGTAGTTCCACATGTCGACGGTCTGGCCGTTCTTGACGACGGGGCCGAACCGCTCGCCGAGGCCGTAGACGACCTCGCCGACGCCGAGGTCGAGCTGACCGAGCACGTAGCTCGTCGCGGTGGGGCGGGTGAGCTCGATCGGACCCACCTCGACCTTCGCGTCGGGCGCCACCTGCACCCAGGCGATCGACTTCGCGCCGTGCCGGGTGACGGTGCGCCCGTCGGCGACGAACGCGAGGTCCCACGCCGGACCGGCGGTGAGGGATGCCGACAGCCGCCCGCTCACGATCGTGCCGGTCTCGCCGTCGGCGGTGACGGCATCCGTCGCCGCCTCGGTGTCGAGGTCGAACCGGCGCGGGGTCGCGACGCCGGCGTGGTGCAGGACCTGCACGCGCAGCACGTCGTCCATCGGGGCGGTGAGGCTCACGGTGAGGGTCGGCTGGTTGAGGTAGTCGCCGCGCTTGGTGATGTTCTTCGTCGGAGCCACCGCGACGAGGGCGTCGCCGCGCCGCTCCACGCGATCGATCTCGCGGGCGTAGTGCAGCGCCGCGCCGGGGCGCGGGTGCCAGAAACCGTCGGTGAACTTCATGGCGGGGCGGGGCCTTTCGAGACAGCGGGTCAGCGGGGGGTCGTGCGCGGCGCGGCGGTCGAGCCGCCGGCTTGGAAGGTGCAGCGCACGAGGGCGTGGGCGGGGTCGGTGTCGCGCCCCTCGAGGAGTTCGATGACGGCGGTCGCGGCGAGACGCCCGACCTCCTCACCGGGGGCGACGAGGGTCGACAGCACGGGGTCGGAGATCGCGACGTTGTCGGACGACGTCGCGAGCCCGAGGATCGAGAGGTCGCCCGGCACCGAGAGCCCGTGGCGCCCGACGCCGCTGAGGAATCCGAAGAGGGCGCCCTCGTTGAGGATGAGCACCCCCGTGACGTCGGGATGCTCGGTCACGAGGCGGTCGGCCGCGCGCACGCCGCCGAGCGGGTCGCGCGACGACTCGATCACGACGGGACGGAGTCCGTCGCGCGTCATGCCGTCTTCGAAGGCCTCGCGCGTGCGCACGATGGGGCCGTAGGCGTGTGGGCCGGTCTCGCCGAGCACGAGGGCGATGTCGCGGTGCCCGAGCCCACGCAGGTGGGCGAGCCCGTCGACGACGGCCTGTTCGAAGTCGATGTCGACCGAGAGCAGCGGTTCGGCCCGCTGCGAGCGGCCGATGAGCCCGAACGGCACGCCGAGCCCCTGCAGCAGCGGGATGCGCGGGTCGTCGACCTCGACCTCCATGAGCAGCACGGCGTCGACGAGGCCGCCACGCACGTAGTCCTCGAGGCGGCCGTCGTCGTAGCCGACGGGCCAGAGCACGATGTTGTGGGCGCGACTCGCGGCCTCGACCGCGGCGCTCGTGATGATGCTGAGGGCGGTCGCGCCGAGCCGCTGGGTGGCGTCGGGGAAGGCGATCGCGACGATGCGGGTGCGCTGGCTGGCGAGCGCGCGGGCGAGCACGTTGCGGCGGAAGCCGAGGCGGTCCATCGCCTCCTCGACGCGCCTGCGGGTGGCCTCGGTCACGGGCTTCGTGTCGTTGACGACGAACGACACCGTCGCCACCGAGACGCCCGCCGCGGCGGCGACTTCGCGCATCGTGACCATGGCTTCCTCCTCGAGTCGGTCGAACGGCGGCGTTCGCGCGATCCGGCGATCGAGCGAGACGAGGTCAGTGTACGCAAGGATTTAACCGCTTGACCACATTTTGGTAAACCGCTTGACCAAGGCGTAGGGTGCCGCACAGAATGACAACCCGAACGACGGGCGCATCCGCACCCGTCGGGCACCCAGAGGAACCCCCATCAAGCAAAGGAGCTTCCCGGTGAAGAAGATCACCCTCGCCAGCGGCGCCCTCGCCGCGACCGCGGCGCTCGCGCTCGCAGGCTGCGCCGGCGGCACGCCCAGCGAGCCCGTCGACCGCGGCGACATCACCCTCACGATCACCGACACCCTCTCGGAGACGAGCGCGCCGGTGTACCAGGAGGTCTACGACGCGTGCGCCGCCGAGATCGGCATCGCCGGTGTCGAGGCCACGCACGTCGCGGGCTCCGGCCACATCGCCAAGCTCCTGCAGCAGATCGCCTCGCGCGACCTGCCGGACGTCGTCATGATCGACAACCCCGACGTGCAGCAGATCGCCTCCTCGGGCGCGCTGAGCCCGCTCACCGAGTACGGCATCGACACCGCCGACTTCCCCGAGGGCGTCATCGCCGCGGGCAGCTACGACGGCGAGCTCTACGGCGTCGCGCCCATGGTCAACTCGCTCGGCCTCATCTACAACGTCGAGCTGCTCGAGGCCGCCGGCGTCGAGGTGCCCACCACGTGGGACGAGCTCCGCGAGGCCGCGCAGGCCCTCACGCAGGGCAGCACCTACGGCATCGCCTTCAGCGCCGCGAACAGCTTCGAAGGCACCTGGCAGTTCCTGCCCTGGATGTGGAGCAACGGCGGCAACGAGGACGACCTGACCTCGCCCGAGGTCGTCGGGGCGCTCGAGTTCGTCACCTCGCTCGTGCAGGACGGCTCCGCCTCGGCGAGCGTCGTCGGCTGGTCGCAGAACGACGTGACCGACCAGTTCATCGCCGGCAACGCCGCGATGATGATCAACGGCCCGTGGAACCTCCCGCGCCTCACCTCGGCCGAGGGCCTCGAGTTCGAGATCACCACGATCCCCGTGCCGAACGCCGGCGACGACGTCGTGGCGCCCCTCGGCGGCGAGACCTTCACCGTGCCGGTGAACGAGGACTCGGCCGTGCAGGAGGCCGCGGGCGCGTTCGTCGCGTGCCTCGCGCAGGACGAGCACCAGATCACGATGGCGGCGGGCCGCGGCGGCGTGCCGTCGAGCCCGAGCGCCGGTGCCGCCGCGATCGAGGCGAACCCCTACATCGCCGCCTTCGTCGACACCGTCGCGACCGCTCGCGCCCGCACCGGCCTCCTCGGCGAGGCGTGGCCCGACGCGGCGACGAAGATCTACACGGCGGTGCAGATCGCGCTGACCGGCCAGCAGTCGCCCGAGGCGGCGCTCGAGCAGGTCGCCGGCTGACGAGAGTGACACCCGGGCTCCGGCCCGGATCGTGAGGAGCAACAGGATGAGTGCAGTGGCGGAGGCGCGTACGGGGACCGTGCGCGCCTCCCGCCCGCGTGGCGGCGGGCGGGTGCGGGAGAGCGTGGCCCGGTGGCTGTTCCTGGCCCCCGCCGTCGCCTACATCCTGATCTTCTTCGGCTACCCCGTCGTGCAGAACGTCGTGATGTCGTTCCAGGACTACACGACGCGCACGTTCTTCACGGGCGAGGCCCCGTGGGTGGGCTTCGCCAACTACGCGGAGGTGATCGGCAGCTACGTCTTCGGCACGGCGCTGTCGAACACCGCGCTCTTCACGCTCGGCTCGATCGTCGGCCAGTTCGTCATCGGCCTGCTGTTCGCCCTGTTCTTCCACCGCAGGTTCCCGCTCAGCAACGTGCTGCGCTCCCTCCTGCTGCTCCCCTGGCTCATCCCGATCATCGCGGGCACGTCGGTGTGGAAGTGGATCCTCGACCAGGACGGCGGTGTCGCCAACCAGCTCCTCGGCGCGTTCGGCATCCCCGCGGTGCCGTGGCTGTCGAGCCCCGATGTCGCGCTCATCGCCGTCATCATCGTCAACATCTGGATCGGCATCCCGTTCAACACGACGCTGCTCTACTCGGGGCTCCAGGGCATCCCGGAGGAGCTCTACGAGGCCGCCGCGCTCGACGGCGCGACGGGTTGGAAGGCGTTCTGGCACATCACCTGGCCGAGCCTGCGCCCCGTCGTGACGGTCGTGCTCGTGCTCGGCGTCATCTACACGCTCAAGGTGCTCGAGGTCATCCTCGGCCTCACCGGCGGCGGACCCGCGAACGCGACGGCGACGCTCGCGACCGAGTCCTACTTCCGGTCGTTCCGCGAGTTCCAGTTCGGCGAGGGCGCCGCCGTGAGCAACATCCTCATCCTGTTCTCGCTCGTGTTCGCCGTGATCTACCTGCGCGCGAACCGCAAGCAGGTCGACGAGTAGGCCCCGCCCATGAAGAAGACCTCGCCCCGGCGCACCCTCCCGATGACCGCGGTCGGCATCGTGCTGCTCGCGCTCATGCTCTTCCCCGTCTACTGGATGGTCAACGTCTCGCTGCAGGGCGGCGGGATGGCGGCCAGCTCCTCGTTCTTCCCGCTCAGCCCCGACTTCTCGGGCTACGAGAAGGCGCTGAGTCAGCAGACGGGCAACCTGCTCACGAGCATCGTCGTCGCGCTCGGTACGGTGCTCGTGACCCTCGTCATCTCGACCCCGGCGGCGTACGCCCTCGCGCAGTTCCGGCTGCGCGGCGGCGCGTTCGTGCAGTTCGCGCTGCTCATCGCGCAGATGATCCCGGGCATCGTGATCGCGAACTCGCTCTACGCGCTGTTCAACAACCTGCGGCTGGTGAACACCATCCCGGGACTCATCCTCGCCGACTCGACCCACGCGGTGCCGTTCGCGATCCTCATCATGACGGCGTTCATGCGGGCGATCCCGCCGTCGCTCGTCGAGGCGGCGCGCGTCGACGGCGCGGGCCACTTCCGCGCGTTCTGGTCGATCATCGTGCCGGTGAGCCGCAACTCGATCATCACGGCGGCGCTGTTCTCGTTCCTGTTCGCGTGGAGCGACTTCATCTTCGCCCTCACGCTCACCTCGTCGAACACGGTGAAGCCGATCACGCTCGGCATCTACGACTACCTCGAGGGCAACGTGCAGAGCTGGGGTCCGGTGCTCGCGACCGCGGTCATGGCGTCGCTGCCGGCGATCGTGCTGCTCGTCGTCGCCCAGCGCTACATCGCGGCGGGCGCCCTGGGCGGCTCCGTCAAGTAGCGGCCGACGCGCGGCGGTAGACGAGCGCGAAGTCGGGCACGAAGTGCCCGTCCTGCTCGATCTCCCAGCCGCCCGTCATGGTGTTCCCGTCGTCGCTCAGGTGGGCCACGAACCGCTGGCCGAACGGGATGCCGTCGCGCCACAGCATCCACTCGTGGTCGTCGATGCTCATGCGGTAGATGCGCGACACGCCCCGGGAGTCGGCGTAGAGCACGACGTAGGCGTCGCTCGCGCCGTCGCAGCCGATGATGCTCGTCGAGTCGGGGAACTCCGGCACGTCGACCGAGACGGTCTGCACGAGGTGGGCGCGGGTGTCGTGCCAGGCGAAGTCGATGGTGCCTCGGGCCGGGCCGATCCGGTCGTCGGGCCACGTCGCCTCGACCTCCCACGTGCCGACGAGGCGGTCGAGCCGCGCGAGGGCGTTCTCTGCGGTGGGCTGCTCCATGCCTCACCTTGCGCCCGCCCCGGCGGGAATTCAACCCCCTGGATGCCCGTAGCCGACGCGCGGAGGGTGGGGGCATGACCGATCACACGCAGCCGACCGACCACCTGCCGCCCGCGGCGGAGCGCGCCGACGACGACGAGCGCTCCACCTCGGAGCACCCGTATCCCGTCGACGGCGCCGCCGCGAGCGAGGGCGTCTCGCCCGACACCGCCGCCGAGCCCGGGGGCGCCGGCGCGCACGGCCTCGACCGCCCGCGCTCGGGCGACCGCTGACGGCGGCTCAGCGCACGGGCTCGGGCTCGGGCTCGGGGGTCTCTTCGGGCGCGGCGGCGAGGGGTTCGTCGTGCTGCTTCTCGGCGCGCACGAACGCGATGCCCGCGAGGATGAGCACTCCCCCGAGCAACTGGAACACCCCGAGCGCCTCCCCGAGGAGCGCCCACGCGAAGAGCGACGCGAAGACGACCTCGAGCATGCCGACGAACGACATGAGCCGCGAGCCGAGGCACTGCGAGGCGGTGATGCTGAACGCGTAGCCGATCGCGGTGGTGATCGCGAGCAGGCCCAGCGGCATCCACCAGGGCACGATGCCGCCGAGGGCGGCGACGTCGGTGAGCGCGAGCTCGAACGGCACGAGTCCCAGGAGGCCGACGACGGCGAGCGAGAGGGCGCCGAGCAGGAGCCCGAAGGCGGCGAGCGCGACCGAGGGCAGCCCGTCGGCGGGGCGTGCGGCGACGACGTAGTAGATGGCGCAGCCGACGGTCGCCATCGCGGCGAAGACGTAGCCGAGGGCGTCGCCTCCGCCGACGGGTCCGATGATGAGCACGAGCCCGCCGACCGCCATCGCGGCGCCGATGAGCACGACGGGGCGCGGCATCCGCCTCGTCGCGACGGCGACCCACGCGACGAGCAGCAGGGGTGCGAGGTACTCGATGAGGAGGCCCGACGACACGGGGATGCGCTGGATGGCGGCGAAGTAGACGAGCTGCGTCGCGGCGACGCCGACGAGCGCCATGCCGAGGATGCGCCAGCGCCCCCGCCAGACGACGTGCCACTTTCCGCGCAGGGCCGCGATCGCGATCGGCAGCAGTAGGACGCCGGCGAGCGCCGAGCGCAGGGTGACCGCCGCGGCGGGGCTCCAGCCGGCCTCCATGAGGGGCTTCACGAGCGCGCCGGAGGTGCCGAACGAGAGCGACGCGAGGATGCCGTAGGCGAGCCCGGTGGGAACGGCGGAGCGGGACATGCGGATCCTGTCAGGAGTGTTCGGCGGTTACGCTCATGACAGTACGACCGCGCGACGTAAGGGTTCAAATTGCATTTCACCCCTGACACCGAGGACACCGTCGCGTTCCTCGTCGCCCTCGGGAACACGCATCCCGGCGCCTCCCGCAGCGGCGCCGACGAGCTCTCCACCCCCGCCGAACTGACCGCCCTCGTCGACGCCCACGGCTACACCGGGCGCTTCGACCGCGACGACGCCGAGCTCGCCGCCGTGCGCCTCGTGCGCGACGAGTTGCGCACCCTGTGGGCCGCCCCGCGCGACGACCAGGTCGCCGTCATCAACCGCTGGCTGCGCGAGGTCGACGCGCTCCCCGTTCTCGTGCGGCACGACCGCTTCGACTGGCACCTGCACGCGACCGTCGACGACGCGCCCCTCGCCGACCGCATGAAGGCCGAAGGCGCGCTCGCCCTCGCCGAGATCGTGCGCCTGCGCGCGAGCGACCGGATGCGGGTGTGCGCCGCCGACGACTGCGTCGGCCTGCTGCTCGACCAGTCGCGCAACGGCTCGAAGCGGTTCTGCTCGGTGCGCTGTGGCAACCGCGTCAACCAGCAGGGCTTCCGCGAGCGGATGGGTGCGTAGCCCCGCGGTCGGCGCGTGGGATCAGCTCTCGGGATCGAACATGAACTCCCGCAGCTCCTGCGGGGTGCGGCACGCGACCGCGATCCGGCGCGCCCAGTCGAGCGCCTCCTCGCGGGTCGGCAGCTCGAGCACCGTGAACCCGCCGCGCAGATCCCACCCGGAGTAAGCGTCGCCCACCGTTCCGTCGGCGGCGACCGTGACGGGCTCGACCCCCTCGTGGATGCCGCCGCCGAACACCCAGACGCCCGCGGCCTTCGCCTCCGCGGTGACGGCGTGCGCGTCGCGGCCGACCTGCTTGAACTCGTCCGGCGCGAGCACCATCGCGTCGCTGGGGAAGCTGATGAGGTACTTCGTCATCCCCCGATGCTCCGCCTCGCCGCCGACGCCGGCAAGGGTCAGTCCTCGGGCGGGGGCAGCAGCCGGGCGAGGTAGAGCGACGGATCCTGCAGCGGTGCGAACCCGTACTGCGCGTAGAGCCCGTGCGCGTCGCGCGTCGCGAGGAACGCCCGCCGGATGCCGAGCGCGTCGAGCTCCTCCGTGATGCGCGCCACGAGGTGCTTGCCCACCCCGCGCCCGCGCGCGCCCTCGTCGACGAACACGTCGCACAGCCACGCGAACGTCGCGCGGTCCGACACGACGCGGGCGAACCCGACCTGCTCGCCCGACTCGACGTCGTAGGCGCCGAAGTTCCACGACCCGTCGATCGCGGCATCCTGCGTCTCGGCGGGCCGGCCCTGCGCCCAGTACGACTGCTCGCTCAACCAGCGGTGGATGCGCGCGCGGTCGAGCTCGGCGGGGTCGTCGGAGATGCGCAGGCGGTCGCGGTCGGCGTCGTTCGACATGCCGTCACTCAACCATCACCGTGCCGCGCGCGGGCGCAGCGGCGGCACGGCGGCGAGGAGCTCGCGCGTGTAGTCCTCCGCCGGGGCGGCGAACAGGTCGGCCGCGGGGCGGTGCTCGACGACGCGGCCGCCGCGCAGCACGAGGATGTCGTGGCTCATCCGCTGCACGACGGCGAGGTCGTGCGCGATGAACAGGTAGGCGAGCCCGAGCTCACCCTGCAGCCGCACGAGGAGGTCGATGACGCGCGCCTGGATCGACACGTCGAGCGACGCCGTCGACTCGTCGAGGATGACGACCTCGGGTTCGAGCGCGAGCGCCCGCGCGATGCTCACCCGCTGTCGCTGACCGCCGGAGAGCTCGTGCGGGTAGCGGTCGGCGAACTCCGCCGGCAGCCCGACGAGGTCGAGGAGCTCCCGGATGCGGTCGCGTTCCGCCCGACGGGAGGAGACGAGCCCGTGCACGCGGAGCGGCTCGCGCAGCGACACCGCGATCGGGATGCGCGCGTTGAGCGACGAGAACGGGTCCTGGAAGACCATCGCGAGGCGGCGGCGCACGTCGCGCGCGGTCGCCCCGCGCCCGGCGAGAACGTCCGCGCCGCGGAGCGTCGCCGAGCCCGCGTGGGCCGGCACGAGACCGGTGAGCGCGTTCGCGATCGTCGACTTGCCCGAGCCCGACTCCCCGACGATGCCGAGGGTGCGGCCGGGCCGCAGGTCGAACGAGACGTCGTCGACGGCGTGCACCTTCCGCTTCCCCGTCGGGGTCGTGACGGCGAAGCGCACGTCGAGCCCTTCCACGCGTAGCACGGGCTCGTCCGACGCCGCGGCCGGCTCCGGGGGCGGCGGGGAGCCGAGCACCGGGCGCGCGTCGAGCAGTTCGCGCGTGTAGGCGTGGGCGGGCGCGTCGAAGAGCGGCACGATCCGGCTGTGCTCGACGAGGGCGCCCTCGCGCATCACGAGAACGTCGTCGGCGACCTGCCCGATGACGCCGAGGTCGTGGCTGATCCAGACGACGGCGGTGCCGCGCTCGTGCTGGAGGGCGCGCACGAGGCCGAGGATCTGCGCCTGGGTCGTCACATCGAGCGCCGTCGTCGGCTCGTCCGCGACGAGGAGGGCCGGGTCGCAGGCGAGGGCGATCGCGATCATGACGCGCTGCCGCTGACCACCCGAGAGCTGGTGCGGGTAGCGGTCGAGGCTGCCCGCAGGGTCCGGGATGCCGACGGCGTCGAGCAGCTCGGCGGCACGGGCGCGCGCCTGCCGCCGGGTGAGCCCGCGGTGGAACTCGAGCCCCTCGGTGAGCTGCCGACCGAGGGTCAGCAGCGGGTTGAGCGACGTGCCGGGGTCTTGGAACACGAACCCGATCCGATCGCCGTGCACCGAGCGGAGGGTGCGCTCGCTCGCGCCGACGAGTTCGACGCGACCGTCGGCATCCAGCGTGCTCGAGCCCGTGACGACGGCGCCGGGCGCGTCGATGAGTCCCGTCGCGGCGAGCACCGTCATCGTCTTGCCCGACCCCGACTCCCCGACGATGCCGAGGGTGCCGCCCGCCTCCACGGCGAACGACAGGTCGCGCACGATCGCCCGACGCCCGATCGTGACGGCGAGGTCGCGCACCTGCAGCACGGGGGCGCTCACCGGAGCCTCCTCGCCTCGATCATCGTGCGCTGCTTCGGGTCGAGCACGTCTCGCAGCCCGTCGCCCACGAGGTTGAAGGCCAGCACCGTGAGGAAGATCGCGGCGCCCGGGAACAGGCCCATCCACCAGGCCTGGTCGAAGAAGCCCTGTGCGTCGAAGAGCATCCGCCCCCACGACGGCTGCGGCGGTTGCACGCCCAGGCCCAGGAACGACAGCGCCGCCTCGGAGAGGATCGCGAACGCGAGCGAGAGCGAGGTCTGCACGATGACCGGCCCCGTGATGTTGGGAAGCACGTGGCGCAGCAGGATGTAGCCGTGCCCGGTGCCCATCGTGCGGGAGGCCTGCACGAACGGCTCGGCGCGCACGCTCAGGGTGCTGCCGCGGGCGACGCGGGCGAAGATCGGCGTGTAGACGACGCCGATCGCGAGCATCGTCGTGCCGAGTCCCGGGCCGAGCACGGCGACGATCGCCAGCGCGAGCAACAGCACCGGGAAGGCGAACAACACGTCGTTGGCGCGCATGATGACGGTGTCGAGCCCGCCGCCGCGGTAGCCCGCCACGACTCCCGCGCTCACCCCGACGACGAGCGCGAAGGCGACGCTCGCGACGGCGACGAGGAGCGAGACGCGCGCCGCGAGCACGACGCGGGTGAGCACGTCGCGGCCGAGGTCGTCGGTGCCGAACCAGTGCTCGGCGCTCGGCGGGCGCAGGGCGTTGGGCACGTCGGTCGCGTTGACCCCGTAGGGCACGAGCCATGGCCCGAGCAGCGCGACGAGCACGATGAGGGCGAGCACGATGGCGCTGAGGAGCGTGACCGGGTTGCCGGCGAGCAGCCGCCAGGCCCGGATGCGGGAGGTGGAGGGCGCGGTCGTCACGAGAGCCGGATCCTCGGGTCGACGATCGCGTAGAGCACGTCCACGATCAGGTTGATGAGCAGGAACAGCACGGCCATGAGCAGCACCGCGCCCTGCACGAGCGGGTAGTCGCGCGCCGCGACGGCGTCGTAGACGAGGCGGCCGAGGCCGGGCCAGGCGAACACCACCTCGACGACGATGACGCCGCCGAGGATCGTCGCGAGCTGGATGCCGGCGACCGTGAGGATCGGCACGAGCGCGTTGCGCAGCAGGTGCCGCATGAGCACGGTGCGGCTCGGCAGCCCCTTCGAGCGGGCGGTGCGGATGAACGCCGACGACCGCACGTCGAGCACCGCCGCGCGCACGTAGCGGGTGAGGATGGCGGCCGCGACGAGTCCGACGGTCGTGCCCGGCAGGGCGACGCGGCGCAGCCACTGGAGGGGGTCGTCGGTGAGGGCGACGTAGCCGCCCGGCGGCAGCCAGCCGAGCACCGACGAGAACAGGACGATGAAGAGCATCCCCATCCAGAAGTCCGGCACCGAGACGCCGAACTGGCTCGTGATGCGCACGATCGCGTCGGCGAGGCGGCCCTCGCGGAGGGCCGCCCAGATCCCCGCCGGGAGGGAGATGAGCAGCGCGACGACGATCGCGAAGCCGGCGAGCGAGACGGTCGCCGGCAGGCGGTCGAGGAGCGCGAGTGTGACCGGCTGGCCGTTGCGGAAGCTCACCCCGAGGTCGCCCCGCACCAGGTCGATCAGGTACGAGCCGAACTGCACGGGCAGGGGCCGGTCGAGCCCGCTCGCCTCACGGAGTGCCTGGTAGGCCTCCTCGGTGTAGCGGGTGCCGAGCGCGATCCGCACGGGGTCGCCGGGCACGAGGTGCACGAGCGAGAACACGACGATCACGACGCCGAGCAGGACGACCGCTGACGACAGCAGCCGGCGTGCGAGGAATCGGATCGTCGCGTTCCCGCCCATGGACTACAGACTCACGTCACGGAAGCGGATCGCGCGGTCGCTGCGCGCCTCGTAGCCCGTGAGCGCCGGGCTCCACACCTGGAGGACGGCCGGGTTGTAGAGGTAGATGTAGCTCGCCTCGTCCGCGATGATCGTCGCCGCCTGCGCGTAGAGGTCCTTGCGGGCGTCGGGGTCGGTTTCGACGCGGCCGGCGTCGAGCAGTCGGTCGACCTCGGCGTTGGCGTAGCCCTGCGCGTTCGACCCGCCCGCGCTGTGGTGCTGCGCGTAGTAGAAGTCATCGGGGTCGAGGTTGCCGAGCCAGCCCATCATGAGCATGTCGAAGTTGCCGGTGTTCTGCTCGTCGAGCCACGCGCCGAAGTCGGGCGAGCGGATCTCGACGGTGATGCCGAGCGGCGCGAGGTTGTCGGCGATGATCTGCGCGGCGGTGACCGTCTCCGGGTAGTCGGAGGTCACGAGCAGGTCCATCGTGAGGCCCTCGACCCCGGCCTCGTCGAGCAGCGCCTGTGCCTGGTCGAGATCTGTCTCGTAGCCGTCGTAGGGCGTGTACCAGAAGCTGCTCTCGGGGATCGCGAGCTGGTTCGCCTCCGCCGTGCCGTAGCTGACGGCCTGGATGATGGCATCCCGGTCGATCGCGAAGGCGACCGCCTGGCGCACCCGCACGTCGCTCCACGGCTC